>Ga0315279_10000115_pt1 | contig 171610 bp, 133 predicted proteins | sample YL17G06_20_MG_FD_203694 | JGI IMG/M metagenome (GOLD analysis project Ga0315279, IMG submission 203694) | Sediment microbial communities from Yellowstone Lake, YNP, Wyoming, USA - YL17G06_20 | ecosystem: Environmental > Aquatic > Freshwater > Lake > Sediment | place: USA: Wyoming | collected... | reverse complement strand
CCATGCCTCTCTGAACACGACTAGCACAAAAGCCCCTGACACCCATGTTCCATGCGCCTCTGCGTCAGTCTCCCCGGGCGAAAAAGGGCCAAACTACAGGGGCGGGCCCTTTCGGGCCCGCCCCTCGCGCCGGGCCACCGCTGGAGGGCGGCCCGCCGTGTCTACCCATTTTATCTGTCTATGCCTCTAGCCTGGAGCGCTTACTTCCAGCTGATGTTGTACCAGTAGTTGCCGGAACCGGCGTAGGACAAGACTTTCAGCCGGAACTGGCCGGTGACGGTCGGCTGGTAGCTGATGGTCTCCTGCCGCGTCGAGCCTAGGGCCGAGGCCACCTGCGTCCCGCTCGGGTTGTAGAGGTAGATGTCGAAGTCCTTGGACGAGGTCCAGCCGTCGATGATGAAGGTGATACCGATCGGCTTGGTCGAGTCGGTGACGGTGAAGTACCAGTCGTCGTAGTTGCCGGTGGCGCTGAGGCTATCGTACTTGTAGGTGAAGGTCAGACCGTCGGTCCAGCTCGTCGTCCCGCCGATGGCCTGCTTGACATCGTTGTAGGCCAAGGCGATGCCGTAGCCAAAGTCCTTCTCAAAGCCCGCGGGTCCAAAATCCTTGACGTTGCCCGAGGCATAGAGAATGCTCTTCACGCCGCTGACGGTGAGGCCGTTGTTGGCGTCGAGCATGAGGGCCACGATACCGGCGCAGAACGGGGTGGCCATGGAGGTGCCGCTCATGGCCACGTAGGAGTTGAGGGTGTTGGCCTTGACCGACATGACGTTGTAGCCGGGGGCGCAGATCTCGGGCTTGGTCCGGCCGTCGGCCGTGGGGCCACGGCTGGAGAAGTAAGCGAGAGACCAGCCCTTCTCACCCGGGTCAAGCAGAGCGCCGACGGTGATGGCGCTAGCCGCGGCCCCCGGGGCGCCGACGGTGTAGGTGGCCGGGCCGGCGTTGCCGGCGGCGACGATCATGACGATCCCGTTGGTGACGGCGTTGTTGACGGCCACGGAGATGGCGTCGGTGCCGTCGGACGAGCCGGTGGAGCCGAGGCTCATGCTGCCGATGCGGATATTGTAGAGGCTCTTGTTGCTAATCATCCAGTTGACGCCGTTAACGATCTGGGTCGTGGTCCCGCTGCCGGCCGAGTTGAGAACCTTCACGCCGACAAGGGCCGCGCCGGGCGCGACGCCCTTGTAGGAGGAGTTCCCCTCACCGGTGCCGGTAGCGATGCCGGAGCAGTGGGTGCCGTGACCGTGATCGTCGTAGGGGGTCGTCTTGCTGTTGATGTAGTCCTTCCAGCCGATGACCTTGCCGCCGTCGAGGTCGACGTGGCCGTTGTAGATACCGGTGTCGAGAACGCAGACGACAACGTCGGTCGTGCTGTAGGTGGTCTCGCTGCTATCACGGCTGCCGGTCACTCCGAAGTCGGTCCGGGCCTGCTGCACGCCGGTCCACAGAGTGGCGGTGCCCATGGTGGCGAAATACTCGCGGTCGTAGTCGATCCGCTGGACGAACTTGTTGTGGGCCAGGCCATTGATCTGGCCGGGGGTGAGGTCGGCCGCGAACCCGTTCAGGGCCAGGTCCCAGACAGCGGTGGTCTCAAACCCGCCGGCCTCGGTCTTCAGGCCGTTCAGGAAGTTGTCGCTGGGCGCGACGGTAAGCATGACGACGCACGCGATCTTGTCGCCGGCATTGGCCCCTACGAGCTTCAGGTCGAGGTCGTCGGCCAGGCGGTTGCCGTTGGAGTCGCCGATGAAGGAGACTTCCGGCTCCTTGGCGATCTCCTTGTCCTGACCGGCGAACACCGTGACGGTGGTGCCGACGAGGACGAGCAGGGCCACAAGGACCATAATGAACTTACGCATTGCTGTCGCCTCCTTGACTTGGACTAGTCCGGCCTCGTCCTTGCCTCACAATCGCCACCGCGTGGCGCGCGGTGGACCGCGACCCTCCTTTCCGTGCGGGACGGTACGCCGAACCGGAGGGCCAATTTCGCCCATGCCTATAGGTTTCCTGCCCGTCCACTTATCTCCAGGGAGAAATTGTCGAGATTTCGTTCGACAAAGCCCCCTCGACACGAAGCGCCTTCATCCGACGCGGATTGGGCGAGACTGCCCGTGGCAGGTGACTAAGGGGGCGACAGGATTCGCCTAAGAAGCCCCTGGGGCTGGGCTACCTGGGCTTTCCTTCGAGCGGACCGGCCGGCCGCGTCGCCTTTCCCGCTCGGCCCGGCGCGCGGCGTCGGCGTAGCCCACCAGAAGCACTCCTCCGATGACCAGAGCTCCGCCCAGCAGTTGTCCCACGGTCGGCCTCTCGCCCAAGATCGCGGCGGCGATCACCAGGGTGCTGAGGGGAACAAGATTGAGAAAGGCGGCCGCTCCTGAAACGTCGGTGGCCTTGAGGCCCCTGTACCAGGACACAAAGCCGAAGACCGTGCACACGAGGGCGAGATAGAGGAGGCTGAGGAGTTCCTTCAGTCCGACCGCGGCCAGGACCTCGGCCGCGAAGTCCGGGCCGTCTCGGGCCAGAAGGAGAACGGTGAGGAAGAAGACGCCCCAGTAGACGGCTCGCGCCGTTGCCGCCAGAGGCGTCACCCGCCGCAGGACGCGCTTGCCCAGAGCGCTGTAGGCCGCCCAGGCCAGGACTCCTCCGAGCATGAGGAGGTCTCCGGTCAATCGGCCGGCGGCGGCCATCTGCCCGCCGGACGACCCGCCGCCCGAGCCGGCGAGGATGACGAGGACAACCCCCATCACCGAGAGCGAGATGCCCCCAATTTTGCCCGGCGAAAGTGACTCGTCCAGGAAGGCCCAGCCGATTAGGGCGACCACGACCGGCGAGGCGGCGATGATCAGGCTCGACTCCGCCGCCGTCGTGAGGGTGAGGCCATAGAAGAAGAACAGGTTATAGGCCAGGATGCCCGTGAGGCCGAGGAGAGCGTAGTCAACCCAGCGGGGATCGCGGCCGGCGATCGCGGCGGAGGTCGCGTCCGGGGCCCGCTGTCCGGCGACCTCCAGGCGAGCCCCTCCCCCGCGGCGTCGCCCCGCCCTCCCGGCGACCTCCAGGATGAGAAAGGCGACCGCGGCGATGACGAAACGCAGCCACGCGGCTGCCAGGGGATCCAACTGGGACACGAGGATGCGGCCGACAACGAAGGCTCCACCCCAGACGAGGCTGGCGGCGGCAAGGAAGGCCTGGGACATGAGGTTCACCTTTCGGCGGGCGTCTGGCGCCGGTTCTCGCTCTCGACCACGGCCGCCTTGGTGGAAGCCAGGTGGGAAGCCATCGCCTCGGCGGCCGGCGCCGGTTCTCCGGACCGCACCGCGGCCGCAATCAGGCGGTGCTCGGAGAGCGACTGAGCGGCCCGCCCCGGAATTGACAGGACCGCCCGGCGGTCGGCGAAGACGTGGTTGACCGACTTGCCGAACCGGAGCAGGTATCTGTTTCCCGCGGCCTGAGCGACGAGGGCGTGGAACTCCAGATCGAGCCTCTCCAGCACCAGGCTGTCCTGGAGGGCTACCGCCCCCTCCATCTCTTCCAGATTGCGGTCAATCAGGCCCAGGACAGCCGCAACGCCGGGCGCGGCGCGGCCGGCCGCCTCCGCGGCGAGTGTGGCCGACTTGGCCTCCAGGGCCTCGCGCACCTCCAGAAGAGCCAGGACGTCCTCGGAGTGGGCCGTGAGCCACGGAAGCCAGAAGCCCGGGTCCTCGGCCGTGGTGGCGTGCGCCGAGACGCGGGTTCCGATACCCTGGCGAACCTCGAGCAGGCCCAGGGAAACTAGACCCTGAACGGCCTCCCGCAGCGTCGCCCGGCTGACCCCGAACTCGGCGGCCAATTCGCGTTCCCCGGGAAGACGCTGCCCGGGTTTGAGACTGCCTTCGTCGATCAGGCGCTTGACCTGCTCCACTACCTGACGCGAACCGCGCACACGCTGGACCGGGGTGAACAGGGTTTGCCACCTACTCGTTGGCCCGCCGATCGCGGCGGGGGCCATAGTCTGAGACAAGACCGCGCCTGACGGGTTCTACGCCTCGGAGGAAACCCCTTGCCGGGAGGCTCCGCCCCAAGCGAGCAAGTAAGGTGGAGCCTCCTTTGGGGCCATCCGGCCCTAGGCCGATTGCCCCTTGATCCACGGGAAGACCCGGTCGCTGATGATGTCCATCAGCCCGGCCATGACAACAGCGAAGACGGCGGAAGTGATGACCCCGGCGATGAGGTGGGCCGTCTTGAAGGCGTTGCCGTAGATCATCACCAGGCCGCCGAGACCGGTGAGTTCCATGGTCATCTCGGCCACGATCATACCGACCACGGCCCGGCCGAGAGCCACGCGGAGACCGGCGAAGATGTAGGGCAGCGCGTTGGGCAGAGCCATCCAGCGCACAAACTGCTGCTCGGAGAGACGGAAGGCGTGGGCCACCTCGCGCATCGAGCGGCTGGTGACCTTGATCCCGGTCATGGTGTTGATCGCGATGGCCCAGATGGCGACCGTGGCCACCAGGAAAACGCGGGCCGACAAGCCAAAGCCGAACCAGATGACAACCAGTGGAACCAGAGCGATGGTCGGCGTGGCCATGAAAAAGCTGACGTAGGGCGAGATGATCCTCTCCGCCGTCCGGCTCCGCCCCATCAGGATGCCGAGGACCGTGCCGATGCCCACGGCGATGAAGTAACCGTAGGCCATGTCCTGCAAGCTGATGACGAAGGCCTCCTGCAGCACGCCCCGCCGGATCAGATCGGCGAATGCGCCCAGGACCCGGGATGGCTGAGGCATCAAGATGGGGTTAATGTTCCGGCAGGCGATCTCCCAGAGAATCAGGAAGACGATCACCGAGAGAAGCTGGACCCGCGACCTCACAAACCAGCCGACAAGCCCTCTCCGCTCTCTCTTCAGGGTGGGTTCCTCGGGCATCGGGCCCGGGTCTTGGGCCGCTACGTTGACGACCTTGGACCTGGCCATTACAGAGCACCTCCCGCCGCTCCGGCCGCCGCGTCAAGCGTCCGAATGAGTTCGGTTCGTATGGCTACGTAGTGGGAGTCGGTCCGGTTGTCGTGGTCCCACCGCGGCCGCGGGAGGTCGATGGGCACCGACTTGACGACCCTGGCCGTGTTCATCATGATGATGCGGTCGGCCAGAAACAGGGCCTCGTCCACGTCGTGGGTCACGAAGACCACGGTCACCCGGCTCCGCTCCCAGATTCGGGCCAACTCGATCTGCAGCCCCCGCCGGGTCAGAGCGTCGACAGCGCCGAAGGGCTCGTCCATGAGCAGGACTTTCGGCCTAACGGCCAGGGCCCGGGCCAGACCCACCCGCTGCTGCATCCCGCCCGAGAGCTGGTACGGATGATAGGTAGCAAACTGCTCTAGCCCCACGAGCTTGACGTACTCCATGGATATCTTCTCGCGTTCCTCCTTGGGCACGCCTCGCGCCGCAAGCCCAAGACCCACGTTGCTGATGACTGTCCGCCAGGCGAGAAGCCCTACGTCCTGGAAGACGAAGCCGATGTCACTCAGGGCTTCCCGGATCGGGCGGTCGCCAAGCGTCACCGTGCCGCGCTCGGCCTCGATCATTCCGTCCATGATCTTCAGGAGGGTGGTCTTGCCGCACCCGCTCGGCCCGAGGAGGCAGACGAACTCGTTGGGCATGATGTCGACGTCGATGTCGCGCAGGGCGACCAATTCCTTGCCTGTCGAGCGGTGGAGGTAAACCTTCCGCACACCTCTCACTTTGATGAGCGCCTCCATGGGACCCTCATCACCCCTGCCTAGTGTTTTGTCTGTCAATCCGCGTCGTCCGCCGCTCCGGTAGACCCGGAGACCCATCCGGGGCGGCGGACGACGCTGTTTCACTTAGTTCACCGTGATGCCGAGCTTCTCGCGAGCCTTTTCCATGTACTGCAGATCGGCCCACTGGGAGACCGGAATGTCCGGGATAACGCCGGCAGTGATCAGGAAGGCAGACGTCGTCGCGCAGGTCTCTAGAGTCATGAGCCCGTCGAGCGGGTACATGTCCATCTCGGTCATGACGTCGTAGAGCTGCAGGGCGACAGCCTCGTCCAGCCCCTCGACTCTCTCCTTGCACAGGGCCAGCCAGCTGGCCTTGTCCTCGTGGAACCACTTGGCGGCCTCGATCTGGGCCTCGCAAATGGCCTGGGCCACATCACCGTTCTCATCGAGCCAGGCTCTCTCCGAGCACCACATGTCATCGTGGAGACCGGGGAATTCCGCCTGCATCGTGGTCAGGGTCGGGTAGCCCTCGGCCCTGAGGATGAGGTAGTTGCCGCCGTAGACGAAAACCGCGTCGGCGTTGCCGGCCAGGAGGGCCGCCGCGCGCGCCTTGTTACCGCCGATCTGCATCCAGGTGACGTCTTCCTTCTTGAGGCCATGATTCTCGAAGATTCTCTCGGCGATGGTGTTGGCGATGGAGCCGGGGTCGGCGGCGCCAATCTTGCCGCCCTTGATCTGCTCAACAGTGGTCATGTCCTTGCGGCCGACCATCGAGTACATGTTCTTGGGCCGCTGGAGGGCGAAGGCGACCATGTTGGCGTTGACGATGTCCTCCAGGGAGTTGCAGGCCACATCGGCCTGGCCGGCCAGGAGGGCTTGGATGGCTTTGGGGCCACCGTCGCAGTAAATGGCCTCGGCGTTGATGCCCCGGGCCTTGAGGATCTCAATCATCTTGTAGCCCACGACGTCGATTGCGTCGGGCGCCGCGCTAAAGGCGACACGCAGGATCTTGTCCTTCGTCGTGTCCTTCTTGCAGCCGGCGACGGGCAGGAGAAACGCGACCACAAGCATCAGGGCAAGAAGCCCCACGAGAACGCGAACCCTTCTGGATGTGAACGATCTCACTATTTGTCTACCCCCTAATCGAGTCTGCCTTGGCCTGGTTCATGGAGCGTACTGTCGTCCGGCGTCTGGCCTTGGGTCGTCGCCTCCCTCCACATCCGCGCGAGCCGGAAGTCACGGGCTTTCAAGTAGGCTAGGGTTTGGACCCATGGGCAGTTCGGCCCCAAGGCCCTGGGCCTGGGCCAGTTCATAGGCCCTAGCGGCCAAAGCCACGTCCAGGCTGGCCAACCCCTGCGAGATGATCAGAACACGCTCCTTCGGACTGGTCCGACCCGGGCGCCGCCCGGCGAGAACCTCACCGATGGTCGCGCTCACCCGGGCCGGCGCGTCGGGGCCGTAGCACTCGACAAGCTCGCCGGCCAGTTGCTCGCGACTGTCAACCACGAGGAGGTCCGCCAGGGCGTAAAACTCCGGCCCCGGCTCGGGCGTGTCCAGGCTGGAGACGACCGCCCCGGGTGAAACCCAATCCGCCGAGAGAAGCCCTTGGCCGGAACTGGTGCAGGTGAGAATCTGATCGGCCCCGCGCACGGCGTCCTCGATAGAAGCGGCCGGAATGGCCTTAAGGCCCAGGCGGTCGCGGGCCCTTGCCGCCAGAGCGGTTCGGGTCTCCTCGCGGCGCGAGGCGATCCTCACTTCCGCCAGTTCAAAGAGGTGGGCGTAGTAGGTCAGGGCGGCGGCGGCCAGACGACCAGCGCCGACCAGAGCCAGGATGCTGGCGCCACCCCTCTCCGCGGCGCCCCTGCCTCCGGACGGCGGGGGGGCCTCGACGGAACCAGCGGCCAGCTTTCTGGCCGCCACGGCCATGACGGCCACGGTGCGCTGGGCGTAGCTCCAGGTTTCATCGACAATGGCTAGGGGCAAGGTCGTGGCCCTGTCCAGAAGGATGATCCAACGGGTAGACCCCTTGGCCTCGTCAGCCTGGTGGCTGGCCAGGCGCACCCCGGCAACCCCCGCCATTTCAAGCACGCAAGCCTTGAGGTGATAGCGACCGCCGCAAGCGTCGGACATGGACAGGCTTCTCGGCTCGGACCAGACAACTCCGCCCCTGGCCTCCCAGCCTAGGGCGTTTTCAATGGCCCGCACGACATCCTCGGGGAGGAGGACGCGTTGGCAGTCCGCGGCGGACAGATAGAGCGGTCGAGTTGGCGTCCTCAAAGACATGAGTCAGCCCCCCAACTGGTGGTCGGATGACTACTGGTCCTACCACCTGATGACCGGCTGGTTCTAGGCAAATGACTCTTTACCTGCGTCGGACCAGCGGAAACCACTGGCACCGGGGCGAGACAAAACCATACAAGGTGGTCTGTGCGAAATCCGCGGTCCTGGGCCCTTACGCTGAAGGAAGGGGCGTCTTCAGTCACGAAGCGTTATATGCAGTGAAGCATAACGCATTGTGCGGTCGACCTAAGGCGACCCACCTAGGAGGGACGTCCATGCGGAAGCGTATCGTCTGGTACGAATTGGTCTTCATCGCTCTCATCGCCGCCCTGAGCATCGTCCTCAAACCCTATCTCCGAACCCCGTTCGCGTTTGTCCAGACGACCCTCGGCATTCCCGTCGGCGTCGTGGCCGGCGGGCTCTACATGTTCTGGCCCCTTCTGGCGACCCTGGCCGTCCCTCGCCGTGGGGTGCCCTTTCTCACTTGTCTATTGCAGGGTCTGGTGGCCCTGGCCACCGGGTTCACCGGTCTCCTGGGTCCGATGGCCTTCTTCTCCTACCTTGCTTCCGGACTGGTCATCGAGGGTCTCTACCTCCTGCCCGAGTGGAAGTCGTCTATCGGCGGCCTCGCGCGGGCCGTCGTGGCCGGGGGGTTGGGCAACGTCGCGGGGGCGGCCACAAACGCTTATCTCTTCTTTGCCCTAAAGGGCACGGCGTTTTCGGTGGCCTTGATCGCCTCGTTTCTGACCGGCGCAATTGGCGGGTGGCTGGCCTACACAATCGGACGCCGAGTGGGCCGGGCCCTTCGGAGGGAACAACGTGCGCCTGCGGGTGAAAATCTGGCTGGAGGAAGCTGAGGGTAAGGCCTTCGGCGACGGCGCCAGCGACCTTCTCGGCCGCGTTCGCCGAACCGGCTCGCTCCGCCAGGCCGCCTCTGAGATCGGCATGTCCTATGCCCAGGCCTGGCGGCTCGTGCGTGGGCTCGAGGCTAGGTTGGGCTTCACCCTACTCCAGAGTAGGGTTGGGGGACGCGTCGGGGGAGGCTCCGCCCTCACCGAGCCGGCCGAACGCTTGCTGGGCGCCTACGAGGTTTTCCGGCGGGAGTGTCAGGACACGGTCGTGAGTCTCTATCGTAGACACCTGGCGGCCATCATCCCGATCAGCGAAATCGCCGAGCCGGGCCGGCGTCAGGGCCGGCCGTCGCCGGAGGGAAGCGAGCCGGCAGAGTCAAGCGACAGGTAGTCGGCGGGGGTATCGACGTCAAGCAAGACCTCGGCCCCCGCTAAGACGGTCAGGATCTCGGCCTGGTGGCGCTCGAGCACACCTCGGGCCCCCACGTCGCCCGTTAGCTCCAGAAGTTCGGGAAAGAGCCGGCTGTCAATGAGCACGGGATTCCCCCGCCGGCCGGCGTGAACGGGGACAACCGCGGCCGGCCGCTCGGGCGAGGCAAGATAGGCGTTGATTAGGCCCCCGATCGTTCCGGCCGTCACCCGGGGCTGGTCGCCAAGGCAGAAGACCACGGCCCGAGGGAGGACGGTGCAGGCATCCGGCGATCCGGACGACGCGGCGAGGGCGGTTCTGAGTCCGGCCTGGAGGGAACTCGCCAGGCCCGAGCGGTAGTCGGGATTGACGACCACCGTGAGATCGGCCCGGCCGGGCCAGGCCGCCTCCAAGAGCTTCCGGGCCGCCGAAGCCTCGGGCCCCAGGACCACGACAACTCGGCCCGCGCCGGCTTCCGGGGTGCCTACCGCCCCGAGGGCGGCATCGACCGCATGCTCAAGGATCGCGCGGCCCGCGTAGGGAAGGAGAAGTTTCGACCGGCCCATCCGGCGCGAGGTGCCGGCGGCCAGGACAACGCAATGAACCGACAAGCGAGCGAGATCTGCCACGATCCCACCAACCTCTTTCTGACCGGCCCGTCAGGGGTCGGCAAGACGACCATGCTCTTCTCGGTTCTGGGCGATACCGGGCCGGGGGTTTTTGGCCCGCCCGGCATCGGAGGCTTTGTCGTCAAGCGGGTCTACGAAGAATGCCACCGCGTGGCCATGGACCTGGTCGACCTCGGCAGCGGCGAACGAGCCCGGCTTCTGGACTTCGGCGCTCCCGGCGGCGGTCCTGGGGCCCCCCGGGTAAGGATCGAAGCCTTCACCCGGGTCGGTGTCCCGGCCATCCAGCGGGCCCTGCGCGCCGCCCGCCTCGTGGTCATGGACGAACTCGGCCGTTTCGAGCTGGAGACGCCGCTGTTCCTGGAGGCCGTTACCCGGGCCCTGGACTCACCCGTGCCTGTCGTGGGCGTTCTCAAAGCCGAGTCCAACCTCTTCCTCGACGGCATTCGCGCCCGTCCGGACGTCAAGGTCATCACGCTGGGCGACTCCGGCGCCTACGCGGAGGCCCGGGTCGCTTTCGAAGCCGCCTTCCGGGACCTCCTAAGGAGGAGCGGTCCAGACTGAAGACACGGCCCGCACACGCGAGGCCCGGCCGGCGTGGCGGTCCAGGCCTCATCCGCGCCGCTCTGACCTACTGCCTATCGCCGTCGTGACACTCGATCTTGTTGCCGTCGGGGTCGAGGAAGTAGACAGACTGGCCGTAGGGCGAAGGTCGCGGTCCGTCGGCCACGGGCACTCTGGCCGCGGCCAAGCGGGCCAGAATCGGCTGCAGGCTCGTCACCCTGAAGGCCACATGGTCGACAGTGCCGCCCCGCCCCGACAGCGTGCCGGCCTCGGCCGCCTTGAGGCCGAGGCCTTCCTTCAGGACGACCAGCGCGGGGGCGCCCGGCTTGGATCGCTCTAGGACAGTGAGTCCGACAACCTCCGTGTAGAACCTCACCGAGCGCTCGAGATTCTTCACCTTGAGAGCGAGGTGCGAGTGATGCTGGACATCGCTCACGGTTTGTGCCTCCCGGCTCATGGAGTCGAGGCGGGGTCCGCCGCGTGGCGGTAGACCCCACCGCTGATCCTAGTCTTGCCCCGCTACCTCATCGCAGCCTCACACGACCGCGCGACGACCACGGCCGGAGCGCGATCGCTCACCACCCTGCCTCGGGTGGCGCTTCACTCCGGCCAGATGCCCTGGCCGGTCTCGACAACCTCGCGAAGCCGGGGTAGCGAAAGCTGGCCTAGACCCAGGGAGGATAGACTTCTGGCCCTCGCTCGGAGATCCTCACCGAGGAGCCGGCAGGCCAGCTCGACCACGGCCGTGGTCAGCGGGGTCGGAACCCCACCCAGGCGGCCAAGATCCTCCATGGCGACCATGCCGTAGGGGACGTCCTCGAGCAGGAAGCGATGCTGGAGCTTGCGTGGCGCGGTGTCCCACTCGTAGGCGGGGTTGGTGGCCATGACCCTGGACAGGCTCTCGCCCTTGGCGCCCTGATGCCCGTACCACTGGATCATTACGTTATGGAACGGCGTAAGGGGCGTGCCCAGGGCCTGGCCGATGGCCAGGCGCTCGGCCTCGACACCCTCGACGACACGGCCGACAGACGGGGAGCAGCCTTCCCAGTAGAAGAGAAACTCGTCCTTGTCCGACTCTACCCGCCCGGCGTTGAGAACCAGGATGGGAGCGTGGAAGACGGTGTTGACGTTGCCGAGTCCGGTCTCCAGGACGCTGCTGGCCAGGCGGCACTTGGGGTAGAGGGCCTGCACGGCCTTGATGCCCCTCGGGCCGGCGGCGGCCGGGAAGGCCGCGGCCGACATACCCTCTTTGAAACCGCTGACCCAGCAGGAAGCCGGGCCGTCCTTGAAGCCCGAGTAGATCATGCACTCGGTTTCCATGATAATGGGACGTCCGGCGCAGCCGACCTCCCGGATACCCCGGGCGAACTCGATGGCCCCCCCGAAGTTGCCGGGGCTCAAGACCACGACCTGGCCGTCCTTCAGGAACCTGCCGACCAGCTCGGCGAACCGCCTTTGCCCGAAGGCCGGGACCACGGTCAGAATGACCTCGGCCCCTTCCACGGCCCGGGCCGGATCGTCCGTGGCCTCGACCGGGTGGAATCCGCCGGGCAGGTCGAGACCGGCGCGGACCTCAAGCTTGATACCGCCCTCCCGCTTCACTCCGTCCAGAGCCTGCCCGAACTCAGGCGCCTCGAACATCCGAACGGCGTGTCCCCGGCCCGCCAGATCGGCCGCGGTAATGAACGCGCCGTTGCCACCACCCAGAACAGCTACCCTCACGTGATCGGCACCTCCGACTAGTGAGCCTCGCCCTGCAATTGTAACCATCCCGCCACAAGGTCACCAGGTCATTCTACAACTGCGAAAACCTGCGTTCGTCCGATTGAACGGGATTCCTTCTCGCAAGTCTGTAGGTGGCTCGGACCGCAGGATTTCGGCGCCCGGTTCCGAAGACCGCGGGACGAAGACGTTGTAGGATGACCTAATAACCTCGCTGATTTTTGGGAGGCCTCTCTAAGCTCTGAGGTGGTGGCGCCCGTGTTCAAGCCTTTCGAGAACACCCGCAAGGCCGAGCAGGTGGTCCACGAGATTCTGGCCGCGGTCCGTGACAGGCGCCTTGAGCCCGGGGCTCGATTGCCCGACGAGAACAGCATGGCCCTGGAGTTCGAGGTCAGCCGCAACTGCGTCCGCGAGGCCCTCCGCATCCTGGAAACCATGGGCGTCGTGGACGTCCGTCACGGACGCGGGTGCTTTGTGGTCGACACGGCAACGGCCAGCGAGCCGGCCAGATTGTGGTTTTACTGGCTCAAGGCCTTTCAGAACGAGGTCCTCGACCTCCTGGAGGCCCGGGAAGCGATAGAGACCAGGGCCGCCCAACTCGCCGCCGGGCGGGCCACCCCCAAGGAAACCGCCGAGGTCGAAGGCTTGGCCGGCGAGATGGTCGCCGTTGCCCAGTCCGGAGATGCCGCCCTTGAAGCCTTCGCCCGTCTTGATCGCGCCTTCCACGCCGCCGTGACCCGGGCCAGCCACAACTCGTTTCTCGTCACCCTGGCCCCCGGTTCCTGGGCCGCCTCCGACCGGCAGGCCACCTTCCGCATCAACGGACGGATGCTTCTCTCGGCCCGCCAGCACCAGGAGATCTCCGCGGCCATCGCCGCCCACGACGCCGAGGCCGCCGGGCGGGCCATGTCCCGTCACATTCGCGATGTCATCGAGCAGGTGCGAGAGCAGGTGAAGGAGGCCGAGACGGACGATGGCTAGTCCGCGGACATCAAGTCGGCCGAGGCGCCTGGGCCAGGATCAGCCGGAGACCGGGGCAAACTAGAGATTAGAGAAAGGGGACAAGGAAAACATGCCCGTGATCATCGTCGAACTCTGGGAGGGCCGGAGCGCCGACCAGAAGAAGCGCCTGGTCAAGGCCTTCACCCAGGCCATGGTCGACATCGCCGGTTCGAGCCCCGAACACCTGCACGTAATTTTTCATGATGTGCCGAAGGAGAGTTGGGGGCGGAACGGGGTGTTGGCCCCGGATCTGGTGAAGGAGAAGAAGTGAGAGGTCCCCCAGCCGATCACCCCGCTTGGCGAGGCTTTGCGAACGCGGAGCGCTGAACCTCGGGGCTCGTGCCGGACCCCCCAGCCACCGGGGGCACGCCTACACATCCCCGCGCTCGGAGCCTCCGCTCCATTGACAGGTCCCCGGCCACTTTAACGGCATCCTATGACACCCTGAACCGACTCACCCAGGTCACCCCATCCGGAGTTGGTTCAAAGCAGAGGTAGCTGTTTGGGGAGAGCGCCACCCGGCTGGATGGTGTAGCCGAGGGCGTCGTAACCCTTGAGTCGCTTGGCGTACATCCGCCGGAGCACGGGAACGTCATGGTCCACGTAGTCGTAAACCTGCACAACCCTCTTATTGGCGTTGGCCCGATGAAGGCGGCCGACGTACTGCTGCACGCCCGGTGGCCAGGACCACCCGTTCCTCCCCCTCGGCGGCGGCCAGTTGGCCGATCACGGCCTCGCGCTGTTTGGCCCCCATCCCGCCCCGCAGGATGATCGCATTCTTGCCGATGGCTCTGAGTCGTCGGTCGAACTCCTCGAGGTGCGCGGTCCTCTCGGTAAGAAGCAGGGGCGAACGCCCGTCGGCGAGAGCTCGGACTAGGTCCTGGAAGATGAGATCGTCACGCGCTTCATCGGTCAGGAGGGCGGTGTAGACCTCCTGGATGCTTTGGATTCCGGGCGCGGCGCCGTTCCCCGGTATCCGGAAGGCAGTGGCCCTCGGGATGACGACATGGCTGAACGGTCTGGCGGCCGCGGCCTGCTTCTCGTCGGCCCGGAAACGGATGGGGCCACACTGCATAATGATGATGGGATGATGCCCGTCCTTCCTCACCGGAGTGGCGGTGAGGCCGACCACGTACCGGGCTCCTACCTGCTTGAGGACCCGCTCGAAGCTGAAGGCCGAGACGTGGTGGCACTCGTCGACGATGACCTGCCCGTAGCCGGCGACGAGGTCGCTGACCTCGCCTTTACGGTTGAGGCTTTGGAGAATGCCGACATCGATGACTCCCCGTGCGATTGCGGGCGGCACACCTGGGCCGCAGCCATGTCCTCCCGCTCAACGGGGAGAGCTACCGCTTGAAGGAGAGCCGACGGAGGATATCGCCTAAGCATACCGACCCGCAGGCCCCGGAAGGGGGCGACAAAACCCCATGACCTTCACCACTCGCGAGATTCTTCACCTTGAGGGCGAGGTGCGAGTGATGCTGGACATCGCTCACGGTTTGTGCCTCCCGGCTCATGGAGTCGAGGCGGGGCTCGGGCGGTGCTTCACTCCGGCCAAATGCCCTGGCCGGTCTCGACAACCTTGCGGAGCCGGCTTGGCTTCTGCCCACTGTGCCACCAGAAGGTGGTGCTGGATGATACTTAACGGAGCAGTACTAAGCCGGTCACAGCCCGATGTTTCGTTTGTCCCCAGCGTAGCTGCCCGCCAGAGGAAATCCCTCTGCGACAATGCGCTCAAATGCCGGAGAGAAACCATAGCTGTGCAGGTCGTTAATCGCGACCATCTTTACGTCGGATATTGGGTTCTCGTCGAACTCGTTAGTGGGAAGGCGAATGGCTCCGCTGAGCCTTTCCAAGAGAAAGGTGATATGGACCACAGATGGTTCAACGTCGGTCTTATCGCAGACATGAAGAAGCTTTACTACTCTCGTCTTAAGTCCCGTCTCCTCTTCCATCTCCCGGGTCATCGCGCATTCAAGGGTCTCGCCGGACTGCAGACGTCCTCCCGGCAAGGACCATGATCGTGTATCGAGGGACTGCTTCACGATAAGGAGCCTTCCCGACTCAACGAGGATGCCGCTGACTCTCACCTGCACCAGACCAACACCCACGGCTGTCACCACCCCAGGTTGCCCTATCCAGTAGGGCGACTATTGCCGACGTAGAGGCACCTGACTCCCGCCGCATCTTCCGTATGCGCCTGCACCCGCTCCAGTTTCCCAACCAGCCCCCGTAGGGATCTAACCAGCTCTCCCCACAACAGGATATTGGCGGTCTCGTGCCCCCACGTACTCCCTGGTGAGTTCACGTAACACCTCAGTGACTTCGGCGTTGCTCAGCCTCCTCGCATGGGCGTGTCCTCGCACTCTCCACGAGAGCAATGACAGCAGAAGAAAAGGTGTCACAGGAGAAGTTGCCGCTGATCTTGTACCAAGGTATTGCGGCAAGTGCCCGCTTCATCTGATCTTTGGCGCCCAATTGAGCTTCTGCTTCCTGCAGAAGATCGGTCAACCACCGCGGGTGAACGTTATCGGTGAATTCTAAGACATCATGGGAAAGGAGGTCGTCAACTGCTCCTGCATCGAGCCGACCGATCTTGACGGTTGACTGGCTGAGATCAAAGTCAGGTGTCAGTATCAGATCCACACCATTACTCGGAATCACGGGTGTTCCGAATGTCTCTGAGAAATCATGAGGCCACACGTAGGTCTTCTGCCCGGATCTGAGGCTTATTCGTCGAAGGAGGTCCGGGTACTCTGAGAGGGTCCCGTCTTGTATGCCGATCCTCTGTGGCATGCCGATGGCCGTGACGGTTCCGTCTTGAACGGAGACGTAAGACTTGTCATTCGAGCAGAATGAAACCTCGGGTATGGAAGCTAGTGTTCTGCAGATTAGTGTCGTCTTCCCACTTCCCTTTGGGCCACAGATCCCCACTCCGATGTCACGGACCCTGAGTTGTCCCATGTGAAGCTTGGAGTAGCCCAGGTCATGGAGCATTGCCTCAAAGACGCCCCTGATGATACGAATTAGGTCGAACTGCACGGCCGTTTCGGCCATATTCCCAAGTACCAACACTGATTTCCTGTCGATTATGTACGAGAGGTCCTCCTCCACCGTGTCGACGTAGAGGGGTCCCGGCCTGCTGCCGCGGACAACCCCATGCCTGCCACAGTGGAGCTCAATCCTTGCCGAAGGGTCGAAGGGAAGAGTCGGAACATCTACGGCGTCTCGGTTGAAGACGAGGATGTTGTGCGAATAGCTGCGGCAAGAAGCTTCAGCCTTCACTGTGATGTAGGGAGAAACCGAGGCTAGTACATGGTCTGGTAGAGGGTCCTCGGAGGTCAGCCCTATTCTAAGCGAGTCGGACTGATACTGCACAGCGTAGTGAAAGCACTGTGCCAGATCTCGTTGCAGCTCAAAAGCTCCCATAGGCCCTCTTCCCCCTTCCCCCACCCCCCGCCACTGCCGCGGACAACCCGAAAGCCGATTCCGGTGGTTCCTATCCTGGGCCACTTCCCCGCCCGTCCAGAACACCTCAGGTGGAGCGATGGTTTGTCCCATGCCCCGCCCTTTACTACTCGGTATTCAGATTCAACCGGCGTGCTCCGGCAATCCGCCGGATACGGGTGTGCAGGATGATACGGATCCAGACACCACTGCCTCAGGTTACCCGCCATGTCGTAGAGCCCCCATTCATTGGGAGGGTACGCCCTGATTGGGGAGACTTCCCCAACGATGTGTCCGTAGTTAGCCTTTTCCTGAGCGGGTTCGTCGTTCCCCCAGGGGTATGAGTACTCGGGGTGCCCGCAAGTTGCACAAACCTCCCATTCCAGTTCGGTGGGAAGTCTGCCGCCTAGCAGGGACGAGAAGATGACTGCCCCGTACCACGTCACGCCCCGGGCCGGGCGATCCTCCCAGCCTGACCGAACCGTATACACCCCCGGTTGACGGTCATAGTGGATGGGATTGTTGGTGTTCACGTCATTGAGCAAGAGGTAGGCTCCACCCCGGTGGTTCGGCAGTCGGCAATCATTCATCAGACGGGCTATTTGGGCATTGGAGACCAGCGTTCTCGTGACCTTTAAGGACTCCACTCTGAGCCCATAGCCTGAGCGGGTGTATTCGCCTCTAGGTATCTCGACAAACCAACTATCGTCGATACCCGAATCGGAGAAGGAAGTCCGACAGATAGTCCTCAACCAAGAGGAGATCTCCCCGTCCAATGTGCTTCTCCCACCCATAAAGGACATCTTCTTTCGTGCGGTAGTTGGAATAAGTGGAACCTCTGGTTTCCCGGGACGTTTCCTCTAGGAACTCCAACTGGGTGTCACTCACCTGCAATCCCAGAGAAGCCATGACCAGGGGCAATACAGTCTCAGTGTCGTCCATGATGTCTTCCAACCTGAGAACCACCGAATTGGGTTGGTCAATGATCTCGATCAGATACTCCATTCTGGATTTCCAGATAACAGCACAGAGAAGAGCCGGGTTGTCCAGCCAACTCGGTTCAACCACGTTTCGCTTGTAGTACCGCTCGGCTCTCTCACGGTAGTTCCACCAACTCTCATGGAGTCTCCGCTTCACGACCGATGCGATGAAGGCCCTCGGATCCCTCAATAGCACTAGAGTCTGGTCGAATCGCACCGCCTTCTTGAGCCAGCCGTACTTCTCAAACAACGCGGTCTCCTTGAAACCACGGACATTGGGAAAGGGGAAGTTCATCCACCGGTCCAGATCGCGGATGTACTCGATCGTCTCGTCCAGGCCCGCCAGTTCCCCGTGGAGGCACCTCACGTCGTATTCGTTGGCAGACCAGCGTGTTTCGTTTTCTCTAAAGAAATCAAGGTGCATGGAGAAAGGCTCGTTGATCGTATCCACCGAGGGGTGATGCCTTATGAGGTCAAGCACGCAAGAGGTGCCTGATCGATGCTGTCCGAAGAGGGCAAATGCCATGTCTCTCCTGATAGGTAGGAATTAATGACCATGGAAGTTTCAATGAGATACAGAGAATTCCTCCAGGGACAGGCTCGCTCGGACCTGGACCGGCGACGAGAGGTCCTCGTCATCACTAGGCTACAGGAACTTCTCGGGCGGGTCAAAGAGTTATTGCTGGAGTGGGAGAGCGGCGGGGCCTACACTCCGAAAGGGTGGCGATACCCATGAAGGCTCTTGCCCTGGGCGACATGGAAGGCGCGTCGGGCATCACGAGTGACCGCTTGTCGTGGACGCGGGGGAGGGCAGGGCTGCCCGGCCAAGGAAGCAAGGACCCGGAGCGCGCCGGCTGGCTCTAGGTTCTTGCCGGCAGACTCCGGGCCCGCTTCTTGTGTCTTGTTTCTGCTACTGGCCCGTGCGCAAATCGATGGGCAGTTCCGGCGGGACAAGCCTGGCCGCCTGCGAGAGCCCCACCGGCACGAGCAGGTGCTTGGTGGAAACCAAGAACTTGCCCTGCGAGTCCACCATGGCCACGGCGTAGAGGCGCCAGCCGGCGGCGGGCTGCGGGCTGAAGTTGTAGGCGCCGTCTGAACCGGTCGTCATCCCACCGAGCAGCTTCCACTGGGTCGGCAGGTTGAGGCAGCCCGTGAGGTCGCCTTCGTAGAGCCTCACGCTTTGGCCGGACGCCCCGATCTGGCCATAGATGGGGCCGGTGCGTCCGACACCGATCTGGCCGGACTTTGTCACCAACCCCGTCAGAAGCAGGGGCTGGCCCGGCACGGCATCGCCGACCGGCTTGGTCAGCGTGAGGGTGTAGTCCGGCGGGGGCAGGTAGAAGCTGGGCAGTTCGCTCGCAACGCCCTGGATGTAGAGCTTGGCCGACGCGTGTTCCGGAATGTTCTTCGGCACGTCGGCCGGCGCGGCGTCGTAGACGTCGGTGGAGAACCGGCCCAGGGTCCGGCAGGCATCGTTCCGGTTGAGCTTGGCCACGGTGAAGCCGAGGATCTGCATCTGGGGCGCTTTGAAGTCGTCAGGGTCGTTCAGGTCCTTGACCTCGACGTACCAGCGGTTGGTCTGGCTCGGCGGCCAGTGCGAGGCGGCGTAGGCCGGGAGCGGGATATCGACGGTGAGACTCGTGCTCGTGTCATAGCAGACCGAGGCCATCCCGTTTGGATGCTCGTAGAGAACCTGCGGCTCATGACCCTCGACGCCGACCGTGACCTTGAACCAGCGCCGGCCCTCCGTGCTCTTGACCTTGAGGCGGGCGGTGTAGGCGTCGGGCGACTCGGAGCGGTCCGAGGGGTGGTTGACGAAGTACTGGAAATCGGTCAGCTGGGTCTCCAGGATGTCGTAGGGTATGGAGAAGAACCCGTTGCCGTTCCAAGTGTCGCCCCAGCTGTTGAGGCACTTGAAGACGCCCTTGTAGGTCGTCACCTTGCCGTCGATGGTCGCAGTCATTGTCCCCGCGTTGTCGTAGCCGACGATGCTGATGCAGTGGCTCACCGTCTGCCAGCTCGCGTTGATGGTTGACAGCGGGCCTCCGGCGGTGACCGGGCCATAGCGCCAGAGATACCACTTAAGACCCGACACTCCGGCCGACTCGGTGGTGATGGGATCGCTCCACTCGTCGACCTTGTAAAGGAGAGCCTGGTTCATGTCGGCCTGGTCGGGTTTGGGAACCTTGGTGAAATCGATGTAGTACATGAAGTTGCCGTCCTCGTCCTTCTGCCACACGCCGTTCACGTAGTAGGGCTCCCTTTTCGCCAGGTCGAGGTCCGACGGCAGCGAGCCCTCCAGGGCGAAGCCCCGGAACTCCGAGGTCGGGTCGGACTCGATTATCATCCACGTGATGGGCGGCCAGTCCGAGTCCGCGGCTCCCGGGTGGTTGGCTGCCCACTCGTCACGCTGGTGCTCGAACGTGTAGTGGAGCCACCAGTAGGACATGTCCGGGCTGTAGGGATGTTCCATCTCCTTCAGCATTGTCGTGCAGTGGGTAATCGAGCGGGCGATGCAGCCGCCCCAGCCGTCCTGATTAGAGGTCAGGGTGATGTAGGGGGTCCAGTCGAGGCTGGCGGGCGGAAGGCTCAAGACAAAGTCAGGACTGGCGATTTTGGCCTTCTTGTAACCCTTGTCCAGTTCGTAGGAGTCGAAGAGACTGGCCGCCCCCGGCTTGCCGTCTTCGGGGTTGGCGAGCGACCACTCCCCGAAGCCCCCGGGCGGCGGGTCCTGAAACATCCCCAAAAGAGAACCCGGGAGGACCAGGTTGCGGCCGGTCACGGCGGCCGGGGCGATGAGAACGCGGCGGTTGACGGGGTCCCAGGTCACACCTGACCGCAGGGCCTCGCTGATGAAACGCAGCGGCACCAAGACCCGCCCGCGGATGTTGACCGGCGGGGCGTCGAGGGGAAAGGGCACATCGTTGATGTAGGCCGTGGAGTTCCCGACCTGAAGGACGATCCTGACCGACCCCTTGTGGGCCCTAATGGTCTGGGTGACCGGGTCCCAGGAGTCGAGGACGGCCCCCAGAGCCTCGAAGATGGCCCGAAATGGGACGAGGAGGCGGCCATTGGCGTTGAAAGGGTCGACGTCGAAGGTGAGCTTGTTGCCTCCGACATAGACGGGGAGCGGTGGTTCCGGCTGCGGGTTGAGGGCGACATTCACGGCGGCCCGCGCCGTCGTCTGGAGCCCAAAGCTCGTGACCAGTATGAGAGCGGCAAGCATCAGGACGCCTGCGGCTAGGAAGCCCCGGTTCCTACTTCTCCGGTTGGACCTCATGCGCTTCGCGCTCCTTCCGTGGACGCCCCCTGGACAATCCAGGAGTCGATCTTCCTGCCCTACTACAAGCATTAATGACTATTCCGCAGTGTTGCTGGAATCCTCCAGTCGGGGGTGGCCAAGTCCCACTTTGTCTGTAGAATCGGGAGTTCGATCTGACGGCCCTCGAACTCGCTGAACCGAACGCGCCGCCTCGAAGCTGCGAACGGCGCCCCCGCTTGCCCCCCAGACCTTTCCCTAGTATGGTTGGGCTGAAGGGCAGGGTGCCATCGGCCCCCTGCCAGAGCGGGACCCGGGAGGGTGATTTGGAGAGTGGTCTTCAAGGCGGAGTTCGTCCAGGATCTGACCCAGAAGCTTGACGCTTGCCTCCTAGACAACAGCACCGACTATCTCCAGTGGGACTGGGAGAGGATGGCCGACGCCGAGATGCCGGACCGTCCCGACCGGAGCGTGGTGAACCTCATTGACATGCTCATGTATGGCTTCGGGGGGTTCAAGAAGTACAAGTACGACCGACTCCTCCTCCAGGTCCTGGCCAACCAGGCCGTCCCCGAGGCGGCCGACAAACTCATCGACTACCTTGGCGACCGCAACCGCGCCGGCTTCGCGGCCCAGGGACTGGCCAAGCGCCACAAGAGCGAGAAGGCCGCCGGCGCCATCGTCGGGAAGCTCAGGGATGCGCTCATCTTCCGCCCGACCCTCATCACCTACCGCGACGGCATCACTCTCTCCCATTGGGTGTTCATGATCGAAGCCCTCAAGGAGATAGGCTACCCCGGGCCGGATGTGCTGAGGATCCTCCAGGACCTCTCCGACAAGGCCGGGGACAGCTCCATCCGCCGCGACGCCAAGGAAGCCCTGGACAGCTTGAAAGCCAAGAGCTAGGCGCGGCGGCCGAGGCTGCCCCCGACGGCCGGCGGAGGCGTTGGCCGCGAGTCCGCGAATTCCTCTCCGCGAGAGATAGCTCTCCGGACCGCGAGTTCCGTCCGCGGACCGAGATTGGGCCACGGAGGCGCCGCAACATGAGCAGACTGTGGATGCCGTCAGTCGACCTTTCCGAGCGGGTAAGGGGTCTCCGCGACGAGTTCTTCTCTTTCTACGACCGGGACTACTTCCGCAACGAGGTCATGGCCTTCGGCACAGGAACCCAGTGGGACACGGTTTTCAGCCCCGTGAACTGGGGCGTTGTGCCCGAGACCTACCCCTTCATCCCGTCGATGGCCGACAGCCTCTTGGCCTCGGCCCAAGTCGTCCCGCTGCCCCAGGGCTTCTGGGCCCGCGGGCTTCCGCTGCGCCGGGCCATCTTTCTCAATGAGGTCCTGGGCCGGCGCCTGCCGGTGCGGATTCTCGAGGGTGAGCTCGTGGTCGGGTCCCAGTTCAGCACGGCCCTATCTCGCTGCCTCAACCGCGAGGAGGCGGCCAAGCACCGCAAGGCCACCGGCGCCTGGCTGAAGAGTCTTCTCTTCATCCACAACGAGGGCCTCGGCAACACCGGCGCAGTGCCGGGCCATCTCGTTCCCGACTACCCCAAAGTCTTGCGCCTGGGCTTCGGGGGCATCCAGGCCGCCATCAAGACCGAAGCCGCCAGAGAAGGCGACCCCACGGCCCGCGAGTTCCTTGAGGCTTTGGCCCTCTCCTGTGAGGGGCCGCGCCTTCTGTCCGACCGCTACGCGGCCGAGGCCGAACGGGTGGCGGCCGACCCCGAAGCCGTCGCGGCCCAAGCGCGAGCCGGCGGCCTCGACCCCGTCGCCCGACGGGCCGAGCTTGCCGAGGTCGCCCGCATCTGCCGCAAGGTCCCGTGGCTGCCGCCGGAGACCTTCCACGAGGCCATCCAGGCCCTGTGGATGACCCACATGCTGGTCATGGCCGCCGAGTCCTACCCGGGCGCCGGCCTTTCGCCCGGGAGGATCGACCAGTATCTGCTGCCGTTCTACCAGGCCGACCTCGCGGCCGGGCGCCTCGATCGCGCCAGGGCCCTGGAGCTGGTCGAGTGCTACTTTATCAAACACAACTACGCCTACGACTTCCAGGGGCGCATCGGCGCCAATCAGGGGATCAACTCCGGTTTCGGCCAGCTCATCACCCTGGGCGGTTGCGGCCCGAACGGGGAGGACGTCTCCAACGACGTCACCTGGGTGATGCTCGAGGCCATCGAAGCCCTGAACCTGCTTGAGCCCAAGCCCAACATCAGGCTGCACGCCAAGACCCCCGACGCCTTGTTGGACCGCATCGTGGACATGGTCGCCAAAGCCCAGGGCTCTCCGTTCCTTCTCAACTTCGACGAGAACTCCATCAAGGGCCTCCGGTGGCAGGGGCTGCCCGAGGACCGGCTCTGGGACTACGCCCCGGTGGGGTGCCTGGAGAACACGCTGCAGGGCGACGACCGGTCGGGAACGGTGGACACGAACATCAACCTGGCCAAGGCCGTGGAACTGGCCCTGAACAATGGGGTCAACGCGGTCACCGGCCACCGCCTCGGGCCGCCCACGGGCAAGGCCAAGGGGTTTAGGACCTTCGATGAGTTCTACGACGCGGTCAAGACGCAACTCAAGGCCATGGTCGACCGCCTCCTGGCCGTGGCGGCGGAAGCCGACCGCATTCGGGCCACCTGGGAACCCACCCCCTACCTTTCGACCTTCGTCGGGGGCTGCATGGAGAAGCGGCGCGACGTCACCGCCGGCGGCCCGACCTACGGCTACATCACCGTGGAGGGGGTCGGGCTGGCCACCCTGGCCGACTCGGTGGCGGCGGTGAAGAAGGTCGTCTTCGAGGACGGCCGGGTGAAGATGGGCGATCTCGTCCGGGCCTTGGCGACCGACTTCGCCGGGGATGGGGCGGAGGAACTGCGGCAACTCCTCGTGACCAAGGGTCCCAAGTTCGGCAACGACGACCCCTATGTGGATGATATCGCCCGCGCCCTTTCGCGCTTTTGGACGGAGGACGTCTTCAAACGCTCCTCACCGGCCACGGGCCGCCGCTTCAGGGGTGGCTACCTCTCCTGGAACTACTGGATCGGCTACGGACCCCTCACCGGGAGCACTCCCGACGGGAGGGTCAAGGGGCGGTTCCTGTCGAACGGCATCTGCCCGTCGGCGGGCCGTGACGCCAAGGGCCCGACCGCCGTGGCCCAGTCTGTCGGCGCAATCGGGATGGAGACCGCGCCGAACGGGGCCTCCCACACCATGAGTTTCAGTCAGGCCGTCCTCCGCGATCCGGAGCACCGGGCCAAGTTCGCCGCTTTCCTGCGGGCCTACGGTCGGGTCGGCGGGACAGCCTTGCAAGTTAACGTAATCGACCCCGAGACCCTTCGGGAGGCGCAGAGAAACCCGGGCGAGTATGCCAACCTCTTGGTGCGGGTCACGGGCTACAACGCGTATTTCGTCTCCTTGGGCAAGACCATCCAGGACGAGATAATCGCCCGGGAATCACACGCGATATAGTCAGCCAGATTGGCATCGGCGTCTTCTGAATGACAGCAGGGCATCGAATGACAGACGGGGGTGTCGACCATTCCAAGAGGCCCCGTGTCCATGGCGGTCAACAACACAAGCCAGCCCATGCGGCACATCGACGTTGCTGCCTTGACTGCTGACGAGATCGACCAGGTCGAGAAGGTCTCTCTCCGGCTGGTTTACCAGGCTGCCGCGCAGTTTGCGGACGAGGCATGGGAGATATTCTGTTCCTCGCCCGACAAGGAGAAGGACATCGCAGAGGATGTGACCCGGGAGATGCTCGATTCATTCTCGGGCTACACCATTAGGCAACGCATGTTCGGCACTGTGGACTACAAGCGCCCGAGGTGGCTACCGATGCCTTTCGGTCTCGTGCCGCAGGTGCTGCTCGTGGACGCGAAGGCCGAGGATGAGGACACACGAGCTAGGCTGCAGCTCACGCAGATCTCCATGAAGGTGTCATTCCGCTCAAGAACGGGCGAGCTGATCGAACACGACCCCGGCCTGGAGGAGTACGTGGCAATTAGGACTCTCGGTGGAGAGACCAAGGCCATCACGAGCATGATTCTCGCGCACTACTGCTATCACTCGGTCCAGGGCAAGAAGCGTCGGCTCGTGAACCTGCGGCTGATTGCCCTGCCGCACGGGCGTCTGAAGGAACGGTACTGCCCTTCGGCGGACGACAACATCTGGATTGAGGGCCCGCACAGCAAGAAGCTTGAGGAGGAGGCACGTTGTCGCCTAAGCTTCAAGAAGATGCGTGAGAAGTGTCCCTGGCGGATGCAGATAATCAGATGGGATACTCGTGGGAAGGCCACGCTCGCGTGGACGGACGTTGACGAACGGAATACCCTTGTCTCCGTGCCTGTGGTCATTGACCGCGCGACACAGACCTAGGCCTACAGGCCGGCCGTTGCCCCAGATAGGCAAGCGCAGGTATGCGCTACTCACAGGCGCTCTCCAGTTCAAGACGTATTTGGCCTGCGCTGGGAGCCGTCCTTGGGGGCTCAGTCCTCAGGCGTGCGATAGAAATGTCCAGGTAGTCACGGACGAGGTCAATCCCGATGTACCGCCCGCCAAGACTCAGCGTGGCGACCCCAGTAGTGCCAGCACCGTTAAAGGGGTCAAGGCAGACGCCCCCGGGTGGCATGGTTGCCCTCAAGAGCTGGACAGGAAGATCCATCGGCATGACAGCGAAGTGAGAGCCCGTGAACGGCTTAACCGCAATCTGGACCACATCTCCCGGATTCTTGCCGTTTGGATGGTTGCGAATGATGTTGTCCCCGTACTCTACACGCATTGCGTCGTCGTAGCGGCTGTCAAGATTGAGGAGGACCTTCAGGGTCCGCCACACGTCATCGGGTGGCAGCCGAGCTCCGACTTTATCAGTCCGGAAGTAGTGCCTAGTCTTCTCGTATCCCATCCCCAACTTCGCGGCAACGTCTCGCAGAGAGAGCCCCGAGTCCTCAAGGTGGCTCGTCAAGTACGCGGCCAATTCCCAGGCACGAGGCGTGTTTGGCCGACGGGCGATTTCCCTAACGCCATCGATGTGGATTCGATGCCTGGGCGACGAGAGCCATTGGCGTAGCTCCCGCCTGTTGGCCGCCTTCACCTGCATCGCTGGCCCCATGCGCTCCGCCCTTTGCCGCTCATGTGCGTCGGATGTCTTGGGAGGCACGCGTATGCTGTCCAGGTTGAAGTAGTAATCCTCAGACTTCGAGAAGAGAAAGACTGGTTCCCAACGATTTGTGAGACGATCCGAGACACTGGAGGGCATTGCGTTGGGTTTGAACCAGACCACCGTATTGCGTAGAATCCAGCCCGAGTCCTGCAAGGCCATGGCAACCCTGTACGGAACAAGGCACAGCTGTTTGTTCTTCAGGTACGCATGAGGGTCTGCGGACTTGGTGCGACCGTTGTTGTAGTAAGTATCTCCGACATTCAGCCAGATGGTCCCCGAGTCTTTCAGGACCCTCCGGACTTCCGTGAAGACTCTGGCCAAGGCTTGTGCGTACTCGTCGGGCGATGATTCCTGACCGAGTTGATGTGTGTCCCCATAGTCTCTCAGACCCCAGTAGGGTGGAGAGGTCAAGCACGTGTCAATAGTCCCGCTTGGAAGCCGTCGCAGAACCTCAAGACAATCCCCACAACAGAGCGTGACATTGGGGTCCTGGTAATAGATGTCGAGCACAGGAATCCACCCCTACCCCGTTAGTCTCTTTCGTCTGACGTGTAGTTCAGTACCGCGAGCCAGCCTCCTGCCGGAAGACGAACAGTCGTTCGGTTTTTTTAGTGACCGCCGGGTTGGGTCCGCCCCACGTGGCCGTCACCTGCCACACGTAGGCGGTACGAGTGATCAGGAAGTAGACGGTCTGGTCCGTCAGGTAGGCGGCGCCGATCATCAGGCCGACCCCCACGATGTTCAGGTGCAGGTCAATGAGGTTCGATACCGTCTTCAGGGCGAAGGCCGTGTGCGCGGCGCCGAAGACCCGGGGCAGGAGGAAGAGCGTCCCGAGCTCCAGTGGTCTTCCCGCTTCCCGACGGCCCTTTGATGCCGATGAACTCCCTGCCCGCACCTGAAGATCGATGCCGCCCAAGGCCTGTTTGCGGACCAGACCCGGACGCCCGCCGTACGCTTTCGTGACTTGCTTAGCTTCGAGGACGATCAAGCGTGGGAGTCTCCGTAGCTTCGTCTGGCCCCAAGTCTAGGCTTTGGCGCGACGACAAGCCTTCGCCGGACCTTACAGCCGGGGGCGGCCGGCTTACAGATCAGTGAAGAAGGGTCATTCGACAGCGGGGCGGAGTGCTGTGGTCGTGTCCGTGCGGATGACCACCGCGGCCGTGGTGCCCCGGCCGCGCTCCGAGGTGATGGCGAGTGCGTGCCCTAGCCCGGTGCACACCGCGCGGGCCAGGTAGAGCCCCATCCCGGTGGCCTCGGGGTAGAGTTGCCCGTTCGCCCCCGGGAAGAACGGGTCGAAGACCCGCTCAAGGTCCTCCGGAGGGATGCCCACGTCGCGGTCGGCTACCTCAACCCGGCAGGAGCCCGGCTCCCGGGTCACCCGCAGAGTGATCCGAGGAAAAGGCCCGGCAGAGGGGCTGGCGGCGTCCGGAGCCGTCGCGCCGCGGGCGGCCGCGCCGGGGACTTCCTCAGTTGAGTTTGGCGGCCACGAACTCATCCCGGACCCGGGAGAAGTCCGTGACCGCGAGGGGTGTCAGTCCGTAGCGGCGCAAGCCCTCCTCGATCATCTTCTGCAGCTTCTGGTCGTCTTCAACGATTTGGATGCGAGACATCGCCGCCCCGCCGGCCGGTCGACCGGTGTGCGGCCCCAAGCTTCGAAGCTAGCGTGGCCACTTCGACAGGATGACATGAGCCCCTTCCTGGCCGGGGGCGAGGCTACGGAATCCCGGACGGGCCGTGGTCGCGGCGCCGTCCCTGCACCGCGTGAGCCCGCCGGTAGGCCAGCCCGGACGGGAGGTAGTGGCCCCGGGGCAGAGAAGAACCCCGCTCATCCGGCTCCACGGAGCCTGGCCGGAAGGGGTGCCCGGGTGGGAGTGATCTTCAACATCCAGCGCTTCTCGACCGAGGACGGGCCGGGTCTGCGGACGACGGCGTTTTTCAAGGGCTGCCCGCTAGGGTGCCTCTGGTGCCACAACCCGGAGGGGCTCTCGCCCAGGCCGGACCTGGTCTGGTACCGGGTCAAGTGCAAGGGCTACGGCCGATGTGTGGCGGCCTGCCCAGTCGGCGCCTTGACGCCCGAGGTGGAGGGTCCGAGGGTGGACCGCGCCAACTGCGACGGGTGCGGCGCCTGCGCCGAGGCCTGCCCGGCCGGGGCCCTGGAGGTCTTGGGGCGGGAACTCTCGGCCGCGGACCTGGCGAGTGAACTGGCCCGTGACGCCGATTTCTTTCTAACCTCCGGCGGGGGCGTGACCTTCTCGGGAGGCGAGTGCCTGGCCCAGCCTGAGTTCCTCTTCCAGACCGCTGGGCTGGTTCGGCAACGGGGCATCCACGTGGCCATCGACACCTCGGGACTGGCCTCAAGGGAGGTGTTCGAGCGGGTCCTGGCCGCGGCCGATCTGGTTCTCTACGACGTCAAAATGATTGACCCGGAGAGGCACCGGGCGGCGACCGGCGTGGACAACCGCCTCATCTTGGAGAACGCCCGGACCCTGGCCCAAAGCAGGGTAAGGTTTTGGGTCCGGTTTCCCGTCATTCCGGGCTTCACCGACGATGACGGAAACGTGCGGGCCGTGGCGACCTTTGTTGCCCGGGAAATGCCGAGCGTGGAACGCGTTGATTTCCTGGCCTACAACAACCTTTGCCAGGCAGACTACGACCGTCTCGGGCGCCGGTTCGCCCTCGCCGGTCGCAAACTCCTGACGGTGAGCGACATGGAGGGCGTTCTGCGGGTGGCCCGGGAGTGCGGGCTCGACCCGCATCTGTAAGAGATGGAAACGGGGGGCTGGTCAGATGGGTGTCATCCTTACCGGTAAGCAAGCGGCGATCCTGGCCGGAGAGCTGCAGCCCAAGTTTCTGGCTTCGGTCAGCCGAGCGGGCGAGCCCAACGTTGTCCCGGTCCTTTCCCTTTGCCCCTGCGGTCCGGGCCTGGCCGGGTTCGCGGAGTTCATGATCTGGAAATCAAAGACCAACCTCAAGGAGACGGGGCGGGCCGCCCTGCTGGCCCTGGACCCTAAACTCAACTTCCTGGCGGCGCACGGCGCCTTCGGCGGCTTCGTCACTTCAGGCCCGATCTTCGACGCCATGGCCAACCAGGCCATGTTCCGCTACAACCCCTACAACGGCATCCGAGGGGCCGGGACCATCGACCTCGAAGCGGTGGACGCCGAGGGCCGGATCCCGATGCTCGCCATGCTGGCCACCCACCTGCGCGCTGGTCGGCTGTCTAGGGCCGCTGGGGCGGAGGCCGCCACTCGCGCCGCCGCTCGCGCCACCGGAGGCGTAGGCCAAGCCGGAACGCCGGCGACCATGCCGCCCCAGGTGACCGACAAATTCGCGCGCCTCAAGGCCCTCAAGGCCGTGGCCTGGCCGGTGGCGGCCGGTAGCGACAAAGCCGGGATGGGCGTGCCGGATGGCCGGCGCGGGGAGGGTCCGGGCGGATTCGACGTAAGGGTCCTCCCGGCGGCCGGGGTAGCGCCGGTCGGGCGCTCGGCCCTGGTGGTGGCCGACAAGACCATCACCCAGGCCATCCCCGAGGGTAGCCGGGTCGCGGTCGCCGTCATTACCCTGGAGCCCGTGGCCTACCAGGTCAAGGGGATAGCCCGCCACTGGCGTGGGGCCCTACTCATCGACGTCACCGAGGCCTACACCGCGGGACCGCCGGTTCCGGGGAGGCTCTGCTCGCCGGCGGCCGGGTAGGCCGCGACAACAGATAGGTCGGAGACCAAGGCTCCCAGAGGCCCGGCGGCCGTGCCGAGAACGGCCGGCGCTGTATCAAGGTCTTCGACCGAGTGCACGATCCTAGGTCAAGTCAGCGTCCCACGCATCAGGGCCGTGCGGTACCCAAGCCGCGAGCCCGCGATGCGGGAAGAACACGGACCACTGGTGCAGATCGCCTGTCAGGATGTCCTACTCCCGCGGACCAGCTGCCGACTCTCTGACATACTTCGGGTTGGACTCAAGGAAGCTCTTGATTTGCGCAGGTATGAAGCCGAGTTCAAGGAGGAGTGCCGACAGCATGAGATAGTGTATTTGTCGACACAGTCTCAGCATATCCACCCCAGCCGCCGCCTTAGCCTTGAGGCGCTCACTGTAGTGGGTGTAGTAGTTGCGCGTATCCTTCGCGCGCTTCACGAAAACCTTGGGCTTTGGGATGATGTTGGAGACCGGCCTGCCGCTGAAGGAGATGGCATCTTCAAGACGCTCGCCAAGTGTGGGTTCGTTGCTGTGGCAGAGCTTGTCTCTGAGCCACGTATTGTGTTCCGCGGGGACCTTATTCAGGATGCCTGCAATCCTTTGGTCATGCGCACTGCGGTCAAGGATCTGCTGACGGAAACGTCCACTGAACCGATGATAGGCTTCGACGGACTGGGCCAGGATGAGGAATTCTTGCTCTAAGCACATGCTCGGGTTGTACTGCGGTGCCAACCACAGGTCTATCGAGTGCCCCAGCACCTCACTCAGGCCAAACCATCTATTGATTACGCCCTCCAGTTCGCCGCCGATATCATCTAGGCGGAACAGCGGAGCTTCCTCAGGGTCGCGTCTCGCGCCGCTGCCGAAGACCTGAGAGAGAACCCGCATGCTGTCGTGGTTTCCCCCAATCCCTGACCTAATCACGCGTAGCTCAGTCGGGATGCTCGGCTCGCCGGAGGCCAGGGTCATCAGTGTCTGCAGCGGCCTGAGGAACGTGCGATGCCAGGCCGCAATCCCCAGCGGCCTGGCAGACTCCAGGCGCATGACGGGACTGACCTCAAGTGACGCCATGCGAGCCGACCACCGACGCTTGCACTCATGGGCCAGACTGATAAGGCCTGCCGGCGTTCTCACAGTCAACTCCTGGGGTGGCTCATAGGCGACCTGTCGCAGGTTATCTCCGGAAACCCGTATTCCGGCGGGTCAAACCAGTCCAGGGAGGGAGGAGAACTGAACGATCGCCGTCTCGAAAAAGGCATCAGTGCTCCGCTCGAGATGCCCTCCAACTAAGGCAAACTCAGCTGCAAAGAGCTGTTGCTCGATTCGATCCTCCTGACCTCGGCGGCCCACCTCCCGACACGCCAGGAGAGTCATCATGCTCCGGTCAGTTGTGCCAGCGGTCCGGCCGAGGATCACATCCGTATCGCGCAGGTCGCCGTGCCGTCGCGCCCCCGGCAGAGCACCACGGAGGTTCAGCCGGGACCCTGAGCTAGGGTCGAACGTGAAGTCTCCTGGAACCCGTTCGTTCTCGTGACCGGGAAGCCACCAGAAGCCGAGTTCCGCGCTAGGATCTGCAACCACCTCCCCTACCACCCCCTCACCTCCCTCAGCCTTCTGTCAAACTCCGCCGCCTGGGCCTGCTCGCCGGCCCAGAAGTCCTGACTCCGGAGGGCGTCGAGTTCGGCCACGGTCCGGCCGTGCTGCTCGACCCACCAGGAGTACTTGAGGTTGTGCCAGCGCAGGCGGTTCCCCCGGTCGCCCTCCTGGATCCAGTCGAGCTTGGCCCCCGGGAAGACACCGGCGAAGTAGACCGCCGCGCGCTCCCGGGTGATCGGCCCGTAGCCCTCGGCCATAGCCGTCATGACTGAACCGTAGCGGTCGAAGCTGTCGGTGGCGATGGTCACCACGTTGTCTTGAGGACCGAGACCGTAGAACTTGGCCGTCTTGATGGCCCCCAGGATGTTGCAGACTCCCGAGATGCCCAGGATGCCGGCCAGTTCGGCGAGCTGCCCGCCGTCGACACCCTCCACCGCCGAGAGGTAGTCCCTTCCGGCCGGGTCGGTCAGAAGCTGGAGTCCTTTCTTGCACTCCAAGTCGTCAACGCACATCAGGGCGTCCATGTTCATGACGTTGTGGATCCAGGTCACGTGCTTGTCACCCGTGCCCTGGATGTCGTGGTCGCCGTGGCCGTTGGCGTAGAGGGTCGGGCATTGGATCGGCTCCAGGCCCACGATGCGGCACTCGGTGAAAGCCTGTTTCAGGCGGTCGCCGGCGGCGATGGTCCCGCCCGAGCCCATGGCCGAGACGTAGGCGGCCACCCGCCCGTTGCCGACGGAATCGACCGCCTCCATGGCGCTGGGGCCGGTCACGGCGTAGTGGAAGCGGTAGTTGGCCATGGCCTGGAACTGATTAAGGACCCGCAGGCCGGGATCGGTCCGGGAGAGTTCCTCACAGACGCTGAAGAGCTCCTTGACGCTCGACTCGCGGCCGGGGGTCTTGACGTAGCGCGCCCCGTAGGAAGAGATGATCTCGAAACGCTCGCGGCTGACCGAGTGGGGCAGGATGACCACCGACGTGTAGCCCAGGCGTGGACCCACCCAGGCCCCTCCGATGCCGTAGTTGCCGGTCGAAGGCCAGACCAGGGTGTGCCGTCCCGGGGCGATGTCACCCGCCAGTTGCCGCTCCATGGACACCGCGTAGGCGGCCCCCACCTTGTGGCTGCCGGTCGGGAAGGCAGCCCCGTACATGAGAATAATGTTGGCCTCCACGCCGGTGAGGGCTTTGTCGAGAAGCACGAAGCGAACCCTCCCCGACGGATCCTTCCAGGTGATGTTAAAGAGGTTGATCGGGTCGAGCGGGTCGTTCTCCAGGGCGGCTAGGGCCTGCCCGCGAATCCCCGCCGGAATGGTCTCGGGGGCCAGCATCTCGCCGAAGGTCGGGCCAAACGTGGCTTCCGCCGCGTCGTCTCGCGCGCTACCGCTCAGAACCGTGCTACTCATTGGTCTAGGGTCCCCTCCCCGGGAATGGGAGTTCCCCGGCCAAACTCAGAATCCTTGGCTGCGACCAAGGCCGGACGGACGCTGGGGCCCCTACTTCTGAGGGTTCGGTCCCCCGTAGAGCCAGGGCGGCTCAAGACCAAGAAGCCGGAGGTAGACAAAGAGCTGCCCGCGGTGGTGGATCTCGTTCTCGGCGATGGTCTGGAAGAGGAGAAAGACCGAGAGCGGGGCGCCGTCCGGGGCCTCGGCCGGCTGCCAGAGGCGGTCGTCGTCGAGATTGGCCAGGTACTCGAGGGTGCGCCGGCGGGTCGCGGCCGACCACCGCTCGAAGGTTTCCAGGCGGGAGAGCCGGTGGGGTCCCTGGCCAAAACGCCAGACTCCGGTGCCGATGGCCATGGCCACAGCGATCTCCGTGTCCAGGATGTGGGCCAGGATCTGGCCGGCGGAGCGCATCCCCGGCACGGGCTTGGGGTTGAGATTCCCGCCGGGAAAGAGCCGGGCGGTGTCCAGGGTCACTTCCCGGATCCGGTCGAGGTCGTCAAGGCAAGCTTCGACAATGGTTCTCATCCGCGTGGCTCCTCACCGGGGCGGCCCTCGCCGGGGCAGGTCAAGACCGGCGCCAGTTCGACGTCGAGGACCTGATCGTAGAGGGGCACCCTCAGCCTCATCCCCGGGTCCACGGGCCCCTCAAAGCGCAGGTTGTAGCGCCTGAAGGACCCCGGGCCATAAACGGTTCCGCGCCGAGCCAAGGCCTCCGGTAGGTGGGGCGGGCCGAAGCCCGCAAGCTCCACGGCCGAGGGACCTATCCAGTCGCCCGGCCCGCCTCGCCCGGCCGAGCCGCCCGGCCCGCCGGCGCCACCCACTCCGCCCGGCCCGCCTCGCCTCCACAGGCGGCACTCCCCGGGGTCGAGCCAGACGGCCTGGGCCGGGCCGGCCAGGCCTACCTCAAACCCGACAAAATCGCCCTTGTCGTCCTTGCCCACCCAGGCTTTGAGGCCCACCTTGCCCCAGCGCCACTCCCCGCGTCCAAGATCGCGGCGGTCCTCGTCCGTTTCGCTCCGCCCCCGGTCGGGAATGTAGCACAGGAGAGCCGTGAGAACCAGTCCCCCGGCGAGAAGCCACAGGATAAGCGTCGCCGCCGGATCCAGGAAGGTCGCGTTCACGGGCGGCCACCTCCCCGGCCCCGCTCCTGCCCGCGCTCCTGGCCCCGCCGGCCCCGGTAGTAGAGGGCCACTCCGGCCGGCCAGGGCCGGAAGCCGTAGCGGTATCTCTCCGGTGTCTCGGCGTTGTCGAGGTAGCGGTCGGGCGCCTCGGCCAGAACCACGACCTCCTGGAACTCGCCCCGAGCCCGCCGGGCGAGAAACTCCTTCCGGCCGTCCGGGGGGAACAGGCCCCCGCCCACAACCACATCGGCCGCCCCCAAGGCCTCATCGACCCCGGCCCCCGGTCCCCCGCGCAGGGACTCGACCCGCAAGCCCGAGTGCAGAGCCAGAGCCGGCGCCTCCTGGGTGTCGGCCAGGATGAGGCCGGCGGGGTCCACCGCACCATCATGGACGGCCTCCCGAAGGTAGGCGGCCACGGTCTCTGTCCGAGTCGGGTAGCGGCGGTGAAGGCTCGCCAGGTAGCGGGGCAGGGTGAACTCCGGCCTGGCCTTCAAACGAGCGAAAGCCCCGGCCGAGAGGTTGGCCGTGAAGAGCCCGACCGGTCCCTTGACGAAGGCCACGAGCCGGGCCGGAACCCTGACCGCCGCCAGGGTCCGAAAAAGAAAATGGGGCAAAAGAGCGGGCACGTTGGTGAACAGGGTCAGGGCCAGGACGCACCATCCGGCCACGGGAGAGGCCCGCCAGATGAGGTCCAGGCCGAAAGCGGCCAGAGCGACGGCGGCCGGGAAGGCGGCTGAGACGTAGCGGGTGAAGACGAGCCGGGTGACACTCCGGGTGAAGGCCACGCCCCCGATGACCAGAGCCGCCAGGGCCAGGCCGTAGCCGAGATCGGCCGGAACGGGTCCGGTCGCCAGGGCCGCCAGGCCCGTGGCCAGCCCGCCCAGGCCCACGGTCAGGAAGGGGGCGGCGTAGACCTGGATCTTCCAAAGGTAGATCCAAAAGGTGTGGGCGCCGAGGATCACGATCTCCCGCGGACCGATACGCCCGGCACGCAGGTTCTGGATGATGGGGACGGACGAGGTCCGCCCGATGCGCCGCTTGAGGAAGATGATCCACGGCAGGGCCAGGGCCACGGCCAGGCCCAGGGTCAGGGCCACCCCGGCCTCGCGGTAGGCCAACCCAGCCACCGCGGCGGCCAGCCCCAGGCCGTAGCTTGAGACCCAGTCGAAGTGGTAGCTCCCGGCCAGGGCCAGACCGGCCAGAGCCCACCAGGCCATCCCCCCGCCCAGGTGAGCCCTGGCCAGGGCCACGAGGAAGAGCCCGGCCGTGAGCATCGAGGGTCCGTAGTAGCGGCACTGGCGCGAGTGAAGAAGCAGCCCGGGAGAGGTCAAGGCCACAAGGAGAGCCATGAGCCCGGCCCGAGGCCCGGCCAGCCCGCCGCAGAAGACGGCCATGGACCAGGCGGCGCCCCAGCCGGCCAGGGCGAAGGGCAGGCGGAGCCACCCGGCCGGATGATTGGCCCCCGACAGACGACCCGGCCCGACCAGGCGGGCCAGAAACCAGCCCAGTTCGGCCAAGTAGAACTGGCCCCAGGTGTGAAGCAAGGGCAACCCACCCCGGTCGAGGTTCCCCGAGTCGTAGAGGCATCGCCGCTCTTCGGGAACCCAGGGGTAGGGGCGCCCGTGACCCACGGCCAGAGCGGTCCGGGCCTCATCCAGACGTAAGGTCTGATCACCGAGACCTTTCAGAAAGAGGTAAAGACCCAAGACCAGACCCAGAGCCAGGCCCACGGCCAGGTCCGGGGTGGCCCCCGGGGCGCCGAGAAGCGACTCCGTCGTCATATACCGCCTCCCCACTCTCCTCTTTCAGAGATCTGCCAGGGGCAAAGCCATCTCTCCACCAGGGCAAGACTTTCATAGAGGCCAAGACCAAGCAGGCCCATGGCCACGATGCCGAGGTACATCTCCGGGTAGGCGAAGCGACCCCAGGTCTGGACCATGATGTAGAAGCCCAGGCCGCGCGTTGTCCCAAAAGACTCGGCGAAGAACAAGACGGCCACGGCCGTCCCCACGGCGACCCGCAGAGCGGTGATAACCGCGGGCAAGGTCGCCGGCAGGTAGACGTAGCGCAGTAGCCCAAGCCGCGAGGCGCCCATGGCCCTCACCGAGAAAACCAACTCCTCGCGGACCCCCCGGGCCGAGTCGCGGACGACAATCACGAGCTGGAAAACGAGGATGGCGACCAAGATGGATATCTTGGCCGCCTCGCCCGCCCCCAGGATGACGATGACCACCGGCAGGAGAACGACCTTGGGGATGGGGTAGAGAGCGTGAACCATGGGGTCGATGAAGGCGGCCCAGAACCTGGATAGCCCCAGGAGAAGGCCAATCGGGTAGGCCAGAACCACGGCCACTCCGGTGGCGGCCAGGACCCGGCCGGCACTGGCCAGAAGGTGAGCCAGAAGACCTGTCTTAACGGCGAAGGGCCAGGCCAGCATCACCTGGACCGGCCCGGGCAAGGCCTGGTTACTAAGACCCCAACTGGCCAACTGCCAGAGAACCAGGATGGCCAGGGTGGCCACGGCCAGACGCCAACGTCTCATGGCCTTCGCCCTCCCATCAGCCGGACCTGGGCGCCACCGTTGCCGATGGGGGGTTCGGGAAGGATGACGATCCTGTCAGCCAGGGCCTCGACTTCTTCCTGGTCATGGGACACGAAGACGAGGGTGAAGCCGATCTCGGTCCGCAGATCCCGAATCAGGCTCAGAAGATCCTTCTTCCTTTCCCCGTCCAGGGAGACGAAAGCCTCGTCCAGGAGAAGGAGCTTCGGGCGGGTAACCAGAGTCCGGGCCAGAGCCGCTCGCTGCTTCTGGCCTCCCGATATGCGCGTGGGGTAGGCCTCCGCCACCGCGCCGATACCCAGGCGCTCGAGCCAGAGATCCACCTCGCCCTGGGGACGCAGGCCGCGTAGCCGAAGGCCGAGCTCGATGTTGGCCCGAACAGTGGCCCAGGGCAGAAGGCCGTAATCCTGTAGGACAAGCCCGACTTCCTGGCGAGGCCCGCCCACGGGCACCCCTCGGTGGCGAACATCGCCGGCGGTCGGCTTGAGCAGGCCGGCCAGGAGGTAGAGGAGGGTCGTCTTGCCGCAGCCGGACGGCCCCATCACCGCCCAGGCCTCCCCCTCCTCCGCCTCCCAGTCCAGACCGGAATAGATGGCCCGGTCGCGGGTGTAACCGAAGTGGAGGTTGGCGACCGAGACCGCCGCTTCACCCATCGGCTAGTTGCCCGCCAGGAAGTCCGCGGTCACCAGGTTCTCGATAGCCGGCACCACCGGCAGGATACCCTTGTCTACCGCCCACTGCATGATCGGAGTGACCTGCTCCACGGTGGGCAGGCTCGGCTCGGCAAAGGTGGGCACCGTCGCCTGGGCCCCGATCATGGGCGGAACCAGACCCTTGTCCTGGATCAGGCTGCTCCAGCGGTCGGGATCCTCCCGGACAAGCTCCACGGCCTTCTCGTAGGCGGCCATGAAGTCTCGGACCCGGTCGGGATGCTCCGCCAGAGCGGCCGCGGTAAAGGTCAGGACGTCGTGGCCAAGCCCGCCGAACTCACTGTCCCGGGCCAGGATCCGGCACCCATTCTGGGTGGCGTAGGTGGCGAAGGGCTCGGGGAAGATGCCCGCCGGGAGCTGGTCGTTGATCAGGGCCTCCAGGCGCACGTTGATCTGCCGCCACTCGGCCAGATTGACCTTGTCGGCCGGCACTCCCGACCGCCGGAGCATGGTGTCCCCCACGTACTCGGCCACGGTGTTGAAGGCCACCCCAACGGGGACTCCCGCCAGGTCGGCCACGCTCTGGGCCGTGCACCCGGGGCCAACGACCAGAGCGAACTTGCCCTTGGTCGTGTCATTGACCAGCCGCACGCCCTTGACCGTGATGGCGTCCCGGTTGAACAGCCCAATGGCGATGAGATCGAGGGTTGTGCAGTCGGCCTGCCCACCCCGGATGAGGGTGTCGCGCTCCAGAGCGCTCTGAACGGCCACCAGTTCGATGGTCAAACCGTATTTCTGGAACAGGCCCTGGTCAATTCCAACGAAGATGGGCAGGTTCTCTAGGACCGGCAGAGTCACGTACTTGAAAGTCAAGGGCTCGGGCTTGCGGCACGACGACACGCCGGCCGCGACCAGGCCCACGAGCAGAACGCTTAGGATCAGGTTGAAAAAAGCGCCTCGCTTCAGCTTCTTCACAGGCTCTCACCTCCGACGAAGATCAACAATGCGCCGTGCCTTGCCCCGCGACGTGCGCTCCTCCTCCAGATGGCCGGCGGCTCTGACCCGGGGTTGGGCCACGGCCCCCAGACGGAGGGAATCCTCGAAGTCCACGGACAGGTGAGCCAGGCGTTCGGCCAGTTCAGCCGAAAAGGCCGGGTCGCCGGCCCGCGGGGTCTCGACCTCCAAGGTCAGTTGGTCGACGCCTCCTTCGCGGTCCAGGATGAGGCGAAAGAAAGCGATATCGGCCCCCAGCGGACCCAGAGCGGCTTCGACCTGGTAGAGGTAGACCTTGGTCCCGTCGCCCAGGGCCACGGCGTCGTCCGACCGTCCGACGAGGACAAACTTCGACCCCGGCCAGCCACAGGGACAGGGCGGCGAGGCTCGGGCTATATCCCCGATCACGTAGCGCACCAGGGGTGTGCCGAGTTTCATCCTGGGCGTCACGATCAGCTCGCCGACGGGCCCCAGGCCACCATCCGTCCCGCCGTCTTCAGGGCCCGCGGCGTCCTCCCGCGGCCGCGAGAGGGGCCGGATCTCAAACCAGAACGTGTCCGGAAGGACGTGGAAGCCGTCGTGGTACTGGCACTCGACGGCCATGCCATCGAACTCCGCCGCGCCCAGGATGCTGAAGACTTCGCCACCCAACCGCTCCCGGACTGTGGTCCGGAAAGCCGGCCCGATGGCCTCGCCGAGGACGATGACCATCCGCAAGGACGGTTGGTGGGTCTTGGGGTTACTCGTCACGTAGTCGGCCATGTCCCGGACAGCCCCCGGAGTGCTGATGAGGACCGTGGCCCCCAGTTCGGCCATGGTCTCCAGGGTCGCCTGGGGTCCGAAGCCCAGCCCCACGGGGGCAACGGTGGCCCCGAGCCGGGCCGCGCAGATGGTGTGATCCCAACCCACAAACCACATACCAAACGGCAGAGCCGTGGCCACCAGGTCCTTGGGTGAAACGCCCATCATCCGGAGCCCGGCCGTGTTGCGCTGGTGGGCCCATTCCACGTCCTCACGGGTGTGGAAGATGACCTTGGGCTTGCCCATCGTGCCGCCGCTCCACGACACCCAAACCGCCTGCGCGCCCTCGGCCCGGAAGGCGCGCCAGTCGGCCCGGAGATCCTCGCGGGGGGTCACCGGGAGGCGCCAGAGATCCTCCGGCCCAAGGTCACCGAGGCGGGCGGCCTCGGCCGCCAGGCGCCGGCGGTAGTAGGGCGTGCCGTAGTAGGCGTGCTCCAACAGGCGGCCAAGATCACGCGGCGGCGCCGTGGAGACAAGAAACGCCCGGGTCATGTCTACTTGTCCACATCCAATCCCAGCTCGGCCATGGCCTGGCGATAGCCCTTCTCGACGCGCTCGCGGATGGCGCCGTCGGCCCCGCCGTCAAGGGTCGCCTTCCACTTCTCAAAACAGTCGCACTGGCCCCAGACCGCGTCAACGTCGGCGATGTTTCTGTCGTAGTCCCACTTGCGGATGGCGGCCACAACCCGCTCGTCGCACTTGGGGCAGGTCGTGGCGACCACGGGCGGGGCGTAGGGTAGGTCCCGGGTCAGCCCCTTCAAGGCCACCCTCCTACCAGGGTCCGGTCCAAGCTCCTTGATCACGGCCAGAAGCGACCAGAGAGACGGCGGGATGAAGCGGCCCTGGCTCCAGAGGTAGCGGTTCAGGGTGTAGGGCTGGAGGTTCGAGGCGAAGACAATGCACATGAAGCCGCCGTTGTCGAAGCTGAAACGCACCGAGGCCACGGTGTCCCGGATGTCCTCGGCCGGGGTGAGGAAGGGCTTGCCCAGGATGATGTACATGTAGTACTCGATGCCCGCCTCCCTGAGGCCGGCCAGGCCGTCGAGGAGGATCTTGCGGGGAAGACCCTTGTTGAGGATGGCGTTGCGGATAAAGTCGTCGGCCGACTCCAGCCCCACTCCGGCGCTGATCCCTCCGCCGAAGGTCTTCTTGAGTTCCTTGAGGTAGACCGGATCGCGGGCGAACTCGGCCCTGGTCTCGAAAGACAACTGCTTGAGCCCCCAGCGCCGCAGCTTGTCGAGCACGGCCAGCCGGGTCTCGGGGTCGATCTCGTCGTCCGATAGGAAAGAGCCCGAAGCCGAGAGGAGGATGTAGGGATACTGCGTCGACGAGCCGAGGTGCTCGAGGGCCCAGTCGACCTGGTTCAGGATGTTGGCCGAGGTGACCTTCTCCTGATTCGCGGCCAGCAGGGCGTAGTTGCACATCGTGCACCCCGACCGGCGAAACCACTCGCACGGCTGGGTCCGCAGGATGACCAGGGGCACCCGGTAGGCCTTACCCCTGTGATTGGCCTCCTCGTAGTAGATGACGGGGATGTTTGAGTCCCAGGCCGGGTCGGCTGGTCGTTCCCAGTGCCCGCGGTGCAGTTCCCGCATGATGCGTCCGATCATTGCCTCAGGCTTCATCGGGTTCCCCTCCTTGAAACAACTGGGGCCGTCGCTTCATGGCCGGAGAGTAGAAAGCCTTGGAGATGTTGTCGATGTAGAGGCGACCCCTGTCCGTCACGGTGATGGCCTCGGCCCCGTCCGTGACCAGGCCCCACTGGGCCAATTGGGTCACCGCCGGCCCGAAAACGTCGCCAAGGTCCAGGCCAAACTCTTTCCGAAAGGGCCGCTTGTCCAGGACCCCGGTCTTGCAACCCAGGACCGCGTAGCGGCACATGGCTTCCTCCCGCGTCAGCCGGACGGCCCCGGCCAGCGGGAAACGGCCGGTCCGCACGTCCCGGTGATATCGAGCGTGGCTCCCGGTGTTGGCCGTGACGAAACCCCGGGCGAAGCCGTAGGACGACACCCCCAGGCCCAGGAACTGCTCTTGGGGCGCCGCCCACTGTCTTAGGTCGTAGCGGCACTCGTGACCCGGGCGGGCGAAGCTCCAGCCGGAACTCGAGCAGAGAACGTAGGGACGGTAGCCGGCCGCCCCCAGCCTGGCGAAGGCCATCTCCGACATGGCCACGTCGGTCTCCTCGTCGGGGAGAGGCGGCGCCGCCCGGCGGTCCAGAGCCCTCTGGAGCGGGCTATCGGGGTCCAGGACCAGGCTGTAGCAGCTCACGTGGGGCACGCCCAAACTGGTGACGGCGGCCAGGTCCTTCTCCCAGAGGCCGAGGTCCTGACCGGGGAGCCGGAAGAGAAGGTCAAGACTAACCGAGCCAAAGCCGGCCCCCAGAGCCGCCTCCACCACGGCCCGGCCCTGGGCGCTGTCGTGGGTTGTCCCCAGGCCGGAGAGCATGGAGTCCTGGAAAGACTGCAGGCCGAGGCTGAACCGGGTAACTCCCGCGCGCCGAAGATCCCCGATAGCTTCCGGGTCGACCGAGCGGGGATGGGCCTCAAGGGTCACCTCCGCGTCGGCCGTGAGACGAAACCAGCGGCTCAGGCCCTCCAGAAGGGTCTTGACCCCGTCCGGCCCCATCAGGGAAGGTGTCCCCCCGCCGAAGTAGACGAAGGTGGCCGGGCCGGAAAAGTAGCCGGTGCGGCCGTACATCTCAATCTCGGCCAACAGGGTCTTGAGGTACTCTTCCTTGAGCCCCGGGCGAAGGAGAGTTCGCTGAAAAGGGCAGAACGAGCAAAGGGTTGCGCAGAACGGGAAGTGGATGTAGACCCCGAACTCATCCGGCGGTGGCGCGGCCGGCGGATCCACCCAGACCCGTTCAGCGGCTTCGGCCGTGAGAGTCGGTGGGTACCAGCGCACATACTCGCAATCGCGTTCGGGATACTCTTTCCACCACCAAGGGGTGGCGCTGGCCAATTGGGCTACCTCCTTCGGCGAAAGGTTTCTTACCATCCGAAGCCTTACCTGCTACATTCGTCAAGGATTGACAGCTTTCGCCACAGTTTCCGACTCCTGGCCCCACCCAGGGCCAGCGGGCAGGCTCGCTCGGCCGGGGCCCCGGTCGAGCAGTCCAGGTCGCGCAGGACTTTGAGCCCCTCAAGGAGCGGGGACCCGGGCAGAGGGCCGGGTGGGGATCCAGGCGGGGCGCCGGTCTGGTCCTCCGCCCGGCGGCCCAGGCATCTCACCAGGCCCAGGCCGCGTCCGAACTCAAAGATGAGGGGCGAAGCGGCCAGGATGCGGCAGAGTCCCTCGCGCGCGACGCCCTCACCGGCGAAGACCAGGCCCACCCGATGGATGGCCCCTTGGTAGCGGGCCAGAGTGGCCCCCCACCGGCTCTTAAAGAAAAGGTGGGAACTCGAGAGAATGGGAGGGTTGCCGCCGAGATCCACGTAGTCCAGGGCCTGCTGCCTGGCCCAGGTCAGAAGGTAGAAGTAGATGGCCAGACCCACGCCTTCCTTGTAGAGGGACAGGTCGCCCTCGGCCACGCCCATGACCGCGGCCAGCAGCGAACGGCCGCTTTGCTCAAAGGCCACGCCGCCCAGAGGCGCCTTCTCTCCGTCCCTCTCCACCAGGAGAAGACCACCCCTTCCCGCCCAGTAGCGAATGGTGGCTTCTCGGACCACGCTCGCCCCTGGCCCGTGGCGAGCTCTCATGGTCGGCAGGTAGAGGTGGCGGTAGAAACGCCTGATGTCCGCCGAATCGCGGGTGACGCGGTAGACGAAACCTCCCCGGCGGAGACGGCGAACGTTCCGGGCCCAGCCGCGGGCCTCGGGCCACTCGGGGCCGAAGCGAACGACACTGGAGGCGTAGCGGGGCAGGGTGAGATCGAAGCACCACCGCCAGAGGGCGTGACTCCACGAGCCGAGGTGAACGGCGGTGAAGGCGGCTTCCTTGCGCCACCGGCCCAGGGCGGCGGGCAGACCGAAGATAACCAGGCGCCCCTCAGACCGGGCCGTGGTCTCCGAGAGGAGGCCGGCCACCCAACCGGCGACCCATCTCTGGTCGCCGAGCACCCTGAGGGTGACCGGCGCCCCGCCAAGGCGCCCGTCGATGCGGACGACCGCCGGGGCCAGGTCGCGGAGAAACTGCCAGACTCGCCGGCCAAGGACCAGAAGACCGAGGAAAACCGGCCCCAGAAGGGGTGTTCGCCGGGCGGCGTTGTCGAGCCAGTCGTAAAGATCGCTCAGCATGCCTTCTCACCGCCGGACCCCACCGGTCCCGGTGGAGGCGGCCCGGCCAGGGCGGCGACCTCCCGCTCCATGAGTTCCTCCAGAGTGCGGCTGGCGGACCGGCCCCGCCGGCCCCGGTCCTCGAAACCCCAACTCCCGCCGTAGTAGGCCCAGGCCTCGCGGGACAGCCAGCCGCCTACGAGGGTTCGGCCGACGTAGGCCAGGAGGGGCCAGGGGTCGGCCCTGTCCCAGGTGGCCTCCTGGAAACCGATCAGACGCCAGAAGGATGGGCCTTTCCAGATCCCGCGACGGCGTCTGGAGGCCAGGTACAGGACCATGTCGGAAAAGAACAGCCGCCGCCAGAGCCGGCCCTCGATCTGCGGGCCGGTCAAAGAGGCGCCATCCGGTAAGCCGAGGCCATTTCCGTGGCCGGGGCCATTTCCGTGGCCGAGGCCCTCTCCCACGAGAAGGTCGTAAAGGAGAACCGGGAAGTCGACCCCGCCGGCCAGGGAAGCGCCGAGAGTGCCCCAGACCCGGGGGTTGAAGTCGATGAGGACAAGACGCCCGTCGCGGCGGTCACGCAGAAACTCGACGTGGGCCAGGCCGTCCCACTCCAGAGCGCCCAGAAGCTTGAGGGCCGCGGCGACAGCCTCGGGGTCGGTGCGGGTTACGACACAGGTGCTCGGCCCTCCGGCCGGAGGGTAGTGCCTGAGCACTTCCAGGCACGAGACGGCTAAAGGCCCGGTCGTGGACCGGTGGAGAACACCAACCTGGATCTTGGCCCCGACCGGGATTCGCTCCTGGACCAAAGGCGACGAAAAACGGGAGGCGACCAAGCGGTAGGCTTCCGGCAGGTCCTCCGGCCGGGCGGCCACAACCATGCCCCTGGCCCCGGACGTGATCCGGGGCTTGACCACTACCGGCCCGGACCAGAGGCCCGCCAGAGCGTCGGCCTCGGAGGCGTTTGCCGGTAGCCAGGTCCGGGGCACGGCCACCCCGGCTTGGGCCGCCCGGCGATAGAGGGTGGCTTTGTCCAGAGTGACGGCCAGCTTGTCCGAAGGCGGAACCAGGAAGGCGGCCTCGGGGGCCATCTCCCTCACCGCCGGGCCTCGCGTCGCCAGAAGCCAGGTGCTGCCCGCCCCGAGAGGCAAGATCATGCTCACCCGCAGGGAGCGGGCCACCTCGCCGATGGCGGCGACAGCCGCGTCGGGATCGAGGTCGGGTCCCAGGGTCGTGAGGTTCCGGCGGCCGACGAAGCGGGAGTAGCGGAGCAGGCTTCTCGGGTCGCCCAGGGCAACCGAAGCCACTCCCCGCCGGCCCAGGCTGCGAGCCACGTCGAGGGAAGCGATGGCCTCGGCGTCAAGGATCAGCACCGGACCGCGATTCATGAACTCGACCCCCTCGCCAGGCGAACCGTTCGCCCGCCCAGGGCCACCGAACGCTCGGCCGCCTCCAAGACCCGGACGACCTCAACGGCCAGACCGGCGGAGGCTCGCGGGATGTGGCGGCCATCCCAGGCCGAAAGCCAGTCCCGGTACTCCAGACCGAGATTGTCGAGCCCGTCGGGCCGAGGCGTCAGAGGAAGGGTTCTGGCCGTCGGGTAGGGGCCGGGGCCGCCGTCCGGGGCCGGGCCCGGCGAAGCGCTGGGGGATCCGGCTGCGTTCACGTAGACCGTGACCCGGGGACCCTCCCCCGTCTCTTCGTAGATGGCCTGACCGGCAAGTCCGGCCACCAGCGTCCGCCGGATCTTCTCCGGGGCCCGCCAGGTGCACCAGACAAAGGCTTGGAGAGGAGGCTCAAGACCGAGGGCCAGTTGGGCGAAATCCTCCGGCCTGGTCCGGGACGGACCCAGCAGGCAACTCACCGTCCGAATGGGCCCGGCCTCGCCCCTGACCCCAAACCACCACAGAAGCAGGGCAAGGTCATGAACGGCCAGTTCCCACAGGGGACCAAAGCTCGGACCGAACCGCCCGAAATTGGCCCGCTCACTGGACACGAAGCGCAGCTCGCCCAGAGAGCCTGACTCCAGGAGGTCCCTCAGGGCCTGGGCCCCGGCGGAGTAAAGGAAGGTGTGTCCAACGACCAGGGCCAGTCCCTGCCGGCGGGCAGTCCGGTCCAGGGAGGCGGCCTCGACCGAACTCGTGGCCAGCGGTTTCTCGACCAGAACGTGCCGCCCGGCGGCCAGGATCGCCGCGGTGAGCGAGGCGTGGCTGGCGATTGGGGCGGCGATCACCGCGCCCTCGAAGTTCGCCCGCCGGGCCAGGAGGGCCCCGGGTTCGGACAGGAGCAGAGGCTTGGGCCGGCCCGCCGCGGCCGCCGCCTGGCCGACGGCCTCCAGGGCCGTGGGATTCGGATCCACGACAGCCACCAGTTCAGACTCGGGGCACGACAGGATGGTCCTGAGCCAATTGCGGCCCCAGGTTCCGCAGCCGACGAGAACGACCCGGCCTGGCGTCATGGCGACCCATCCCGGCCGGACTGGTCCAGCCAGAGGTGCCGGCCGCTTCGGCCGAACGAGTCGGGCGGCGGAGCGGCCTCCGGGCCGGCCACAATCCGTCTGGCCGCCGCCTGGCCCATGAGCATGGCCACATCGAGGTCCACGTAGCGGAAAAGACCCTGACGGCCGCAGACCTCCAGGCCCGGCACACCGCCAAGCCAGCCGAGAATAGCCTCCCGGCGAGCCTCGGAGCCTATCTCGTTGACCGGGTAGGCCCGCCTGGCCCGAAAGAGAGTGGCCTGTCGGGGCTCGTCGTGCCGGGTGATGAGGCCGAGCCGGACAAGATCACCGAGAACCCGCGGCCTGAGCGCCTTCCAGGGGGCCCGCCAGGTGTCGTCCCCGGGCTCGCAGGATATCTCAAGGAGTAGGCTGCCCATGGCCGGGTCAGGAACCAGGGCCGGGCTCCAGAGCCGGGGTTGCTCCACCCGGAAGAAAATGTAGTCCGGATCGGGAACGTAGAGAGCGTCAACCTCCATCAACTGGGGCCAGCCAAAAACGAGGCCGGCCACGATCAGAGCCCGGTAGGAAAGCCCGGCCGCGGCCGCGGTGACGCTCGACGGTGGCCCTGGGTCAAGTAGGCCCACCAGGTTTTCAAGCGGAATGGTCGAGACCACCCCGGCCACATCCAAGGTCCGGGACGCCCCTCCCTTATCTCCCGGCCCGCGCCAACCGGCCGTGAAAAGACCCCCCGTCGAGGACCCCGCCGCCCGCCGGAGAGAGACACACCTGGACTCCAGGCTGATCAGTCCACCCAGGCGCCTGACCTCGGCCGCCATGGCCTCAAACAACTGGCCTATGCCTAACCGGGGGTAGAGGTAGGTCTCGGCGAACATCCGGCTGCGGCGACGGGCGGGCGAGAGGGTTTCCCTGAGCACGGCCGTGAGAGACGGGACCATGATCCGCTGGGCGGCCCAGGAGGCGTGAAGCTGCTTGGGGTCCCGTCCCCAGACCTTGGCCGTGTAGGGGCCAAAGAAGATCTCGTAGAGACGCCGGCCGAAGCGATTGGTCACCCAATCGGCGAACGACTCCTCGGGCCTGAGCCCAAGAAGGGCGAGAGCGCGGCAGGCGGCGAAGCTGAGGCCGCACTCCAGAGCCGACGAGAGAGGCAAGGCCCGCACGGCCTGAGGCAGGCGAAGGGGGTGCTCGAAGAGCCGGCCCTGAAAGAGGATCTGGGTCCGGCGGGGCTGGCGGAGGAGGTCGTCGCCGAGAAGCCCGGTCATGAGGGAGACGAGGCCTGGGTCGGTCGTCATGACCCGGTGTCCACCGTAGTCGAAGAGGTAACCTCCGGCTGACAGCGTGGCTGAGAGCCCACCGACCTGGGCCTCCCGCTCCAGCACCAAGACCGGTTGGCCGGAGCGGACGATCTCCAGGGCGGCGGCCAGACCGGCCGGGCCGGCTCCCAGGACGAGGACAGGGGCCCGAGAACCGAACTCGACGGCCTTGCTGAGAGGCAAGAGCTGTCCCCTCCGCGGTAGCGTCTGCTAACTGTGCCTGGTTGTTCTAGGTTTGGCGCATTGCTCCTTCACAATTCGACTCATTTCGCCAGCGGTTTAGGCGCATCTTGGCGAACTAGGGAGGATTATGAAAACGGACTGCCGAAAACCCGCCAGCAAGGGTGATGATTCATGACCGGCCCAGGTGGACTTCGCCACAACCGATCCTTTCAGATCATCCTTGGCGGCCAGTTCGTCTCCGGTCTCGGCGACCAGATCGCCCGCATCGCCGTCCCCTGGGTGGTCTACGACTTAACCGGTTCCGCTTCCCAGATGGGGGCCATCTCGGCCATCATCAACCTGCCCCAGCTCATCTTCGGCTTGCCGGCCGGGGCCTACGTCGACCGCCTCAACCGTCGCCGGTTGCTCATCGGCGGCGACGTCGCCTGCGCCCTCGTCATCGCCATGATTCCTCTTCTGATGGCTCTCGGGGCCCTCAGGGTCTGGCAACTAGCGGCCCTCATCTTCCTCCTCCAAGTGGTCGTGGTCTTCTACTTCGTGGCCCTTCAAGCGAGTCTGCCTAACATCGTCGCCCGTCAGGATCTGGCGGCGGCCAATTCCTGGCTTCACCTCAGCGACAGTACCGTGGGCCTGGTCGGACCAACCCTGGCCGGGGCCCTCATCGCCGCCATCGGCATCGCCCCCGCCTTGGGGGTCGACGTCCTGACCTTCGGCGCCTCCATGCTCTCCGTGCTCGTGGTGGCCATCCCACAAGTCTGGCCGAAGGATCGCGGGGCCCGGCGCTCCCTCTGGGCCGACGTGTTCGAGGGGCTGCGCTTTCTCTGGAGGCAGACTTCTCTCCGCCTTATCGTCCTGGTCTTGATGGGGGTTAACGTTGGCGTAAGCGCCTACATGGGCCTTCTCATCTTCCACCTGCGCCATAACCTGGTCTGGAGCCCGACCCAGGTGGGCGCCGTCTTTTCGGCCGCCGGGTTCGCCTCTCTGATCGTGGCCCCCCTCGTGCCCGCCCTCAGCAAGCGCTTCCGCCGGGGAACCGTGGTCACCGCCGGCCTGGTCGTGGCCGGGTTGGCCGGACCGCTGGTCGGCTTCGGTCGCTCGCTCTGGCTCGTCGCCGGGGCCTGGGCGGCCCTGGCCATCGCCTCCGGGATAGTCAACGTCCTTTTGGTCACCTTGCGGCAGCAGATCGTGCCCAATGAACTCCTGGGGCGGGTGATGAGCTCCTCGCGCTTTCTGGCCCGCCTGGCGGTGCCGCCGACCATGTGGCTGGCCGGCCTGGGTGGCGATGCCTTCGGAGCGCCCGTGGTTTTGGCCGCGGCGGGGGCCTTCATTCTCCTGGTCGCGGCCGGCGGGGCCGCCTTCGGGCTCGGACGGTTGAAGTAGCCGCGGAGCCGGCGAGGCCGCTCATGAGGTTGGCCGGCAATTCGGTCTTGGGGAGGGTCTAAGCGTGAAACGGCGGATCACCGTGACTCCTGGCGGGCGCTACTTCCAGGTAGAAGGCGGCCAGGGAGGACCGGAGTCGTTCTTTCCCTCCGGCCACAACTTCCTCACCGCGGCCAAGGACGATCAGGATCTCCGCCTGGCGGCCGAACTGGGTGAGAACGTCATCCGGATCTGGCCCGACGCCGGGCTGTCCGGCAAGTACGATGTCGAGCGGCTGGGTCTCATTTTCGACGGCGCCGCCCGCCACGGCCTCTGGGTTCTCCTGACCATCTTCGACGCCGGTCCCCTGACGGATCTCTACAGCGGACGGTGCCGCTTCCTGGCCTCCAAGGACACCATGTTCAATGGCCTCTGCTCGCGCCCGGAGGAGGTCTTCACCAACCCCAAAGCCATGACCCTCTTTAAGGAGCGCCTGGGAGAGTTCCTCGACCGCTGGGGGGACCGGGACAACATCTTTGGCTGGGAGTTCAATCAGATGGACGGGGTCTACACCGTCGCCGAGGAGCGCGTCACGGCCTGGGTCGAGGACGTCATCGCCTTCATCAAGAACTACGAGGAGAAACGGTGGGGCGTCACCCGCCCCTGCGGGGTGTCGTCCTTCGATCCTTTCCCGACCTGGGACCTCTTCTATAACGGCGCCGGAGTCGACTTCCTGGCCGGCCACGCCTACACCGACAGCGTCAAGAGCCCCCTCAACTCGGTCGATGGCGCCCTCCACACCGCCGTGGGCTGCCGTTACGCCCTGACCCGCAGCCGCCGGCCCAAGCCCTACCTCGACACGGAGAGCGGGCCGATGGCCCACGTTTTCGACTGGATACTCCCGAGGCCGCCCCAATCTCTCATGGACGAGCTCTACGGCAACATGATCTGGGCTCACGTGGCCGCCGGCGGGGCCGGCCATTCAATGTTCATTCCCGTTTCCGACCAGTTGCGCCACCCCACCAGCGACCGTCGCGGCTCGGCCATCGCCAACCGCCTGAGCCCGGGACAGGCCGAGCGCCTGAAGGTCCTCTTGGCCCAGGTGGCCGGGACAGACTGGCGGGCCTTTGACCCGGTCGACGCCGCCACGACCGGCGAGATTTCGGCGGGCGACTGGGGCGGTTGGGTCCTGGCCACCCGAGACCGCCGCACCGGACTCACCTTCGGCTACCTTCTCCAAGATACACGGTTGTCCGACGCCGCGGCCGTCGTCCGAGCCGCCCTGGACGAGAAGGGCCCCTGCGGGCCGGAGGACTACAACCGCCGACTCTTTTCCCTGGATGTCTGGATGGGGTTTGTCAGGCAGGCCAACCTCGAACTGACCAGCTTCTTCACCCACGAGCAACTCGGGGTCATCGTCCGGGCTAGTCGCGAAGACAACCACATCTACCCCTACGCCTGCGTCAAGGTGGACGAGATTCTGGCCAAGATGAAGGCGGTCACCCGGTGGGATGCGTCCCTGGCCAACCTGGTCCAGGCCGAGTCCGGTCAGGTCGCCCCTTCCCTGCGCTTCAGCGGCTACCCGGCCGCCCGGTTCGAGGTTTGCTGGGCGGATCCGGCCGGTGGGCAAGTCCCGCGCCGGGACCAGGTGAGCGGTCCCGAGTTCACCCTGACCGCCCCGCGCTTCGGCCGGAGCCTGGCCTTTAAGGTCTCGCCGGTCTAGGGCGCCTCTTCACTCCACGGCCAACCCCTGTTCCTGCCAGACACGCCGCGTGGCTGGCAGGGCCTTCCTAGTATAGGGTAGAATATTCAGGAAACCGGACGGCACGTACGTTTGTGCACGTCGGGGGAAGACCGCGGAAGGAGGTGAACTGAAGTGACCCTTACGTTCAAGAAGCTGGCCGACGTCAAGACGACAGCGGCTGGTGAAGGTGCTATCAATGTGTGGGACGAAGGCAAGTGCCAGTGCGCTTAGTCGTACGAACCACCCGGCCGAGGCGGCTTCGATGCCTCGGCCGGGTGGGCACTACGGAGTCTGACCCTTCTCATCTCCCTCCGACCAGCCACGCAAGGCCGGTTGGCCGCTGAGGCGACCGAGGGCATGGTAGGACGTGTTGCCTTCACTCCACGGCCAACCCCTGTTCCTGCCAGCCACGCCTCGTGGCTGGCAGGTCCTTCCTAGCATGGGGTCGAATACTCAGGAAACCTGACGGAACGTACGTCTATGCCCGTCGGGGGAAGACCGCGGAAGGAGGTGAACTGAAGTGACCGTTACGTTCAAGAAGCTGGCCGACGTCAAGACAACAGTTTTTGATGAGCTTCTCGGTGTGTGGGACGAAGGCAAGTGCCAGTGCGCTTAGTCGTACGAACCACCCGGCCGAGGCGGCTTCGATGCCTCGGCCGGGCGGTCACTACGGAGTCTGACCCTTCTCATCTCCCTCCGACCAGCCACGCAAGGCCGGTTGGCCGCTGAGGCGACCGAGCGCATGGTAGAACGTGTTGCCAGTACCATTACGGAGGCGGGCGAGACAGTGGAAATCAGGCTTCCCATGACGATAGAGTCATCTCTTGAATTCCACTCCCTGACGTTCAACCCGGACAAGGATGACGTGGTGATAAGTTCACCGGCATCGGGTCATCACATGTCGCTCAGCGTCGGCGCCATGCCTGTCCTGGAGAGACTCCAGTCCGGTACGCCCGTGGGATCGGTAATGAGCGAGTTCAGCATCGACGCGGAGACCATGCGTGATCTGGTGAAATGCTTCGCCGACTGTGGTCTCCTGGCTCGGATTGACGGGCAGCCACTACCCCAATCCAGCTCAGCCTCAGCTGCCACGCTTCGGCGTGGCGTAACCCTCGGCATCGCGCGGGTCAAGCCGGAATCCCTCAACTTCCTGCTCTCACCGTTGGCTGTGGCCGTTTACCTCACCGCTACATTGTTTGCGGTCGGCGTCCTCATTGGGATCCCGCGCCTTCGTCCCCACGTCGAGGACTGGTTCTTCTCGTCATCCCTGGCGGTGAGCTTGGCCGGCAACTTCGTCCTGGGGTGGCTTCTGATCTTGGCTCACGAGGCGGCGCACATGCTGGCAGCCCGCCGCGTGGGCCTGGCCGGCGCCCTGAGACTCGGATACCGCCAACGCTTCCTCGTTGCCGAGACAGATGTCAGCGACATCTGGCGGGTCCCCCACCGGCAGCGCTACTCAGTTTATCTTGCCGGGATTGCTCTGGAGTTTGTGTGGATGGCCACCTTTCTCGCCCTCTTTCTTCTCGAGGACGGCGGTCACTTGTCTTTGGGTGGCGCCAGACCGGTCCTGCGGGCTCTGCTTTACGGTCGCTACGTGGGGGTTCTCTGGCAGTTTCGGTTCAACATGCAGACCGACATCTACTACACCCTCGGCGGTCTCTTGAACCACAAGAACCTCATGGAGGACACCAAGGCCTATCTTGTCTTTCTGTGGGCCCGAGTGCGGCGAAAGCCGGCCCGCGAACCCCGGCTCCGGCCGCGGGAGCGCGTAGTTGTTAGGCTGTACATGGTCTTCGCCGGTGTCACGAACGCCTGGATCTGGGTGTCCTGGGTCTACCTCATAGTCCCGGTCTTCATTCGCCTGCTGTGGACGGGCGGCCAGTCCGTCTACCGGGGTCTGACCGGCGGGGGACCGCTCCCCTTCCTCGACGGCGCGTTGGTCATCGTGATTGTGCTGTTCAGCTGGCTCGCTCCTCTCTACCTGTGGTGGAGGAGCCGCGGGATTGCTCGCTCGGCGCCACCGGCATACGACCTGGTCTTTGAGGGAGTAGGCGCTGAGGCGGCGGCCGCGGCCAGCCAGGTCTAATCGTTCACGGGAGGCGGTCCGCTTGTACCTAGTGGCCAAAGGTCCTTTGAGCTATCGCAAGACCCCGGTCGGGGTATTCCTCCTGACTGGGGACAAAGGACGCATCGAGATCGACGATACCGTCGTGACTGTCCTCGGCCTCTGCGATGGGCGGCACACTCCTGACGAAGTCGTGCTGGCCGCGCTGGGTGAGGACGCCTCCGCCTCGGACAAGGCGACCCTCGACGCGCTTTTCCAGAGCATGGAGGCCGAAGGTGTGATCGTTCGCGAGTCGGCGCCCCGTCCGGTCGAGCCGTTCTACCGGAAGGATCGGCCGCTGGCCATGATGGTCGAAATCACCTACGCCTGTAACGAAGCCTGCCTGTACTGTCTCCGGCCTACCGGAAAGAAGATGTCGGGCGAACTAGAGAACTCCGTCTTCCTCGACCTTGCGGAGGAAGCGGCCAGCCTCGGGGTAAGCCCGGTCAACATTACCGGTGGAGAACCCCTTCTCAAGGCGGACCTTGCCCTGGAGATGTCACGCCGCCTGCACGGGGCCGGCTGTCACGTCCACCTCCTCACGAACGGCCTCCTGGTCACACCGGCTCTGGCGCGTGAGTTGCATGACGCGGGAGTGGAGAGCGCCCAGGTGAGCCTGGACTCGGCGAACCCCGAGACCCACGACAGGCTGCGAGGCCAGGCCGGGGCTCACGCCCGGGCGCTCCAAGGAATAGCCGACCTGCGTGGCGCCGGGATCGTTGTCAATACCGCCACGGTTGTCAACCGGCACAACTGGGAGGAGCGGCACGAGGTGTGGGCGCTGGCACGGAAAGTGGCCGACTGGTGTAAGCTGTCGGCTCAGTTGCCCATCGGGCGCGGCCGCAACGCGGACCTCTTGTCCGTGAAAGAGGACGTGGACCTCCATCTGATGCTCATGCGCGACCAGGACGGACGCCTGAGAAGCGCATTCATTCCCCGCGACAGATGCTCCATCGGCACGTCGCCGGTAATGGCTCCCGACGGGACCATCTACCCCTGCATGCTAAGCAGGTACGAGGGTCTGGAACTGGGCCGCTATCCCCAAGACAGCCTGTCCGGCATCTGGAAACACTCACCGCTGCTGGCCGACCTGCGGTCACTGAATGTGAACGAGTTGGATCGTTGCCGGGAATGCGAGGGCCGCTACTTCTGCGGTGGCGGGTGCCGGGCCTCCGCCTACGCCTCAACCGGCTCCTATCGCGGCCGCGACCCCGTGCGCTGCCCCATCAACAAGGTTCTGTTCCGCGCTCTGCTTCGGGAAGGCGACGAAGTGAGCTTGGCCCTAGCCAGACGCTGTCTTGACGCAGCCGCCCAGCCCGAATAGCGTAGGACGGATCAGGGTCTCGCCGGTCTAGACCCCGCGCCTGTCCCGCCGCCTGAGATCCACGGCGACGGCATGACAGACGGCGGTCTGGCAATCCTCCACGGCTTCCACCGACAGACCCGGAAAGTCGAGGGTGATCTCGGCTATCCGGCCGAGGGGCGAGGTTCGCTCCCTGGTGAAAGCCACCACCCGGCAGCCCGCGGCCCGCGCCGCCTCCGCGGCCCGGACAACGTTGGCCGAGGTCCCGCTGACGCTGATGCCCACGAAAACATCCCCCGGTGTCAACCAGTCTCTGAGCTGTTCCTCGAAGACCGTGGCGTAGCCCTCATCGTTGGCCCAGGCCGTCAGGCTGGGGGTGTTATCCGACAGACAGAGGGCCCGGACCTGCCGTGAGCCTGGCCGGCGCGCGCCCTTGCGGAGGTCGGCCACGAAATGGGAGGCCGTCGCGGCGCTGCCCCCGTTGCCGGCGACGAAGACAGTGCGGCCCAGACGGCGAACCTCGTCGATCAGGTCGGAGACCTTCTCCACCAGGCCGGGGTCGGTGGCCAGAAGACCGTCGCTGACCGAGGCCAGGTGCAGAGCGGCCACCCCGCCCCGCTCGACCCCGGGGCGCGTGGTCGCCGCCTGCCGCTCGCGGGAGAGAAGCTCGGTCGCCGCGACCCGCTCGGGGCCGAGGGCGACCGCCGCCTGCCCCTCGCGGGCGATGATCCAATCGGCGGCTTCGTCGAGATCGGCGGCCACGAAGTGGGGATGTGGGCCTTCCCCCGTCTGATTGGGAGGCGGGCCGGCCGCCGCGCGATCGGGAGGCGGGCCGGCCGGGTCATCCCCCCGGCGGCGGATGAGGATGGTGGTCACCCCCGCCGCGGCCCCGGCCTGGATGTCGGTCGCGGCATCGCCGATCAAGTAGGTGTCCCCGGGTTGAAAGCCCAGGTCGGCCATGGCCTGGCGCGGGAGCCCGGGCCGTGGTTTGCGGCAGTCGCAGCCGTCTTCGGGACGGTGGGGGCAGTGGTAGAGACCGGCCAGCGGCGCGCCGGCCCGGGCCAGTTCGGAGGTCAAGCGATCGTGGATGCGCCGGAGTTCCTCGGGGAAGACAAGACCCCGGCCCACCGCCGACTGGTTGGTCACCACCGCTAAGCGAAAGCCAAGCCTGGCCAGTCCGGCCAGGGCCCCCGCGGCCTCCGGATAGAGTTCTAGATCCTCGGGCGACCGGATGTAGCCGGGACGGTCCACGTTCAAGGTCCCGTCGCGATCGAGGAGGACCAGCCGCGGCTGCGGCGGGGCCCTCACGAGTCTTCCCTCCCGGCCGCGACATCGGTCCTGGCCAGGTCGTCGAGGCGGGTCAGAGCGCCCTCCTGGCCCAGGATGGCCACCTCCAGACCCCGGGTCGAGGCCACCACCCCGTATTCCACCAGCCCCCGCCCGACTAGGACGCGGCGAAGCCCCTCCTGGTCTTCGGGCGGGCAGCAGAACAGAAAGCAGCCCCCGGCCCCGGCCCCGCAGAGCTTGCCCCCGGTTGCTCCGGAGGAGACGGCCAACTCGTAGATAGCGTCGAGATCGGGGTCGGTAATGCCCGAGGCGAGAGCCCGCTTGTGGCGCCAGGCCTGATCGAGAATCGGCCCGAGTTCGGCCGGATCGCCCTCTTGGAGGATCCGCTCGACCGGGTCGCACAGAGCCTTAAGATGGTTGAGAGCGCCGACCGTTTTCCGGTCAATGTCCTTGCAGCGCTGGTTCTGGTCGCCGAGAATAACTCGCGAGCTGGAACGCCTGGGGGTGTGGAATAAAAGCAGGCGTCCGGTCAACTCGTCCAGGCGACGAGCGCCCAGGTCGAGTCGCTTGACCCGGATGCCCTGGCCTCGCGGCAGGAAGGTGATCCGATTCAGACCTCCGAAGGCCGCCGAGTAGTGGTCCTGTTTCCCGACGGGAGAGCCGCAAGCCCGGGCCTCCACGTGGTAGGCCAATTCGGCCGCGTCCTCGGCCTCCAGAGCCCGGCCTCGCAGCCCGGTAATGGCCCCGGCCAGGGCCACGGTCAGGGCCCCGGAGGAACCCAGACCCGAACCCGGCGGGACCTCAGCCCTGACCGTCACGTCAAGGCCCCTCTCGCCGCCGAGGAAGTCGACGGCCCCGCGGACAAGCTCCAATCCCCCGCTGGCCGTGGCTCCGGCCAGACGGGTCGGAGGGGTGAGGCGAGCCTTTCCCACTCCGGTGCGGCCGACCGGGCCGGGAAACACGGGTAGGCGGACCCAGATGTCGCGGTCGGTCCGCCCGGTGACGGTCACCGAGACCCGAAAGCCCAGGGTCAGGGAGATAACCTCACCCCCGAAGCTCTCGTAGAAGGAGGGTAAGTCCGTTCCCCCGCCGACGAAGCTGACCCGCAAAGGCGCCTCGGCCACGACCGTGACCCGTTCACTCATTCCCGCCAATCCACTCGACCTCCGTTCCAGCCGCCCGCCGGCGGCCTCTCGCAAGGCCAAAAAGGTAGCCGAGCCCGAACCCGATACCCCCTACGACCAGGTAGGCCAGGTGAAGCGGAAAAGCCGCCCCGAGGTAGACGCGGCCCCGGCGGGCGGCCAGGTAGCCATATAGGTCCCTCTCGATCAAGACCAGCCCCGACAGGGCCGTCACCCCCGCCAACCCCGCGGCCCAGCCCAGCCGACCGATGGCCAGGCCGAGTCCGCCCGCGGGACCGGGTCCGCCGGCCGCGGCCCAGCCCAGGGTGGCGAGAAGGCCGGCCCCGGCCAGGGTGGCCGCCAGGGCCAGGACGCTGGCCCAACGATCTCTTCGCGAGGTGGCGAACTCGTCCCGGACCAGCCCCGCCGTCGCCGCCAGACGCCCCCAGGGCAAAGCCCGATCGAAAAAGAGGGAGCGGAGCATGGCGCCCAGGCCGTAGCCCTTGAGATGGCGACCTTCGGCCTCCGGTTCCAGAACCAGGCGGTAGCCGGCTCGGACCAGCCTCTGTCCAAAAACGACGTCCTCGAGCATCCGCAGGGGCGGTAGGCCCCCGACCTCCAGGAAGGCCCGCCGCCGCGTCGCCCCGATGGCGGTGAAGAAGGAACTCACATCCCGGCCGGCCTGGCGGAGATGGGTGTAGCGGTGGAGGAGGTTTCGGAAGTCGGAGACCAGCCCGGGCGCTCCGCATGTTTCGCTGTAGAGACCGAAGCAAGCGCCGAGGGACGGTTCCTCCTCGAGCCTTCCGACAAGCCGGGCGAGAGCCCCGGGCTCGACCCGGACGTCGGCGTCGACGAAGATAATGATGTCGGCCGTTGTCGCCGCGGCCCCGGCGTTTCTGGCCGCGGCCGCTCCCGACGATCGCGGAAGGCCAAGACATCTCACCCCGTGGCTCTGGGCCACGGCGGCCACTCCGTCGGGGGAGGCGTCGTCGACAACAATGATCTCGTAGGGCCCGCCTTCCGCCGCGGCCAGGGCCCCCAGGCAGAGGGACAGAGTGCCCCCGGCCCTGTTGCAGGGGACAACTACGGCCGCCCTCACCGGCCCACCCCCATTCGGGCCGCCAGGCAAGCCAACCGGGGCAAAAGCCTCGGGTTAAAGAGCACATTGACCAGCCAGAAACACTCGTGGGTGCAGCGCTGGCACGCCTCGGGCCGCCTAGAGCGGCGAAAGGCCCCGGCCGCCTCGGACCGCCAGAGCCGAGCCAGATCCAGATCCGGCTCGGTCAGGGACCCGAAGTCCGGCAAAGCCTCGCACGGCGAGACGCGCCCGTCGGGCCAGATCACCCCGGCCAGGGTGCCCGCGTAGCAGGGCCAGGAGAAGCTCCGGCCCTCGAGGATGGCCAGGCCCCGCCGGCGGGTAATCACGTTCTGAGCGTCGATGAGCCGGCCGAGATGGAGCCCCCGGTAACCCAGGCGCCCCCGCCGGAGGTCGGCCTCCCAACCCTCCAGAAAGGCCCGCAGGAAGGCGGGAGACACCTCCAGTTGGTCCGGATCGCGCGGCCGGCCGCGAGTCAGGGTGAAGGTGACGTTGCGCACTTTCAGGTCGTCGACCACAGTTCGGTAGAGTTCCTTAAGTCCGGGAGCGCTGGCGGCGGACACGGTGATGTTGACCAGGTAGCGGAAGCGGGGGTCGGTTATGGACTTGAGGAAAGTCAAGGTTTCCATGGCCTTATCCCAGGCGCCGGCGACCCCCCGCAGGCGGTCGTGCTCGGGCCCGACCCCGTCCAAAGACAGGGCCACACTAAAGGTGGCCCCAGGCGGGACCCGGAACAGGACCGTCTCGCAGGTCCGGCCGAGAGCCTCGGGCAGGAGCCCGTTGGTCGCGACCTGGACGTAGCGGGTCTGGCCAAGCTTGAGGTAGGCCAGGGCTATGTCGGCCAGGTCCGGACGCACGGTCGGCTCCCCGCCCGTGAGCATGACCGACCAGGTCTGGCCCCGCAAGGAACGGGCCAGCCTTTCGACCGCCTCCAGGCCAAGAACGGCCCCGGGCCGGTCCGACACAAAGCAGTGGGGGCAGCGGGCCACGCAGGCGAAGGTGACAAAGTGGATCAGGTAGATGGGGACGGGGGCGGACTTGCGAAACATCCGGCCGGCCAAGCCCAGCGTTTGGATGTCCGGTGGGGACAGGGTCTCTTCCCCCCTCCGCGGCTTCGCCCGCATGTCCTCGGCCGCCACGCATTCCTCATCGAGGGCCAGCTTCGGGGGGTTTACAACGCAGCTAGTCGATTTCCTCTGCAGCAGCCGACAGGAAAAGACAATTCTCGCACTGAATTACACTCTTGCCAAACTCGGACTAAGTAGCCGCTATCAGGAGGCATCCGTGACTTCCGACGACACACCCGGGGACGGCGTCATGATCGGCTACCCGTCCCCCCGGGGAGACTTCCCCGCACCCATTCTCGGGCCGGGCCATCTCCTTCGCCCCGGAACAGTCATCTACCGCGGGGTTAAGGCCGGCCGGGGTCTGGAGACCGGCCACCACGTCGTCATCCGTGAGGAGTGCATCCTCGGCGACATGGTCCACGTCTGGTCGAACACCGTGATTGACTACGGCTGCCGGATCGGCGGCCGGGTCCGGATCCACTGCAACGTCTACGTGGCCCAGTTCACTATCATTGAGGACGATGTCTTCGTCGGCCCCGGCGTGATCTTCGCCAACGACCCCCACCCCGGTTGCCGGCACGGAAGCCCCTGTCTGGCCGGCCCGATCTTGCGCAGGGGCTGCCGGGTTGGGGCCGGGGCCACTCTCCTCCCGGGCGTCGAGATCGGTGAGGAGGCCCTCGTCGCCGCCGGGGCCGTGGTCACGGCTAATGTTCCGGCCCGGACAACGGTGGCCGGCGCCCCGGCCCGTAGCCTGGGAGCGGTGGAGGATCTCAAGTGCCGGCAGGGACGGGAGAGGGGGCCCTACGGCCGATGACCGGATGCCTTCCGCAAGCTAGTCCCCGCATTCCTCTGGTTGATCTCGGGCGGGAGTACCAGGCCCATCGCCAGGAAATCCTGGCCGCCATCGATCGGGTCCTGTCCGGCTCGCGCTTCTATCTGGGGCCGGAAACGACCGCTCTGGAGGGCGAGTTTGCCGCGATGACCAGGGTGAAGGAGGCCGTCGCCGTCGGGTCGGGAACCGACGCCCTGATCTTCGCCCTGAGGGCCCTCGGCCTGGGGCCGGGGGATGAGGTCATTGTCCCGTCCTTCACTTTCATTGCCACGGTGGCGGCCATCGTCCACACCGGGGCCAGACCCGTCCTGGTCGACGTGGATCGCCGCTCCTTCAACATCGACCCGGAGGCGGCCGCCCGGGCCCTGAGCCGCCGGACGCGAGGGATTCTACCCGTGCATCTCTTCGGCCGCCCGGCGCCCATGGCCGACCTCCAGGACCTGGCCGCGCGGCACGACCTGTGGCTGGTCGAAGACGCCTGCCAGGCCCACGGGGCGACCAGCTCCGGCCGGCCCGTCGGCGGCCTCGGCCAAGCCGGCTGCTTCAGCTTCGTCTTCACCAAGAACCTCCACGGCTACGGCGACGGGGGCATGGTGACCACGGACGATTCGACCCTGGCCGACACGGTCAGGAAACTGCGGGACCACGGCCGCGAGGACCACTACCGCCACAGCCATTACGGCTTCTGTAGCCGCCTGGATGAGATCCAGAGCGCCATCATCCGCGTTTTCCTGCGGGATCTCGAGATGGAGAACGAGCGCCGCCGGGTTCTGGCCCGACGCTACGACCAGGCCCTCTCCGGTCTCCCGGACATCCTGGTCCCCGAAGCGGCGCCTCCCGGCGATACCCACGTCTACCACCGCTACGTGCCCCAAACCACCGACCGGGACCGGCTGGCCCGCCATCTCGGGGGCCGGGGCGTCGACACCGGCGTGAACTACCCCCTGGCCTGCCACCAGCAGCCGGCCGCCCTGACGATGCCCCACCGCCTCGGCCCCGGGGGTTGCCCGGTGTCCGAAGAGATCGCCGCCCGGGTTCTGTCCATCCCCCTCTTCCCGTCCATGACCACTGAAGAGCAGGACCGGGTCATCGCCGGAATCCTGGGGGCCGCCGGAGAGGGCGGCGAGGGCGGCCCGGGCGCCAAAGGAGGTCCTTCCCGATGACCGGATTGCGGCCACTGGCCCTGGTAACCGGAGGGGCGGGTCTTATCGGTTCCCATCTTGTCGATCTCCTGGGGGCGGAGGGCTTTCGCGTCCGCATTCTCGACAACCTGACCCACCCGACCCACGCCGGCGGCCGGCCACCCTGGATTCCGCCCGAGGCCGACTTCCGCCAAGGTGACGTGAAGGACCCCCAGACTCTGGCCGACGCCCTCGAGGGCGTGGACTACGTCTTTCACCAGGCGGCCCACGGCGGCTTCACCCCGGGGGCGGCGGCCTACTTCGAGACCAACACCGTCTCGGCCGCCCTCATCCTCGACCTTATCGCCGGGCGGAGCCCGTTTGCCCACCCGGAACGGCCGCGGGTCAGGAAGATCGTCTTCGCCTCGACCCAAGCCGTCTACGGCGAAGGGAAATACGATTGCCCGGCCCACGGCCGGGTCTACCCGCCGCCAAGATCGCTGGAGCGCCTGGAGGCGGGCGAGTGGGAGCCGAACTGCCCCAGGTGCGGCGACGCGGTGACGCCGGCGCCGGTCGACGAGGAGAGCATCAACCCCTACACCCCCTACGCCATCTCCAAGGCGGCGGCCGAAACGGCCTTTCTCCGCATCGGCGAGACCTACGGCCTTCCCGTCGTGGGGCTACGCTACGCCCTGACCTACGGTCCGCGCCAATCCCTGACCAACCCCTTTGTCGGCATCACCTCGGTCTTCTCCACCCGGCTTCTCGGCGGGCGGGAGGTGGTCGTCTACGAAGACGGCCGCCAGACCCGCGACTTCATCTACGTGAAGGACGTGGCCCGGGCCAATCTGGTCGTGGCCCTGGATGATCGGGCCGACGGCCGCGTCTTCAACGTCGGCGTCGGCCGGGCGGTGACCGTGACCGGTTTCGTCGATCTTCTGGCCGGGGCCCTGGGCGTCCCGTCGCGCTGGACCCTCACGGGCGAGTTCCGCCCCGGCGAAGTGAGGCATCTGGTCACCGACGCCACCCGCCTGGAGGCTCTGGGCTGGCGGGCCGAGGTAACTCTTGAGGACGGTCTGGGGAGGTACGCGTCGTGGATCAAAGACCAGGGGCCAACTCGGGACTACCTGGAGGAGGCCCTGCCCGACCTCCGGGCCACGGGCGTGGTCCGACCCAGTCAATCCCGTCCGGACGCCTAGTCTTTTCCCCGGCCTTTCGCCCTCCGTGGCTACCGGCCGAGGGGATAGAGTGTCGTCTTGTCTTTGGCCAACCCCGCCCCCTGCGGGGAGAGGTCGTCGCCCACTTCCACCCCGGGCCATATCCCGTGATAGCCCGCGACAGCGCCGGGACAACCTCGGCCTTCGACCCGGAGGCCACCCTGGCCTACTACCGGGAGGAGGGCTACCTCCCACCCCCCCGCCGCCCCTGGACAATGGGCCTACCCTTTCACCATCATCTCATCCCGGGCCCCTGCCGCCGTCTGGCCGGCCAGGTCTTGAGCCTCCTTGATTCCCGGCGCGGGCCGCCCGCTCAGGCCTTCTACCCGGCCTGGCCCAAAGAACCGGTGGTCGCCGCCTTGCTCCTGGCCCTGGAGGGGGGACCCCTGGCCCCTGGCGGCTCCGCCTTCGCCCTGAGCCACGACGTGGACACCGCCCGCGGGCAGCGCCTGGCGGGCCGGGTGGCCGAGATCGAGGCCGCGGCCGGTTTGGTGTCGACCTGGTTCTTCGTTCCCCGCCACTACCGTCTGGATCGCGGGCTCCTGGCCGAACTCAGGGCGGGCGGGCACGAGATCGGCTGCCACGGCTACGATCACTCCGGAAGCCTGCCCTTTGAACCCGAGGAGAAGGCCCGAGCCAAGCTGGAGAGCCTGCGACCCTTCCTGGAGGAAAACGGCGTGACCGGCTTCCGCTCGCCCGGACTCCTGCGAACGGCAGGGCTCTTCGCCCTCTTGGGTCGATACTTTCGCTACGATTCGAGCGTCCCGGACACGGAGATGTATACCGGCGCCGGCTGGCGCAACGGCTGCTGCTCGGTCCGGCCCTTTGCCCGCGGCCGTCTTCTGGAGATCCCGATCACCTTGCCCCTCGACGCCGCCCTCATCCACTACCGCTACGGCCCGCGCCGGATTCTGCGGACCTGGCTCGACAAGGCGGATTGGCTGGCCGCCGTGGGCGGCCTGGCTGTGGTCGACACCCACCCCGAGCCGCAGTACTCCGGTAGCCGGTCGATGCTGCGAGTCTACCGGGAGCTTCTCGACCGTCTGAAGGAGCGCGGCCGTCCCGCTGGAACACTGGCCGAGGTGGCCGGGATCTACGGCGAGGAGGGATCGGCGTGATGGGGTTCGGCAAAGCGCCCGGGGAGGCTTTGAGTCTGGCCGCCAGGCTGGAGGAACTCCTGCGTGACCCGGAGCCGGAGACCGAGGCGCCCGCGCTCGGTGGCCGCCGGCCGGAGACCGTGGCGCCCGCGCTAGGCGAACTCCTGACCGAAGCGGATACCGCCGAGGCCGGAGAACACCAGGCCGTGGTCCGACTCGTGGCCGGGATCATCGCTTCCGGGGCCTCGGCCGGAGCAAACCGGACCTCCGCCTTCCGCCTCCTCTGGAGGGGACTGGCCGGAGACTTCCACGACAAGGCCCCCGGCCTCACGGCCGACGTCATGGTCGCCCTGGGCGACAACTCCGACTGGATCGTGCGGGAGACGGCCGCAGCCCTGGCCGGCGACCTCCTGGCCAAGCGCTTCGACTCCTTTTACCCCACCGCTTTGGCCTGGACGGGGTCGGAGTCGGAGAACGTACGGCGCATGGCCGCTCTCGCGGTGATGTACGCCTCCCGCAAGCGCAAGGAGGCCTGGGCATCGCGAATCCTAGATGTCCTGGAGCGTCTCCTGCCCGACCCGGCCGTCTACGTCAGGAAAAACCTCGGGCCGTTCGCCATCGGCAGCGCGCTCCTCATGAGGCACCCCGCCCAGACCCTGGAACGCCTGAGACGGTGGGCCCTCTCCCCGGACGAGCGGGTCCTCTGGAACGTGGCCATGGCCTTCTCCGCCGCTCCGGCCACGGCTCACCTCGAGACGGCCCTCGATCTTCTGGGGCCTCTGTCCGGGCACCCGTCGCGCCTGGTCTGGAGGGCAGCCGCGTCGTCCCTGCGCTTTCTCGGCCGCCACGACCCCGCTCGGGTCATTCCTGTCCTGGAGGAGTGGCGAGAAGACCCGGCCCGGACCCAAGCGGCCGAAACAGCCCTGAGCTATCTCAAGAAGGGCTAGCGCAAGGAGTCGAAGGCCGCCCGTGGAACAGGCGTGAAAGCTGCCCATAGCAGCGAATACCTAGGGAGGTCTTCGACAGATGGGACGGCACCTAGACACGGTGGCAGCGTTCTTCAAGGGCATCGGCTTCAAGTACCAGGTCGACGAGGCCAAAGGGCTTGTGCAGATGGGGTTTTCGGGGAAATCGGGGAACTGGACGGCCGCCGCGGACGTCAAGCAAGACCGCGGCATCCTCATCTTCTACTCCATCGCGTCAATCAAAGTTCCAGAGAAGGCCCGCGCGGCGGCGAGCGAGTACCTGACCCGGGCCAACTACGGCCTCGTCCTAGGCAACTTCGAAATGGACATGTCCGACGGCGAGGTGCGCTACAAGACGTCCATTAGCGTGGGCGAGAAGGGCAAGCTCACCGACGACCTCATCAGCCCCGTGGTTCTCACTAACTTCGGCACCATGGACAGGTACCTCCTCGGGCTCATGGCCGTGGCTGTGGGCGGCAAGAGTCCGGCCGAGGCCTGCCGGGAGGCGGAGGAGAAAGCAGTAGACTAACGGCCGGCCACCAGGCGGTCAAGGTCCCCCAGGACACCGTCCAGAGCCTCCACCAGGCCCGACGGCGCCTTCACGATCTTGGAGAAACCGCCGGACCGGCCGTCCTCGCCCGGGCCGCCGGGCTGGCCACGCTCACCCAGGTCGACCAGGATCTTGGCCAGTCCGCCACGGACTTCCTCGGCCAGGGCCAGACCGGTCGCGGCCTCCGGCGAGGCCGGGTCATGCACGGCCAGGACCCCGAGACGCCGCCGGGCCTCGAGAAAACAGGGCAGCGAGGCCATAAACCGGCGCGTGGCGGGAGTGTCCCGGCAGACCCTCAGATTGAGGCAGAAATGGCTGTCCTTCTTGACCCTCGGGACCATGCCCCAGCGGACCTTGTGGGCCGTCAGCCCGTCGGTCAGGGGGGCCCGGCAGCCGCCGAAGTCGGCCAGGGAGTAGCCCGCCTTCCTGGCCATCTGGATGAAGTGGTAGTAAATGAGGGCGGGCACATGGATACGGTAGAGTTCGGGGTCGGCGTCGACAACTCCCAGGAGCCTGGCCCGCAGGGCCGGTCCGCATCGGTCGAAGGCCACTCCGCCCACCCGCTGCCCGTCGCGGAGCAGCCACATGACTCCGGTGCGGCCGAAGGTCATGGCCAGGAACGGGTAGTCGAAGATTCTGGCCTCATCGCCGTGGCGAAAGAGAACTGTCGGCCGGTAGACCCGCTCGTAGAAGAAGCGAAGGTCCTCCGGACGGCGGGAGACCTCGTAACTAGTGCGACCCTGCTTGATCTCCACCAGGCTGTGCCGGACGGACCGTCCGCAAGCGATCTCGGGCGGCTCGTAGGGAACGAGGGGGTAGGAGAAGGAAACCCACTCCGGCAACCGGAGGTAGCGGCCCCGGAGAAGCGACGAGGCCAGGGCGCCGGCCCTCACGGTGACAACGTCGGCCTCCCGCTCCCAGAGGCGCAGGGCCGCGGGGAGACCGGCCAGACTCACGGGGCGCAAGACCTCGGGCCTGAGGGTTCCCGCAACCTCGCGGCCGGACGCGCTCCCCGGCCCGCCTCCGCTCCCCATCCCCCCCGCCCGCCTGGCCAGGTACTGGGCCCAGTGGGAGCGACCGGCGGCGATGATGGTCATGGGCTGATCACCGAGCGTCCCCGCCCAGCGGGTCACCGGGACCACCGTGTCGAGCGCGGCGGCGGCCAGACCGTTGGCGGCGCGAAAGGCGGCCTCCAGCGGCCGGGAAACGAGGGAACCCGAGTCGATGGCCAGAAGCAGGCGATCGTCGAGCCAGTGAAGCCCATCCGATAGACTCACGCCGTCTCACCCCCGGAAGAGAGCCCCGGCTAGAACTGGGTCCACTGGGCCGGCCGGCCCCGCCCGCGCCAGTTGTGCAGCCCCGCCCCGACGGGCTCGAACAAGAGGGGTAGGACATCCCCGGCGGCTGCGTCGTCCCAGCGGAGTTTGGACCAGGTAATCCCGGGGCCCAGACTCACCCCGCGTCCACTGGCCCATCGCCGGAGCGCGGCCGCGGCCAGACCCCAGGCCCAGGCCGTGGCCCAACCGGGTTCAGCGGACCGGGTGGTCACCGTCCGACCCAGGGCCAAATCGTAACAGGCGGCCGGGAAGTTGACTCCGGACACGGTGGCGCAGTAGAGCGACCCCCAAAACCGAGGGTTGAGGTCCACCAATTGCGGCTGACCCGACCTCCCGGAGACGAAATCGGCCTGGCACACCCCATGCCAATTCAGACCGGCCAGAAGACGGGCCAAGCCCTCCTCCACGCCGAGGGCCGCCTCACCGACGCGAACCACCGGCGTGCCGCCCCGCCCCCCCAGGGTTAGACCCACCCGGTGGGAGAAGCGCAGCACTTCGCGCCCGTGGTCGAAAAGCATGGCGCATCCCGTGAGATCGTCACCCGCGTGGGGCTGGACGACAGCCTCGGACCCGGCGGCCAGGATGGCCTCTACGGCGGAGGCGTAGGTCTCGCGGTCGGGGCAAACGCGGAGGCGCCAACCGCCCGCCCCCTGTCTTGGCTTAACCACAACCGGGTAGTCGGAGGGCGGCTCTTCGGGCCTGGCCAGGCGGGTGGCGGGGTGGGCCAGACCGGCCTCGGAGGCGGCCTCGGCCAGCTTGAGCTTGTCGATAACCGCTTCGATCTGGCCGGTCGCCGGAAGGGTGGCGGTAAACCAGGGCTTAAGCTCGGACCAGGCCTCCGCGACAAGGAGGGTCTCCGAACCGGTGGGCAGCAGGACCGCTTCTCCGAGTCGCTTTCCGACCCGCCTCAGGGAAGCGATGAAACCCTCCGGATCGGCTACCGGGTGGGGGTGATGGAAGCGGCCTTCCGGAAGACGGGAGACCCGGCCCATGGCCAAGGCCGTCGTGCCCCCGGCCCAGACCGGAATGCCGGCCGCGTGGAGGCTGCGAACAACGGCGTAACCGATGCGGTTGTGCGTGCCTGTGACTACGGCGCGCATCACAGGGCCCTGATCAGATCCACGACCCTCTCCAGTTCGGCCCTGGTGTTGTAGGGGGCCAGACCAATCCGGAGAAGACCCGGCCCGCTCCCCGGTTCTCCCGGCCCGGTCCGCGGCTCTCCCGACCCGGTCCGCGGTTCTCCCGGCCCGCTCCCCGTCCGCCCCGCCAGGCCCAGCCGCTCGATGAGGGTCAGGGCGTAGAAGTCGCCGGCCCCGGCGAAAACGGCCTTCCCGGCCAGGTCCTTGGAGATGGCCTCGGGGTCATGGCCCGCCAGGCGAAACGAAATCGTCGGGGTCCGGGGATGTCCGGCCGGAGGGCCGTAGAGCTTGAGGCCGGGAATCCTTCCAAGGCCGGCCAGAAGCCGGTCGGCCAGGTCTTGTTCGTAGGCGTCGATGGCCTCCATGCCGGCCACTACGGCCCGGCGGCGCTCCGAGGTCGCAGCGACGGCGCCCTGCCCGGCGCTGGCGGCGGTAGTGAACCGGCGACCCGCCATCTCGGTCCGGGGCGACATCGCCCCTACCTTCCGGCCGATACCGGCGATAAACTCGATGGCCTCAATGGTTCCGGCGATACCCTCGTGGACAAGGGTCCCGGTCTCGATGCGAAAGGGGGCCGCATCGCTCTGCGGGCGGAGCCGGTAGGTCTCCAGCCCTTCGAAGGCCTCCCGACGGCCGTAGAGCACGCCGAGGTGGGGGCCGAAGAACTTGTAGACCGAGCAGAGAAGAAAGTCGCAGCCGATGGCCTTGACGTCGATGACCTTGTGCGGCGCGAGGTGGACGGCGTCGACGACTAAGAGGGCGCCCGCCTCGCGGGCCAGGCGGCCAATGAGGGCCAGGTCGTTGACTGTGCCCACGGCGTTGGAGGCTCCGCCGACGGCCAGGATGCGGGTCTTCGGACCAAGCTTGGCTCTAAGATCGTTGAGGTCCAGAGCACAGGTCTCCGGGTCGACCCTGACCGACCGGACAACGGCGCCCTTCTCCTCCAGGGCGAGCCAGGGACCCCGATTGGCCTCATGATCGAGATCGGTGATAACGATCTCATCTCCCGCGTGGAGCCCACGGCCGAGGGCCCGGGAAAGAGCGAAGTTGAGAGTTGTCATGTTCTGACCGAAGGCGATTTCGTTGGGGCCGGCCCCCAGAAAGTCGGCCATGGCCTGCCGGGCTTCCTCGATAACCCGGTCGGTGGCCTGGCTGGTGGCCCAGGCCCCGTGGACATTGGCGTTCTCCCGGGTGAGGTAGGTGAACATGCGATCAATGACCCTCCGGGGAACCTGGGTGCCGCCGGGACCGTCAAGGAAGATCGCCTGACGCCCCCCGACGCGCAACCGAAGAGCGGGGAACTCGGAACGGCAGAAGGATAGGTCGGGCATGGCTACACTCCTTTGCTCCCGGACTTGCGGCTGGTCCTCTTTCTTCCATCCGGGCCGGTAAAACCCTCTGCCGCCGCCCCCTCGCGGGTGAGCGGGGGGCCGGGGACCGCCGCCCGCCCCCGGGTGAGCGGGCCGGTCTTTCCGTTATCCCAAGCAGGCGTTTGCCCCACTCTCGCGTATCATCGGTGAGAACGTGTCCAATCCTTAACTAGTAACGGCAAACGGAAGGTGGCGCTGGCGTCTGAGTCCCTCCCGTCTCTTGGCCACCAGCTTCGCTGTGGCCTCGGCTGTCGGCACTCTGCTCCTGACCCTGCCGATCGCCACTAACAACGGGCAAGGGCTTCGCCTGGTAGACGCCTTTTTCACGGCTGTATCCGCGGTCTGTGTCACCGGCCTCACGGTCATCGACATCGGCCGCGCCCTGACGCCCTTCGGTCAGATCGTTGTCCTGGTTCTCATTCAAATCGGGGGCCTTGGGGTCATGACCGTAACCACCCTTTTCGTCGCCGCCGTCGGCCGGAAACCTTCGCTTCGGGACACCCTCACGATCAACGAGGCCCTGGGCCAGTGGAAGCTGTCGACCACCATGCGCCTGGTCCGCAACGTCGCGCTGGCGACCGTAGTCATCGAGGGCCTGGGGGCTCTTGCCCTGGCAGCCATTTTCTGCCGCGACTACTCCGTGGGACGCTCGCTGTACCTCGGTCTGTTCCACTCCATCTCGGCATTCTGCAACGCCGGTTTCGACCTTCTCGGGCGCAGCTTCGTGGACTACGTCGGCGGCCTCCCGCTGAACCTAGTCATCATGCTCCTCATCGTTATCGGCGGCCTCGGCTTCACCGTTCTCTCGGAACTGATGGCCCTGCGGCGCGGGCGCCGCCTATCGCTACACGCCAGGATAGTTCTGCGGACAACCGCGGCTCTCATCGTGGTGGGAACCCTGCTCATCCTGGCTCTGGAACACTCGAATCCCGGCACGATGGGAACCCTATCGCCCGGGGCCAAAGTCCTGGCGGCCACGTTCCAGTCCGTCACGCCCCGCACCGCCGGCTTCAACACCCTGCCGATCGGGGCCTTGACCCAATCCACCCTCCTCACCATCATGGCCCTGATGTTCATCGGCGCCTCTCCGGGCTCGACCGGGGGCGGGATCAAGACCACGACCTTCGTCGTGATCCTGGCGGCCATTCGCTCGGCCCTCTACGGCCGGCATGACGTGGAGATCGGCGCCAGGCGCCTACCCGAGGAAGTCGCGGCCAAGGCCTGGGTCATCACCACCCTGGCCGCGAGCCTGGTCTTATTGGTGACCGCCGTCCTGCTGGCCACCGAAGGCTTAGGCCTCATGGACGTGCTCTTTGAAGCCGTCTCCGCTTTCGGTACCGTCGGCCTGTCAACGGGCATTACGCCCAAACTGACGACCACGGGCCGGATCATCATTCCTCTTTTGATGTACGCGGGGCGCGTCGGCCCGCTGACCCTAGCCGTGGCCCTGACCCGCCGGCGGTCGGCCGCTGGAACCTGGCAACTGCCGGAGGAGCGCATTGTGGTCGGGTAGCCGGCGCGTGGGCTCGCGCCGCCCGATGAGAACCTAGTGAGCAGGAGGATGGGCCTTGAGACAGTTCGCCATTGTCGGTCTGGGACGATTCGGGGAAGCCGTGGGCACGGCTCTCCACGACTTGGGGCAGACCGTGCTGGGGATAGACAAGGACCCAGTTCGGGTCCAGGCCCTGGCTGATCTCTTTACCCACGCGGTTCAGGCCGACGCCACTCTCGAACTCGTCCTGGACAACCTCGGCCTAGCGAAAGTTGACGCCGCCGTGGTGGCCGTGGGCGCCGACATCGAGACCAGCGCTCTGGTCACCGTGACCCTGAAGGAACTGGGGGTCAAGCACATCGTGGCCCGGGCCTCCTCCGCTCTCCATGGACGGCTTCTGGCTCGGATCGGGGCCGACCGGGTCGTCTTTCCGGAGCGGGACATCGGGGTCAGGGTCGCCAACGGCCTCCTCTACCCCAACGTCCTGGAGTATTTCGAGCTCCTGCCCCACTACAGCGTTATCGAGATGACCTCACCCAAGTTCATGCACGGCCAGACCCTGACCGAACTTCGCGTCAGGCAGAGGTTCGGGGCCAACATCATCCTCATCCGTCGCGACGACAAGATCAACGCCTCTCCCGGCGGTGAAGACGTTGTCCTAGAGGGCGATCTGCTGGTTGTCTCCGGCACCACCGAAGGGCTGCAGAAGCTAGGCGCCTTGGCCTAGAGGCATCCAGACACGGAAATGGCGGCGCCGACAACATTGCTGACTTGTGGTCTCATAGGGCTTCCCGCCTCGGGCAAGTCGACCCTGTTCGCCCTTCTGACCGGCCTGGCCGGACGCCAGGCTTCCACCGGCGCCGGGGAAACCCGGCGCGTGGTCCGGGTTCCCGACCCTCGCGTGGACGCGCTGGTAAGCCACTTTGGGCCCAAGAAGACCACCCACGCCCAGATCGAGATCATCGACATTCCCGGTCTGGTTCCCGGCGAGAAAGGCCGGACCGCCCACTTCCTGGAGGCCGTGCGCGGTTCCGACGCCCTCATCTACGTCCTGCGGGGGTTCGACGACGGGCAGACAGACCACCCCGGCCCCATCTCCGAACTCGGCGCCCTCGAGGCCGAACTCATCCTGGCCGACCTGATCATGGTTGAAAACCGCATTGAACGCCTGGAGAACCCCGCCCGGAAAACCGACGGTCCTGTCCACGTGAGCCGCAAGGATACCACCGTCCACGCCACCCTCTGCCGCCTGCGGGACCATCTGGCCGAGGGCCTGCCCTTCTCGGATTTCGTCCCCCGGCCGGAGGAGGCGGAAGTCCTGGCCGACCTGGCCTCCCTCAGCGCCAAACCCGCCGTCTGGGTCCTCAACCTGGCCGAGGCGAACCTGGGGACCGCGGCCGCAGCCGGTCTCTCTCAGGCGGCCAACGAGCGGGGCGTGCCCCTGGTCAGTGTCTCGGCCAGGGTGGAGAGAGAGATTGCCGAGCTTCCGCCCCTGGACGCGGCCGCCTTCCTGACCGACCTGGGGCTCGATGAGTCCGGCCTGGCCAGGCTGGTCAGGGCGGTCTATGCCCGCCTGGGCCTCATCTCTTTCCTGACCACCGGCAGAGACGAGGTCCGGGCCTGGACCCTCCGTCGCGGAACGGCGGCCAAGATCGCGGCCGGGAAGATCCACTCCGACATCGAGCGGGGCTTCATCCGGGTTGAGGTCATCGGGTTTGACGACTACCTGACCGCCGTGAAGGCCGCCGCGGCCCGGGCCGGTCAGGGTGGTTCGGCCAACCTGGGCGAGCGGGCTTTCGTGGAGGGAAAGGAGAAGGCCTTGATGCGCCTGGAGGGCAAGGACTACATCGTCAGGGACGGGGACATCCTCGATTTCAGGTTCAACGTCTAGCCGGCTAGCCCCTAAGAAACCAGTAGAGGGGCACCAGCCGCTGCCAGGCGTCAAAGAGCAGGTCAACCAGGCCCCGGCTCCAGAGGAGATCATCGTGGGGGCGGGCCGCGTCCACGTAGAGGTTCTTCCAGTCCAGCCACTTGGCCAGGTCCGGCGGCGCGCCGGGCATCTGAGTCCGGCGGTAACGGGTTCCGGAAAGCTCGAACTCCGGCCGGGCCTCGATGGGCCTCGCGAGGGAGTAGAAGCGCTCCGGGGCGGCCAGGGCCTTCTCCCGGAGGGTCAACATGTGCCCGGAGGGGGCCGAGTAGAAGCCCATCCCGTAGAGGTACCTCGTCGGCGTGAGCTCCCAGTAGAAACCAAGGTTGCCCATCGCGGCCCGACGGTTCCGGAAGATGATCCAGACCGTCTCCTTGTAGGGCCGTTTGTCGCTGGTGAAACGCGTATCGCGGCGGATGCGGCCGACGGCCCTCCCCACCTGGGGCCGCGTCTCCAGGCCGGCGTCCACCTCGGCCTCCAGCCACTCCCCGAACTCGGCGGTCAGGGCCCGCATCGGCTCGACCAGGAAGCGCTCGTAGTCGGCCCGGTGGCTTTCGAACCAGGCCACGTCGTTATTCTCCTTGAGAGCGGCCAGAAACTCGACGGCGGCGGGCGCGAAGCCCTGGAAAGGGCCGGCGGGCCCGCGGCCGGATAGCTTGCCGGTCAAGGCGACGCCCCCTCAACCTGGGCTACGCCCGGCGCCAGCACCAGACTGGCCGCCCCGACAGCCCCGGCGTCCTGGCCCAGAGCGGCGGGGAAGATGCCGCGGAGGCCGGCCAGATTCGGCGGGAAGGTCCTCTCCTCGACGGTCCGCCGGACCACCGGACCGATCAGGTCCCAGGCCCCGGCCACGCCCCCGCCGACGACGACGGCCTCGGGATTGTAGAGGGTGATGGCGGCGGAGATACCCAGTCCCAAGAAAGCGGCGGCCCGCTCCAGGACCGCGATGGCCCCGGCGTCGCCGCGCCGGGCGGCGTCGGCCACCTCGCGGGCAGAGGACATCCCGGCCTCCCGGGCAATGGCCGTCCCGGAGGCCACCGCCTCCAGGCAGCCCCGGCGACCGCAGCCGCAGAGCGGAGCGTCGGGCCGCATGTCGATCGGAATGTGGCCGATCTCCCCGGCGCACGACCCCGGACCCCGCCAGAGGCGGCCGTCGAGCATGACCCCGGCGCCTATCCCCGTGCCGACGGTCAGGCAGATGAAGGTCCGGTAGGGTCGCCCCGCGCCGAGCCAGGCCTCGCCCAGAGTGGCCGCGCGCACGTCGTTGTCGACACACACCGGAAGGTCGAAGGCTTGGCGGAAGTAGGAGGCCACGTCAAGGTCTCGCCAGCCAAGATTCGGGGAGAAGAGGCAGACTCCACGCTCCGCGTCGACGGGCCCCGGAATGCCGAAACCCAGACCGATAATCTCGCGTGACGCGAGAGCCGGGGCCCCGGCAGCCGAGTCCTTCAGAGCGTGGGCCTCCGCCAGAAGCTCGGCGGCCATGTCCCGGACGGCGGCCAGCACAGCCTCGGCCCCTTCCGCTTTCGGGGTCGCCCGGCGCCGGCGGGCTAGAAGGCCCCCATCCTCACCCACGAGGAGGCCGTTCAGAGTCGTGCCGCCGAGGTCGATGCCCACGGCCAAGCGGCCGCCCGGGCGGGCGAGCCTGCCCCTAGCCACGAGCCATTTCCTCCTTGAGACTGACGATGATCGGCACCGGCGTGGGGTCCAGGCCCCGCAGGAGAGCCACATAGCAGGAGAGATAGTCGCCGAAGAGGCAGAGCGAGACCGTCCGGGCCAACCGGCCCCGCCCGAGCGCGCTCACCTCCACGACCCGCTCGGGGCCGATCACTCTCTCGGCCAGAAGGCGGGACGTGACCTCCAGGCGCTTGCGCATCCGGGGATCTTCCGCGGCCAGGTCACGCAGGACACAGGCGAAGAGGTGTTCCCGGATGGCGGCCGGGGCGTCCCAGCCGACGACCTCGTCGTGGTGCGCCTCCGGGACGGTGTACCAGTGGGCCAGCGTTTTCCCGTTCTCGGCCATCTGGTTCTTCCAGCGCCGAGCCACACCCTCGGTCGCGCCGGCGCCACCGTAGATAAGGAGGAGCCGATCGGCCACCCGGCCAGCCAGAGTCAAAGGGGTTAAGGGTTCCCCGCCGGTCCCACCGCCCGGCCCCCACGACCCGGCCGCCCCGCCACCGTCCGGCCCCCACGACCCGGCCAGGCCCTCCGCCAAAGTGGCGGCCTCTTCTATCTCGGCCTCGAAACCGGTCGGAGTGAGGGCGGCGCCGTCGAGGACTCCCAAAATGGCGGCCAGGATACCCGGGAAGACGGCCCGGGCCTGCATGCCCTTGGGCAGTTCGACCAGAGGCCAACCCGCCTGGCGGGCCTGGGCGGTCAGGCGTCCGCCGCCGCTGATGACGACCACCGCGGACGAGACCGTGGGGCCGGCGTCCCCGCAACCCGCCAGCCGCTCCACCGCCGCGAGGGTCTCCTCGGTCTCGCCCGAGTGACTGATGGCCAGGATCAGGCCACGTCCCCGAGGCGGGGCGACGCCTTCCTCCCCGTCCCCTCCGCCGGAGGCGTAGCCCGGAGGGTCGTAGCCCTGGCAGACGACAAAGGGAACCCTGAGAACGGGACGGACCAAGGACCCCGCCACATAGGCGGCCGCGGCCGAACCCCCGCCCGTGCCCAGGACCAAGACATCGGAGAAAACGCCCACCCCCCCGCGGGCGACGGACTGACCCGCCTGGCGGGCCGCATCCTGACCCGCCAGGCGCCCCGCCGGATAGAGAGCGCGAAGCTGACGGGGGTAGTCTCCGAGCCACCCAAGCATGCCCGAACGATCAACGGCGAGATCGAGCAAGGGCCTACACCGCCTGTCCGCGCGTGGCCAGGTAGCTCTCCCGCAGCCACTGCATGGTCCGGACGATCTCCGGCGACTCGGACTTGATGAACTCCTGCAGCTTGGAGCACCGCTCAAATTCGGGGCAGGCGGCGCAGTTCTGGACCTCCCGCTCGGTGGCGCACAGACGGATATTGCACGTGGAGCAGAACTTGGCGTGGAAATGCTGGTTGTGCGGTCCGCAGCCGAGGCAGACCCAATCCCGGGGGCTATAGACGCCGTTCCAGAACTGCGTGGCGACCTGCTTGAGGAGGTCCTCGTCGCCGTTCACCGTGCCCTTGTAGGCTTTGCACTCCAGACAGTTGATCCCGCAGTAGCCGAGCATGAGCGATCCTCCCCCTCTCCGGACGAAGCCGTTCGCGCTGACGCTGCCTGGCTGCATCCTACGGGACGGCGTTGCCGCGGTCAAGAGCCGGGCCGCACCCTAGTCCTCCCGCGAAACGACAAGTCCCTGGCGGTCCTCGGTCGTAATGCGCACATCGTAAGCCGGATAGGCCGCGCCCATGGCCCGGCCCACCTCGACCCCCCGGCCGGGGGGCGTGAAGGCGATGACCGTGGGGCCGGCCCCGCTGAGACAGGCGCCGTAGGCCCCGGCCTCGTAGGCCAGGTCGCGCAGACGGGTGAAGGTTGGCATGAGCGGCGCCCGGTAGGGTTCGTGAAGGAGGTCGCCCCGCATCATCAGGCCGGCCCTGGCCCAGTCGCCGGAGAGGAGGGCGGCCACCAGCACATTGCCCCGCGCGCCCGCCAGGACGGCCGTGGGGTGAGGCAAGCTCCCGGGCAGAGCGGAGCGGGCCAACTCGGTCGGGAGGGGGTAGTCGGGGATGGCCACGACGATGTCGGCTGGAGGCAGATTGGCTCGGATGAAGACCAGGGCGGGCGCCCCGGCCGATGCCCGGGCCGCTGTGGCGGCGCTCGCGGGGGCTGCGGCGCTCGCGGGGGCGGCGGCGCTGGCGGTGACGACCAACCCACCCACGACAGCGGCGGCGACGTTATCGGGGTGGCCTTCAACGGCCGCGGCCACGGCCACGATATCCTCCCGCGACAGGCCCAACCCCCCAAGTTCGTTGGTCAGGACCACCCCGGCCACGATGGCCGAGGCGCTACTGCCCAGACCTCGGGCCAGGGGGATCTCGGAGTTCACCACGAGGTGGCCGGGCGGTAGGGTTATCCCGTAGCCGGCCGCGACCTCCAGAGCCGTGCGGACAATGAGATTGGTCTCGTCCGTGGGCAGACCCAGAAGGGTCTCGCTACGGAGGTCCACCCGCCACGCGCCGGGGAGACCACGGGTGGCTGCGGCGCCCTCGGCGGCGGCGATCCGGCCATCGGCCGCCACTGTCGGGTCCACCCGCACCGCCAGCCCGAAGGACAGGGCCAGGCCAAGAGAGTCGAAGCCCGGACCCAAATTGGCCGAGGTGGCCGGGACACGGATAGTGAAGACCCGGCCGCGGTCATTCACCGGGCAATAACCTCGCGGAGATAGTCTTTGACCTTCTCGGGGTCGCCGGGCAGTGTGTGGGGCGTCACTTTGGCCGCCTCCAGGGCCGCCCCCGGATCCTTGAGGCCGCTACCGGTGAGAACGATAACCACGGTCTGGCCCGGGCTTATCTTCCCGGAGGCCACGTGCTTTCGGAGCCCAGCCAGCGAAGCGCACGAGGCCGGCTCGGCGAAGATACCCTCGTTCCGAGGCAGGAAGCGATAGGCGGCCAGAATCTCCTCGTCGGTGACGGAGTCGATGACCCCCCCGGACTCGCGGGCGGCGGTCACGGCCCCCTCCCAACTGGCGGGGTTACCGATGCGGATGGCCGTGGCGATGGTCTCGGGCTCGGCGATCGGCTCTCCCCGGACAATGGCCGCCGCGCCCTCGGCCTCGAAGCCGTGCAGGCGAGGCAGGCCCGTTCCGTGACGGGCGTTCCACTCCACGAAACCCTTCCAGTAGGCGGTGATGTTCCCGGCGTTTCCGACCGGAATGGCCAGAATGTCGGGGGCCTTCCCAAGCTGCTCCACGACCTCGAAGGCCGCCGTCTTCTGACCCTCGATGCGGTAGGGGTTGACCGAGTTTACCAGGGTGACAGGTTCAGTGGCGGCGATCTCCCGCACGATGCGCAAAGCGGTGTCGAAGTTGCCCTCGATGGCCACGACCTGGGCCCCGTGAATGACGGCCTGGGCCAACTTGCCCAGAGCCACCTTGCCGCTCGGGACGACAATCACACAGCGCAGCCCGAGGCGGGCGGCGTAGGCGGCGGCCGAGGCCGACGTGTTCCCGGTTGAGGCGCAGATGACGGTGTCGGACCCTTCTTCTTGGGCCTTGGCCACGGCCAGGACCATCCCGCGATCCTTGAACGAGCCGGTCGGGTTCAGACCCTCAACCTTGGCGTAAAGATCGAGACCGAGTTCGGCCGAGAGCTTGTCCAGGCGCAGTAGGGGCGTGCCACCCTCCTGGAGGGTGAGGGCGGGCGTCCGCGCCGTCACCGGCAGCCAGGCCCGGTAGCGCTTGAGAAGACCCGCGTTCGGCTGGTGTAGCACCCTGGATATTCCTCCGGTTCCACTTCCACGGCCTCGCGGCCGGCGCGCTCGCTCTACGGCCGCGCGCCCAGTCAATGGCCCGGTATTCGCCGGGAGGAGAGGACTACCTTGTGGGCCGGGGGACGGGACGGTGTCGGGGGTGGCCGGGGGTGGCCGGGGCCGGGGGACGGGGCCGGGGGTGGGGCGGACGGGGGGCGGAAGCGCTTAGGCGCTTGATAAAGGCGGTCGCCTCCGCGTAGCGCGGGAAGGCCTTCTCGGCCTGGCGGAAATCCGCGGTGTGAGCCCGCTGCCGGCCGTTGGTCATGCGCACGCCCAGGCTCTTGTGAAGAAGCTCATGGTACATGATGAAATCGACCACCCAGGTGGGAACAGTGGGGCTGTCGAGAATGCGGCTGAGCACAACCGTGTCCGTGGCGAACTGGTAGCGACCCAACTTGCGGCGGGACGGGACGGTGTTCCAGGCAAGCACCGGCCGCCCCAGCCGGCCCTCAAAGTGGTCGGCGTTGACGCGGCGGAAGACCTCCTCCAAGTCGTAGTGCCGGCCCCGAGTGCGCGAGAGACTGGCCTTGGGATCGCCGGGGGACCAGAGAGGGCCGAAGGTGAGCTGAGCGAGAGAGCCGACCCTCGGCTCGTCTGGGCCCATGTCCCAGGACTCTCGCTGGCCGAATTCGATGGTCCGGATAAGACAGGTGAAGGTTTCGCCGCAGGCGTACTGGCGCAGGACCGTGCGGTGGCGACCGTCGGAATCGCCCTTCCGGCGCCGGGACGGGCCGGTCGTGATCAGGGCCAGGTTGACTAGGGCCTCGATGACCGGTCGCGGGGCGGTGATAAATGCCTCGCTGGCCGTGACCTCGAGGACACCGTCCAGCGCGGGATACATGCGGTAGAGGGTGGCGGTATGGAAGAAGCCGATTCGCGGAATGGGGGTCGCGGCGATCCTCGGAATGGGGGTAGCGGGGTCGCCGGGTCTGGTCGACTCTGCCGCCTTCAAGGTCTCCGAGACGGTTCTCAGCGCCGTGAGGTGGGCGATCAGAGACTCTTCGCTACTCAGGAAGGCGAGCCATTGGTAGGCGCGACGGGAGGGAGCGGGAAGGTCGGTGGGGGCGAGGCCAACACCCAAGCAGAGCTGTTGCACACGCCGGACGTGACGGCGGATAGTCTCTAAGGTCTCCGAAAGCCGGCCTTCGTCCCGAGGTTTGTCTCCCAGGGACTCGTAGGAGCCGGCCTGGAAAGCGTCAAGGAGGCCTCGAACCTGGTTGCAGACGCGCAAGAGCCCGGCTAGGCGCATGTTCCTGAGATCGGTCACACGAACCCCCCGTTCGCGAAGAGTGGTCATTCGGGACGGAGGAAGCGGAAACCTGCAAGGGGTGGAGGTGGCCGCGTTTGGTGGGTGGGGGGGTCGGGTGGGTGGAGCTAGGCGGAGCGGGGTGGCTCATGTACCTGCCTGGCCGCGCCGAGGTCACCCGCCGATGGGAGAAGCGCGCCCCGCGCCACATGCCGAGACACCTCCGCGATCGGGCTTGGGCGCCTTCCAGAGCCGCACGATGAAACGGTTCTCCTCCTCGATCAGATCCGGTTCCGTGCCGTTATGCGCCCGCATGGACCCAATGATCCGATTGCGTACGCCCATGCCAAGGTGCTCCACGTAGCCGTAGTCGCGCAGGATCTCCTTCAGCAGCTCGTTCCGGGCCGCGCGGAGGCCTTCCTTCATCTTCTCCACGGTCACACCGTTGGGCAGCCTTCCGGGAGAAATCACCTCGAGACGATCGCTATAGAGTGAGACCTCGATATCCGTGCCGAGAATCGTGTAGTCGCGGTGAGCCGCCGCGTTCACCACGGCCTCCCGGACCGCGTCGAGCGGGAGTGCCTTCCTTCGGTGTCGGCGCCCCCCTTCAAGCCAGGCCGTTGTCCCCACATTCTTTGCCACAAAATCGACGGTTCGATCGATGACACCCTTCTCCGTCGGGCGACCGCGTGTGGCGAGCAAGGAGACCAGCGGTCCTCGAATTCGCTCTTCGTCCGTGGTGTCATAATCCTTCTCGGTGCGCGGAAAGGCAGTCGCAGTGACGCCTGCCTGCGGGAGACGGCGATTGGGGTTCTCGCCAAAGAGAAGGAGGCCGGCGACCGTCGCGACAGTCTCTCCCCCGGATTCCGCGAGAAGGTCTGTATTCAGAAGCAAGCGCCGCCAGTCTTCGACCTTCGCTTGACTCGGTGCCTTCCGCTTAAGGATGTCGCGGAAGTAGTTCTCAATGCGATTCAGGTCGAGGCTGTCTATCCCCATCTCCGGCACCGGCTTGATGTCGTACCGCACGAGTCGAGAAGCCTGGTAGAGGCGTCCCTCTTCATCGCGGGTAGCTTCCCGTGACGTGCTGCCGACTCGCACGAAGGGAACCCAAGCGCTCCCCCGCTTCGCTTTGTATGGCTTTCCGGGACTGTCCTCGGGGAGTCCGACCACGCCGACGGTCCTGCCGTCCTCCATCGTCACGGACCTCCACACAGGGATGATCTCCGGCTGGAGGTTCTGCCGGGCGATGTCCATCACCCAGCGCTCTGCCTCCTCCCGGCTCCGCGTGAGTCCCGTGATCACGCCACTGTCTTCCACCCCGAGGAGAACCCAGCCTCCTTCGAGGTTGAGCAAGGCTGCCATCTCTTTGGCAAGCGAGTCTGGATGGACATCGTCCCGCTTGAACTCGACCCCCGAGTCCTCGCCGTTACGGATGATCTCCTGCAGCTCAGTCTTGTTCATTCTCCGATCACCTCCTCAGAACCCGTACTTGCGTCGGCGACGCTCGAAGGCTTCCTTGCCGCCTTCGAGGATCTCCTCCACCAGCTCGCGGACCGGCTGGGAGTCGATCGAGCCCATGTGCTCGGGTGCGATGCGCGCCTGGCCGTGCTCGGCCTCGCCCGATGCCGTGAGCCCCACGATCAGCTCGGCGTCACCCAGCACCGGAATGTTCGCGTTGTGGGTCGAGAAGATGAACTGCCGGCGCTGCTTCTCCTCGCGCATGCGCGGGACGACGCTCTCGGTGATGAAACGGTTGTCCAGATCATCTTCCGGCTGATCGACGATGAGCGGCGCGTCGGATTCCAGCAGCAGCAGAAGGAGCACGGCCGTCGCCTTCTGTCCGGTCGAGAGTTCCTCGAGCGCCTGCCACGCGGGCGGATTCCCGGCCGGCGCGGTGTTGAGCCGGATCGCCGTGGTCGGCGGCAGATCGAGCTCCTCGACGCGCATTAGCACCTCGGGCTCGGCCTTGGTAAGGCGATCTGCTTGTGCCGGTGTGATGCCGAAAGCCTTGGTTAGAGTGTCGTTACCTACCCGGCACGCCTCCACGAACTGCGTGAGGGAGATATCGGGAATAGCCCGCAGGCTGTCGATGGCTTCGGACAACCGGCCTCCGACCTCGTCACGCAGGATTCGGAACAGTGGCTCGCGGTCGCCGCCCGCCGAGACCTCGACCTGCACCTTGTCGCGCAACTTCTGGTTGACCTTCTTCGCCGCGCGGTCCAGACGGCGGAACTCCTCGGCCTTGAAGTCCTCCCATTCGGCCAACAGTGCCCGGCGTCGGTCGGCGCAATCCTTCTCCGCACGGCGCACTAAGCCGTGCCGCTCGCGCTCCGGTCGAAGCTCCTCGATCTGGCGCCGAAGTCGGATGAACTCCTCGCCGTCCACGCGCGACTTCTGGAGATCGCGGAGGATCGTTTCGTAAGCGGCCTGGACGTCCTTCTTGCGCGTCTCCCACTCCGCACGCACTGCGGCGACCCCTTGATCCGCGCGCTGCAACGCCTGCTCTAGCTCCTCCGAGATGCGCTGCAGATCGCGGTCCAACTGCGCGAACACGTCGTTGGCGCGCGACAGGATTTCTTTCCCGGGCAGGTCAGCGAGTGCCTTCTCCGAGAGGAACACCCGATCGATGGGTATCTCGCGCTTCAGGCTCTCCAGGCACTCTCGGAACGGGGCGAGGCGTTCGGGAATGGAGGAGAGCACGCGCTCCTCGCGCACGAGCAGGCTCTGCTCCTTGAGGCGCTCTTCGAGGCCCGCCTCGCGGAAGCGTTCGAGCGTCTCTTCGAGACCGGGGAGCGCGGCGAGTCGCTCCTCGATCCGGCGAAGTTCGGCTCGCGCGTCAAGCAGGCTCCGTCGGCTCTTCTCCAGGTCACGCCGCAGGTCGGCCTTGCGGCGCGGAAGCGACTCGTCGCGCTCGACGAAGCGGTCGAGCAGACGTGTGAGCTTTTCGCGGCTCTTCGTAAGCTCGGAAATCTCGTGCTGGCCGAACACCTCAACGCGGGGGAGCACGTCTTGCGGTGAGAGATTCGAGACCTCGCCCTGGTCATTCCGCACGAGCGGCGGGTTGGGAATAGTGCGCTCGATGCGATACTCGCGCACCGTCGGCCAATGCGCCCGGACGAGCAGCGAGATCTTCGTGCCGCTCTTGAGCACGTACCGCACGATCCCTTCGTGCGCCTTGCGCGCCTCATCGCCGACGGCGTCGAGAGCCAGAACGGAACGAATACTCTCGACGACGGTCGACTTGCCGGCGCCGCGCCCACCGACGAGCACGTTGAGGTTGGGGTTGAACTGAACGGCTGCGCCGTCGAGAAAGCCGCCTTCCCAAGCCAGTGCGACCAGTTCCGCGTGCTCCTCCGGCTCGCGCTTGCCCACCTTCGGATTGAGCCGGATGCGGGAACCAGGATCGAGGAAGGCCTGCCGCAAGCCCTCGATGCTCACCTCGGACATCTTGATCCAGCAGGTGGCCGAGCGGTCGTCGAGGTCTTCGGGCTTCACGATGTCCTTCGCATTGACAGCGGCAATCGCAAGCCCTTCCTCCGCGGCGTGGGCGAGGCAATAGTCGGCGTTCTCATTCTGGACGATCTGGCGTACGTCCTGGGGCAGGTCGTCTACCGAGCCCGGGATCTGGATCGCGAGCAAGTCCTCGGCCTGCCAAGCCTGGATCCGCGGCTTGCCGCTGAGGACTTTGAAGAGCCCGCTGTCGTTGGTGACGTGCGCGGCAACGGTAACGCCTCTCTGCTCTCGTACCTTCCCGAGAATCGCGACGAAGCTCTTGTTCGACAGGTCAGAAGAGGGCGTCGTATTCGTGATGCCGAACTCCCCCAGCAAACGACTGAGTCGTGCGTCGTCGGTGTCTTGAGGGTAGATGCACAGGACGTGAATGCCCTCGCTCGAAGAAAGCTCGAAGCCCGGGAATATGTGGATGCCCCGAGCCGTGGCGGCGCTCCGGAACGCGGGCACGCCGCTCACGTCGTTATGATCGGTAATGGCCAGCACCGAGACGCCGATTTCGGCGGACTTATCGACGATGGCCTGCGCGTGCGTGCTGGCATCGCCGGCAGCACTTCCCCCGCGGAACGTGGCCCCGTAATCGTGCGGGTTTACCTGGAGGGCGCAACGGTGGAAGACAGCACCCGCCGGAAGTGTCCTTGCTTTGGCTATCGGATCCTTGGAAGTCACGATGTCCCTCCGTAAGGCGGCGAGTCCTCGCGCACCTGCATAGGCGTCGTCATTGCGTTCACCGTCAAGTAGTAATGCGCTACCTTCGACACCTCATTCCAGTCGAGGTGCGCCGGGTCACGGATCGACGGTCTTCCGCCGTGACGTCGTAGCCCAGGTTCTTCCCGGAGACGTCGTAGACCTGCCGGCCTGATGCTCCAGTGCTTGCCGCGCACGGTCGCGGAGCGCTGCGCAGGCGGCCGAACGGCGGTCGCCCAGCGGTTGTCGGAATATGTAGGCGGAATGGGTGGGGGTAGTGGCGGCCTAGAGCTCGTGATGGCAAGCATTGCGCGTTGGCTTCCGGCCGGATGGCCCCGGTGGCCTTTGACTCCGGGGGTGCCCCGCTCACTTTATCCAATAAGGGTTTCCGTTGCAGGCGGCGAGCAGGTACCAGGCCGTGGCGCCAACGTGCCCCTGGTGGAAGTAGAGCCAATCGAAGCCTGTCGTCAGGCCGTCGAGCGAGGCGGCGGGGATTGAGCCGCTCGGCAGTTGAGCCAGGGCTACGAGGTCGGTGAGGCGGTTGGCCTCGTCGTGACGGCCAAGGGCGCGGTAGGCTAGGGCCATCTGAGCGGTTCCTTCGTACCAGGTCCCGTCGCAGTCGGTGTTGAAGTCGAAACCGTCATTGCCGGGGCCGCCGTCCATCCTGTGGTGAGCCTGGGCGTAGTCGAGGGCCGCGGCGTACGGTCCGGCCTCGGTCCGGAAAGCCAGCACCGCCCAAGCCTGCACGTCGAGCGGGATCACGGTCTTGTTGATGGTCAGGCCGTCGGTGTCGGTTCCGGTCCAGAACTTACCCTCTTCCGTGTCCCACATGGCCTCCACGAAGCGGCGGGCGTGGAGCGCGGCCGTGCGCCAGCGCTGGTCGCCGGTGGCCTCGTACAACCTCTCGAAGGCCACGTAGAGGTCGAGGTTATGCTCGGTGGACTTGTAGCCGCACTTGACGGGGGCCGGCTCCCAGCCCTCGTACCCGCCGGTGTAGCCGCCGAGGGCGTCGCTGGCCCGGGTATCGGTCTCGACCCATTCTCCGAGCCCGAGGGAGGCCTCGAGGTAGGCCGGGTTGTCGAACCTCGCCTGGGCCGCGAGAAGGGCCACCATGACCCAGGCCACGTTTCCGGTCGACGTACTGACCTGGAATTCGTCTTCGAACCACATCTTCTGGCCAGTATCGTAGAAGCCGGGTAGCCTGGCTGTGCCCAGACGGTCGTTCGGCGTCCACCCGGGAGGACAGACAAGATCGCCACCCATGTAGGCGTTTCTGAGACGCCCCTGGGCGTAGTAGCGGTCGTGCCGCGAGGTGTAGGCTAGGGCGTCAGCGAGCAGTCTGGCCCGGTGAAGGTCGTCCTCCGTGCCGCGGGCGAGGAAGGCCAGGAGAGCCAGGGCGTTGTCGTAAGTGAAGGCCGCGTTGCGGAGGACAGGGTGGACACCGGTCTCCCCGGGTGGCGGCTCGAAGCTCACCAGGAGCCGCGGATCGTTTGGGCGCGGCTTGTTCCAGGAGATGTCGTCAAGGTAGAACTTGATCCCGCGAAAGCCGTTTTGGATGGCGGCCGTCACCCACCCGAAGCCGCCCAGCATGTAGCTCGTGTTGCGTCCGCTCACGTCGATGGCGTATCTGGTCCAGTCCTTGGACAGGGTCACGTAGCCTGTGGAGACCTTTTCAAGCGACTCCGGATAGGGCTCGCCCGTCGAACGGCCGATGCCCCCGACAAAGAACTCCACGCGCTCGCCGCCTTCCGCCCCGCGGGCCCAGAAGGTGACCTCGGTCGCCCCGGTAAGGTCAAGGCCGGCGCTGGGTATGTCACCCCAATTGGCGACGGGCGCCACCTCTGTCCCCCGCAGGACTCCGTTCATGAAGTAGACCCCTGCCCAGTTGGCGCTTTTGGCCGTGAACAGCCACTCCATGCAATCGCTTCCCTGATGGGGCCGGTCCTGGCAACCTTCGTTGCTCGTCAGGGCTCGAATATCGCCCATGAAGGCACGAGCGGCGAAGTGGTTTCCCGCGGCGCCGAGATCGGTGTAGACGTCGAGGGTCTGGCTGTAGCGGTCCATGGTCTCCGAGAGGAAGGCAAACCCGTGCGTGGCCGGACCCGTGGCCACCACATCCGGGGTCTTGGTGATCTGGATGGTTTGGGTCGCGCCGTCCCAGGTTACGGTCTCGCCAAGGTTCTGGCCGACAAACCGCAGGGGGACCATCGTTCGGCCCGAGACCATCCGCGCCGGCGCATCGAGTGGAACGCACGAGCCATCGACGAGAGCCGTGCTACTCCCGATGGCCAGGACGAGGACCAGACCCCGCCGGTTGGCGGTGACGGTCTGGGTCGAGGGCTCCCACTCAACCGACGCCCCGAGAGCCTCCAGGATGGCTCGCATCGGCACGAAGGTCCGATCATCCACGACCACGGGCGGGACCTCAAGGGCCAGTCTCTCGCCGCCCACGTAGACAGCGATTTCTCCGACGGCGGCTTGCGCGCTACGGCCTAAGGCGGGAAATGCCACCGCGGCGGCGACAAGAGCCGAGAGACCGATCAGGGCTAACCGACGGGCGATGGCCGAGACTGTTTTCACCCTCATGAGCCCACCCCCAATGGTGGGTTAGTTCGGGCAGATGTCTGGGAGAACCTGCCATAGTGTGAGCCGTGTCACGCGGGCTTAGCCCGACAAGCTCCTAGAGACTGTCGAACTCGGGAGGTGCTCTAGTCTGCGGCGCTAGCTTGCCTCTCCAGAACGTACAGGTGATTCAGGAGCAGGAATTCTGTCACGTAGCTTTCCTCGCAGTCTCTCAGTTCGCGATGCGCCCTGGGATTTCGAAACGCCATGTATGCCGCAGTGAACAGCGAAGCTCGTCCATTCCTTTCGCTAGCACCGATACCCTCCCAGGTAAGCTTAGCCTTATCTGCCTGGAAGGCTTGAGAGAACAACCTCCCTCCGTGCTCATCTATGCCGGTCCTCTTCCTCACAAGGTCCTCGAGCCGGCGGTATCCAGTCAGAAGGCTCTCGTCAGGCTGTTCCAGCAGCCTCATGGCCAAATCAGTGATCCGGCTGTCAATAACCGCAAAAGGAACAACGGGGGGGAAGTGCTTCCACAGTGACCCCAGTTCTTCCCAGTGCTCATCGGACACATAGTCATACCAACGGGTTGGTCGAACGGGCCGGGCACCCTCTAGCTTCTCAAGATCCGCAGTAGTCAGAGACGACATATCAACGCGGTCGATCAGTTCCTGATCCACCTCGTACTCCTCAATCTCCGTTCCATGTGCTTCCAGAAGCCTGAGAACGAATGAGAAGGTGCGTGGGCCTTCACCTCCGTAGCCCGATGCGAATCCCGACCTGACAGCGATGAGACTACCAGGGTTCACGGTTAGCAGAAGACAATGGACCTTGGAGCAGGACAGAATCCGAGCGCGTTCGATTCGGTCGCCGAATTGCAGCAGCCGCATGACGGCGTCCCTGCAGGATGCGGACATACCCGCCAAGCCCGAATACTCAATTCCCGCAGACTGCTTCTTCTTACTGCGCTTCATCATCGCCCTCCCCATAGTTGACCTGCGTCCGGTCTTCGTCAGAGCGTACAATCAGTCATGTGGGTCTTCCCGTGCAACGACATCCCAGCCCCGCGGAAACGGGGGATGACCTCGGCCCGGCGGCGCTCTTCCTCGAAGCTACGTTCCACGAGGTTCGTGGTCCGGATATGCCTTCTGTGGACGGGAGGGAGCCTCAGGTGAGCGAGGCTGGCCGGGAGATCCTCGACCAGACTCCGCATGGCCGAGGGGGTAGCTGTCGGCGAACTCGGCTTGCACCCGTTCGGCCAGGCGCTGGCCCGTGACGTAGTCCGGCGCGTCGCGAATGGCCTCCAAGTAGGCCTTGAGCACGGAGCGGGCCTAGTCGGGCACCTTGTCCAGAACGTTCCGCATCTTGTGGGCCCGGCAGCGGATGCGCTCGGCTTCCGGCCAGATGGCCTCGACAGCCTTGATGAGTCCGGGTCATAGCTCTCACTGTTCCCCAGGCTGAGGTGGAGTAAGGCCTTGCCGCCGTCCCCGAGGATGGCCCAGGTGGCCAAGATGCCTTCCTGCGTCCGGCCGCTCAGCGGCGCCGGCGGCGGAATTGCGTCACGTATAGGGTCCGCTGTAGCTCCGTGTGAGACCGGCGTCGCTGGGAAGCATTGCATACCGCCGATTTCGCCGCACACGTGCCCACGCCTGCCTCTGCGGACCCTTGCTGGGGGACGAGAGGCTGCGCGGACGAGGGTGCAAGCGATGGACAGTGTGGCACGCCGAGAACGAAAGGTCTTGCCTCTCAGCTTCGCGTCGGATGAATGTATCATTGATCATTCCGCCTGAAATCGTCCACCCGTGCCGATCCAAATCGTCCACCCATTCCGACTGAACCCGTCCACTGAGCCCGATCCGAATCGTCCACCGATTCCGGTGGAACCCGTCCACCTCGGCGATAGCGAAGCACCGTCCGGACACCACGCCAGCCAATAGGCGTTCCTTCTCGGTCACGGGAAGTCCCGAGACGTGAGTCTTTGGGGAAGGGAAACCGCTCTTGGCCAATCGGAGGTTGTCCATGACGCGCTGGACGATCTTCATGCGGCGCCCGGCGTTCAGGACTGAAGGCTTGGGTTCGCTGGGTTCACGTCTTCGGCGTCAATCTGCCCTTGCCGCCTGCCTGTCGCGGAAACCGTCGTTGAGAGCTACGATCGCCGAGCTTGATGTGCTGGATCACTCTGCCGAGGACATGCATGTGGGCGTGCTTTGACCGAGGCGGACACTTCCGCGGCCTGACCGCAAAGTGTATAACGCCACTGGTCATGTCAAACGTGGCAATTCCCAAGGTCGCACTTGACGCAAGCTCAGAGACGGCTCTGACGCTAGCCTCCCGTCGTTGCGGGAGAACCGCAATCACTTTGTGCGCAAACTGCGTGTACCGAATCGCCTGCTGAACCGCTCGTCTGGTGTCCTTCATCTTGCACTCAAACGCCGTAATCTCGAAATCAGGGAACCTTCGCTCCACAGATGCCAGGAATAGGCTGCCGCCCGCATGTGTGGCCCATCCGAGTCTACACAGGTAGTTCACGGCACGCCGAACGTATTCGCGAGAGAGACCGGTGCGCCTGACCAAGTACTCCACGGTGTGAGGCCGGCGGTTCAGTTCTGACAACACGGCGCCGGTTCCGTTGAGAAACGCTTCGGCGGGCAGCCGCGCCAATGTCTCGGCGACTTCCTGTCTCGTCACGCCTGGGACCCGAACTAGGAGAAGGTCCGGAACTCCCTCGCCAGTGTCCACTTCGGGCAAGAGCACTCCGTCCGCCAAGCCGGGGGCGTCCTGGAGCAGTCTTTCGAGCGCCCGGGCAAACGTCTCTTCGCTCACCAGTGCGTCACTCCCCTTCCGCAATGGCCACGCGGAAGGACTGCAGTGCCTGGATCCAGGTGGACAGGTGGCTAGGTCGCTTCTCCATGCGCACCCGGCGGCCCTCGATGGCAGAATCCGTCGCAATGGCGCGGGCTATGAGAGACTCTAGTAGACCCACCCTCTCTTCGACTGTGGGTGGTCCTGTGATCTCGGCCGCGAGAGCGGACATGACATGCCAGAAATGGAGGGTCTCCGTCCTTCGCCTCCACTCCGTTCCTGCGCCTTCATTCCTAATCCGATGGTCATAACCAACAGAATCCACAATGTCATCGGTCATCCCAGCGGCAAGCAGTGCGGCTACGTCCGTAGACAATGGCAGCCAACTAAGTAGTGGACGAGACGCGTAGAGTTTCCTTGGCTGGCGCCCTCCGGTCCTCGACTGCCCGATATCATCGCAGTGGAGCTGACGGGTAGTGCTAAACCAACCGGCGGCGATGTCAGATCCGCCCACGGCCAACGTGAGCAGTCCAACTATGTCGGAATAGCTGTACACGACTCGATAGCCGTTGAGAGAAAGCGTGTATACCAAATACAGCAGGTTCGATAGACGGCCAGCCCGGTTGGGATCTCCCCACTGGGAATCGGTTTTGACATCTCTCGACACCGTCAAGTAGAAGCCATCCCCGGGGACCTGCGTGAGAAGGTCGAGGTACTCAGACGTCGATTTGAGGCTCGACAGCGCCGACTCCCGGAACGAAAGGCTATGCAACAGAGGCAGTTCGCGGAGCGAGTTACTGGCTTGCTGAACCTTATGCGCGGCATCAAAGGCCTCGAGCGTGAGTTCGCTCCGGAAGTCGTCGAACGTCTCCAGTGGAACCCCCGGCGCCACGAGGGCGCTCACCCGCAGCTGGTTCTGGTAGTCAAGAGACTGCGTGGCGTAGTCCTCGAGCTCCAAGTCGCGAAGTCCGCGCCTGTTGAGCCCACTGAAGGTGAACGGGTATTCAGCATATTGCCCCAGAGCTTGGGCCGGGTACGTGATGTAGTGAGAGCACGGATCCACCATGCGCGTACTGCCCTCGTATTCACCCGCTAGTTCAAGCGCCGTCGCACGAAGGTTCTCGGGACGCCTGTACCGCAAGGTGAGCACACAGCCCCCGATGGCACGCTCCCGAAGCCCAGCCACGAGCTTGCCTCCCGGCTGATGGCCGTCTAGACCGAGAATCATGAGATCCCCCGCCCGTCCGCTTCTAGATTCTCCAGGAAATCCGTCGGTGACCGAAATCGAAGATGAGGGCGCTTCCGAATCAGTCTGGCAATAATCCCCGCTAGGTGGTCAGGGCAACCTGCTGACCGCAGATCCGCGGGCACCGCTGTTCTGATTGCCAAGGCCAGTTGCTCGCGTGTCATCCCGCGCCGGTAGTAGGGGTGGGAGCCAGTGGCAGCCTCATACAGAGAAACGCCGAGGGAGTACAGGTCCGACCGACAGTCCAACGCTCGCTTGTTCCCAGCGTCAAGTTGCTCAGGCGAGTAGTACGGAGCGGTTCCGACAACGCCCCCCGTTCTTGTTAGAGAGGTGTCTGCAAGGTCAAGTGCATACCCGGGGTCGAGCAGGACAAACGCCTGATCGCTTGCCCGTTGCAGGATGTTCTCTGGCTTGACGTCACGATGGACAATTCGCGGCGCCCACAGGTCCTCGAGAGCCAATCCTATGTCATGAGCCACAGCGGCTACGACCTGGGCCGAGAGGCGGCCTGCCGCCATGATATCCCTTAGGGATTGGCCATCGATGTACTCCTCTGAGTAAGCGAAGTATGGATGACCATCGATTCGTGCTGCTTGGGGGTCAAAGGGGCCGAGTTTGGGGAGATGCGGAGATTGATTCTCGCGAAGAATTCTAACTTCCCGAGTGACCCTTGCCACGACGATAGTAATGTCCTCCCCAAGACGCCCCTCAGTGTCGCTTAGGTCGATCATCTTCAGCGCCCAATCCGCCGAAGCGTGGTTGAAGCGAAAGACCGTCTTCTGACCGCCCTCGGTAACGTATTCAGCTGATCCAACCATTGGGTCAAGCCGTCGAGCTACATCCTCGGAGATTCGCACCGCTCCTCCTATCGGCCAATGCGGCCAGGACCACCCCCGGCTGGGAACCGCAGGGCGCCAGCACTCTTCCGTTCTTGGGTCGGGGCTCCGCGACCGCTCTGTGGCCGGAGCACTGACCACACAGATGGGCGGGCATGGCTGGCCAGTATGGCGTACGGTGTCGAGGGCAGGGAGGAAGCGTGTCGGTCCTGTCGTCGAGGACGACCCTCTGCCCGCACTTCGTACACCGATATGGGCTCTTGCCTGGCTTCTCACTAGTCGTTGGCATATTGCACGCACCTCCTCGGGAATGCCGTATCGCACCCAGGAGCGCCCACGCTAGCGGCTCCTCAAGACGATGCACCACCCGTCTGAGGCCGATCTGGACCAAAGGCGTCGATCTAGACTAGCGTCTGGACAACGTGGAATTCCTCCCGGATTTGCCGTAGTCGTGCTACGCCTAACAATGCTTACGCCGATCCGCATGAGACCCGGAGTCTCGATCTCCTGTCCCGCCTCGGAGTCCATCGACGTGGCCGCCAACTCCGGCCACCGCCGCGGACATTCGCCTTCGAACGGGTCCGTCGCCAGGGAATCTTAGCCCCATCCTTGGCCCTACCATTTGCCGCCATGGCGGCCGAATCCTCCCAGCCTCTCACCGCCGGCACCACAGGAGAAGCCCAGTCACCCAGCGTCGCCACGAGGCCGGGTTGATCGCCCAGGCCCCTACCGCTCCGCAGTAACCCCCTCACTCGCCCCCGACCCGCACTTTGCGTATTCCGCCCAATCCGTCCACTCGTTCCGGCTGAACCCGTCCAGTGATTCCGACCGAGATCGTCCAGTTTCCCGGTCGCTGAGCCCTCCGCTTGGCGAAGCGTCGCCCGGTCTTCATGTCAGGTCTTGTTCTTCGTTGGCCGCTGGGGTTGGGATCACCTTCCTCATTGACTCCCCCGCGAGGGCGAGTTTGTAGGCGTTATGGACCAGCCGGTCGAGGATGGCGTCGGCCACGGTAGGGTCGGCCATGGTAGAGTGCCAGTTCTCGACGGGGAATTGGCTTGAGACCAGGGTGGATCTGGCCATGCAGCGGTCGTCGACGACCTCGAGCAGGTCCCGGGCCTCCGGCGCCGTGAGCGGCGCGAGACCCCAGTCGTCCAGGATGAGCAGGTCCAGGCTGGCCAGGCGGCCGAGGAAGCTGGCGTAGGAGCCGTCCGCCCTGGCCAGTTCCAGGTCACCCAGGAGCCGGGGGACACGGTAGTAGCGGGTCGGCCGCCGGCAGCCTGAGGCGGACCTCCTTGAGGAGCCGGGATAGTCTCCGATCCCGTCTGGCCGTCCATTCCCGGTCCACGAGAAGCCCCAAGCGCTCCTCGAAGGACAGTTCCTGGCACTGGGGGTCGCTCTGCTGGACCTTCAGGGCGTTGGCCCTTCCCAAGACTCACGTCTCGGCAGCTTCCAGCGGGCGGAAGGAACCCCTATGGGCCGATGTGGTGTCCGGGCGCCGCTTCGCTATCGCGAGGTGGACGGGTTCCACCGGAATCGGTGGACGATTTGGATCGGACTCGGTGGACGGGTTCAGTCGGAGTGGGTGGACGATTTGGATCGGAACGGGTGGACGGGTTCAACCGGAATAATCAAGAGACCCACTGCCTAACACCAGTCGTCAGCGACGTTGGGGGAAATGACCCACGGGCAGAGCGTGTGCCGCTAGAGGTGCAGCAGCCATCGAGCAGACGCCGTGGCCAGACCTGCAGAGGGCTACCCGCAGCCCTCACCTGTGATCCCGTCGCCTCACCATCCGACGCTAGGCATCCTGGTCTGGGCCCTCACGGGATCTTCCGAGTGCCTCAGCCTCGTCGTAGCGGCCGGTGGCACGGAGGAGCTCCGCGAGGTTGTTGAGAGTGGTAGCCACGTTGGGGTGCTCCGGTCCCAGGGTCTTCTCGCCGATGGCGAGGGCGCGGCGGTAGAGCGGCTCGGCCTCGTCGTAGCGGCCGGTGGCGCGGAGGAGCTCCGCGAGGTTGTTGAGCCGGGTAGCGACTCTGGGGTGCTCCGGTCCCCGGGTCTTCTCACCGATCGCGAGGGCACGGCGGTAGAGCCGCTCGGCCTCGGCGTAGCGGCCGGTGGCACGGAGGAGCCCCGCGAGGTTGTTGTAGTCGATTGCGGTGGCGGGGTGCTCCGGTCCCAGGGTCTTCTCGTCGATCGCGAGGGCGTGGCGGTAGAGCGGCTCAGCCTCGTCGTGGCGGCCGGTGTCTTCGAGGAGCCCCGCGAGGTTATTGAGCCTGGTAGCGACGCTGGGGTGCTCCGGTCCCAGGGTCTTCTCGCCGATGGCGAGGGCGCGGCGGTAGAGCGGCTTGGCCTCGTCGTAGCGGCCGGTGGCGCGGAGGACCTCCGCGAGGTTATTGAGCCCGGTAGCGACTTTGGGGTGCTCCGGTCCCAGGGTCTTCTCGACGATGGCGAGGGCGCGGCGAAAGAGCGGCTCGGCCTCATCGTAGGCCCCTCTGGCCTCCAAGTAGATTCCGGACTGGTTAAGCGCGGAGGCGGCCTCCTCCAGGCCGGCGTCGGTGCCTAGCGCATAGTCCGCGACGATGCGTGCGTGGGGAACGAGCATAGCGCAGGCATCCCAATGTCTCGGGTCATCCGCATCGCGGGGAAACAAGCTGCCTACCAGCTTGGCAGCTTCCTCTGTGGCCGAGCGAGACATGACCTGGTCTAGCGAGTCCCGGACCACGTGCTGCAGAACGCGGTGCACTGAGACCGTTTCGCCTGTCCTTCCGATGAGCCCGTAGCGTCTGAGCTCGGCTATGAGGCGATTGGAGCCCTCCGCGCCGGAAAGAGCCGAGCGGAGTGGCTCATGCAGCGCGCTCGCTCCGGCCCTCAACGCGGAAACGGGAAGGCCCTCGGGCGCGAGAAAGGCGAGTAACCGCATGAGCAGATGGGCTTCCGGGCCCTCGTTCTCGAGGCGCGCGAGGGCGACTTTCCACGTCGCGCTCACTGGGGCATGATCCGGGACCACCGCGGCATCGTCCAGCACACGCAGCCCCACGCCCTCGAGCAGCGCCGCATAGTCCGAGAGTGAGCAGCCCGTCGCCTCCACATAAGCGCCCGCGTGCTCGAGGGCCAAGGGAAGGTTGTCGAGAAGCGTGGCGATGCGGTCAGCGGACACCGTATCGCCCAAGCCGGTTCGTTCGAGCAGGAATGCGACCGATACGTCGCAGGGCCAGAGGTCTATCGAAACAGTCCTGGCCATTCGCCCCCAGGCGGGGTTCCTCGAGGTGACAACGACATGACCGCCGCCGGCCTGGGGGATGTAGCCCTTCACAGCCTCCGGTCCCGCGGCGTTGTCGAAGATGAGCAGCCAACGGCCATTCCGGCTAAGCCACTGACGAACGGCAGCGGTTACGGCTGGCTGGTCCGCGTCGGCCACGGACCTGAGATCCTCGATGTGGCCGGCAAGGGCGGCGTAGTCGGCCGCGAGCTTCGCTGGATCCTCGGCCTCCAGCCACCAGACCACGTCGTACTCGGAATGGTGCCTGTATGCATACTCGATCGCCACGTGCGTCTTGCCGACACCGCCTTCGCCATGAACGGTCTGCGCCAGCACGGCGGCCTTGTCGGAGCGCAACCCCTCCCGCAAGCTCCGCAGGTCATCCTCTCTTCCCTGGAAGTATCGGTTTGGTGGGTGCGGCACGTTCCAGACCCCGGGCAGCACCTGTTCCCCTTGAGGGTCAGACGCGAGGCTGGTCTGGCCAAGCTCGCCAAGCTCCTTGAGCAAGGCAACCATAAACCTGGCCGCGTGCAGGGATGCCTTCGGCTGCCAAAACGAGGCGTCGAGCTGATCCTTATTGTCAATGCAGTCGGAGATGCCGCGGATTACGGCGCCCAGGACTTCCCGGTGGTGGTGAAGGCCCTCGCAGAACCCCATGCCCTCCATCTCGACGGCAATGGCGTCGTTGTAGTTATCGCGGATGAACGTGATGTGGTGGTCCGTGGAATCCTTGTACACCTTCTCACCGGAGGCGATAGGCTTCAGGTGGACCTCGGGAACCCTGTCGCCGGCCGTGCTGTCTCCGGTCGTGAGACCTTGGGACCACTGCTTCTTCTCTTTGACAAGAAGCGAAGCTTGAAGGAGCGCGTGCGGAGCCTTGACTTCCCGGGGCCGTGGCCTCCATTTCGAGTCTTTCAGGGATGCGGCTTCATACCCATGGACGAGGGTCGCAAACACAACATCCCCCAGCGCCGCGTCTTTGAGGGACCCGGCCACTCCGATGAAGAAGGCGTACTGCGGCTTGACCTGAGCGAGCGACGCGGCCGTCTGAGCGGCGCTCACGGGGTTCCCAGCGATGTCACAGGTAGCCACCCAGACATCGTAGTTGCACCCGCCTGCCGCCAAAGCCCCGCGCGTGTACACGGTACCGTCGTCGCCCGCGAGCCTCTGAACATCGCCGAGGCACCCCACCACGGCTTCCCTCTCCACCGGGAGCGCGGTCATCACCAGTACACGAGTGTTGACCATGGCTGCCTCCTGTCACTGTTTGCCCATGTCGGGCGCAACCGGCTGTTGCGCGGCGCCATTTGGAAGGCCTTGCCTTCGGAGGTTTCTCCAAGGGAGCGGCATCGCCCTGCGAGGACTGGATGAGTCCCAGGCCGGGCCAGATCCCAGGCAACCATGCGTTAGAAGAATTCGTCCAGTAAGCGATAGAAAGCAAGCTTGCGTGCGACTCTCCGCATTCTGCCGAAGCCGAAAGACGCGAGCGGAAGAAGCGCCTAGCGTGACCGGCTCAAAATCATAGCCAGTAACCAGAGGTTGCAAGGCACTTGGAATACTGAGATTCTTCATTTGGCGGCCGCTCCGCGTTGGCCCCTCTCCCCTCCCCCAACCGCCCCCCGGAAGGCCCAGAACCCGTAGCCGGCCGCCACCACCAGCACGGCCCCGGCTATCCGCAGCAGGGAAACCACGCCGAGGCTATCGGCCAGGAGCCCGGCCGCGAGCATGGCCATAAGAGAGGCGCTCGTGATCAAGGACTCCAAGGTCCCTCCTACCCGTCCGAGGATCTCGAGCGGAACCAGCTTCATGATGGCCGTGTTGGCCCCGATGTTGGCCGCCGTGAGAGCCATCCCGGCCACGAACATGCCGGCGCAGGCCGTGGGCACACTCGGGACCAGCCCCAGGGTGATCACACCCAGTCCGAGCCCGGCCAGGCCGGCCGAGATGCTCCGCCCGTAGGGCAGCCGCTGGGCCAGGGCGGTAACGATCAGGGCCCCGACGAGGGCCCCGGCGCCCTGCGACGACTGGATGAGCCCCAGAGCCGCGCTCCCGGCCTTGAGAGTGCCGAAGACGTAGCCGGGGTAGAGAACCTGCACTCCACCCACGGCCACCATGGCCAGAAGAAACAGCCAGGTCAGCCGGGCCAACTCGGGATTGCGCCAGAGCTCCCGGAAGCCCTGGGTCAGCGAGCTCCAGAAGGAGGAGCGTTTGGGGCCGGCGGCGCGCCCCGCGGGGAAGGAGATGAGCAGGATCATGGCCGCCGAGATGGCGTAGGAGGCCGAGTTGACCAGGAAGGCCGCCGAAACGCCCCAAAGGGCTATCAGGACACCACCCACCGGCGGGCCGACGATCCGGATGAAGGAGCCGCTGAGAGCCACGAAGGAGTTGGCGCTCATCATGAGGTCGCCGCCGACCAGGAGAGGTATGCTGGCCGTCCTGGTTGTGTTGAAGATCACCCCGATTGAGGCCACCAAAAAGGAGACGGCGTAGGCGTAGGGGACCGAGGGGAAGAGAACCAGGGCCCCCACCAGGGCCATCCGGGCCAGATCGCAGGCCACCATGAGTTTCCGCTTGTCGAGAAGGTCGACGGCGATGCCCCCGAGAGGTCCAAAGAGCATGGCCGGCACGGCCTGAAGCGCCACCACGCCGCCCAGAGCCAGGTTCGAGCCTGTCATCGTGTAGATGAAGACACTGATGCCCACCATCTGGGACATATCGCCGAGCAGGGAGATGAGCTGTCCCAGCCAGAGCAGGGCAAACGGCCTCACCCGTAGCACGGCCGCGGTCCCGGGCCCCTTGCGCTCGTCGGCCGCGGTCCCGGGCCCCTTGCGCTCGTCGGCCGCGGTCCCGGGCTCGTTACGCGCGTCGGCCGCGGTCCCGGGCGCCTTACGCTCGTCGGCCACCAATCTGATTCCTCCTTGGGCCGGTTGGGCCAGGGTCAAGCTGCGGCGCGGGCGAGGCCGGGCGGAAACGTTCGTCCGTTCTTATTAGGGCCACGGAATTGTAGCCAAGATGGGAAACGTACGAGGCGCCAACTCCAAAGCTCCAGGCCAGCCAGCCCCAGGCCAGGCCTAAAGCCAGCTTCCAGGGCACGGCTTTCCAGCCCTGGGTGTGGACGTGCCAGACCCCGAACAAGGCGGCGGTCACCGGGACGTAGATGGCCATGGGGACCACCTCTCCGGTCAAGGCCAGGTAGACGGCCCCCGGAACCCAACGGATGAGCAACTCCTCGATCAGAGCCGCGTAGAGGACAACTGTGCCCACCAGGGCGACGGGTACGTGGTCGGTGGCCCTCCGACCCGGCGACGTCCGACCCTCCGGGGCGGCGAGGACGGACAGAGCCGTGGCCAGGATCGTCACGACAAAGGTCGCCCCCACCGCCCCCCTCGTCCAGCAGGTGTAGGCCGACCCGAAAAGGGCGGCCACGGCCGCGAGAAGCCCACCCCAGACCGGGGCGCCGACCGTGAGCCCGGCCCTGATACCCGGAAAGAAGAGCACGGCGAACGGTGTCCGCCTGCGGAGCGCGCCGCGGCGGACCAGGCAAACGGAGATCACTCCGATGGTCGGCGCCAGCAGGGTGACCCCGAGGACGATGTCTAGCGGGAACACTGGCTCTCTCCCGCCCTCTTGTCCGCCGATGTTTGGACCTGAGGCAGGTCGGCCATGACCCTGTCCACGATCGCGTCTAGCTCGCCCTCCGCGGACTTCAGGGGGCGACCCTCCCTGGCTGTTCTCACCAGGGTCTCAAGAAGCCGGAAACCCGCGCTTCCGAGGGTGCTACTCCATCTTTTGCGGTCATCGGGCGAGGCCAGGCCTTTCAGGTCCCCGTCGGCGCTAAGAAGGCGGTTGATTCGCCGCTGCAGGATGGAGTAGAACAGGCCGAACTCGGGATCACTGAACTCGTAGTCACGCACCCCGTCTAGCTGATCACAGATACGCTGTTCCTCGGGGCTAAGAAACTCGAACCGCCACGGCTTCGTGGTCCCCTGAGCTTGGTAGTGAGCGTAGCTGGCAGTTCCCGCGAAGAGGCCCAGACGGTTATGGAAGACAGTGGACAGACCGTTGGGTGTCCGGTGGATCCGGGTCCGAGTCAGGAAGACCAGAAGCTCCTCCATGTCGGCCACGGTCGTGTCGGGGTCGCAGAACATGAAGTTGGGATGAACGCGAATCCCCAGTTCGTGGAACACCTCGAGGGCTCGCACGTTATCCGCCACGGTCGCCCGCTTGTTGAAGCGGTCGAGCATGCCGGCGATGCCGCTCTCAACCCCTAAGGCCGTCTGGGCCAGGCCCGCCCGCTTAAGCAGGCCAAACAACTCCGGATCCACTTCCGTGACCCGGCACTCAAAGATGAACTGGATGGCCGGTCTGAGTTCGGCTAGAAGGCCCGCCAGTTTCACGACCCGTTCGCGGCCCTTCTGTCCGGATCCGAGGAAGTTGTCGTCGCAGAACATGAAACCCTTGGCCCCCCAGCGGCTCCGGAGGTAAGTGATCTCCTCCAGGACGTTCTCGGGACTCCGGCCGCGCCAGGCTGGACCCTGCGCCGTCCGGAAGAATGATTGCACGGAACAGTAGGAGCAGGCGTAGGGGCAACCCCGGCTTCCTTCGATGGGATAGGGCAGGCTCGCTCCTTCCCGCCCCTCTCTGGCGTAGGTGCTCGGCGCTCCGTCGGTCTCGACATTGTCCCGGACGGGAAAGGGTAGATCGTCCAGGGCCACCAGTGGCGGAGGCGGGCTGAAGATGAACCTATCGCCCTCGCGCACGGCAAAGCCGGAGGCCGGCTCAATCCTGCCGCTGGCCGCGTGGGCCTCAATCAGGTCCGGTAGGGTGGTTTCTCCTTCTCCCACGCACACGGCGTCTACCTCGGGACTGCTCTTGAGAACGTTCTCCCAACTGTGAGACGCCGCCTGGCCGCCCACCAGAATAGGACCCCTGAACCCCGCCCGGCGCAGGCGACGGGCGACCCCCACCGAGCTGACTAGATCGATGACGTAGGGGCCGGTGAGCCCGACCACTGCCGGATCGGTTCCCAGCACCATCTTCACGCAATCGTCGTAGTCGAGGCCGGAGAAGGCCGAGTCCACGATGTCGGCGGTATGGCCACGGCGACGGAGGACGGCGGCCAGATAGCCGAGACCGAGGTAGTCGCGCACATCGTTGTCGCCTATAGTCATGAGCGCGGGGGGAACAACAAGCGTCACTCTCGAGCTTCTCGCCGTCAACCGACTTCACCTCGATCGGGGGCGTTTAGGATGTAGCCGGTCATGCGGTCGAGGTAGGCGTGAACGACGGCACGCGTGGTCCCGCAAGCATTCCGCCCGATGTCGCCGTGGGCGCTCCAGGCTTCGAAAGCACACCCTCCCCCACAAATGAGAGCGTAGGAGCACTCCTGACATTGAGTCATCTCGAAGACGTTTCTCTTCTTCCAGAGGCGAGTCTTGGTCTCGTCCACGACCAGATCGGGCCTGTATCTCCCAACGGCCATCTCCGTCACGCCCAGAGACTGACTGCACGGATAGATCAAGCCGTCGGGCGCGAAGGACCAGTGGCCGTTGGCCACCGCCTCGCAGTAGCGGTCCAGGGGTGGGCACTCGACGGAAACGCTCTCGGGATCGATGACATTGGCTATGTGGGCCAGAGACTTGAAGCCCCTGGCGCCCAGAACTTGAAGCAGGGACGACTGCCCCCTGAAGGTCCTCTGCAGGTAGGCCAGGAGATCGCCCTCGGTCATGGCCGCGGGGGAAGCCTCCCGGCGATGATGGGTCACCGGGTAGGCGTAACAGGAGAAGTCCGACAGCGGTAGCCATCCTTTCTCCTCGACCCAGTCGACCAGGCGGGGGAAGTCCTCGATGTTGTCCCGATCCACATTGGCCCGGACACTCACCCGCAGACGGCCGGCCAGAGCCTTCTCGACCCCCGCCGTTACGGCCTTGAACGTTGGCCCACCGCCCTTGAGCGGCCGCCGTCGATCGTGAACCTCCTCCGGGCCATCTATCGTGACCTGGATCTGATCGATGACGCCGGCGTAGGAGCAAAGTTCGGCCACGTAGTCTCCCAGGTAGTAACCGTTGGTCACGATCTGGACCTTGACATCGGCGGCTCGGGCCCGATCTAAAACCAGCCTGACGAGGTCCCGGTTGGCGGGAAGCAGGGGCTCGCCCCCGAAGAGAACGAACGTGTAGTTGGGGCTCATCCGGGAGGCCAGCGTGTCGACGGCTCGGAGCGCCGCTCGAACGTCGTCGACGGACATGGTCAAGTCCCCGTCCGTTAGGTCGCCCTCAAAGCAGTAGGCGCAAGCCATGTTGCACTTGTAAGTCAGGTTGAAGACGTACTGAGTGGGAGTGAACTCCGCCTGGCGGGCGGCCAACTGGCGGACCCTACCGAGACAGCGCTTCTCGCCGGCGAGGCTCGCGAAGATGTAGGATCTGTCCCTCAGCCGCTTCAGAAGAGATGGAGGAAGGGCGTCGAGTCGTCGCGGGTCCCCGCTCTTCAAAGTCTCCCAGGTCTCGGCCTCGATGACGTCAACCGCGCCAGAGAGGGTGTTTAGCACCAGGCAACTGCCGTCGGGCAGGCGGTGTTCGATCAGACGCTTGGTCAGGTACATCGCGCTACCTCTCCCTGTGGCCTAGCGTTCCGGCGAGGCGGGCGGGGTTCCGAGACGCTCCGAACCCCGCCCGCCACGTTCAGGGCCTAGGCTTCATTGATCTTGATGTTGAAGCAGCAGGCGATGTGGGTGTGAGTGTAGGACCTTCCCGCCGTGGTCCAGAGGCTGTGGTTATCGTTGAGAGCCTTCATATGTCGTCCCTCCTTCTGGGTAAGCTGGCTGCGCCTGGAGGGTTCGGGGTTGAATAGCGCGATTCCTGCGGCAAGCCGAACGTCTCTCCATTTATGACCTCCTTTGACATGCGGTCCCACGACAGGGAGAACCTGGACATCCCGGGTCCACCGGGGGGCGGCGTACGGCCGGGGCCGTGGACACATAGCCTGGAGCCGTGACCATCCATGGTCCTCTCATCCGCTACGCGGGCTGCCCCTTCACCCCGAACGGCTACGGAACGGAGGCGCGAGTGGCTCTCCGCTATCTCCACCGGGCCGGCTACAACTTGGCCCTCCAGCCCCGCGACAGCGGCCCCCGGCTAACCCTGGACAAGGCCGATGCGGCGGCGTTCGGGATTATGACTAACCGCACCGGAGAGGGTCGGCCCGCGATGGAGATTCATCATTTGCCGACCCACCTCATTGAGCCCGATCCTGATGTCCCGGTGCGGGTCGCCCGAACGATGGTCGAGGCCGATGCCCTCCGGAGAAACTGGGGCGACTACTGTAAGCGGATGACGGAAGTCTGGGTTCCGTCTACTTTCTGCGCCGAGGTCTTCGCCGGGTCCGGCTTGGACCCCGACCGTCTGCGGGTCGTGCCGATCGGCGTCGACACGCGCATCTTCCATCCACGCGCCGCGGGCGGATCGGGCGCCGCGGGCTTCAAGTTCCTCTCCGTCCTAACCTGGCAGTGGCGAAAGGGCTGGGATATCCTGCTCAAGGCCTATTATGAGGAGTTCGGCCCGGGCGAGGACGTGAGTCTCATCCTGAAGGTCGTTTCTCCTGGGGCTCACGCCGAGCGTCGCCGGGCAAGAGCGCTCGAGACCGTCCGAGGCTTTGTCCAGGAACGCCTGGGGCACGACTTCAGCCGGGCGCCGCCGGTGCTCATCATCCAGGAGACGATGAGCGAGCGGGACCTGGCCGCCCTTTACGCGATGTGCGACGCCTTCGTCCTGGCCTCCAGAGGGGAAGGCTGGGGGCGACCCTACCTGGAGGCCATGGCTTCCGGCCTTCCAACCATCGGCACCGGCTGGGGCGGCAACCTCGACTTCATGACTCCCGACAACTCCTATCTCATCGACGTGGAGTGTCTTGAGCCCGTCCGCGCGGGAACCACGCGGGTTATCGGCCCCGAGGCCCGGTGGGCCCGGCCCAGCCTGGGGCACCTTCGGCAACTGATGCGGCACGTTTTCACCCGCCCCGCCGAAGCTTTGACCCGCGCGGCCAACGCTCGCAGGGAGGCCTTGGCCTACTGGGACTTCACCGTGACCGGTCGCTCGCTGGCCCGGGAAATCGACAGGCTCGCCTTCTCATCGTCTGCCCGAGTTGGGGCCGGGCCTGCGGAATAGCCGCCTACGCCGGGCGGCTTCGCTCCGGCTTGGTCTTGGCCGGTGTGAACGCCGACGTGGCCTCCGGCCGGGAGGAGGTTGTCCGCGGCCTGGCCTCGCGAGCCTACGCGGGCATCATCCTCCAGTTCGAGTACGCCCTCTACCCAAGCGGTCTGGGCGACTTCCTGGATGTGGTCGCCGCCGCCGGCCCGCCGGTGGTTGTCACTGTTCACAGCGTCAACCTAAACGGCCGGAGGAAGCGGGAGGCGAACCGCCTCCTGGGCGAACTGCCGGCGGTTTTCGTCGTCCACTCCGAGGCCCAGCTCGAGAGCCTGCGCCTGGCGGGCATTCCCGGGGCCGCCCGAGCCGCGGGCATCCCCGCCACGGCCGCCACGGCCGCGATTATCCCCATGGGCTGTCCGGACCTCTCCTCTACCTTCGGGCCGCGAGCCGTCGTGCGCCGGGAAATGGGGCTCGGCCCCGCCGAGTTTGTCGTCGGCTTCTTCGGCTTCGCCGCCGCCCACAAGGGCATACCCAACCTCATTCGGGCCCTGGCCCTCCTCCCCGGCGTCCGAGGCTACATCGCGGCGACAACCCATCCGGCAAACCCCGAGGCGGTGGACGGCATCTACGAGGCTTGCGGCTTCCCCCGCCTGCCTCCGGGGCGAGGCGACCTCGGAACGGAACGTCGCGACCTCGGCAACGTGGTTATGGTCCACGACTACCTTCCCGACCGGGTCTTCGGTCGCTACCAGAACGCCGTCGACGTCATTGTCCTTCCCTATGCCACCCGCGGCTCGTCCGTCTCGGCCTCGATGCTGATCTGCGAGGCCCTGGCCAGCGGCCGGCCGGTCATCGCCACGGACATCGTCTACTTCTCCGGCCTTGGCCACGAGGTTCTCCGCATCCCCGACAGCCAACCGGAGACCATCGCCGCCGCTATCGAGGCGGTGCGCCACGACCCCGGCCTGGCCGCTTCCCTGGTGATGAGAGCCCGGGGCTACGCCAGGGAACACTCCTGGGCGAAAGTTGCCCGGCGCTACCTTGACGCCTTGTCGGGCCCAGGCCCCCTCGGGGCCGCTGTCCCGTGGTCGGCCGCTGTCCCGTGGCCGGCCGGTGTCCCGAGGTCCAGGGGCGGTACTCCCGGCGGGCCACCCCGCCGTCTCCCCGGAGGCCATCGACTGACCGCCCCCCGCCTGGTAACGTAGGGCTAGGAACGCGTTGCGGGCGCAGAGAAGGGGCGGTATCTATGGCAGGCGATATCGAGGATAAGAAGGATGGTTTCAACGACGGTTCTAACGACGGTTCTGAAGGAGAAGTAAGGACGGGCATTCCCGCCGGCGGAGACCGAGCCCACAATCACCACCGCCGCGGGGCCGTGGTCGCGGGTTTGGTCCTGATTCTCTTCGGCGCTTTTCTTCTGGCCGTGCAGTGGCTCCCGGGGTTCAACCTCTGGACCTCCTGGGGGATATCCTGGCCCCTGATCGTGGTGGGCGTGGGAGTGCTTCTGGCCGTCATCGGCCTGATTACGCTCGAGCCCGATATGGCCATCCCGGCCGTCATCGTAGGTGGTATCGGCGGTCTCCTCTACTACCAAAACGCCACGGGCGACTGGGCCAGTTGGGCCTACGCCTGGGCCCTGATTCCCGGTTTCGTCGGGGTGGGCATGCTCCTGGCCTCGTTGTTCCGCGGCCTTGCCGGGCGGCGGACCCGCAACATGTTTGTCGAAGGTCTATCCGAGATCGTCACGAGCGTGGTCCTGTTCGCCATCTTCGGCTCCTTCCTCGGCGGACCGCAGTGGCTCGGCCGCTACTGGCCCCTGGCCATCATCCTCCTGGGAGTGTGGATAGTCGTCCGGCCGCGGCGCTGGAAGCGGAGATAGGCTCTACCGGTAGGGCGCGATGCCCCCGGCGAAGGCCTCGGCGTCGCCGTTTTCCAGACCGAAGACAGCGTCCTGGAGGGCGAAGGTGCTGGCGTAGAAGCGGGCCCGCTCCAGGTAGCCCTGTGGGATGGGGTAGGTCCGGCCGAAGCGACGGATAAAGGCCTCGCCGTAACCGAAGGGTCCGATGAGCGCGGCCAGGTCAACGGCCGGGTCGTCCAACCCTCCGCTGCCGAAGTCGATGACCCCCGTAACCCGCTCGGCTCGGTTGTCGAAGAGGATGTTGCCCGGGCCGAAGTCCCCGTGAACGAGGGTCAGCGGGTGGCCGAAGTTGGTTTGGTCGCCAACGTAGGTCTCGAACTGGGCCGCGACCTCGCGCCGCGCGTCCACTCGCATATGAGGGAAAATCTTCGTCTCGACCCGCTTGTAGAAATCGGCCCAGCGGGCTCTGGTGTCGTAGCCGGGGAGAAGCTTGGACAGGGTGTCGGTGAGCGGGGCCTCGTGAAGTTCGCGCAGGAAAGTGCCGAGTTGGTCGGCCCAGGACTGAACTGTCCGCGGGTCGTGGGCCGTCAGCAGGGTCTCGCGCCAGAGCGGCTCACCCGGGATCCAGCGGTAGCCGACGAAGTAGCGACGCTGAGCGGCGGAGGCCGCGGAAACGGCCCGCCCGGAGCGCTCACCGTGGTCGCGGAGGCGACGCCGGTCGCTTTCTTCGCGTTCTTTCTCCCAGGGCAAGCGGCCGTCTAGTTGGCCGCGCTGCCAGGCAAACCGGCCATCCGGTCCGCGGTAGCCCGGCCGATCCTCCGGAGGGGGCGCCGGGCGCTCCTCGTGTCTCCCACGCCGGCCCAGCCGGGCTCTCCGCCCGATGGGGCGCTGCTGCGAGGTCAGAAGGGTTCCCTTGTTCCGTTCCGAGGTCGTCTTCCACCACGGCGTCGAATCGGCCTCGCCTAGGGCCCCGCCGAGACTCACTCGCTGGGGACCCAAGCCGCCGGCGATGGAGGGGGCCGAGCCGCCTACGGTGGAGGGACCCAAGCCGCCGGCGATGGAGGGGGCCGAGCCGAGACGCCCTCCTCTGGGGCGCTCCTCGGGAAGCGACAGGTAGAGGGGGTTGGGGACCTGAAGAGTGACCCGATTTTGAAGGTGGCTCAGAATGGCCGCCTCGGCCCGAAGCTGACGGGCGCCGTGGGCCGTGCGCGGGAAACGGAAGACGATCTCCTCGTTGACGATGAGAACGTCGTTGTTCTGCCCCCGGTTGTTGAAGCTGTAGGTCTGGATGCGTAGATCCGGATAGGTGGCCTCGATGATCCTGAGGCACTCAACGGCCGTGTGCATCAGAGACCCGGCCTCCGAACCGTCTTCCCCGGCTTAGCCCCGGTCGGCCGGCCGTCGCGGATGACGAATTCCCCGTTGACCAGGACGTGAACCATACCCTGGGACAGGTGGTGAGGATCGCCGAAGTCCGATGGGGCGGCGAGACCCCAGAGGTCGAAGACGGCTATGTCGGCTTTGGCCCCGGGCCGGAGAACGCCGCGGTCATGAAGCCCCAGTTTCCAGGCCGGCATCCCGCTCATCTTGTGCACGGCTTCTTCGAGCGTGAGCACGCGCTCGTCGCGGGCGTAGGTGGCCAGAGTCCGGGTGAAGGCCCGGTAGGAGCGGGGATGGGGTAGCCCCTCACCGGGCAGGACAACGGCCGCGTCACTGCTGATCAGGCTGAGCCGGTGGGCCATGACGTAGCGCATGTCGTCCTCGCTCATCCCGCCCACGGTGACTCCCAGGTCGAAGTCTTGCTCGATGAGTTCGAGGATCACATCCAGCGGATCCTTCACTTCCCCGTGGGCGATTTCGGCCACGGACAAGCCCAAGTGATGGGGCACAACCCGGGACTCGGCCAGGCGCACTCCGGCCGGACCGGCGTCGAAGAAGAGGTTGGGCCACTGGGGGTTGGGCCGGGAGAGGTCGCGCTTGATCCTTTCCCTCTCGGCCGGGTTGCCAAGCAGAGCCAGGAACCCGTCTTTTCCGCCCCGATGAGTCCAGGGAGGGAACAGGGCCGACAGGCTGGTGGCCCCGGCCGTGCACGGGTAGACGTCACAGGTGATCTCGACCCCGAAGCGGCGGTAGTAGTCCATGAGGTCAAGGGTGGTGCGAACCAGACCCCAGTTGCGGCGGCCGGCTGCTTTGTGATGGGCGACCTCAACCCGGCACCCCGCTTCCCGCCCGATCCGGATGGCTTCAAGAAGGGCCTCGACGACAAGGTCCGACTCGCTCCGCATGTGCGTGGCGTAGAGGCCCCCGTACTCGCCGGCCACTTTGGCCAATTCCACGATCTCCTCGGTCGAGGCGAACATGCCCGGAGCGTAGATGAGCCCGGTTGAAAGACCGAAGGCCCCCGCCTCCATGGCCTCCCGGACGTAGCCCTTCATCTTCTCAAGGTCGCCGGGCGTGGGCGCCTTGTCGGTGGGTCCGACAACGGCCACGCGGACATTGGCGTGCCCGACCAGAGAGGCCACGTTGAGGGCCTTGGGTAGGTCGTCCAGGGCGGCCAGGTACTCGGCGAAGGTTGTCCAGGTCACGATCCGCCGGGTTCTCTCGTCGTCGCCGAGAAAGGCGTCGGCCTCCGGCCGGCCGAGGTCGATCGGGGCCGCGCTGAAGCCGCAGTTACCGTTTAGGGTCAGGGTGACGCCCTGGGCCAGGTAGTTCATGGCCGAAGGCGCGAGGAAGATGGAGAAGTCGCTGTGGCTGTGGATATCAATGAAGCCCGGGGCCACGATCAGCCCGGAGCAGTCGATCTCGACCCCGGTCCCGGTTTCCGCTCCCTGGGCCGGGTCGCAGCCCGCGTCCCGGGTCGGCCTCCCCTGGGCCGGGCCGACCGCCTGAATGCGGTCGCCGCTGATGGCTATGTCGCCGGTTCGTGACGGGGCACCTGTTCCGTCAATGATGGTCGCGTTGCGGAGAAGTAGCTCCAACCCTGGCCGCCCCCCGGTTCTCGGTATGTGGCTACATTCGCTCCCGCTGGTCGATGGTCCTTGGGGGCGGAAGGCCGCCGCCTACCCCGCGGCCGCCGCCTACCCCGCAGCCGACGCCTACCCCGCGGCCTCGATGGCCCGCCTGAGAAGATCCAAAGGGATGTTCCCGCCGGTGACCACGAAGACCGCGGCCCGAGGCAGGGGCCTCCGGCGAGCGGCGAACACGGCCCGCCAGTCAACGGCGAGAGGGGCCGCGCCGGCCGGCTCGGCCACGATCTTGACCTCCAGAGCCAGCCGTCCCACGGTTTCGAGAAGGAGACCGTCGTCGACAGCGACAACGCCGTCGGCCAGTTCCTTGACCAGCTCAAAGGCTCGCCCACCCGGCCGTCTGACGGCGATGGCGTCGGCGATGGTCTTGATCTCCGGAAGTTCGACCGGTTCGCCCCGCTCGAGGGAGACGATCATCGACGGCGCGCCCGACGACTGGACCCCCCAGACCTGGACGCCGGGAACCGGGAGCGCCCCCGCCGGCCGGCTCTTCAGGGCCATGAGCAGCCCGGCGATGGCGCCACCCCCGCCCACGGGAATGGCCACGAAGTCGGTCTCCGGAAGGTCTTCCAGTATCTCCAGGGCCATCGTCCCGTGGCCGGCAAAGACGAGTTCGTCATCTATGCCCGAGACCATAACCGCCCCGGTCTGCCGGGCGGTTTCCGCGGCCACGAGGCGCGCTTCCTCGAAGTCCCGACCCCGGATGACAAGCTCGGCCCCATAGGCGAGAACCTTCCGCCGCTTAAGCTCGGGGCTTGACTCCGGCATGACGATGGTGGCCGCTAGACCGCAGGTTCGCGCCGCCAGGGCCACACCCATGGCGTGGCTTCCGCTGGAGGCCGCGACGACGCGCCCGACTCCGTCGTTCTGGAGGGCCAGAACCTTGTTCATGGCCCCGCGGATCTTGAAGGCCGCTGTGACTTGCAGGTTCTCAAGCTTGAGGTGAACCGGAAAACCGAAGCGCTCGCTCAGAAAGGGGCTCGGGACAAGTGGGGTCCGGGCCACGTGGGACCGGATGGCCGCGGCGGCCCGCAGGACGAGAGGAAGGTAGGCGGCGGGTTCTGAACTCATGAAAGCGAGAACACCTCCCGAAGAGGAGGTGTTCTCGCCTCGGTCAGGCTTGCCTGCCTGCTTGCCTGCTTGCCGGCTTGCCTGCCTACTTACCTTTCTCGTAGACGCCCAGAAGGACCGTCCGGAAGGGGTCGAGGTAGGAGGCCATCACGGTCTTGAGCCCGGCCTCCCGGATCGGACCGCCCGGGTCGAAGCAGGCGTCGTAGGTTATGTTCCTTGGCGGACAGAACTCCAGGTAGATAGCCCCGAACTCGCGGGCGATGGGCCGGTAGAGATACTGGATCAGGGTCACCTCGGGAATGTCGGAACGGACCACGTCGTAGATCACCAGCCGGCCGAGCGGGCGAAGGACCCGAGCCACCTCACGGATGACCTGGAAGGGGTCCTCCACGGCGCACAGGCTGTAAAAGCACAAGACCTTGTCGAAGGACCCTTCGGGGAAGTCGAGGTTGTGGGCGTCCATCTCCAGAAGACGCACCTCGCCGCAGGGCAGGCCCTTGGCCTTCTGCCGGCAGACCTCGAGCATGTCGGGGCTGAAATCGATGCCCGTCACGTCGACTCCGGCCGGAAGGTTCTTGAGGTTGTTGCCCGTGCCGATGCCCACTTCGAGAAGCTTCTCGCCGGCCTTCGGGGCCAGGGCCTCGACAACGGCGCGGCGGTTCTCGTAGGTCCAGACGCTGTCCCAGACCCCGTCGTAGGCTTCGGCGGTGGTCGAGTAAACGCGCTTGACGTAGCTCCGGCCCAGGTAGCCACGGTCGGCGTCGGAAAAACCCTCTTCCTCCACGAGCCGCCGGATGCTGTCGCGGTTTTCCACGTACCTCTTGTGCCCCGGTGGCGGCCCCACGTAGGGGCGCCCAAGGTCGAGTTCCGCTAGAAAGGTTTTGAGGGCGCCCAGATCAAAGACGTTCCAGATGCTCAAGATGCGATCCAGGACATCCGGGTGCCTCGCGACGTAGGCGGCCCACTCCTCAAAGCTGTGGCCGGCTACGCGCTGACCGGCCCATCCTGACCCTCCGGAATCGGTGACCAACATCCCCGCCTCCCAAGTCCCGGGCCCTTGCCCCCGGGCCGCGGCCGGCCTCCGGTCGCTTACAACTGAACCGCGACCGGCTCCCCGGTCGCGGCCCGGAAGAGGCCCGGATAGGCCGACTCAAGGTAGTACTCGATGAAGCCGTGCAGGAGAGACTTGAACATCGTGCAACCGCCGGTGTGGTAGGTTCCGTCCTCCTCGTAGGTTAGGCACGGGCAGCCGCCTCCGCAGGCCGGAAGGTAGACGCAATCGGCGCACTCCGTTTCCAGCGGGTCGTGCGAAACCCAATCGTAAAACCGAAAGGTGGTCTCCAGGGTGCCGTCGTCCGCGATCGTCCCGGCTCGGTGCTCTTTCAGACCGGCCAGGCCCTCGCACTTGTAGAGGTCGCCGAACGGATCGATGATGAAGGAGTTGTCCCGCAGGAACTCGCAGAAAACCCAGTCCCGGAGCGGCCTGGTGATAACGGTCAGGCCCAACTCGCGAGCCCGGGCCATGAGAGACGTCAGGGTTCGGGGCGAGGCGCCCATGAGACACTGCCTGGCCCAGGCGCAGGAGCTTCCCGGCGCGGTCGGCGCGGAAGCCGGCCCCGTGTTCGCCGACCCGGCCCCGTTCGCCTGGCCCGGCCCCACGGGCGGGATAACCTCGGCGAACCGGAGATGAAGTCCGTCCCCGAAACGCTCGCGCAACTCCTCCAGCAGAGTCCCGACCGCCCCGGCGTTGTCCCGGTCGACGTTGACCCTGATGCCGAAGTCCACGCCGGCCCGCTGGACGAGGTCGATGCTCCGGAGAGTATCGTCGAAAGATCCCTTGCCCCCGACGTAGGGCCGGCGGGCGTCGTGGACGGCCTTCGGTCCGTCGAGGGTGAAGTGGACGAAGGTGTCGGTCTCGCGCAACTGGGGAAGAAGCCCGTCCAGGGGGATGGTTCCGTTCGTGCAGATGCCGCTGGTGAGATCGATGCCGCTTTTCTCGGCCCAGGGGTAGAGATCCCGGAGAAGCTCGCTGATGGGCTGGGGATTCAGCATCGGCTCTCCGCCAAAGAAGAAGAGACGGAGAGTCTTGAGGCCGGCCTCGGCGGCCAGGGTCTTCATGAACCGAGAGGCCGCCCGGGTGGTCTCGGGACTCATGGCCTTCCTGACGCCCTTGGTCTGGGTCAGGAAACCCTCGTAGCAGTAGGTGCAGGCGGAGTTGCAGGCGTAGGTGGTGTAGAGCATCACGTAGGCCTCGTGAGAAGCGTACTTGATGCGGTTGTGGTTGACCCGGAAGATCCGCCGCTCGTCGGCCTCATCCGAAACGATGATCCCGGCCGACGCCAACTGACCGCCAACTCCCTCCGGCAAATTGCCGGGACGAGAGGTAAGGGCGGCCATAGCCTCGGCCGAGAGGAGAACCGTCCCCTCGGTGAGGGTGTTGTAGACCAAGTGAAGACCTTCCTCCACCGAAGGAAAGTAGAGGTTGTACCTTGAGGTCTTCATGAGACCCTCCTACATCGCGCAGACCGAGATCATCATGTAGTAGCCCATGGCCTTGTTCTTAATGGCCAACCTGCTCGCGCCCACGAGGAAGAGCCCTCGGTAGGCGATCTCGCGCTGCCGCGGCTTGAGAACGGCCAGGCCCTGCTCCCGGGCCAGCTTGGTCAGGCCCACCGCCTGGGCGGGCTCCCGGAAAGCGGTCCAGGGAACAAGCTGCGATACGGCCCGTCCCTTGCCGCCCATGACCGCGGTGAAGTGGTCCCACTTGGCCTCGTCCAGAGGCACGTAGACGCCCTGAACGTGGTCGTCGATGCTCTCCAGGGTGGCGTGGATTTCGCCGGTCTCGGCCGCCCGGAACGGCAGGGAAGCGTAGCGCACTCCGGTCTTCTGATCGAGGTAGACTTCGCCATCCTCAAAGCTGGGCTTGGTGATTCCGTTTTTCTCGAACTCGGCGATGATGATCCGGCTCTGCTCGCTCGACAGAAGCTGGTCCAGAACGGCCCGCTCCTTGTCCGGCTCAAGTCTCCAGGTCTCCGCTCGCGCTCTCTTGTTCATTGACAGACCCCTCCTTAGGGTGCCGGGCGCCGTCTTCCCAAGCCGGCGGAGTGATCCAGGCCCGCCTGGCGCCCCCATTCCTGGTGGTTCTTCCCCATGAGTAGCACTTCCTGCTACTTCTGGACCAAGGGTGCAGAGCTGGTCCTCGCTGCCGCCCGCTGTCGCCAGTGGCCGGCGCTGCCGCCCGCCGCCACGGCCGGGCCCGTCGCTACCCGAGAATCTGGGCCATCTCACCGGCCAGGGCGATCGCTCCCGGGGCTTCCATGATGGTGAAGTGGTCTCCCGGCACAACCCGGAGATCGAGCCCTTCGCCGGCCAGTTCGCCCCAGCCGAGGTCGGCCGGAAACTCGGGCGGCTGCTCGGCCGCGGCCAGAAGGATCACTCGCCCGGGGTAGACCGCCGGACGGTAGCTAAAGAAGGCTCTGGCGTTGGCCCGGTAGACCTCCAGCCAGCGGGCCATCTCCGGGACCGTGGCGATGCCTGGTGGGAGGACCCGGCCGGCCCGGGCCAGTTCCACAAGGGCGGCCAGCCGGGCGTCATCGTGGCCCAGCCCCGCCAGGATGTCAACAATGGCCGGCGGCTGCAGGCCGCGGTGGACAAGCTCCCAGGCGTAGATGGCCCAACCCGGCTCCTCCGGGGGCACGTCGGCGGGAGTGGGGGCCCTCGTGTCGATCAGGGTCAGGGTCTCCACGCCCAGACCCTGAGCCCGCAATTGCTGGGCCATCTCGTAGGCGACCACGCCACCCATGCAGTAGCCGGCCAGGTGGTAGGGCCCGGCGGGTTGGATGATCTTGATGGCCTCCAGGTAGGTTCGGGCCATGCCGGGAATGTCCGTGGCGATCTCGCCATCGTCGTAGACCCCGCGGGACACAAGACCCCAGAGGGGGCGGTCGCGATCGAGCCGGCGGGCGAACTCGGCGTAGTAAAAGACCAGGCCGCCGGCGGCGTGGATGCAGAAGAGAGGCGGCTTCGGGCCGGAGGTTCTCAGGCCCACCAGGGGTGACCAGGTCCCCGCGGGCGGCGGAGCCACCCCTGGGGTGGCGGCGAGACCGGCGGCCTTCGCGGGCGGGGATCCGGCCTCCGGCGCGCCCGGCGCCCCCGCCTGCCGCAGGACGGTGGCCAAGCGCTCGACCGTCGGCTCCTGAAACAGGGCGGTCAGGGGCACCTTGCCCGGCGCCAGGCCACGCACGCGGTCGATCAGCTTGGCGGCCAGGAGCGAGTGCCCGCCAAGCTCGAAGAAGTTGTCCCTGACTCCGATCGGCCGGACCCCCAGGAGTTCCTCCCAGATAGCCACCAACTTGGCCTCGAGGTCGTCGCGCGGGGCCAGGTAGCCGGCCCCGTCAACCAGGTCGCCCGCGTCGGGCGCGGGTAAGGCCTGGCGGTCGACCTTTCCGGTCGGGCCGAGGGGCAAGGCCGGGAGGACAACGAAGACCGAGGGAATCATCCAGTCCGGCAGCCGCTGCGCTAGGAATGATCGCAACTGGCCGGCCATGTCGCCGCAGGCCTCCTGGGCCCCCGGGGACAGGGCCAGGTAGGCGACCACGTATCGCCCGCCCGGCCGGTCTTCGCGGGCCAGGACAACGGCGTCGTGGACACCGGGATGGGCCCTGAGAGCCGTCTCGATCTCCCCGAGTTCGATGCGGAAACCCCTGACCTTGACCTGGTTATCGAGCCGCTCCAGGTACTCGATGTTGCCGTCGGGCAAGTATCGGGCCAGGTCGCCGGTGCGGTAGAGCCGCCCGCCGGGTCTGTCGGCGAAGGGATCGGGCCCAAACCTCTCGGCCGTTAGCTCGGGTCGGTTCAGGTAGCCTCGGGCCAGGCCGTCGCCACCGGTGTAGAGTTCGCCCGGCGCCCCGACGGGTACGGGCCGGAGGTTTCTGTCGAGGATGTAGACCGTGGTGTTGGCCACCGGGCCTCCGATGGGCACCCGCGCCTCGGGTCCCGGGTCCGCGGCCATCCCGGCCAAGCTCACCTGGTAGCAGGTGGTGAAAGTCGTGTTTTCGGTCGGGCCGTAACCGTGAATCAGCCGACAGCCTTCCAACTCGCGAGCGGCCTTGTGGACGTGGGTCGCGGAAGCCCGCTCGCCGCCGAAGAGAAGCTGGCGAAGACCGCGGAGGGCCTCGATCCGCTCCTCGATCATGAGGTTGAAGAGACCGGTCGTGAGCCAGAGGGTGGTCACGCCCTCGCGGCAAACGGTCTCCCCCAACTCGGCCAGGGAAGGCGCCCCGGGCGGCTGGATCACCAGGCGCGCCCCGTTGAGGAGCGGACCCCAGATCTCCAGAGTCGAGGCGTCGAACGAGATCGGCGCGAACTGGAGGAAGACCTCGTCGGCCGCGAGATGGGCAAAGTTCGTATTCTTGACCAAACGGACCACGGCCTGATGGGCCACGGCGACACCCTTCGGGCGGCCGGTCGAGCCGGAAGTGTAGACAACGTAGGCCAGGTTGTCGGCCGAGGCCCCCGCCGAGCCCAGACTCTCGCCGCTCTCCCCGGCGATCTCGGGCCAGTCCCGGTCGATGGCCACGACCCTGGTCCCAAGTTCCGGCAGGGCAGGCAGGCGCCCGAGAAGGCCTTCCGAGGCCAGGAGCAGCGGGGCCCGGGCGTCTTCGAGCATGAACTGGAGGCGCTCCTGGGGGTAGGCGGGATCGAGCGGAAGGTAGGCCGACCCGGACTTCAAGATGCCGATGAGACCCACGATCATCTCCAGCGATCGTTCCATGAGAATGCCGACCAAGACCTCCGGACCCGCCCCCAGGCGGTGAAGGTGGTGAGCCAGGAGGTTTCCGCGGCGGTCGAGTTCCCCATAGGTGAGAGTCTCGCCACCCAGGCTCACGGCCACGGCCTCGGGCGACAGGGCTGCCTGCTCTTCGAATATCTCGTGGATGGAGCGGTGTCCCGGGTAGTCTCGCCGGGAGTCGTTCCACTCCTTAATGATCTGTTTCCGCTGGGGTTCGGTTAGGAGGGGCAATTCGGACAGCCGGGCCTCCGGCCGGACCACGATCCCCTCGAGGAGGGTCAGGTAGTGACCCACCAGGCGGGAGACGGTGGCCAGGTCCCAGAGGTCGGTGCTGTACTCGGCCGTGACGGTCATGGTCCCGCTCTTGGCCATCGTCACTTCCAGGGTCAGGTCGAACTTGGCCGTGCCCGTGTGAACCTCCACCGGGAACACGTCCAGACCGGGAAGGCCGAGGGAACCGATCCCGCCGCCCGGGTCGGCTTCGGCCCGGTTCACGGAGAAAATGACCTGGTAGATGGGGTGATGGCTGAGGTTGCGCTCGGGTTCCAGGACCTCGACCAGTCGCTCGAAAGGCGCCTCCTGGCCGGAGTAGGCCTCCAGGGCTACCTCCTTGACCCTGGCCAGGAGTTCGAGGAAGGTGGGGTCGCCGGAAAGATCCGTCCGGAGGACGATGGTGTTGACGAAGAACCCGATCAGATTCTCTATCTCGGCCCGGGTCCGGTTGGCTACCGGCGTGCCGACCCAGATATCGTCCTGGCCGGCGTAGCGGCGGAGAAGGACCTGGAAGGCCGCGAGGAGGAGCATGAAGAGAGTCACGCCCTGCCGTTGGGCGAGGGTCGAAAGCCGCGCGGTCAGGTCCGCGGGGGCCACGACCGAGACGTAGTCGCCGCGGAAAGTCTGGATGGGCGGTCGCGTCCGGTCGGTCGGAAGCTCCAGGACAGGGGGCAAACCGCCGAGCTTGCCCTTCCAGTAGGCCACCTGCGCCTCCAGAGTCCCGCCGCTCAGCCATTCCCGCTGCCAGGCAGCGTAGTCGGCGTACTGGACGGGTAGTTCGGGCAAGGGCGAGGCTCGGCCCGCCCGGAAGGCCCCGTAGAGACTCCGCAGTTCGCGGACGAGAATGGACATCGACCATCCGTCGGAGACGATGTGGTGCATGACCAGGAGGAGCAGATGCCGGGCCGGCTCGACACGGATGAGAGTGGCCCGGAAGAGCGGGCCGGTCGAGAGATCGAACGGCTCGCGGCTCTCTTCCCGGCAGAGGCGCCCGGCTTCCGCCTCCCGAGCCTCGGCCGGCCAGGAGGTCAAGTCCAGTAGCCGCGGAGGAGACGCCCCGGCGGGGCCGATCACTTGAGCGGGGTGGCCCTCAGCCGAGGTGAACGTTGTCCGTAAGGCTTCGTGCCGCCGGACTATCTCGCCCAGGCTTCGGCCCAGGGCGGCCACGTCAAGTTCCCCGTCAAGCCGCAAGAGGCACGGGATGTTGTAGACCGAGGCCCCCGGGGTCATCTGGTCGACAAACCAGAGGCGGTTCTGGGCGAAGGACAGGGGGAGCGGCTCACCGGCCCGGGGTCGCGGGAGGATCGAACCGGGGGCGGGCTTTCCCAGGACCGCGTCGAGGCGGGCGGCCAGTTCACTCAGAACCGGCCGCTCGAACATTTCCCGAAGAGGCAGGTCCACGCCCAAAGCCTGGCGGACGAGGGTCAGAACCCTGATAGCCAGAAGCGAATGGCCGCCGGAGACGAAGAAGTCGTCGCCGCTCCCCACGCGGGCCAGGCCGAGGATGTCGGCCCAGATCCGGGCCAGGGTCTCTTCGGTGGAAGTTCGCGGGGGAACGAACTCCCGCGTCTTGGCGACGTCGAGGGCCGCCTCGGGCTTGGGTAAGGCCCGGCGATCCAGCTTGCCGGTTGGGGTCAGGGGCAGGGTCTCCAGAGTGATGAAGATCGACGGGATCATGTACTCCGGCAACTTCTCTTTGAGAAAGCCTCGCAGTTCGGTGGGAGTGGGTGATGAGGTCGGGTCCGCAACCACGTAGGCCACCAGGCGGGCCCCGTCCGGGGTGGTCCCGCCGGCCACGACCACGGCCGCCCGCAGGTTGGGGTGGCTGGCCAGGGTGATCTCGATCTCCTCGAGTTCCACCCGGAAGCCTCTGACCTTGACCTGGTAGTCCTGGCGACCGATGAACTCGATGTTCCCATCCGGTCGCGGGCGGACGAGATCGCCCGTGCGGTAGAGGCGAAGGCCCGGCTGGGCGGAGAACGGATCAGGTGGGAACCTGTCGGCTGTCAGGTCGGGCCGGCCAACGTAACCCCGGGCGACGCTCTCCCCACCCGCGTAGAGTTCCCCGGCCACTCCGACCGGCACGGGCTCCATGTTCGCGTCGAGAACATAGACCTGGGAACCGAGCACGGCTCGGCCGATGGATGTCCGCCGGCCCGGCTGAGCGGGGGGCGAAGCGTCCGCCCCGGTCGGCACAGTGTAGAGGGTCACGAAAATGGTGGCCTCGGTTGGTCCGTAGCCGTTGATGACGACCAGACCGGGGATGGAGCGAGCGATGTCCGTGAGGACATCCTCGGCTATCGGTTCCACGCCCACAGTCAGCCGGCGCAGGGGAAGACTCAGTTGGCCCAGGCGAAGTTTGTCGGCGATCGGACCCAGCATGAAGAGAGGAATGTAGGCGCTTTCGACCCGGTTACTCTCCAGCCAGGCGGCGAACGCCGTGGCGTCGGCTCGCACGGCCTCGGGCGGAAAGCGCAATTCGCCGCCCGAAAGGAGAGGAGCGAAGATCTCGTAGACGGAAACGTCGAAGCTCAGGCTGGTCCAGTCGCTCCAGATCCAACCCGGCTCGGGCGGTTGCCGCCGGTTGAAGTCGGCCAGGACATTCAGGACCCCCCGGTGGGTGCAGGCGACTCCCTTGGGCCGCCCGGTCGAACCCGAGGTGAAGATAACGTAGGCCAGGGCGTCGGGATCCGATTTGGACCCAGCGGCCTGGTCCGGGAGACTCTCGCTCTCCCGGGCGATGATCTCCCAGTCGCGGTCGAGGCAAACGGTCGGAGCGTTGGCGGTAAGCCAACCTTCCCGCGTTATAAGACAGCTCACCCGAGCGTCCTCCAGCATGAGGGCCAGGCGTTCGGGAGGGTAGGCCAAATCACAGGGCACGTAGGCCAGGCCGGCCTTGAGGATGCCGAGCAGGCCAACGACCAGTTCCGGTCCGCGCTCCAGGGCCAGACCCACGAGACTCTCGCCTTCCACGCCGAGTCGGGAGAGATGGCGGGCGAGCTGGTTGGCCCGGGCGTCCAACTCGCGGTAGGTAAGGCTCTGCCAGCGGCTCGCTCCGCCTCCCTCGCCGGGGACCTGGGAGACGGCCACGGCCTCGGGTGTGAGGGCCGCCTGCCGCTCGAAGACCTGGTGGATCAGGCGGTCGGCCAAAGGCTCGTCGGCCGGACCGTTCCACTCCACCAGCACCCGGCGCCGCTCGGCCTCCCCCATCAGGGGTAGCCGGTGTAGCCCGAGATCCGGCTGCCGGACCGCGCCGTCCAGGAGAGTCAGGTAGTGGTCCAGGATTCGATCGGCCGTGGCCTGGTCGAAGAGATCGGCGCTGTACTCCAAGTCGGCGACGAGGTCGCGGCCGTCGTCGACCAGGTAGAGGGAGAGGTCGAACTTGGAGACGCCCGGATCGACGGGGATCGTCGTGACGGCGAGGCCCGGCAGGTCCAAGGTCTGTCCGGTGGTGTTCTGGGCCGAGAACATGACCTGAAAGAGGGGACTTCCACTCAGGTTCCGCTCCGGCGACAGGTCTTCGACGAGTCTCTCGAAGGGCACGTCCTGGGCCTCGTAGGCTCCGAGGGTCGTCTCGCGGACGCGGGCGACCAGTTCCCGGAACGAGGGGTGGCCCGAAAGATCCGTCCGCAGGACCAGAGTGTTGACGAAAAAACCGATGAGACCTTCCACCTCGGGACGGTTGCGGTTGGCGACGGGCGAGCCGATCAGGATGTCGGTCTGCCCCGTGTAGCGGTGGAGCAAGGCCTTGAAGACGGCCAAAAGAACCGTGAAAGGGGTCGTTTCCAGGGCTCGGGCCAGGACCGAGACCTCGCGCCGGAGAGCGTCCGGCACGCTCCGGGTCCGGATGGCCCCGCGGAAGCTCTCCGCCGACGGTCGCGGCCGGTCGGAAGGCAGGGACAGAATCGGGAGCGTTCCGGCCAGCCTCTCTCGCCAGTAGGCCGCCTGGGACTCAATGTTCCCGGCTTTCACCCATTGCCGCTGCCAGCAGGCGAAGTCGGCGTACTGGATGGGCAACTCGGGCAGGGGCAACGGCCTTCCGGAGACAAAGGCGGAGTAGAGTTGGCTGAGTTCCCGGACGATGACGGCCCACGACCAGCCGTCGGCGGCGATATGGTGGACCACCAGGCAGAGGATGTGCTCCGCCTCTCCGAGACGGAGGAGTCTCAGCCGCATCAAGGGCCCGCTCTCAAGGCTGAAGACCTGCCGGGCCTCCTCTTCCATCAGGCGCCGGGCTTCCTCCTCCCGCTCGCCCGCGGGCAGACCACCGAGGTCGACCACGGGCACGGTGAGGGGGACGGGCGGCCGCACGACCTGGACGGGTTGGCCGTCCGGGCCGGCCTGAAAGACGGTCCGGAGAACCTCATGGCGCCCAACCATCTCGCTGAAGGCTCTGATGAGGGCGGGCACGTCGAGGTCGCCGCGAAGACGCAGGGCGGTGGGCAGATTGTACCAGGGATTATCCGGCGTGAGGCGGTCGAGGATCCACAGGCGCTGCTGGCTGAAAGACAGGGGCCACGGTCCCTCGCCCGTCCGTCTCGGGATAGTCCGGCAGGCCGCGGCCAGGCCGGGCGTCCCGGCCGGACCTCCCCGGCGCCATTCCTCAAGCTTCGCCCGTTGGCCGGGCGAGAGCCGGGAGCGGCGGGCGGCAAGTTCCTCAGGGCTAGGCATCGGGCCCTTCCTCCTCGGCTTCGAGTTTGCTCAGGAGAAGATCCTCAATGACCTCGGCCACCTGAGCGATGGTGGGGCCCTCGAACAGTTTTCTGAGAGGGAATTCGACCGGGAAGACCTGCTTGAGTCTGGCCGCGATCTGCGTGGCCATGAGGGAGTGCCCCCCTAGCTCGAACAGATCGTCGTGAACACCCAGGCCAGAGAGGCCCAGAACCTCCTCCCAGACCCCCGCGATGGTCCGCTCCAGATCCCCGTCGGGAGCCACGAAGGGGGTCGGAAGCTCGGGCCGGCCGTGAGCCGGGGGCGACCCGGTGTAGACGGCCGGGGAGTCGGAGGCGACGGCGATCGGGGTCCCGTCGCCGGCGGAAGCGATCTCGGTGACGCTCGGGCGACCCCATTCGGAGCCGCCACCCGGGCCTCCCGCTCGGCCGGCCCCGAGCCAGTAGCGGCGGCCTTCGAAGGGGTAGGACGGCAGGGGTAGGCGGCGGCGCATTCCCGCGCCACCCCGGACCTCATCCGCCCGCCAGTAGGCGGACCAGTCCGGGGACACTCCGGCCAGCCACAGCCGGCCCAGGGCCCCGAGGATGAAGACCTCGTCCGGCTCGGCCGATTGCGGATGACGCAGGGACGCGACGGCCACCAGTGGGCCGGCGGCGCCGTTTGCTCCTCCGCTCGCCCCCTGCCGGGCGGCCAGCGTGGCCAGGGTCCGACCCGGACCGGCCTCCAGGAGCACCGAGGCGCCCGAGGCCAGGAGGGTCCGGAGACCGGCGGCAAAACGCACGGTCTCCCGCATGTGCCGCACCCAGTAGTCCGGGTCGGTGGCCTCCTGGTCTTGGATCCAGGCCCCGGTGACATTCGACAGGTAGGGCCGTTCCGGCGGGCTAAGGCGAACCCGGCGAATTTCCGACGCGAAAGCCGGCAAGGCCGGCTCGATCATCCTGGAGTGGAAAGCGTGGGACGTGTGGAGGCGCCGGCAGCGCACGCCCCGCGCCGTCAGCCGCTCGGCCAGGGCCTCCACGGCCTCCGGTGGCCCGGACACGGTCGACAGACCCTGGCCTCCCGGCCCACTGGAGACGTTCACCGCCGCCAGATCGACCTCCCCGAGCAAGGGAGTGATCTCCTCCTCGCCCAGGTCCACGGCCAACATGGCCCCCGTGGGGAGGTCCTGGATGAGGCGGCCCCTGGCCGCTACTAGGGCCAAGGCGTCCTCAAGAGAGAAGACTCCGGCCAGGCAGGCGGCCACGTACTCCCCCACGCTGTGCCCCAGCATCGCCTCGGGGGTCACGCCCCAACTCAGCCAGAGCTGGGCCGTGGCCCACTCGACGGCGAAGATAACGGGCTGGGCCAGACGGGTCTCGGTCAGGTCGGGGCCGGGGACAGCCGGGTAAAGGAGCTTGATAAGGTCCAGGCCCAGGTGGGGCTCAAGAAGCTCCGCGCACCGTTTGAGTTCGGTCCGAAACACCGGCGCCGTCTCGTACAGCCCTCGGCCCATGCCCACGTACTGGGTCCCCTGGCCGGGAAAGAGAAAGGCCAGGCGGGGGCGGCCGGCTCTACCGGTCAGGACCCGCTCGGGGTCCAGCGAGGCCAGGGCCAGGGCGGCGTCCCGAACGCCTCGGGCCACAACCGCCCGGCGGTGGGCAAACGGTTTTCGACCCACCTGGAGCGTGTAGGCGACATCGGCGAGGTCCCCATCGGGGAGTCCAAGCAAGGCCGTGGCCAGGTTGGCCGTGGCCTTTTCCAGCGCCGGAGCCGACCGGGCCGAGAAGACGATCAACCGCCCGGGACCGGACCCGTCGGCGGGGGGGCCGACTCGCCCCGGCCCGGGCCGCGGGGTCTCCTCCAGGACAACGTGAACGTTGGTTCCCCCGATACCGAAGGAACTGACCCCGGCCCGACGGGGCGAGTTCTCCTCCACCCACTCGACCGGCCGGGTGTTGACATAGAACGGTCCGTCCGAAAGATTCATTTCGGGATTGGGGTTCTCGAAGTGGAGACTCGGCGGGATCAGCCCCCGGTCGATGGCCAGGGCGGCCTTGATGAGCCCGGCTACTCCGGCGGCGGTGTCGAGGTGGCCGATGTTGGTCTTGACCGACCCCAGGGCGCAGGAAGCGGGCGCCCGTGGGGCGGCGCCTCCAAAGGCCCGCCGCAGGGCGACCACCTCGATCGGGTCGCCGAGGGGCGTGCCGGTACCGTGGGCCTCGATGTAGCCTATCGTGGCCGGGTCCACCCGGGCCGCGGCCAGGGCCGCGGCCACGACCGCGGCCTGGGCGTCCAGGCTGGGGGCCGTGTAACCGACCTTGGCCGAGCCGTCGTTGTTGACCGCCGAACCCTTGATCACGGCGTAGACGTGGTCGCCCGCCGCCAGGGCATCCTTCAGGGGTCGCAGGACAACGACGCCCAGGCCATCGCCTGGAACCGTGCCGGCGGCCCCGGCGTCGAAGGCCCGGCAATGCCCGTCCGGCGAGAGGATGCCGCCCTCCACGTGGAGGTAGCCTTCCTTGGCCAGACCGTGAACCCTCACTCCACCGGCCAGAGCCATCCGGCACTCTCCGTCGGCCAAGCTCCGGCAGGCGAGATGGACGGCCACGAGCGAGCTCGAACAGGCGGTCTGAACGGACAGGCTGGGGCCCGTCAGGTTCAGCTTGTAGGAGACCCGGGTGGCCAGGAAGTCCTTGTCGCTCCCGATGAGAAGTCCGAGACCTCCCACGGCCTCGCCCAGGCCTGGATCACGCAGAAGACACTCCAAAAGGTAGACGGGAAAAGCCTGCCCGGCGAACACCCCGACCGGGCCGGGGGCCGCGTCCGGCCTGTAGCCCGCGTTCTCCAGGGCCGACCAGGCGCACTCCAGGAAGACACGGTGCTGCGGATCCATGACCTCCGCGTCGCGCGGGGTGTAGCCGAAGAAGCCGGCGTCGAAGAGATCTGGTCCCTCAAGAAGGCCCTGGGCCTTAACGTAGCGGCTGTCACGGACGAGAGCCGGGGCGACACCGGCCGCCAGGAGTTCCTCTTCGGAGAAGAAGGTTATCGATTCCCGCCCCTGGCTGACGTTGCGCCAGAACTCCTCCACGTCCGACGCTCCGGGAAACCTTCCGGCCATACCGATGATGGCGATACCCGACCCTTCCGCCATTGGCTCGGCCCCCTCCTCCCGGGTCTCGTTTCTCGCCCCGGACGCCGCGGCCGCTCCGCCCAGGTAGGCGGCCAACTGCTCTACGGTCACGTGCCTAAACATCTCGATGATGGGAATGGGTCGTCCGAAAACCTTCTCCAGCCTGGCCTGCACCTGGACAAGAAGAAGCGAATGTCCGCCCAGGTCGAAAAAGTTCTCCCCCAGTCCGACCCTCTCCAGGTGGAGAACGTCTCGCCAGGCCGCCGCCACAGCCTCCTCGGCCGCGGTGCGCGGGGCCTCGAAGAACGACCGGAGGACCTCTTCCCGCGGTTCGGGCAGAGCCTTCCGATCGACCTTGCCGCTGGAGGTCCGGGGCAAGGTGTCCAGGAACACGATCGCACTCGGGACCATGTACTCGGGAAGCCTGTCCCGCAAGTGCTCGCGCAGGCTCGAAACCGTAGCCGTCGCGAGCGTGGCCGGGGCCACATAGGCCACCAGGCGCTTCTCGCCGGGCGGGCTCTCCCAGACCGTGACCGCGACATCCTGGACCGACGGGTGCCGGCGCAGGACTTCCTCGACCTCGCCGGGTTCGATGCGGAAACCCCTGATCTTGACCTGCAGGTCGAGACGTCCCAGAAACTCTATACTTCCGTCGGCTCGGTAGCGGGCCAGATCGCCGGTCCGGTAGAGACGGCCGCCCGGCGGCGGGGCGAAGGGGTCGGGGATAAACCTCTCCGCCGTGAGGTCGGCCCGTCCGAGATAGCCGCGGGCCACCCCTGGGCCGCCGACGCAGAGTTCGCCCGGCACTCCCACCGGCGACGGTTGGAGGGCGCCGTCCAGAACATAGACCCGGACATTGGTTACCGGCCGCCCGATCATGGGCTTGCCCGAGCCGGCCACGCACTCGGCCACCGTGGCCCAGACAGTGATCTCCGTGGGGCCGTAGGCGTTCCAGAAGCGCCGGCCGGGGGCCCAGAGGTCGACGATCTCTTCCGGGCAAGCCTCGCCGGCCACGATGATGACCGCCAGGTCGGGATAATCGCCCTGGGGCAGGGCGGACAGGGCCGAAGGCGGGACGACGATGGTGGTGACTCGCCGCTCCCGTAGAAACCGGGCTAGGTCGGGGCCTGGCAGGATCTCCTCCCGGCGGGGAATGCAAAGGGTCGCCCCGGCCCGGAAAGCCAGGACCATCTCAAAGATCGAGGCGTCGAAGCTCAGAGAGGCAAACTGCAGAACGCGATCCGACGGTCCGCGATCAAAAGCCAGGAGTTGAGCCTCGGTCAGGTTGGCCAGACCCTGGTGCTCGAGGGCAACCCCCTTCGGCTGACCGGTCGAGCCCGAAGTGAAGATGACGTAGGCCAGGTTGCCGGGAGAAGCCCCTTCCGCCCCGGTGGCCCGGCCGCTTTCGGCAATGGTCTTCCAGTCGCGGTCGAGGCAAATGACCTCGCCCCCGCCCCCGGGCGTGGTGGGAAGAAGCCCCTCCTGGGTCAGAAGAACGGTCGCCGCGGTGTCCTTCAGGATGAACTCCGCCCTCTCCCTGGGGAGAGCCGGGTCCAGTGGGACATAGGCCCCTCCGGCCTTGAGAACGCCGAGAAGGCCCACGACCATCTCCGGCGAGCGCTCCAGGCGCAGGGCCACGAGAGTCTCCGGACCCACTCCGATGCCCCGGAGGTAGGCGGCGAGAAGATCGGTCCGGCGGTCGAGTTCGGCGTAGGTCAGGGTGTCGTCGCCAAAGACCACGGCCAACGCCTCGGGCTGCCGGCCGGCCATTTCGCTGAACAGCTCGTGGACGCGGCGGCTCTCCGGGAAAGGCCGGGTTGTGGCGTTCCACTCGACCAGGAGCCGATGGCCTTCGTCCTTCCCCAAAAGCGGTAGACGGGAGACGGGCCGGGCCGGATCGGCCACCGCCCCTTCGAGCAGGGTTTCCATGTGGCCGAGGAGGCGGGTGGCGCTGGAGGGCTCAAAAAGGTCGGTGGCGTATTCCAGGGCCAGAGTCACCCTCCCCGGCTGGTCTATGGCCAGAAGGGTCAGATCGACCTTGGCCGTTTGGGTCTCCACCGGCGCCGGCGTTACCGCGAGTCCGGGCAGGTCAAGCTCAAGGTGGGCCGGTTCGTAGATGGACATGGCCACCTGGAAAAGGGGCTGGTAACTGAGGTTGCGCTTCGGCGCGAGTTCTTCGACCAGCCTCTCGAAGGGCAGGTCTGGGTGGGCCTGGGCCTCGATCACCGTCTGACGGACCCTCCCGAGAAGATCGCGGAAGGTCGGATCATCGCTCACATTTGTTCGCAGGACCAGAGTGTTGACGAAGAACCCGATGAGGTTCTCGATCTCCGCGCGGGAGCGGTTGGCCACCGGCGCCCCCACGGAAATGTCGGTCCCGCCCGTGTAGCGTTGGAGAAGAACCTTGAACCCCGCCAGCAGGAGCATGAAGAGGGTGACGCCCTCGCGGCGACAGAACCCGCGCAAGGCTTCCGTCAAACCGGGCGGAAGCTCGCGCCGCTCGACGGCCCCCCGGAAGGTTTGCGCCGGAGGGCGCGACCGGTCGGTAGGCAGTTCCAGGAGAGGCGGAAGCCCGCTGAGGCGCTCCCGCCAGTAGGCCAGATCAAGGCCCAAAGACTCCCCGCCTGCCCGCTCTTGCTGCCAGACGGCGTAGTCGCCGTACTGAATGGGAAGCTCGGGGAGTGGGCTGGGCTGTCCGGCGGCAAAGGCCCGATAGAGGGCCGCCAGTTCCCTGAAGAAAATCGCCAGCGACCAGCCGTCGGAGACGATGTGGTGCATGACCGGGACGAAGAGGTGATCCTCGGGGGCCAGGCGGACGAGGGTGGCCCGGAGGAGCGGGCCGCGCTCGAGGTCGAAGGGGCGACGGACCTCCGCCGCGACGAGGGTCCCGGCACTGGCCTCGCCGGAGGCGTCGTAGGACGCCAGGCGCGGAGAGAAACCCCGGGCCGGAGCAACGACCTGGATGGGGTTTCCGCCCGCCACTCGGAAGCTGGTCCTCAGGATCTCGTGGCGACGGGTGATCTCGGTCAGGCTCCGCTCCAGAGCCGCGGTGTCGAGCGGGCCACGAAGTCGCACGGGTTCGGCAATGTTGTAGAGGGGGCTCTCCGGATTCATCCGCTCGATGAACCAGAGCCGCCGCTGAGCCGCTGAAAGAGGGTAGAAACGCGGGCCAGAGCCCGCCTCGGATGGGGGCGCTTCAGCCGTCACTGGGGTTCCTCCTCCCCGCCGGCGTCGCCCAAGAGGGCCGCCAGTTCGTCCGGGTCGAGATCCCCGGCGATCTTAAGAAGCTGCTCGCGTCCGGCCGCCGCCCGCCGGCGAATCGGGCCAACCTCGAAGAGGGGTCCGTCAGTCGACGCCCGCGCTTGAGCCTCCTCCACGGCGCGGGAAAGCCCGGCCACGGTCGGGGTTTCGAACAGGCGGCGCACGGACAACTCAACCCCAAGAGACTCCCTCATTCTTCCGATGACCTGGGCCGCCAGAAGCGAGTGGCCGCCGAGAGCGAAAAAGTCGTCGTCCAGGCCGATCCTGTCCACCTTGAGAACTCCGGCCCAGACCGAGGCCACGGCCCGCTCCACGGACGTCCGCGGCGGGCGGAACTCCTCCCCGGAGCTCGAAAGCGATCCGGCCTCAGGCGCCGGCAGGGCCGCGTGGTCTACCTTGCCGGTCGGACCCAGGGGCAGCCTGTCCAGGAAGACAAAGCCGGCCGGAACCATCCACCCCGGAAGCCGCGCCGCCAGGAAAGACCGCAACTCGTCCGCGTCGGGGGCGGGGTGGCCGGTCTCGGCCGACGCGTCGGGGGCGGGGTGGCCCGTCTCGGCCGACGGCCTGACCACATAGGCCACCAGACGCCTTCCGCCCGACTGGTCCTCGCCAGCCACGACCACGGCCTCCCGTAGGGCGGGATGGCCGAGCAAGGCGGTCTCGATCTCGCCGAGCTCGATCCGAAAACCCCTGATCTTGACCTGCTGATCGCGACGCCCGAGAAACTCGATGTTACCGTCCGGAAGGTAGCGGGCCAGGTCGCCCGTCTGGTAGAGGCGGGCCCCGGGCCGGGAACTGAAGGGATCGGGCCCGAACTTCTCGGCCGTCTCGGCCGGCCGGTTGAGATAGCCCCGGGCCAGCCCGTCGCCGCCGGTGTAGAGTTCGCCCGGGACGCCTACCGGCACCGGCCGCATGGCCTGGTCGAGAATGTAGACCGTGGTGTTGGTCACCGGACGGCCGATGGGCACGGCCTGGGTGATGGCCTCCTCCCCGGGGACGGTGTAACAGCAGGTAAAAGTGGTGTTTTCTGTCGGGCCGTAGCCGTTGATGAGCCGGCAGCCGGGGAGCCCGCGCCAGGCCCGGCGAACGTGGGGCCCGGAGGCGACGTCACCACCGAAGAGAAGCTGCCCGAGTCCGGTGAGCGAAGCCAGGTGATCCTCGACCATGGCGTTGAACAGGCCGGCCGTGAGCCAGAGGGTCGTCACACCCCGCCGGCGGACAACCTCCCCGAGTTGGCCGAGGGACAGCATTCCCGGCGGCGCCATCTCCAGACGGCCGCCGGAGAGGAGCGCGCCCCAGATCTCAAGCGTCGAGGCGTCGAAAGAGACGGGAGCGAATTGGAGGAAGACCTCCTCCTCCGACAGGCGGGCAAAGTTGGCCTCCTTGACCAGGCGAACCACTCCGCGATGGGGAATGGCCACCCCTTTGGGCCGGCCCGTGGAGCCGGAAGTGTAGGTAACGTAGGCGAGGTCTTCGGCGGAAACTTTGATCTCGGGCGGGCCGGCGTCGCTCTCCCGGTCAATGGTCTCCCGATCCCGGTCGAGGCAGACAACCACCGGTCCACCGGCGCCTTCCGCCAGGGGCAGGTTCCCCAGGAGGCTCTCCTGGGTCAGAAGGACCGGGGCCCGGGTGTCCTCCAGCATGAAGGCCAGGCGATCCCTGGGGTAGTCGGGATCGAGCGGGACATAGGCCCCGCCGGCCTTGAGGATGCCCAGAAGGCTGACGACGAGGTCGACGGATCGCTCCAGGCAGACCCCCACCAGGCTGCCCCCTCTTCCCCCCACCCCTAACCCCTTTAAGTAGCGGGCCAGGCGGTTGGCCCGGGAGGCGAGTTCCGCGTAGGTCAGGGTTTCATCCCCGCAAGCCACGGCCGCGGCCAGCGGGGCGCGGGCCGCCCGCTCGTCGAAAAGGGTGTGGACACACTGGTCGTCGTAACCCTCCCGGCGGGTGTCGTTCCACTCTTCCAGGAGCAGGCGCCGCTCCCCGGCGTCCAGGAGGGGCAGCTCCGTCAAGGGTCGCCCCGGGTCTTCTACTATCCCGGCCAGGAGGGTCCGGAAGTGTCCGATGAGTCTTCCGATGGTCGGGGCCTCGAAGAGGTCGGTGCTGTACTGCAAAGTGCCCCCGAAACCGTGGCCGAGTTCCTCGATGGTCACGACCAGGTCGGCCTTGGCCGTTCCGGTGTCGATCTTGTCGATTTCCACCTCGCTAACGGTCACCCCCGCCAGTTTGAGAGCGGGCATGGGCATGTTCTGGAAGGCGAAGAGGACCTGGACCAAGGGCATGTGGCCGAGACTTCGCTCCGGCCGGATGGCCCTGACCAGCCGTTCGAAGGGCAAGTCTTGGTGGGCGTAGGCCTCGAGGGAGGCCTGGCGGACTCGGGTCAGGTACTCCCGGAAGGTCGGGTTTCCGGAGAGGTCGGCCCGGACAACGAGAGTGTTGACGAAGAAACCGACCAGGTCCTCGAGGTCGGCCCTGGTGCGGTTGGCGATGGCCACCCCCACGGCCAGGTCGGACTGGCCGGTGTAGCGGTGGAGCAGAACTTGGAAGGCCGCCAGGAAGACCATGAACAGGGTCAGGCCCTCGCGGCGGCAAAGATCGCGCAAGCCCTCGGTCACGTTGTCGGGAATGGTGAAGGAGGCCAAAGCCCCGCGGTCGGACAAGACGGCCGGACGGGGACGGTCGGTGGGCAGGGCCAGAAGAGGCGGTAGACCGGCCAGTTTCCGGGTCCAGTAGGCCAGTTGGGTCTCCTCCAGACCGTCGGCCAGGGTGTCGGCCTGCCAGCGGGTGAAGTCGGCGTACTGGATGGAGAGTGCGGGCAGGGGCGAGGGCCGCCCGGAGGCGAAGGCCTCGTAGAGGGTGGCGATTTCCCGCATCAGCACTCCCAGGGACCACCCGTCGGAGACAATGTGGTGCATGACCAGAACGAAGAGATGATCCTGGTCGGCCAGGCGGAAGAGACCGGCCCGAACGAGGGGACCCGAAACGAGGTCGAACGGCCGCCTGGCCTCGGCCTCCGCCAGGCGATGCGCCTCCGATAGGCCTCGCGCTTCCGCCAGGCGCCGCGCCTGCGATAGGCCCCGCGCTTCCGTTTCCGGTTCATCCGGCGAGAAACCGCGAAGATCGATCACCGGAAGAGGGACAGCCAGGAACGGGGCGACGACCTGGACGGGCTCACCCTCCGGCGGCCGGCCCTCCGCCCGGAAAGTCGTGCGGAGAGCTTCGTGCCTCTCGACGATCTCGTTTAGGGTCCGTTCGAGGGCGTCGACGTCCAACGGCCCTCTCAGACGGGCCGTCCCGGGAATGTTGTAGAGGGGTGTGCCCGGCGACATCTGGTCGAGAAACCACAGGCGGCGCTGGGCGGGGGACAGGGGCCAGGCCTGGCCGGTGGCGGGCGAGTCGCCGGAGGGCCTCGGGGCAAGCGTGGACCGGCCTGGGATAGGGCCCGCCCGCGCCGCCTCGATCAGGCCCGCCAGCCGGGCCACCGTCGGGTTCTCGAAGAGGGTCCGCACGGGTAGCTCGACCCCCAGGATGTCTCTCGCCCGGGAGACAACCCTGGTCGCCAGGAGAGAGTGGCCACCCAAGGCCAGAAAGTCGTCGTTGATCCCCACCCGCTCCAGGCCCAGGGCCTCGGCCCAGATGGTGACCAGAACCTCCTCGACCGGGTTCCTCGCGGGTTCGAAGGCCTGGCCGAGTTCGGGACGCGCGGCCCCCGGGGCCGGGAGGGCCCGGCGATCGACCTTGCCGTTCGAGTCTGTCGGAAGAGCGGCCATGATCACGTAGGCCGAGGGCATCATCCACTCGGGCAGCCGCGCGAGTAGCGAGGAACGAAGATCGGCCGGAGTGACGGCCGGCCCGCCCGCCATCGGAACAACGTAAGCCACTAGGCGCTTGTCTCCCGCCCGGTCTTCGCGCAGGAGAGTCACGGCCCGCTCGACGCCCGGATGATCCAGGAGAGCGGCGTCGATCTCGCCAAGTTCCACCCGGAAACCCCGGATCTTGACCTGGTGGTCCAGGCGCCCAACGAACTCAAGGTTTCCGTCCGGTCGGAGGCGAGCCAGATCACCCGTCCGGTAGAAACGGGCCCCCGGCTCAGGTGAAAACGGATCGGGCAGAAACCGCTCGGCCGTTAGATCGGGGTGGTCGACGTATCCTCGGGCCAGACCTTCTCCGCCCACGTAGACCTCGCCGGCCTCCCCGTTCGGGACGGGCCCCTGGCTCAGGCCCAGCAGGTAGACCCGTGTCTTCTGCGCCGGGCGTCCGATGGGGGTTTGGCGGCCGGTCAACGAAGGCGGCGAGGTCTCCTCGGCGGGCACGGTGTAGAGTGTCGCGCAGACCGTTGTCTCCGTCGGCCCGTAGCCGTTGACAATGACTAGGCCCGGAACGAGACGGGCGATGTCGGCCAGGATGTCCTCGGCGATGGGCTCGACGCCCACGAGGAGTCGCCTGAGGTGGAGAGTCAAGTCCCCGCGGCGAAGCCCGTCGGCGATCGGCCCGAGCATGAAGGGCGGAAGGTAGGCGTTCCGGACGCGATTTTCCTCCAGCCAGGCGGCGAAGGCCGTTGGATCGCCCCGAACGGCCTCCGGTGGGAAACGAAGTTCACCTCCGGAGAGGAGGGCAGAGAAGATCTCGTAGACGGAAACGTCAAAGCTCAGACTGGTCCATCCGCTGGAGACCCATCCCGGCTCAAGCGGCTGTCTTTGCTCAAAGTCGGCCAGGAGGTTCAGGACCCCGCGGTGGGTGCAGCCTACACCCTTGGGTCGTCCGGTCGAGCCGGAAGTGAAGATAATGTAGGCCAGGCTGTCCGGACCCAGCCCTCGGAGAAGGCCCCGATCGAGATCGTCCTCACTCTCGCGGGCGATGGCCGCCCGGTCCCGATCGAGGCAGACGTTTTCAACCCCGTCGGCGGCCGGGAGTCCCTGGCGAGTCACCAGGCAGGCCAGGCGGGCGTCCTGGATCATGGAGTCCAGACGCTTTCGGGGATAGGTGGGGTCAAGGGGCACGTAAGGGGCCCCCGCCTTGAGCAGGCCGAGGAGGCCGACGATCATTTCCGGACCGGGCTCAAGACCCAGGCCCACCGGCCTTTCGGGACCGACGCCGAGACGGGTCAGATAGCGGGCGAGCTGGTTTGCTCGAGCGTCCAGTTCGCCGTAGGTAAGAGAGCCGACCGCCAGGGCCCGCGGCGTGCGGTGGGCCTGATCCTGGAACAACTCCTGGATGAGGGCTGTCATCCCGGCTTCCTCCTCGTCGCGAACCATCCACCCCGGGCCAGACGTAGCGAACGACGCGGAGGCCACCCCGCCCGACCCCAACCCCGGACCCGGTCCGGGTCGGCGCCGGCTCAGCCAGAGCGCCGGTGAAGCCGGAAGCCACGGCCAACCCGCGCACGAGCCAGCGCCCTCGGGAACCCAAGTCCACCACTCCGGTCCGACCGAGCGGAACCTCAAACCCGTCCAGGCCGAAGCCCACTCCGTCCCCGCAGGCTTTGACCACGGCCTCCTTTCGCGTCCAGGAGGCGAAAAATGTCCGAGTCTTGCCATCCGGATCCTGGCCCAGGTAGGCGGCCAACTCCCGCGGGGTGAGAACGATGCCGGCCAGGTGGTCAAGGTCCGGCAGATCCCGGCGTAGCTCAAGATCAACACCCACCTCGCCGGCTGTCGTCACGGCGAAAACCCCGAGGCCACCGGAGTGGGCCATGTTGAAGTAAAGCGCCTGGGCCAGGAGCGGCTTGCCCGACGGGCCGTAGGCGAAAACAATCTCGGCGGGGCCCAAGTTCAGATAGCCCCCCAGAATGGTCCGGAGGATGCCGTGGGCGGCGACAAACCGCCGGGCATCGCGGGCGAAGTGAAACCGGCCGGCCTTCTCCCGCTCCTTCGAGGAGAGGAAAAGAGCGAGTCGCTCGAGGACCTCCGGCGTCTGGTCGAGCACCGCGCTCCAGACGTGGACCTCTCGGTTCATGGCCGGCCTAGCCGGTGGGCCGGCTCTCGGCCATTCGCCGCCGAACGCTGAGCGGGCGCATATCTGTCCAGTGCTCCTTGATGTACTCCAGGCACTCCGCCTTGAGCCCGGTCTTTCCGGCGTCGCGCCAGCCGGCCGGGTTCTCCCGATCGGCGGGCCAGATAGAGTATTGCTCCTCATGGTTGATAACGACCTTGTAGATGGTGGTGTCCTCTTTCTCGTCAGCGGGCAAAGCAAGGCCTCCCTTCGGGGCATCTAGACAATCCGTTCTTAGGAGAAGCGGCAAAATCCTTCCAGAATGGACCGCGGAGTGACCGGTTTCTCGTCGAGGCGGCTACGCCGGCGTCCCCCCGACCCAGTCCAGAAGGTGACGTAGCTGCCGGGGAGGAAGTCTTGTCCTCTAGTGACCAGGGCCAACGCGGGCACGCCTGGGTCGAAGGGAGCCCGTTCCTTGCCTACCCCAGCCGGATCCTTGCCCGCGCCCCCCCAGGCCATCGAGGCCCGCACCCGCTTAGTCGTCCACCTGTCCCTCTTCATGGCCATGGCCGGCTTCGGCATAACCGTGCCCATCATGCCTTTCCTGGCCCGGGAACTTGGCGCGAGTCCCGTTGGGGTGTCGCTTCTGGTCAGCTTGTTCGCCCTGGCCCAGTTCTTCTCCGGTCCGATCTGGGGCAGTCTGTCGGATCGCTTCGGCCGCAAGAGGATTCTCGTGGCCGGGCTTCTCGGCTACTCTCTTTCCTTCGTCCTGGCCGGTCTCTCGCATAGCGTGCCGGCCCTGGTGGCCTCGCGAGCCCTCGGTGGTCTCCTCTCAGCCTCCATCTTCCCGACCAGCCAGGCCCTTGTCGCCGACCTCACGGCCACCAGCGACCGCGGCCCGGCCATGGCCACTCTCGGGGCCTGGGTCAACCTGGGCTTTCTCTTCGGACCGGTCGTGGGCGGGGTTCTCTCGCCCCTCGGCTACGGGCCACCTCTCTTCATCGCCGGCGTCGTCGTCCTGATCACGGCCCTGCTGGCGGCCACCGGGGTCCGGGAGCCGACGCCCAGATTCGCCCCGGCCGGCCCGGCGGCGGAAGGACCCAAGGCAACCCGGGACGGTTCCGTGGCGGTGACCCGGGGTTGGCCCCGGTCGGCCGACCTCGTGACCGCGGTCCGCAGCGACATCGCCCCCTATCTCTGGCTCACCTTTGCCATCAGTTTCAGCGCCTCGAGCCTCACCGCGCTTCTGGCCTACTTTGTCAGCGATCGGTTCGGCGGGACGGCCACCGACGCCGGGGCGATCTTTTCGGCCCAGGGGCTCATGGCCTTTCTCGTTCAGAGTCTCCTGGTCGGCCGGCTGATGAGGAAGTTCGGCGAGCGCCGACTGGCCCTGGCCGGAGCGGCCGTGTGCGCGGTCGGCTTCGTGGCTCTGGTGCCGGCGACAACTCTACCAACGGCCGTGGCGGCGGCCATGATCGTGGGCCTGGGCTCGAGCGTCCTGCGCCCGTCCCTGACCTCGGCCGTATCGCTTCTCACCCCGCTTCCACAAGGGTTGACCCTCGGTCTTCAGGCCTCCCTGGATAGCCTGGGGCGGGTGGTGGGCCCCACGGTCAGCGGCTGGCTGTATGGATTGGGTCTCACCCTGCCCTTCTGGTGCGCGGCGGTCACGATGACCGCCGTCGGGATCGTGACCGCCGCCCAGACCGCGAAACGGCCGGCCGACCGCCCCTCCGCCAGACCGGCCGCCCCGCCCTGAGGCAATCGGCTCGCCCGTGACAAGCTAAGACCTAGCTTCCCTGGCTGGTGCCAAGGAAGGGTCGTCCCCCAGTCGAAGTACCAGGTCACAATGGTCGGCTACTAGGGCCTGCCAGCAAGACGGACCCTGGGGCCGAAGGCCGGGGAGGTCTTGGCATGGGAAACACCTTTATCGGCCAGTTGACTCAGAAGCAAGCGGTCCGGGATTTCGAGTCCTACGTCTCGCCCGGAAAGGTGGCCGTCTATCGCAGTCTGGGGTTCGAGGCCGTCCCCGGACGCCGCGAGGGCGTCTACGTCTGGGATCTCGAGGGCAAGCGCTACATCAACTGCCGCTCGAGCGGAGGCGTCTTCAACCTGGGGCACCGCCCCCCGAGGGTGGTCGAGGCCCTCAAGCGGGCCCTAGATGAGCTTGACGTCGGAGACCACTTGCTGATGAGTGAACAGCGAGCCCGGCTGGCCCATCGCCTGGCCGACCTCACTCCTGGCGACATCCAGTACAGTTTCTTTGTGCCCGGCGGCGGCGAAGCCATTGATCTGGCCATCAAGCTGGCCCGAGGCTACTCCGGTCGCCCGGGAGTTGTCTCGGCGGATAAAGGCTACCACGGTCACACGGGTCTGGCCCTGTCGGCCGGTGATCCAACCTTCCGCAAGCACTTCGAGCCCCTGGTCCCCGGTTTCACCAAGGTTCCCTTCGGCGACGCCGAGGCCATGGAGCGGGCCGTCACGACCGGCACGGCCGCCGTTTTGCTGGAGACCATCCAGGCCACGGCCGGGATCATCGTCCCGCCCGACGACTACTTCCCCCGGGTTCGCGAGATTTGCGACAAGACCGGAACCGTCTTGATCTCGGACGAGATCCAGGCCGGACTCGGCCGCACCGGCCGGCTGTGGGCCATCGACGAGTGGCGGGTGGTTCCTGACATCCTGGTCCTGGGCAAAGGTCTGAGCGGCGGCCTCTACCCCATGTCGGCGATCTGCTTCCGGCCACATCTCGATCGCTTTTTTCGGGATAACCCGTTCGTTCACCTCAGTTCCTTCGCCGGCTCGGACCTGGGCTGTGTCTGCGCTCTGGCCATGCTCGAGGAGACGACCCAACCGGCCTTCCTGGAGAGAGTTGTCCAAATGGGGGCCCGCCTTGAGGAGGGCTTCGCCCGCCTCGTGGAGGGTCACCCCGATGTCGCCTCGGGCTGGCGAGGCCGGGGGCTCTTCCTGGCCTTCGACATGGCGAAAGACGAACTCGGACCCCTCATGACCTATGCCCTGGCCCAATTCGGGGTCATCGCGGTCTTCTCCGATTTTGGGCCGAGGGCCATGCAGATAATGCCTCCGCTGGTCATCAGCGAGGCCGAGGTCAACGAGGTCCTGGAGGCCATGGACCAGGCCCTGGCCCTGGTCTCCAAGCTGGTCGCGGCCGGGGTCACTCCGCCGCCGCTGCCGCTGTAGGGCCAGACAGAAAGGCAACAAGTCAGACGTCGACATCAGGGAGTCCGCCATGTCCAGTTCGATGGTGTCCAGTCCATCTTCCGGCCCAAGCGTCCTGGTCAAGACTCTACCGGAACTGACTCTCGGCGACCTGCCCGAGGGTGGCGGCAAAGCCTGCCGTCTGGCGGAGATGCTCCGAGCCGGCCTGCCCGTGCCCCGGGGCATCGTCATCCTGTCGCGGGCCTACGAGATATTGGCCCAGGGGTGTGACCTCGGCGTCCGCGGCGACGCGGCGGGGCTTCGGGCCCTGCGGGCGGAGATAGAGTCCCGGCCGCTCCCCGAGGGTCTGGAGGAAGAGATCATCGCCGGTCTGGTCCGGATCGATCTCGCCGTGGCCGCCACGCCCCTGGTCGTGCGTTCCTCCTCCCCCAACGAGGACGGGAGCTACCGTTCGGGGGCCGGCGTCTACGAGAGTCAACTCAACGTCCGCGGCCGGGAGGCCCTGCTCTCCGCGGTGAAAGCCTGCTGGGCCTCGCTCTGGACGGAGAGGGCGGTGGCCCACGCCAGAAGCGGGCGTCCGGCCATGGCCGTTCTCATCCAGGAACTCGTGCCCGCCTCGGCCAGCGGGATCCTCTTCACTCTCAACCCCCTGACCGCGAGCGAGAACGAGATGCTCGTGGAAGCCACATGCGGGCTGGCCGCCGAACTCGCTTCGGGCGAGGTGACCCCCGATCGCTTCGTTGTCGACTTCTGGAGCGGGGCCCTCCGCCGCGGCGAAACCGGCCGTAAGGTGAGCGCTCTCCTTCCAGCCGCCGGGGGTGGGCTGGAGCGGCGGAATCTCGCCCCGGAGGAGGCCGACGCCCCTTGCCTTGTCCCGGGGCAACTGGCCGAACTGGCCGAGTTGGGCCGCCGCATTCAACGGCTGTTTGGCCGCCCGCAGGACGTGGAGTTTGGGCTCTCGGGCAGCCAGTTCCACGTTCTACAGGCCAGGCCGATCACGGTCTACACCTTCCCCCCGGACCAAGAGCAGTGGACAACGGCCAACTTCCGCGAGGTCATGCCCGGTTTTGCCTCCCTGCTTGGGCAATCCCAGTCCTTCCACCACGACTTCGCCCGAGCCCAGGAGGAGCTCTTCCGCCGGCTCAAGCTTTGGCGGCCCGCGGACGAGGGGACCGTCTGGGCCAGGACCATCTTTGGCCACGGCTACTGGAACGCGGGGGCCACCAAGAGGATGGCGGCCCGCATTCCCGGCTACAACGAGAGATCCATGGACCGGACGGTCGGGATAGACCCGGCCTACGAGGGTGACGGTCAGGTGACCCCGTGGAACCTCCGGACCATTGTCGGGGCCATCCCGACTCTCCTGGCCCTCGGGCGGCAGTATGAGAAGACGCCGGTCGAGGCCCGGGACTTCACTGAGGGCTTCGAGAAGGAAGAACCGATCTGGGACGCGGTCCGGCCCAAGGACCTTGACTCCCGGTCCCTGGCCGATTGGGTCAGGCGGGGTCTCGATCTCCACTGGCGGGCCAACCGCTGGGCCCTCCTGACCTCGTTTCTCTCCACCCAGGCCCAGGAGGATTTCCATCGCACCCTGACCACTCTTGGCCGCAAGGCGCCCGCCGGCGCCTGTCCGAGCGAGGCCCGCCTCATGACCGGCCTGACCGGCATGGCCACGGCCCGCCCGCTGTGGGATCTCTGGCGGCTCTCACAAGTTTTCTCCGAGCATCGGGACGCGGTCCGGAGGCTGAGAGAGACGCCCTCAGCCGAACTGGCCGCCCTTCTGCCCGAACTGGCGGCCCGCGGCCCCGGCGCCGAAGCCTGGCGAGCCGTCCTGGACTGGATCGAGCGCTACCGCCACATGTCCAACATCGACGAGGACCTGTCCGTGCCGCGCTGGTGGGAAGACCCGTCTGTTCCTCTCTCCATCCTCAGGGGCTACCTTTTGGAGGGGACGGCCGAAGGCGCCGCCCGGGCGGGGGACTCTGCCCGAATCGGGGACCCTTCCCGGGCCGGGGCGGCTTCCGACCCGGGCCGCCAGATCGAGCGTCAGCGACTCGTCCGGGAGGAAGAGGAAGCCAAGGCCAGGGCCCTCGGCCGCCGCTGGCTTAGCCACGGTCTTGACCCGCTGTGGTGGGGCCGGTTCCGCAAGCAGTACCGCCTGGTCAAGACAATGTGCTGGTGGCGGGAGGAGACCCGCGTCTATCTGAGCCGGGCCCGCTACCACTGCCGGCGACTCCTCGTCGAGCAGTCGCGCCGCTGGGCCGAGACCGGCTGGCTGGGCCGGACGGACGACATTTTCTGGCTGACCCGGGACGAGGTCTTGGACCTTACCACCCCGGACGCGGACTTCACCGTCCCGAGGGAGATGATCTCCCGGAGGCGGTCGGTGGCCGCCCTCTACCGCAATTTCCATGTCCCGCCCAACATCGCCCCGGGCAGCTACGGCACTGACGGGTTGCCCCTGCGGGGCGCGGGGCCGGCTCGCAACGGATACGCTCAAGACATCGAGGCCGCCGCTCGGAACGGGAAGGCTGTCTATCAGGGGGTCGGCTGCTCGGCCGGCCAGGTCGCCGGTCCGTGCCGCGTGGCCCTGGACATCGAGGAAGCGGCCGGCTTGAGGGTTGGCGAGATTCTGGTCGCGCCCCACGCGAACCCGGCCTGGACTCCCCTCTTCCACCTGGCCGCCGGACTCGTCCTCGAGGAAGGCGGGCTCCTGTCGCACAGCGCGGTGGTGGCCAGGGAGTACGGCGTGCCCGCCGTGCTTCAAGTGAAGGGCGCCACGCGGCTCTTCCGGACCGGTGACATTCTGATCATCGACGGGGCCGCGGGGACGGTGGCGGCCGAGCCCAAGAGGTAGGCGGCGGGCGGACGCCCCGCTCTTGACCGCGGGCGGCTCGCCACCCGGAGGGCGCCAGCGATGCCGCCCTCTAGAAGTCAATCGGTCTAGCCGAAATCGAAAACGGCCTTGATAACCTTGGAGGAGCGCTTGTCCAGAACCGTGGCTATGGCTTTACGGTAGTCTTCCAGGCGGAAGTGATGGGTGATCAGGCCGCCGAAGTCGTGACGCCCCGAGGCCAGGAGATCCAGAGCCATCCGGAAAGTGGGCTGGCCCCGTCCGGCGGTCGGGCGACCGTCCTGGCCCACGGCCTCCAGGCCGTAGCAGAACGTTCCGAGAATGCGCAACTCCTTCCGCCAGATGAAGCTCCAGTCAATGCCCTTCGGCGTCGCCGCCAGACCGGCCAGGACAACCTCCCCGCCCGGGGCAGCGAAGCGGAGAGCCGCATCCAGGGCCGACACGCTCCCGGCGCACTCGAAAACCCGCCCCGCGCCGGTGGAGGGGATGGGCCGGCCCAGGAGAGGCCGGTGGAAACCGGTCCCCAGGATCAGACCGAGCCGCTCTTCCCAGCCGGCCAGTCCGGAGAGGCGATCTCGCGCCTCACCCGCCTCGGGCGCCGCGGTCTTAGGCGCAGCCCAGGGCCCCGACGTGAGAACGACCTCGCTCGCTCCGAAGACCCGGGCGATCTTCGCCTGATGCTCGTGGCGAGCCAGGACGATGATCCGGGAGCGGTCTCCCAGGTAGCGGAGGGCGGCGACCACCCCGAGTCCGATGACCCCTCCCCCGATGACCAGGGTCGTGTCCTCGCGCCCGGAGGCGGGGGCCCCGTGACGGACAGCGCGGGCCACGGCGTGCAGGGAAACGGCCAGGGGTTCGGTCAGAGCCGCGGCCTCATCCGACACGTCGTCCGGAACCGGGAAGATCTGATCCTTGTGGGCCAGGAAAAACGGGCTCCATGAACCACCGGTGTCGCGACAGCCGCCGATGAGGAGGCCCGGGGCCAGCCCGCCGAGGGCGAAGTTCTCGCAATGCCCGAACTCGCCGGCCCGGCAGGGTGGGCAGGGTGGGTCGATACCCCTCACCGAGCAGGGCAGAAGGGGATCGACGACCACTCGCCGGCCCGGTCCAAGATCGGGCGGTAGGTTGGCCCCGACCTTCTCCAGCCGACCGGTGTTCTCATGGCCGATGGTGAAGGGAAAGGAAGAGAAAGCGGATGCGGTCGGGCTGGTCTCAAGCCGGATGAGTCCGATGTCGCTGCCGCAGATCCCGGCGTAGCGGGTCCGGACCACGGCCCAGTCCGGGCCGGGCAACTCGGGCTCGGGGATGTCCCGCAGCTCCAGGCAGGACAGCCCGCCCCAGTAGGCCCGGCGAGATACGCGGCCGAGGGCCAGGGTCAGGGCGTAGCGCGGTAGCGACCCGGTGAATTGCAGAGCCTTCATAAATGTCACCCTCCGTGATTAGCCGTTTCCGGCGAAACCGACGGCTTGCGTCCGTACCTGGTCGCCAGCTCCCGCCGTGATATCCAGAACGTGACCCGCCTGAGCCGGCCCAATTGCCTGCTTCGCAGGCTCGGGGCGTTGTAGGCCCAGACCAGGGCCAAGTTGAAGCCGTTCTCCCAGAAACCGGCGAAGCGTCGCCGGAAGCCGGCCGAGGAAGGGTCATCGACCTCAGCGATCTCCAGACCGAGCCTCCGGGCGATGGCCGGCACGGCGGCGTGGAGCGACGAAGGTCCGCCGGACCGGGTCCCGCTCATCAGGGACCCTACGGCTCGAAAGGCCGGCACGCCGGCTAGGTTCCACCCGGGACCCTCCTCGGAGCACAGTTCGGCCAGGAGTTCGAGCGACCTCTTCATCCGGCGACTAAAGGCCAGCCCCCAGGCCAGGTCGGGTCCTTCCGGCGGCATCGGCGGGACCCGCGGGCTCCAGAGATGGAGGTCCCCGACGAGATCACCGCGTCGGATGACCGTGCCGTCTGCCAGCGCGATAGGCGCCCGGGCGGGGTTCACCGCCAGGCGCAGGATGCACTCGGGATCCCGGCTGATCTCACGGATGTGGTAGCAGCGGCTCAGAAGGATATCCAAGCCCTTCACCGCCGCCTTCAAGGGCGTCGCCATCCAGGCCGGCAAGGCCGGCGCCATCGGGGCCACCGTCTCTTCCCCCCTCTCGTGTCCCGCGGCCGCTCCCCAGCGCGTTCAGCAGGAGTCTCTCCGAGGTCGTGGCCGCCGCCGACTTGGTGGCCGCGGCCGAGGTGGTGGCCGCCGCAGCGGCTGAGGACCTCATCCGCCCCCGCTCCAGCAACTGGTACTCCTCGCCCCGCCAGACCACCCGCCGGCCAACGCCCGCCGCGATCCAGACCAGCGCGCTCAGAACGTCGCGCACGGGCAGCCAGGGAAGCCAGCGGCGGCTGACCTTGTCTTGGGTGTAGCCCGTGACCAGCCAGCCGACCACCCAGCGAAGAACCAGGGTCACGACCAGGGCCTGTTCCGCGGCCGGGCTGAACCCGGATACCCAGGCCAGGACGCCGGCCAGAGGCGTGCTGAAAGTGAGAAGGAGCGCCGGATACTCCCGGGGGCGGCTGACGCGGCTGCAGCGCATCCACCGCAGTTCGCGGCGCCACTCCTCGTGGAAGGTGGTTTCCCCGATGGCGGCCGCCATCACGTAGTCGGAAAGGTGGACCGTCTGGCCGGAAGCCGCGGTGCGGGCGCCGATCTGGTAGTCTTCGGCCAGGTAGTCGACCAGAACGGCGAAACCGCCCAAACGAGCGAGGTCCGCCCGCCGCAGGGTCAGCGAGGCCCCCAGGGCGAAACGCATGGCCATCACCCGGCGGGCGACGACCACTGACGGTAGAAAGGTCACGCCCATGTGGAGGGCCTCCAGTCCCGCCGGCAAAGACAGGGCCTCATCCCCCACGTAGGCGCACGTCACCAGGCCGACGCCGGGATCGGCCAGCGGCGCGACCACCCGCGAGAGGTAGTCCGGGGCCACGCGCATGTCGCTGTCGCTGATGACCAGGACCTCGTGCCGGGCGGCGACGGTCAGGTCATGGAGAAGACAGGCTTTCCGGTTCGGGCCGAACGGACGGGCGAAGACCAGCCTGATCTTCCGCTCGGGGAAGCGCCGCTCCAGACGCCGGATCACCGGAACGACCGGGTCGTCCTCGTCGGCCACGCCGAAAATGATCTCGTAGTTCGGGTAGTCCTGCCGGCAGAAGGTCTCGAAGTTCTCCCAGGCCTCGTGGTCCAGGCCGCGCACGGGTTTGAGGACCGAGACGGGCGGGGTGAAGGTGGCGGCGGACGGGAGGACGACGAAACTCGCGCCGCTCTCATCGAGCGGATGCCGGAAGAAGGCCCGGACCAACCAGCAGGCCGCCAGCCAGTAGACCCAGCTCAGCCCCACGAACACTTGCAGAACCGTTTCCAGCACCCTAGGTCACCTTCTCGCATCGCCAGGCTTGTCCTCGGCCGGCCGACTTTCCACCCGGCATCTCTTATGCCTCAAAGGTCAGGCCATTACGGGGTAGGAGACCGATATCCGAGATGGCTTCTCGCACCGCCGGGCTGACCAGGCAGGCCAGATCATCCGGGTTTGGGCAGATTCGCCGGGTTCGCTGGCAAACCTCCACCAGCCGAAGGCCCTCCTGGAACTAGCGCAAGGTCACCGGCGACGGGGCACTCTCCGCGGCTTCGAAGGACCCCAGAACGCGGACCCAGGCCGCTTGGCCCTCGAGTTCGCGGAGGGCTTCCCGCACCGGATCGGCCGAGGCGTGGCCGCGCAGGTCGGCGTAGAACAGATACTCCCAGGGCCGGCCCTGAATGGGGCGGGACTCAAGCTTGAGGAGGTCGATGCCCCGGCGGGCGAAGGCCCCCAGGCACCGGTAGAGGCTGCCCGGGAGATGGGAAGTGGCGAAGACCAGAACCGTTTTGTCCGCGCTCCCGCCCGGGGCCGGGCCCGGCGTAAGCGCCGAGTCATGGGGCGCGCTCGGCGTCTCCAGTTGGACCGCATCGGGACAGGCCACGACGTAGAAGCGAGTGTAGTTGCCCGGGTCGCTCTCAATGCCCTCGGCCAGGATGTCAAGACCGTAGAGCTCGGCCGCGCGGCGGCCGGCGATGGCCCCGGTCCGGAGTGGGCCCTTCTCGCTGACAAACTGGGCGCTTCCGGCCGTATCGTAGGCGGCAACGGCCTCCAGGTCGTGTCGCTCGAGGAAGTCCCGGCACTGGGCCAGGGCCTGCGGGTGTGAGCAGACCCGGCTAAGATCGGCCAGGGTCTGGCCCGGCCTGGCCAGAAGACAATGCCGCACCCGAAGGACGGTCTCTCCGGTGATGGTCAGGGAGCACTGGAGGAGAAGGTCGTAGCTTTCGTTGATGCTCCCGGCCAGCGAGTTCTCGATGGGTACCAGACCCTCGGTCGCCGTCCCCTCCTCGGTGGCCCGGAAGACGTCCCGGAGAGTCCGGCAGGGCAGGACTTCGACCTCCCCGCCAAAGCGCCGCAAAACCGCTTCCTCGCTGTAGGCGCCGCGTTCCCCTTGAAAGGCGACTCTCCGCATCTGGTCCACCTCGTCTGGCCGAACCGGCCTGTTCAGACTCGCCCTAGTCAGCGTGAAGGATGGTCTCGGCCACGCCCCGCCCCGGCGGGATGATGGGGAAGACGTTGGCCTCGGGCTCGATCCGGCACTCAAGAAGGGCCGGCCCGTCGTCGGACATGATCTTGCCCCAGGCCTTGTCGAGAGCGGGCAAGGTCGAGGCCCGCGCCGCCCGCAGACCGTAGGCCCGAGCCAGCAGGCAGAAGTCCGGGTAGGGGCCGAGGGCCACGGCCGAGTAGCGCTTCCCGTAGAAGAGGTCCTGCCACTGCCGGACCATGCCGAGGTAGCCGTTGTTAAGGAGAACAATCTTGACGTCCAGGTTTTCTTCCCTGATCGTGGCCAACTGCTGGAGAGACATCTGGAAGCTGCCGTCCCCGGTCACCAGGATCACCGGGACGTTCGGGCAGGCGACCTTCGCCCCCAGGGCGGCCGGAAGACCGTAACCCATCGTGCCCAGGCCCCCCGAACTGAGGAAGGTCCGCGGCCTCTCCCTCGGTAGGAGCTGGGCGGCCCACATCTGGTGTTGGCCCACGTCGGTGACAACGATTCCCCGACCGTGGAGCCAGCCGGCCAGCCGGTCCATGACCTCGGTGGGGGATAGGCGAGGCCCCCCGGACCCGCCCGGGGTCGGCTTCCCCCGAGGGGCGCGTTTTCTCGGCCGCCCGGCCGACTCGGCTCTCCAGGCGGCGATCTCCCGCAGCCACTCTCCGCGATCGCCCCCGGACCCCAGCGATCCCAGGAGAGCCTCGAGGGCCCGCCGGGCGTCGGCCACGATCGGCAGATCCACCCGGATGTTCTTGCCCACCTCGGCCGGGTCGATGTCAATGTGGACGATGCGGGCGTGGGGCGCGAAGAGCCCCGCCGGGCCGGTGACCCGGTCGGAGAAGCGCGTGCCTACGGCGATAAGAAGGTCGGCCTCGGCCAGGGCCCGGTTGGCCACGACCGAACCGTGCATGCCGGCCATACCCAGGAAGAGGGGATCGCCGGCCGGGAAAGCCCCCAAGCCGAGCAGGGTGCTGGCGACCGGGATGCCGGCCTTATGGGCCAGGGCCAGGAGGGCATCGCTGGCGCCGGAGATGATCACCCCACCCCCGGCCAGAATGACCGGGCTCTTCGACGAGGAGATAGCCCGGGCGGCGCGGTTGATCTGGGGGAGATGGGCGTCGTAGTTCGGCCGGTAGCCGGGAAGATCGACGCTCTCGGGGTAGCTGAACTCGCAGCCGGCCTCCTGCGCGTCGCGGGGCAGGTCGATCAGGACGGGACCGGGCCGGCCGGTGATGGCGATGTGAAAGGCCTCCCGGACGATGCGCGGGATGTCGGCGGCCTGCTTAACCAGGTAGCTGTGCTTGACCACGGGCAGGGTTATTCCGGTGAGGTCGGCTTCCTGGAACGCGTCACAGCCCAGGCTGGCGCATGGCACTTGCCCGGTGATAGCCACGATGGGCACGGAGTCGACCATGGCGTTGGCCAGGCCGGTGACCAGATTAGTCGCCCCGGGGCCCGAGGTGGCCAGGCAGACTCCAACCCGACCTGAGGCTCGGGCGTAACCGTCGGCGGCGTGCGCCGCGCCCTGCTCGTGCCTGACCAAGATGTGCCGGATGGGGAACTCCGGCAGGGCGTCATAGAGGGGGATGATCTGCCCGCCAGGGTAGCCGAAGACAGTATCCACGCCCTCTCGACCCAGGCTGGTGAGCAGAGCGCGCGATCCGTCGGTTCTCATCGGGTGTCCTTCTCTCCAGGTCGATGGGTCAGGCGCGCCCCTTCCGAAGCGGGTCCCACCATCGCGGCGTAGCGATCGAGATAGCCGCCGCCGGGCGACGGCGGCGGGGCGCCGGTGGGCGACGCCGGAACGCCGCCGGCCGCGGCCGGCCGGGGTCCGGGTCCGCCTTTCCGGCCTGACAGAATCTCCGCGGAGACGAGAAGCTCAAGACGTCGGGCGGGGATGTCGATAACGATCAGGTCGCCGTCGGCGACCAGGCCAATCGGGCCGCCGGCGGCGGCCTCCGGGCAAACGTGCCCGATGCAGGCCCCTCTTGTCGCCCCCGAAAAACGCCCGTCGGTGATCAGGGCCACGGAGGCGCCCAGACCCATGCCCATCACGGCCGAAGTCGGGGCGAGCATCTCCCGCATGCCGGGCCCGCCCCGGGGCCCCTCATACCGGATGACGACCACGTGGCCCGGCCGGATCCGTCCGGCCAGGATGGCCTCCGTGGCCGCCTCCTCGCCGTCGAAGCAGACGGCTGGTCCCCGGTGCCGCAGCATCTCCGGGGCCACAGCCCCTTGCTTGACGACGGCCCCCTCCGGGGCCAGCGAACCGCGCAGGACGGCCAGGCCGCCGGTGCGGGAGTAGGGGTCACTCAGGGAGCGGATGACGGGGGTAGGACCCGGGGAGCGAGAGCCCCCGGCGGCTGCGGCCGGGAGGCCGGGGGCGTGACCGTAGACGGTCCGGACCCCGGGGTCGATGAACCCTCCCTCAGCCAGCCTCGCGGCCACGGCCTGGATGCCGCCGGCTTCGTGGAGGTCTTGCAGGTGATACGGCCCGACCGGGGACAGCTTGCAGAGCTGGGGAATCCGGTCGCCGGCCTCCTCGACCCAGGACAGGTCCATGGGCACGCCGGCCTCCCGGGCGATGGCCAAGAGATGGAGAATGGTGTTGGTCGAGCAGCCCAGGGCCATGTCCACGGCCAGGGCGTTGCGGATGGCCGCCTCCGTCAGGACCTGACGGGGGGTCGGACCGTCCCGGATGAGATCCATGATCCGAACGCCGGTTTCCTTGGCCAGACGAAGCCTGGCCGCGCTCACGGCCGGCGCGGTCCCGCCGCCGGGCAGAGACAATCCGATGGCCTCGGTCAGGCAGTTCATGGAGTTGGCCGTGAACATCCCGGCGCAGGACCCCGGACCGGGGCAGGCCTGAAGCTCAAGTTCGGCCAAGTCGGCCTCGTCCAGGCGACCGGCCTTGACCAGACCGACGGCCTCAAAGACCGTGCTGAGGTCGACACCCCGCCCACGCGTTTTCCCGGCCAGCATCGGACCACCGCTGACAAAAATGGCCGGCAGATCCAGACGCGCCGCGGCCATGAGCAGGCCGGGCACGACCTTGTCGCAGTTGGGGACGAGGACAAGAGCATCGAGGGCGTGGGCTTCGGCCATGACCTCCACGGAGTCGGCGATGAGTTCCCGGCTGGCCAGGGAGTACTTCATCCCCCGGTGGTTCATGGCCAGCCCGTCGCAAACCCCGATGACCGGAAACTCGAAGGGCGTGCCTCCCGCCATCCGCACGCCCGCCTTGACCTGGGCGGTGATTTCCCGGAGATGAACGTGTCCGGGCACGAGTTCGCTCCAGGCCGAGGCGATCCCGACAAAGGGCGCCTCTATCTCCCGCGTCAGAAGACCCAGAGCCCGGAGGAGAGCTCGGTGGGGGGCTCGCTCCACCCCGCGCTTCACCGCGTCGGAGTTCATGGCCTAGCCCTTCCGCATCTTGAGCCAGGGCATCATGGCCCGCAGCCCGGCCCCGACCCGCTCGATGAGGTTCTCGTCTTCGCGGCGAAGGATGGCGGTCATGGCCGGGCGGTTGGCCTGATTCTCCAGGATCCATTCGCGGGCAAAGGTCCCATCCTGGACTTCCCTGAGCAGGCGGCGCATGGTTTCCCGGACATGCTCGTCGACCAGAACCGGGCCGCGGGTTATGTCGCCGTAGCGGGCGGTGTCGGAAACGGAGCGGCGCATGTGCTGGATGCCGCCTTCGTAGATCAGGTCTACAATGAGCTTCAATTCGTTCAGGCACTCAAAGTAGGCGATCTCGGGTTGGTAGCCCGCCTCGACCAGAGTGTCAAAACCGGCCTTGATCAGGTGGGTCACCCCTCCGCACAGCACGGCCTGCTCCCCGAAGAGATCGGTCTCGGTTTCCTCGCGGAAGTCGGTCTCGATGACGCCGGCCCGGGTGCAGCCGATGCCCTTGGCGTAGGCCAGGGCCAACAGCTTGGCCCGGCCGGTCGCGTCCTGGTGGACGGCCACCAGGCCCGGAACGCCGTTACCGTCCTGGTAGAGCCGCCGGACAAGAGCCCCGGGGCCTTTGGGGGCAACCATGATCACGTCCACGTCGGCCGGCGGGACGATCTGACCGTAGACAATGGTGAATCCGTGGGCCAGCAGCAGGGCCTTTCCGGCCCCGAGTTCGGCCCGGATCTCGCTCTCATAGACCTGGGCGTGAACGTGGTCGGGGACGAGGATGGCGATAACGCCGGCCGCCGCCGCGGCCTCCCGCACCGGAGCGACGTCTAGACCGTCGGCCTTGGCTCGCTTCCAACTCGAACCCTCCCGGCGCAGGCCGACCACCACGCTGACCCCACTGTCCTTGAGGTTTAGGGCCTGGGCCTGGCCCTGGCTGCCGTAGCCGATGATGGCCACCTTCTTGCCCCTCAGCAGGGCCAGGTCGCCATCCTTGTCATAGTACGCGTGTGCCATTGTGCTCCAGCTCCTTCTCGGTTGTCGTCGGTCTGCCCCGCTCCTGGTCGCCGCTCCAGGCGGCGACGTTCAAGGGGGTAACCTCGGCGGTCTGCCCGGTGACCATCCCACGCTCCAAAGCGATGGGGCCGGTGCGGGCGATCTCCTTGATACCGGAATCGCGTAGCAGATGGATGAGGGCCATGACTTTCTCCTGGGTTCCGGAGACCTCGATGACCATGGAGTTCTTGGAGACGTCGACGATGTGGGCCCGGAACAGGTCGGCCAGTTGGGCCACCTGCGGGCGGCGGGGTGGTTCGCAGTGCACGCGAATCAGGGCCAGTTCGCGGGTGACCGCGGTGTCCGGCCTCAGGTCGGTGACCTTGTAGACGTCAATGAGCTTATAGAGCTGCTTGGAAACCTGCTCGGCCAGGGCGTCGTCGCCCTCGAAGGCGATGGTCATGCGCGAGGTGGCCGGCCGGTCGGCCGGTCCGACGGCCAAACTGTCGATGTTGAAACCCCGCCGGGCGAACAGGCCGGCCACCCGGGCCAGGACTCCGGGGCTATCGCTGACAAGGACGGCCAGCATCCGTCTCATGAGGCCCTCGCCTGCCTTGGCCGCGGGAAGATCTCGGTCCCTTCCGCCTGGGTCTTGGCCCGGAAGGCCTTGGTGAGGGCCAGGGTCGCCGGCCCCGGCTTGCCGTTCCCGATGCTCCTCCCATCGACCTCGACCACCGGAATAACCTCGGCCGCCGTCCCCGTGAGGAAGCACTCCTCGGCTGTGTAAAGATCATGACGGGTGAAATCAGTCTCCGAGGCGGGGAGGCCGGCGGTCTTGGCCAGGTCGAGGACCACGGCCCGGGTGACGCCCTCCAGGATGCCGCTCGTGTTCGGCGGCGTGATCAGGACACCCCGGCGCACGATAAAGATGTTGTCCCCGGTCCCCTCGGTGATGAAGCCCTCGGAATTCATGATCAGGACCTCGTGGTAGCCGAGGTGGTTGGCGTCGAGTTTGGCCAGGATGCTGTTGAGGTAGTTCAGGGACTTGATCCTCGGGTTGAGAGCCTCGTTCTGGTTTCGTCGCGTGGCCACGGTCACGACCTTGAGGCCGTCCACGTAGACCGCTTCGGGAAAGAGGCTGATCGTGTCGGCGATGACAACCACCGTTGGCCGCGGGCACCGGCGGGGATCGAGGCCCAGGTCGCCGGGACCGCGCGAGACGACGAGACGAACATAGGCCTCTCTCAGGTCGTTGCGTCGGAGAGTCTCCACAACGGCCTCGGCCATCGCGGCCGGGGAAAGGGGTATGTCCAGCATCACGGACTTGGCTGACTCGTAGAGCCTAACAAGGTGGTCGTCGAGCTTCCAGACCCGGCCGTTATAGGCTCGGATGCCCTCGAAGACGCCGTCGCCGTAGAGGAAGCCGTGGTCGAATACCGACACCCGGGCCTCGTCTTTGGGGTAGTAGTGGCCGTCGATGTAAACCACTCGGTTCATGTCCATCTCTCCTTCCGTCTAAGCTGTAGGGTCCGCGGGTGTCAAGGATGGGGGTTCCGTGGGCGCCGAGGCTGTGGGTAATCCGCCGGAAACCGCCGCCGCGACCAGATCGCCGAACCGCTCCGTGCCGGTGGCGCCGCCCAGGTCGGCCGGGAGATGCCCGGCCTCCAAGACCCCGGTGACGGCGGAGTCGATGGCCTGGGCCATGTCCTCCCGGTCAAAGCTGTATCTCGCCATCATGGCCAGGCCCAAAATAGCGCCGGCGGGGTTGGCCAGCCCGCGCCCGGCGATGTCCGGGGCCGACCCGTGAACCGGCTCGTAGAGACCGGTCCGGCCGCCCAGGCTAGCCGAGGGAAGAAGGCCCAGCGAGCCGACGATGGCCCCCCCGATGTCGGTCAGAATGTCGCCGAAGGTGTTCTCGGTGACAATCACGTCGAATTGGCCGGGATCGCGGACGAGTTGAAGGCCGCAGTTGTCCGCGTAGAGGTGCCTCAGGCGCACCTCGGGAAAGCTCGGGGCCAGGGCCGAAACCGTCTCCCGCCAGAGCCTGGACGTGACCAGGACGTTCTCCTTGTCGACCGAGGTGAGACGGCCCGCTCTGGCGGCCGCCAGACGGAAGGCTACTTCCGCGACCCGCCTTATCTCGCGGACGGAGTAGCGCATGACATCCTCGGCCGCCAACTCGTCGTCCGGCCGCCCCTTCTCCGGCGGGATGAGGCGCTTGGGTCCGAAGTAGAGCCCTCCCGTGAGTTCCCGGACGAAGACAATGTCGACCCCGTGGGCCACCACTTCGGGCCGGAGAGGAGATAGGCGGGCCAGACTGGCCGGAAGCCGCACCGGACGAACGTTGGCGAAAGCGCCCAAAGCCTGCCTCAGATCAAGGAGCCCCCGCTCCGGGCGCAACTCGGCCGGGAGCCGATCGTAGCCCGGCCCCCCTACGGCCCCCATCAGGACCACGTCAGCCTCCAGGCAGGCCCGGCGCGTCCCGGGCGGGAAGGGCAAGCCCGTCTGGTCGACGGCCGCGCCCCCAAAGGGTAGCTCCTCCAAAGAGTAGTCCAGACCGAACGACCCGGCGGCCGCCCTGAGGACCTTCAGAGCCTCGGCGACAACCTCGGGGCCCACGCCATCGCCGGCCAGGACGGCGATACGAAAGGAACGAGGGGTGGCCTCGGTTCTCATGGGCGACGGACCTCCTCGTCGGCGAGACGGCGCCGGGTCAGTTCGACCAGACCGCCGGCCTCGATGATCTCTCGCAGGAAGACCGGGAAGGGCCGACCCGTCCAGGTTCGCCCGGTCGTCCTGTTGGTCAGGACCCCGCTCTGGTCGTCGAACTTCAGGTTGTCGCCGGATTGGATCTCCGCGGCCGCTTCCGGGGCCTCCAGAAGAGGCAGGCCGATGTTGATGGCGTTGCGGAAGAAGATGCGAGCGAAGGACGAGGCCACGACCAGACAAACCCCGCAGGCCTTAATGGCCAGGGGAGCGTGTTCGCGGGAGCTCCCGCAGCCGAAGTTGGCCCCGGCGACGATGAGGTCTCCGGGCCGGACGCCCGCGGCGAAGGAGGGGTCAAGATCGGCAAGACAGTGCCGCGCCAGCGCCGCCGGCTCGGACGTATTAAGGTAGCGGGCCGGGATGATGCCGTCGGTGTCAACGTTGTTCCCGTACTTCCAGACTCGCCCGGTCAAGTGACCACCTCCTCGGGATCGGCGATCCGGCCCAGGACGGCCGAAGCCGCCGCCACGGCCGGTCCGGCCAGGTAGACTTCGCTCGACGGATGGCCCATCCGCCCGACGAAGTTGCGGTTCGTGGTGGCTACGCACCGCTCGCCGGGGCCCAGGACGCCCATGTGGCCCCCCAGGCAGGGGCCGCAGGTGGGCGTGCTCACCGCCGCGCCGGCGGCCAGGAAGGTCTCGACGATCCCCTCGGCCACGGCCTGGCGGAAGACGGTGGGAGTGGCCGGAATGACAAGGCAACGGACGCCCCGCCGGACCTTCCGCCCTCGGAGGACGGCCGCCGCCAGGCGGAGGTCCTCCAGCCGGCCATTGGTGCACGAGCCAATGACCACCTGATCGATCGGCACATCTCCGACCTCGGACGCGGGCACACCGTTTGAGGGCAGGTGAGGCGTTGCCACCATGGGCGGGATGCGGGTGGCGTCGAAAGTGTAGGCGGCGACGCGGTCGGCCCCCCCGGCCGCGATCCTCGGCCCCGCCGCCCCGATCCTCGGCCCGACCTCCGGCCGCCTGGGCCGGTCATCGAGGTAGGCCCGGGTCAGCCTGTCGGCGGCGATGATGCCGTTCTTGGCCCCGAACTCGATGGCCATGTTGCACATGGTCAGCCGTCCCTCAACCGAGAGTGCCGAGACGGCCCGGCCCTGAAACTCGAGCGAGGCGCCCAGGGCCCCGTCCACGCCGAGATGAGCCAGGGCGTGGAGCACGAGGTCCTTCCCGCCCACCCACGGACGGGTTTGACCCTCGAAGTTAACCGAGATCGTGGACGGAACCCGGAACCACAGGCGGCCGGTGGCCATGGCCACGGCGGCATCGGTGCTGCCGACACCGGTGGCGAAAGCGCCCAGAGCGCCGAAGGTGCAGGTGTGGGAATCGGCCCCCACGATGACCTGGCCCGGGCAGACGAAACCTTGCTCCGGAAGGAGAGCGTGCTCGACCCCCATCTCCCCCACGTCATAAAAGTGCGGCAGACCCTGCTGCCGGGCGAACTGCCGGGTCTGGGCCGCCTGCTCGGCCGAAAGGATGTCCTTGTTGGGGGTGAAGTGATCGTTGACCAGGACCACTCGGGCCGCATCGAAGACCCGGCGCCGGCCGATTCGGTCGAACTCTTGGATGGCCAGCGGCCCGGTGATGTCGTTGGCCAGGACGAGATCAACGTCGATCTCGATCAGTTCCCCGGGTTCCACCGGATGTCCGGCCCGGGCGGAAAGGATGTCGAGGGTCAGGCTCACGACGAGGCCACCTCCGCTCCACCACCCGATCGCGCCACCGGGCCACCCGATCGCGCCGCTAGGTCCGGGTCCTGCTCCAGGAGACGATTGAGGGCCTTGACATAGGCGAAAGCGCTGGCCTCGATGACGTCGGTGCTCACCCCGCGACCCAGGGCCTTGAGGTCGCCGCACTCCAGGCGAAGAGTGACCTCGCCCAGGGCGTCCTCCCCGCTGGTGGCCGCCTTCAGGGCGTAGTCGGCCAGGCGCAGCCTGTCCTTGAGGCCCAGAGCCTGGGCCAGGGCCCGGAAGACCGCGTCGACCGGCCCGGTGCCAAGGCCGGCCTCGTCCCTGGTCTCGGACCTCACCTTGACCCTGACCGTGGCCGTGGGGATGGCCCCGCTGCCGGAGACAACGTGGAAGGACTCCAGGGTGACCGCCTGGGGTCCGTCCCTCATCTCGTCCTCTACCAGGACCTCCAGATCGCGCTCGGTGACCTCGCGTTTCCGGTCGGCCAGTTCCTTGAAACGAGCGAAGATCCGGTCCAGACCGGCGGGCGTCACGGCGTAACCCATCTCGGCCAGCCTGCCGTGAAGGGCGTGCCGGCCGGAGAGCTTCCCCAAAACCATGGAACTGCCCGAGAGACCCACGTCTTCCGGGCGCATTATCTCGTAGGTCAAGGGCTGCTTCAGGACACCGTCTTGGTGGATGCCTGACTGGTGAGCGAAAGCGTTGGCCCCGACGACGGCCTTGTTGGGCTGGACCGGAACTCCGGTCAGGACGCTGACCAGACGGCTGGTCCGGGCCAGTTGCCGGGTATCCACCCCACAGACGCGGGCATAGAGGCTCTTACGGGTCACAAGGCCCATGACCACCTCTTCGAGCGGGGCGTTCCCGGCCCGCTCGCCAAGTCCGTTCACCGTGCCCTCGACCTGCTCGACTCCGGCCTGGATGGCGGCGAGGGTGTTGGCCACGGCCAGTCCGAGGTCGTCATGGCAGTGGACAGAGAACCGGATGCCCGGATGGACCGGAAGAATTTTCTCTCGAAGCCCCTCGACGAGAGCTCCGAACTCCAGGGGAGTGGAGTAGCCCACGGTGTCGGGAACATTGAGAACCGCCGCGCCGGCCGCGGCGACTCGGGAGAAGACGCGGGCCAGAAAGTCGGGATCGGAACGCGTGGCGTCCTCGGCGGAGAACTCTACTTCGGCCCCGGTCGAGACGGCGTAGCGGGTCCACCTCTCGGCCTCCGTCAGGACCTCGTCCTCGCCCAGACGCAGCTTGTACTTCATGTGGACCGGCGAGGTCGCCAGAAAGATGTGGAGGCGCGGCCTCTCCGCGGACCGGATGGCCTCCCAGGCCCGGTCGATGTCCTCGGGCCGGGTGCGGGCCAGGGCGGCCACCGTCACGCCGGAAACAGCCGCGGCCACGGCCTTGACGGCCGCAAAATCCCCGGGCGAGGCGGCGGGGAAGCCGGCCTCAATGACGTCTACCCGTAGCCGGACCAACTGCCTGGCTATCTCCACCTTCTCGCCGACCGACAGCCCGACACCCGGAGTCTGCTCGCCGTCGCGCAAGGTAGTGTCGAAAATCGCCACTTGATCCAGGCTCATGGTCTGGCTCCCTCCGTCCGGCCGGACCCTCTGCCGGAGAAAAGCAAAAAGACCCGGGGCACAGTTCACATGGAACTTGCCGCTCGGGTCTTTTCTACCCACGGTGTACCCCGGATGCGGGGCGGCGCCGCTCGGACCTGCCGCGTCCACGGGCCTATCGAAGCGCCCGGAAGCAAACGCGGTGGAACCCTAGGCACCCTTCCGGAATCCTGTATTTTGTTGGTTGGCCGGGCCACCTGCCGGCCAAAGGCGGCCTGGCCGGGTCCGGCTAATGGGGAAGTGGGATTTTACGCAAGAGGGCAGTATCCTGCTTGTCATACAACATTTTGTCGCCAGTCGCTACTATTTGGGCAACCCTACACAGTGGTGCAGCACAGGTAGCCGGTAATGAGGACCGTGGGAATGCCGCCCGGCGGACGAGCTAGATGGCCGCGTGCTCCGTCCGGGCGATGATTTCGTCCTGCAGGGCCCGACCCAGATCGCAGAAGTAGTCGCTGTAGCCCGCCACCCGGACGATGAGGTCGCGGTGGCGTTCGGGATCGGTTTGGGCCCGACGCAGCGTCTCCGCCGTCACCACGTTGAACTGAAGGTGGTGCCCGTCCAGTCTGAAGTATGACCGGATGAGGTGAGCCAGGTTCCTGAGACCCTCCTCCCCTTCCAGAAGAGTGGGCGTGAACTTCTGGTTGAGGAGCGTCCCGCCGGTGCGGACCTGGTCGATCTTGGCCGCCGAGCGCAGGACGGCCGTGGGCCCGCGGCGGTCGGCGCCCTGGACGGGAGAGATACCCTCGGACAGCGGCTGTCCGGCCCGGCGACCGTCGGGAGTCGCCCCGACCACCGACCCGAAGTAGACGTGGCAGGTTGTGGGTAGGAGGTTGATGCGGTAGACTCCGCCCTTGGTGTTCGGGCGGCCGTCGACCGAGGCGTAGAAGGCGTCAAAGACCCAGACCGCGAGGTCGTCGGCGAAGTCGTCATCGTTGCCGTAGCGAGGAGTGCGGTTGATCAGTAGTTGGCGGACCTTCTCGCACCCGTCGAAATCCCCGGCCAGGGCCTGGAGAAGAGCCGCCAGGGAAAGCGGGGCGGCGTCGCGCCCGGTAACCGCATCCCGCCCTCCGGCCCCCGGCCCGGGCCCGCCCCCCATCTTGGCCTGCCCGCCGAAGACGTGGCCCTGGAGCGCCGCCAGGCTGTCGGTCACGGTGCCGAGCCCCACGCCCTGGATGTAGGAGGTATTGTAGCGGGGCCCCCCGTCGTTGTAGTCCCGGCCCTTGGCGACACAGTCATTAATGAGAATGGAGAGAAACGGGGCGGGCATGTGGGAGGCGTAGAGGCGTTCGATGACGTTGTTGCCCTTGACCTTGACCCCGACAAAGTGGTCCATCTGGGCCCGGAAGGCCGCGAGAATCTGGTCGAAGCTCTGGAAGCCGGACGGGTCGCCGGTGGCCGGGCCGAGGCGCCTGCCCGTTCGCGGGTCGACCCCGTCGTGGAGGGCGAGTTCAAGCATTTTCGTCAGGTTGAAGTAGCCGGTGAGGATGTAGGCTTCCTTGCCGAAGGCCCCCGTTTCGACGCAGCCGCTCGTGCCGCCGCATCGGGCGTCCTCGATCGACTTCCCCTGCCGGAGCAGCTCCTCGACGACTAGATCGGCGTTGAAGACCGAGGGCTGGCCCCAACCCTTTCGGATAACCTCGCAGGCTTTCAAGAGGAAGCGATCGGGACTCTTCTGGCTGAGCTGGATGTTGGAACTCGGCTGGAGCAGGCGCATCTCGTCGATGACCTCAAGCAAGAGGTAGCTGAGATCGTTCACACCATCGGCCCCGTCCGGCCGGAGCCCGCCGAGGTTGATGTTGGCGAAGTCGGTGTAGGTGCCGCTCTCCTCGGCCGTCACGCCGACCTTGGGTGGAGCGGGCTGGTTCGAGAACTTAATCCAGAAGCATTGAAGGAGCTCGCGGGCTTGGGCCTCGGTGAGAATGCCGGCCTCAAGATCCCGCCGGTAGAAGGGGTAGAGGTGCTGGTCCAGGCGGCCGGGATTGAAGGCGTCCCAGGTGTTGAGTTCGGTGATAACCCCGAGGTGGCAGAACCAGTAGGCCTGGAGGGCCTCGCGGAAGTTCCGGGGGGCCTCGGCCGGCACCCGGGCGCAGGTGGCGGCAATCTCCAGAAGTTCCGCCCGGCGGACGGGGTCGGGCTCAACCAGGGCCAGTCTCCCGGCCTCCTCGGCGTGCCGCTCGGCGTACCTGATCAGGGCCCGGGCCGCCAGGCGCATGGCCTTGAGCTGCTGCTCCCTGGCGTAGGCGGCGGGGTCGTCGAGGTAGTCGAGGGCGGCCAGGGCCTGGTCGATGTCGCCGATGAAGCCGAGGAATCCCTGGTGGTAGATCTTGTCGTCCAGGACCGTGTGGCCGGGGGCCCGCTGTTCCATGAACTCGGTGAAGACCCCGCCCTCGTAAGCCGCCTTCCACTCGTCGGTCATGGCCTCGAAGATGAGGTCGCGCATGGAGCGGCCCGTCCAGAAGGGGATGATCACGTCGCGGTAGACAAGCCGGACGGCGTCGCTCACGGCGAAAGGTATCTTCTCGCGGGAGTCGAGAAGATCGAGATCGGCCAGGCTGTGGCAACAGAGTTCGGGATAGGTGGGCGTGGCTTTGGGAGACGGGCCTCGCTCGCCGACGATGAGTTCCCCCTCGCCGATGTGAACGGCCTTGCGCCCAAGGAGATACTCGAAAGCCAGGGCCCGCCGGACCGCGGACGACGCGGCCGAGGCGCTCGAAAGGCTCCGGTAGAACTCGGTCACCAGCTCGGCCCTCTCGCTGGAGATGAAGGGCTTGGTTGTATGGCTTCTGTGCCTGAGACGCGACACTCTCTCGGACAGCATCGGTGTCTACCCCCCCTAGCGCCCGATCTTCACCTTGAGCCCTCGCTCCCGCCAGCGACGGGCGATCTCCGTCATTCTCTCCGGGGAGGGCGCTTCCGTCTCGGGTAGAGAGTAGTCTCGTCCGAGGCGGCGGTACTTGTCGACACCCGTCCGATGGTAGGGCAGAAGGCCGACCGGCGGGGCCGGCCCGAGGCCGCGCAGGAACTCGGCCGTGGCGGAGAGATTCCCCTCGTCGTCATTGATACCCGGAATGATCGGGACGCGAACGACAACATCGCACCCCCGCCCCACCAGGAGGCGCAGGTTGTCGAGAACGAGCTCACTCGGGACCCCGGTGAAGCGCCGGTGAGTCTCGCTGTCCATGAGTTTCAGGTCGTAGAGAAAGGTGCTCACCAAGGGCGCCACGGCCAAAAGAGCCTCCGGCCCGGCGAAGCCCGAGGTGTCGACTACAACGCGATGACCCCGCCGGCGAAGAAGCCCAAGAAGCTCGCCGAGAAACTCCGGTTGGGCCAGGGGTTCACCGCCGGAGATGGTGACGCCTCCCCCCGACTCCTCGTGGAAGACTCGGTCCCTCTCGACCTCCGCCACCACTTCCCGGGCGGACACGGTTCTCCCCACGATCTCCCGGGCCCCCGACGGGCAGACCCGGGCGCACTCGCCGCAGGCGCGGCAGAGCGATCTCCCGGATGCCGCGGAAGCCTCGGGCGGCAGAGGCCCGGCCGCTCCGGGCGGCAGAGGCCCGGCCGCTCCGCTTGGGCAGACCCGGACACAGTCCCCGCAGCCCAGACACCGGTCGCCCCGGAGCATGATCTCGCGGTCTGACCGCTGGCTCTCGGGGTTGTGACACCACGGGCATCGCAAGGGACAACCCTTGAGAAAGACGGTGGTCCGGATGCCCGGGCCGTCATGGATGGCAAACCGCATGAGGTCGAAGATGAGGCCCGAAGTCACGAGGAGTGATTCCTTCCTTCGGCGCGGGTGAATTCACGGCCTTCCTTTCGCCGCGAACGAGCGCTGTTCCCCTAGAACATCTCCAGCGTGGCGTGCTTTCTGGCCTTTCTCTCGGCCCAAGCGTAGACCACGAAGCCGACGGCCAGCCAGACCAGTCCAAGCGCCAGCTCCTTCCCGAGGAGAAGACCCACCCCGGTCCCCTCTCCGATGACAGCCAGACGGGCGGCGGCCACACTCCGGGTCATGGGCAAGGCATAGGCCACTGTCCGCAGAGCCGCCGGAAGCGCCTCCAGGGGAAAGTTTATGCCGCACAGGGTGAGAAGGATGCCGGCGGTGATGTTGCCGCTGAGATCGATGTCGGGCAGGTAGAGGCCGAGGCTCCCGAGCGCGGTTCCCAGGCACGACGTGGCGAAGACGGCCGTTACGATGGCGCCGATGAGGAGAGGCCAGTTCGCTCTCCCGAGGTCGAGGCCGAAGCCGTAGGCCCCGATGGCCAGAGCCGCCCCGGTGATGATGATACCGTGGAGACCCAGAAGCCAGATCTGGCCGCCGAAGACGAAGAACCTGCTCCGCGGGGCCAGGGCCACGATGGCCAGGGTGCCGTTGCGGCGCTGGAGAACCAGGCTCTCGGCCACGGTGTAAAGACTGGCCAGGGCCATGACCTGGATGGTGTTGCCGATGATCTGGAAGCTGACGTCGGCTTGCCCGGTAATGAACCTGGCCATGACCCCGAAGAAGATTACCTGCGCCGCCGGCCTGACGATGAGGGTCAAGCCGTAGACCCAGGGTCGCATCCAGCCGTAGGCCAGAAGAAAGTTGGTCCTATTCAGACGGACGAAGACTCCCAAGGCGTCCCACATGGTCAGGCCACCGCCAATTGCCCTGCTTGGCGTATCTTTCTCTCGAAGACCAGCCGGAACAGAACGAAGGCCAGGACAAAGTCCACCAGGCCGACCACGGCCAGTCCGGTGGCCGCGGAGGCGAAGGACGTGGTCCACAGCCCTGTCGCCGCTTCGCCCAAGACGGCCCACCGGATGGCCTCCCTGGCCCAGGCCATCGGTGTGCACAGCCCGATGCAGCGAAACCACGCCGGTAGAATGGTCAGCGGGAAATAGAGCCCTGAGGCCAGGTAGATGGGAAAGGACAGACCGTTGGCGATGACGTTGGCCTGCCGCGACAGCATGAAGAGATGGGCCAGGACCAGGGCGAAGCCCACGAAGGAGAAGAGAACCAGAACCAGAGCCAGGACCAGGGCGGCCGGGTCGGCGATAGTGATGGACACCCCAAGGCCGAGACGGGCCCAGACGTAGCTGATGCCCAAGGTCACAAGCCCGAGCGCGGTGTTACCGAGGATCTTGCCCAGCAGAATGACCGGAAAGGCCACGGGCGCGATGAGAAGCAGTTCCAGGGTCCCCATCCACCGCTCGCGATTGATGTCGGTCGCCGACGACCAGAGCGTGGTCATCCAGAGGGTCATCAGCCCCGAGCCCACGATTACGTACTCGCCGAAATCGTCGGCGCCCCACCACCGGAACATGTAGCACGAGATCGTGGTGAAGATGATGGGTTGGAAGAGCACGACGAAACGCATCATGGACCGGGCCAGGCTGTGCTCGGCCTGAGTGAAGGCGGATCGGAGGATGGCTCTCAGGGTAGAGCGCATCAGGATTTGCCCCCCACCAAGCGAATGTAGGCATCCTCCAGATTGGCCTCCCGGACGCGGACCTCGGCCGCCCTCCCTCCCAGGCGTTCTGACAAGGCTTCGGCCGTGGCCTCCGGGGTAACCGTTGGAATCTGCAGAAGGAGCCTGGCCCCCAGGGACACGCTCTGCATGGCCCCCGCGCCGGGTAGGTCCCGAAGACTCTCGAGGTCGCCCGGGGATAGCCCCGCGGTCACGGCCTCCACGACCGACAGCCCGACAGCCAGCCTCTTCAGAGCCGCGGGACTGTCGAGAGCGACCAACCGGCCGTGGTTGATGATGCCGATGCGGCCGCAGAGCAACTCGGCTTCGAGCATGTAGTGGGTGGTGAGGATAACCGTGGCCCCGCCTTCGGCCAGGGCCGCGATCAGTTCTCGGGCGGCCTGGGCCCCCACCGGGTCGAGCCCGATGGTCGGCTCGTCCAGGAAGAGAACTTCGGGGTTGTTCACCAGGGCTCGAACGATGGAGAGCCGCTGCTTCATGCCCTTGGAGTAGGTTTCGACCCTGCGGTCCGCGGCCTCGGTGAGGCCGGCCTGCTCGAGCAACCGGCCGATGAGCTCGCGCTGCCGACGCGGCGAAACCCGGTAGAGGTCGGCGAAGTACTGGAGGTTGTCCCGGCCGGTCAGTCTCCAGTAGAGAGTGCGCTCACCTCCGAAGACCACATTTATCCGTGGCCTGATGGCGGTGGGCTTCCGAGCGACATCGTATCCCAGAACCTCGGCCGTTCCCGTGGTCGGGAGAAGGAGGGTGGTCAGGATCTTGATCGTGGTCGTCTTGCCGGCCCCATTCGGACCCAGGAGGCCGAAGATTTCGCCGCCGGCTACCGAGAACGTGACCTGGGAGAGGGCGTCTACCTCCTTGCGTTTCCGGCGCCAAAAGCCGCTCTCAATCACGTAGATCCGTCCCAAGTCAGTGACGCGGATGGTCTCCAACTTGAAGGCCAGGCCTCCTCTCCAAGCGGGAACTGCCGGGCGACCCCCAAGGTCGCGCCTAGCGCCGCCCGGGCGGGTCACACCTAATCAAGCCGATATGAGTTGGGCACGCACAAGGCAAGCCGGAGCCATGGTTTCGCTGACATCAATGCCCGGTCCTCGGCTCGATCGTTGCCGATCAACTAGGATCGATCGGATATCCCACGCCGGTCAGACGCCCCGGCAGTTAGCCCTTCTTCACGATCTTCTTCTTGTTCATCGCCTCCGGCACAGTTCTCACCTCCCGCCGCGAGAATGGTGTGAAGCGGTGTTCCGGCCTGCACTCGCGCGTGCCAAATCTGATCCAGGCCCAGTACGGCCAGGTTACTAGATGGACATATATACAAGTGTATGTTACATGCGAGTTCAAGCCCTGTCAATCCTTGGGGCCCTTCCTTGATGTCGCCCGCGCCACCAATGTATGATGGTATCAAGATGCGTGGGTAGCTACCCGAACTGACGTGCGTCAGCGGGACCGGCGGGGAGGCCCCGATTTGATCGGCGCCCTCGACTATGACCTCGAAAACCTGGTTCGAGCCCACGAGGCGACCGGGGCGGGCCTTTGCACTCTCTTCCTCCTGGACGTCGACAACTACCATCAGAAGATCGGTCCGCTGAAGGAAAACCCGTCGGACCTGCCCCTGCTGGAGGAACTCCTGACCTGGATCGAAGGGAGCCTTCCCGGTCAACCGGCCCTCTACCACCACGGCCGCGACTCGCTTCTGGCCGTGTACTGGAACCGGGCCATCAGCGATGTCCTGCCCCTTCTCTACGCCTGGCACGCCGTGGTCCCATCCCAGGTCTTTGGGGCCGGCCCCGCGAACCTCAGCTTCACTCTCACCGCGTCCGTGGGCGAGCATCCCACTCACGCCAACGGACTCAGAAAGCTGCTACGGGTCCTCGAAGACTGCCTCTTCGACGGCAAGAGGGGCGGCAAGGGCCGCATCGTCATTGCCTTCTCGGGCCCCATGGTCCTCAAGAGTTCTTACTACTCCGCCACCCAACTGCGACGCCTGGCCGCCCTAGCTCAACGAGAGGGCGCCACCGAGGCCACTCTCCTCCGGGAGGCCCTGGACCTCATTCTGAGGAAGTACGACGATCGGTCCCCCGCCTGAGACCACCAGGAGTAACCGCCGCGGGTTCGAGGGTCGCCCCATCCTGGCTTGGAAGGAGAAGGGTGGCAAAGCGCTGAAGAGTCCCTCGGTTTTGGGGTGGCGATCCACAGGAAGCGAGGGTCGGCTGGATGTCGGTCACAGCGGTTGTCGGGGTCAACTGGGGAGATGAAGGCAAGGGGCGGGTAGTCGACTACCTGGCCGGCGCCGCCGATGTGATCGTCCGCTTCCAGGGCGGGAATAACGCCGGGCACACCGTTGTCAACGACATGGGGCTCTTCAAGCTTCATCTGGTTCCGTCCGGAGTCTTCCACCCGACGGTGACCAATCTCATGGGAACGGGCATGGTCGTGGACCTGGAAGCCCTCTGCGGGGAAATCGACGGTCTGGCCGCCCGGGGCGTGCGACCCATCAACCTCAAGATCTCCGACCGGGCCGTGATCGTCTTCCCGTTTCACCGCGAGATCGACGCTCTGGAGGAAGGGCGGCTGACCCAGCCGCACGGATCGACCAAGCGCGGCATAGCCCCGGCTTTCGGCGACCGCTACCTAAGGAAGGCCGTGCTTGTCGGCGAGCTTCTCTACCCGGACTACCTGCGCCGTCACCTGGCCGATGTTGTCGAGTGGAACTCGCTCGTCTTGAGCGGCATCTACGGAAGGCCCAAGCCGGACTTCGACGAGATTCTGGCCTGGACCGAGCGCTACGGAGGGGCCATTCGTCATCTGATTACCGACACGAGCCTGGAGATTGAACAGGCCGTGGCCTCCGGGAAGCGCATTCTCTTTGAGGGACAACTGGGCGCCCTGCGTGACCTTCACTACGGCATGTATCCCTACGTAACGTCATCCTCCTGTCTGGCCTCCTTCGCCCGTATCGGCGGCGGATTGTTCGAGACGCCGCTCAGGTCGGTCATCGGGGTCATGAAAGCCTACTCCACAGTCATCGGTGAGGGTCCCTTCGTGACTGAACTTAGCGGAGAACTAGCCGACCGCATCCGCGAGCGCGGAGGCGAGTACGGCACGGCGACGGGCCGGCCCCGCCGGATAGGTTGGTTCGACGCCGTCGGCTCCCGCTACGGGGCCAAGGTCCAGGGTCTGACCGAGATCGCCTTGACCAAGCTGGACGTGCTCTCCGGTGAGCCCGTCCTCAAGATCTGCGTGGGCTATGCCACTCCCGGCGGCGTCACCGACCGCTTCCCCCTCACCCCTGTCCTGGAGATCGCCAAACCGGTCTACGAGGAGCTTCCGGGGTGGGAGGAGGATATCGGGTCTGTCCGCCGCTTCGACGACCTGCCTTCCCGGGCCCGCGAGTACGTTCTCGCCCTGGAAGGGCTTGTCGGCAAACCTATCACTCTCATCTCGGTCGGCGCCGAGCGCCAGAGCATGATCCAACGGCGCCGCCGCTAAGGGGCGGAGGTACCGGGTGCCGACGGTCGACACCACCCGGGGAACCTTGAACTCGGTCCCGGGCGCCATCGCCACTCTGCCCGGGGCCTCGGCGAGAGGCCGACGCCCCGGGCAGAGGGGAACTCACGTCACGCGGACCGAGCCGTCAAGGGATCGTCCCTACGGCGACGGCGGTGACTGATAGATAGTAACATGTTCGATGCTGGTGTTAGTGTACCAGGAATTAGTATCCCAGCACGAATACACGCAACTGCTGCTGCAGTACGTCTGGCAGTCTTGAATCATCCTGTCGATCGTTTCCATTCACTTTCACCTCCCTGGCTCCGCCCAGATTGCCCGCGTCAGCCGGTCACCGGGGCGGGTTCGCCCGCGGACGTCTCCGTCCCCACGACCCGACCATCCTCCAGGTGGACCGTAATGTCCCCCACAGTAGCCAGGGTGCTGTCGTGGGTGATGACGAGACAAAGCTTGCCGACAAATAGGGTCCGAATTGCCCCGCGGAGCACATCCTTGACTTCGGCGTCCAGGTGAGCCGTGGCCTCGTCGAAGATGACAACCTCAGCCTCCCGGAGCAGGGCCCGCAGGACAGCCACGATCTGCCGCTGGCCGCCGGAGAGCCGGCGTCCGCCCTCGCCCACGGGTGTGTCGAGGGCCTGTGGCAGCCGGGCGACAAGCGTCGCCACCGCCGAGTTCCCGTTGAGCCGCTCCAGAGCCCCGCCCACGTCGATGCCTTCAACGAGTTCGAGGTTCTCTCGCACCGTCCCGTCGAAGAGAAAAGGCTCCTGGGAGACGATGGCCACCTTCCGCCGCCAGGCCAGGACGTCCAGGTCGCGAAGCTCGCGGCCGTTGATCATAATCTCGCCTTGGTAGGTGGTGTAGTAGCCGAGGAGGAGCCTCACGACCGTGCTCTTTCCCGCGCCATTGGGTCCCACCAGGCAAACGACTCCGGGCCGGCGTAGATCCAGGAACAGTCCGGCCAGAGCCGACTTCTCGGGTCGCGCGGGGTAGGTGAAGGCCACGTCCCGGAACTCCACCCGCTCCACCCTCTCGACCGCCGGTTTCCCGGCATAGCGCGTCCGCTCGGTGGTCTCGCGAAGGAACTCGTCCAGGCGATCAAGGGCCCCCAGAGCCGGCTGAATGGTCTGGGCGTAGGTCATAACGTAGCTGAACGGGCCGAGAACCTTGCCCACGTAGGCCGAGAAGGCCAGGTAGCCGCCGAGGGTGAAGGTCCCGGCAATGATCCCGCGTCCGGAGAAGAAGAGCAGGGATGTCGAGACGAGGCTTCCGATAAGGATCATGGCCTCCATCCCGAAGATGGCCACCTGCCCTTGTTTGATGCCCACTCTGGCCACCTCGGACGACAGGCGAATGGCCTCACCGGCCCGCTTGTCCTCAAGACCCAGGCTCTTGACCTCGCTCATGCCCTGGAAGGTTTCCTGCAGTTTGCCCGACATGAGCCCGCCCGTCTGGAACAGGGCCTTGGAGGTCCGCCGATAGCCCCCTGAGACGTAACGGGTGGCCACGTAGAAGGCCGGGAGGAAGGCCAGGAGAACGAAGGTCAGGGGCGCGTTGAGAGTGAAGATGATGATGAGAACCCCGACGAACTCCAAGGCCGAGACAACCGTCTTGAAGGCCCCCGACCCGAAGAGTGGGCCGAGAGCCGTGATCTCGCTCATGCGAGCGGTAAGATAGCCAGTCTGGTTCTTCTCGAGAATCTCCAGGGGCAAGCTCACCACGTGCCGGAAAACCGACCGCCGGACCTCGTGGAGAATCTTCTGGCTGGTCACAACGAAGAGAGTGCTCGAGACCAGGCTGAGAACCGAGCAGCCGGCGTAGAGGCCGATGAGCAGGAGAGCGCGCGTGGCCAGCGTCGCAACGCTGCCGCTGGGAATGGCCTCATCAACGATGCTCCGCATGATCAGGGGCGGGACCAGGCCAATCAGCGCGAGAGCCACCATGAGGATCGTGCCGCCGGTGACCGCCAGCCAGTGTTTCCTGACGGCGGCCAGGAGAAGTTTTCTTACGGCCATCCGCCGCTTAGCCTCCCGCCACAGTCGACCGCCATTCGCCGCGGTCGGGGTCATAGTCGCAGAAGTCGACGCTGGTAAGGGACTCTCCCCGCCCGTGGATCAGGCGACAGTCAAAGCAGGCCAAACGGAACTCACACCGGCCACACTTGTCCAGGCGGGTCTTGGCCCGTGCCCAGTAGGGCTTATGGCGCCCCGCGGACAGGATGGCCCAAAGGTCCTCGGTCTTGGCATCACCGAGAACCCACTTCCGGCCACCGGGGCAGGCCAGGACCCTGCCGTCGGCCGCAATGGCGAGCTTGCCGGCGAAGCAGGTGTGGTAGTCCTGGGTTATCGACAGCAACCGGGGATCAACGCGCATGAACCACCGCCTGGCCGAGAGCAGAGTCCGGCCCGCGCCGGTGGGAGTGAGAGCGCCGTCGCCGGTGGGGAAAAGAGGTATGACCCGCGGGGGAAGCCGGGTATAGGGCTTGTAGAAGGTCTCCGCCTCGCTCCAGTGATCCTCTGCCCGGCTGGTCACCACGAGACTTATGAAGGGACTGCCGCCGGCGGCCTTGAGGAGTTCGAGATTGGTCATGAGGGCGGCGTGGGCGCCTGGCCGTCCGGCCACCTCGTCGTGAACCTCGGGGTGGTGCGAGTAGACCGAGAAGGCGAAGCGCACCCGGGGGTCGCCTGCCCAGCGATCGGGCAGGGGCGTAAACCCGCTCGTCCACACAGTGACGAGGGCGATGCCGAGAGCTAGGGCCTCCTCCAGAACCTCTTCCCAGTTGGGGGAGAGAAGAACGTCGCCGCCCATGAGGTGAAGCTCGCCCGCGCCGAGATCCACCGCCTGGCGGAAGATTGCCCGCCGGCGTTCGGGCGCGAGGGGTGGCCCCCCTAGATCGCCGTACCGGCCGCAACCGGTGCCGCGGCCGAAGACGTCGGGCACGTGACAGTAGAGGCAGTCGAGAGGGCACTCCTGGGTCAACTCCAGGAAGAGTACCCTCACGCGGGTGGGCTCGAAAAAGGAGATGAAGCCGGGACCGGATCCGCGCTCGATGGTCTTGATGTAGTACGGGCGGTCGTACTCGCCCCCGAGATCCCTTTCCTTGAGCTTGGTCAGGCAGTCCTCGATCTTCTGGCGCTCGTCCGGGGTGCGGGCCTGGAGAAGCTCCTCCATGGGTTTGGACCCCAGGGCCTCGCGGACGAAATCAGACTCCACGCGGTGGAGGGAGGCAAGACTCCCGCCCAGGCAATCGTAGAGGCAGATGTTTCGGGCGCCCTCCACTAGGCGGCACTCCGGATGCAGGCGCAGGAAGCCCATGCGACCAGCCGTCCTCTCAGGGAGGTGAGATGTGGTCCCCTCCGTATTCACCCGTTGAAGATGCGGTCCTGCTCGATCTCGTCGACGCTCGACTGGAAGGACGCCAGGCTGGCCGGGTTTCTCTCCAGGATCGTGAAGAGCGAACCCAGGTTGTTGCGACACCCCTTGGGGGTCTGGCGGCAGAAGTCGGCCGGGATCTCGACATTCATTGGTTTGTCCACCAGGGCGTGCGAGAAGCAGGCCCCGCACAGGCGCTTGACTCCGCAGTCGGCGCAGTGGTCCTGGATGTAACTCTGCAGCGCGTTTTGCATCTCCACGACAACCTCTAGATCAAGACCTCGTTCCACGTCGCCGATGGCGTAATTGTTGTTCACCCGCTCGCAAATATGCAACCGTCCCGCCGGATCCACGGCCAGGCGACTGCCCGGAACACACGCTCCGCGCATGGGGCTGATGTCGCTACACAGAGAGGAGAGAAGGCCCCTAAGGGGCAGTCCGAACATCGTTCCGGTGAAGCTCATCGCATCCGGGCGATCTTGGGCCGCCGCGGCTTCCAGGTACTCCGGCCACATCGCGCTGGCCGTGCGTTCCGCGCGGCGAAGGTTCTCCTCCGACCAACCGTCGTAGTAAGAAGTTCGGTAGGGGTAGATCATCGAGACTCGCGCTCCGGATTTGGCAAACGTGCCGGGGTCGCTGTCGAAGAACTCCCTCAGAACCTGAAAGTCCGTGGCCCTGTCGGCGCAACTGAGAATCACGTAGGGGGTCTGGCCGGGCTGCCCCGCGCCATACCGCTCGCGCGCGGATCGCAGCTTGGCCAGAAGACCGTAGGCGTAGGAGAAGCTCCCGCGGCCGTCGGGGAATATCCGGTTGCGGTCGTGCTCACCGGGCGGACCATCGAGGCTCACCGCCACGTTGAAGTCGTTTTTGGCCAGGAACTCGATAGTCTCGTCGTCGCACACGGTTCCGTTCGTGGTCACGTTGAAGGAGCACTTTAGTCCGATGCGCGAGACGTGCTCCACTACCTTGCGAATGAGGTCGAGCCGCAGAAGCGGTTCGCCGCCGTAGAAGCCGAGGGCGGGGGTCCGGCCGGGGTTATGGCGCTCCCGTTCCTTGTAGCGTGCGGCCAGGTAGTCCACGGCCCGGATGGCCGTCTCCAGGGACATGTCGGCGCCACTGTGGCTGCGCGAGTAGTCATATGTCCCGGTGTAGACGCAGTAGCGGCAGCGCAGGGTGCACCTTTCGGTAACGATTAGGGTCACCTGCAAAGACGGCGCCAGGAGAGTATCCTGCTTCACGCGCTCGGGAGTCCAGGGCCGGACCGGCGGGCGGTTCCGGGCCGCGGCCTCGCGGTAGCGCCCGAAGGCGCCCTGGATGAGCGAGTCGGCCTCCGGGCCGTCCGCGTTCTCGGCCAACCTGGCGACCGGCCCGACGGCCGGAAGAATGACCCCGGAGAGGTCGTCGTAGACGTAGGTCGCCCCGCTCAGAGTGCTGAAGGAAAAGGGAAGTGGCTTCCTGTCACTTTCTTGGTCTCGGTTCAATCTCGCTCACCCCACCGCGGTTTCCTGGATCAGTCGCCAATCGGGACTCTCTCGCTTCTCTGTCGAAACCGGACTCCTAGAGCCGAACCGATCTGGCAGGACGTCCCTTTTCTGTCGAGAAAGGACCTTCCTCCTATCCGACCCGATGAGAATGGCTATCGCTTCAGCGAGGAACGAAGAGAGACTTCGCCCCAGGCCCGACGAAATCTAGGCCGCGGGTGGGCGCGGGCCCGACCGAACGGAGATCGCGGGCGGGGTCCGGCTCGGCCTTAACGAACAGATGCCCGGCGAGACCGGGCATCTTGGTTCGTAGGCGGCCCGCGCCGGGACCCCGCCCGCGACCTCCGTCGGCCCAGGCCGACCCGGAACCCCTGCGCGCCCCTTGCGGGAGACGGCTCTACGTCTCCGGAGTGAACAGGGCGCCGACCCAGGCCACGCCGTCGTTGGTGAACGACAGCCCTCCGCCTCCGAACACGCAGAGCGCCATGCAGACAGACGCGCAGGCGCTGCCACAGCCGTCCGGCGGAGCGACATCGATAATGTCCATGTGACCGATCACCTCCCCTCGTCCAAATGACATCAGCGTCGACGCGGGATGACGAGTGGGATCGACAGATCTCGGCGAGCCCTTGTCCGGGGCGGGAGAGTGTTCCTCCTATCCGCATGAATGGAGATCGCTACTTGAGCCGGGTCCCTTGGGGGTCCAGGCAAGCGGTGATCCGTGCAAACATAAGGCATAAAGTGGTAAATAAGGAGGTTTGTAACAGCTAGCGGCGAACCGGGTTTGGGAACCGGGAAGGCACGCGACCGGTCGAGACCGGACGGCGAGAGGAGGCGCACTGACGTGGAAGTCTATAGGAGCGCGGCGGAAGAGCCGGTTGATTGCTGGTCGATTTGCTGGCAGGTCTGTATGGCCAACGGGTACCCGACTCAATGGATGAATGACAGCATCGTTTGGTGGAACCTTCCGGCTTAGTAGGCCGGGCAACTCGCTGTTCTCTTGGACCCCGCCCAACCGGCGGGGTCCCTTCCTTGCCCAGCGGAAGTAGGTAACGAAGGCCGAAGGCCCACCTCGCGGGGCGAGGTCCCAGCAAGTCCACCAGCAACTGGACGCCTCAGCGGCCTGAATGACTTCCACGGCTCGTCACCTCCATTTCGAGGTAGCTCGGGTCGCGGGGATGGGCCAGCGTGACTTCCGGCCCGGAAAGCGGTTAAGCGGTTAGAGAGATAGGGAAGATGTTCTGGGCGTGAGGTGGCTTCGGGGATGGCTGGACCGATTCAAGAAACGGCAGGCGAAGATGGGGTGGGCGATCAGGTCGCCATCCGGGGGCTTGTGGCCCGTGCCCTCCACGATCCCGAGGCCTTTGCCGCCCTCTACGACATCTACGTGGACTGGGTCTACTCCTACTCCTATCGACGCTTAGGATCGAAGGCCGAGGCCGAGGATGTCACGGCCCAGACGTTCCTGGCGGCCCTCTCCAACTTCAGTCGCTTCTCCTGGAGGGGCGGGGGCTTCGGCGCCTGGCTCTTCCGCATTGCCCGCAATCTCTGCTGGGATTGCCTGAAACGGCGGGCCCGGACGATTCCCTACAGAGCGGATGCAGTGGATGCCGCGGGTTCCGAGGCGAAACTCGCCGGCGGCGGGGGAGTGGACGAGACACGTGATCCGGAGGAGGCCCTTCTCGCTGCCGAGAGGCTATCTTCCCTCCGGGGCCTCATCCAGGAACTGCCCCGGGCTCAAAACGAGGTTGTCCTGCTCAAGTACGCGGCGGGTCTGGGCAACCGGGAAGTCGCCGCGGCCACGGGCCGAAGTCTGACGGCTGTCTCAAGTCTCTTGAACCGGGCCAGAGAGAAATTGAGAGAAGGGTTGGCAAAAGACCATGGATGAAGACGAACGGGGGAAGCCCGGCCGCGTCGGGGACACGCGGGTCGGGGAATCGCTGGACGATCTCTTGGCCCAGGCCGTGGCCGGGCCGGCCATGGACCGCGACCCGCGAAGCCGGCTCAGGCGCCGGATCATGGAGCTACATCCTGGGAGGGGTATGGACATGAGTCTAACCGCCCGCGCCGGCGCCGCCAAGTGGGGGCGAGGTCGCTGGATCGCTCCGGCCGCGGCCGTGGCCGTCGTCGCGGTCTGCGCCGGGCTGGTCTTGGCTTTCTACCTCGGTCCGGCGTCGGGACCGGTGGCCGAGTTCGGCAGGCTGCCCGGTCTGGCATCGGGCCTCAAACCCAGTCAGGGCGCGGCCGGGGGGCCGGGCTTCACCTTCGATCTCGACTACTCGCTCTCGGCGCCACTGGCCGCGGCCTGGCCCGATCTCCCGGCGCGAGAGACCGTGTATCGACTGGCGAGCCCCGGCTTCAGCGAGGAGCGGGTGAAGACCCTGGCCGGCGGGCTCGGGATTGCGGCGCCGGTCGTCCGGGAAGGGTTCCAGGACGGCTTCATCCTGGCCGCCGATCCCGGCGACGGCGCTCCCGCTCTCCGAGCCTACTCCAACGGCTACATCATTTTCACGCAGGCCTATAATTTCGGCGCCCGTCCACGGGCCAGTCTGCCCAGCGCGGACAGGGCCGTGGCCCTAGCCCGGGATTGGCTGGTAAGCTCCGGCTTCGTTTCCGCCGGGGAGCTTGGCCCGGGAAAGGTAACCGAGGATCTGGGGAACGGAACCCTTCTTGTGGGCTTCAAACCCGCCATCCCGGCCGACGTCGTGAGCGTGGTTCCCTTCGCCAACGCGCAAATCGGCGAGGGCGGCAGGATCGCCATGGCTTCGGCGACCTGGCTTCCAAGTCTGGCCACGTCGGCCTACCCCTTGAGGCCGGTGGCCGAGGCCTGGAAGCTGGTCAGGGAGGGCAAGGGTCTTCTGGAGTGGGCGACGCGAGAGTACCCCGGGCCGGCCGGGGATGGCGATGTCGTCCGGGGGCCGGCCATGGTGGAGTCGGTCCGGGTAGCCTGGGCCGTGACCTACGCTCCCGGCGGCACACCCTACCTCCAGCCTGTTTACGCCTTCGCCGGACGGGCGAGCGTCCCCGGCGCGGACGGGCCCGTGAGTCTACCCTTCGAGGTCTGGGCCCCGGCGATCGCGGAGGACTATGTGACGGAGTAGTCCCCGTGTCAGGCCCGCGTCAGGCCGAAGGCCCCCAGGACGCGACCCCGCCAGGATTGCCGAAGTTGGACGAAGGGTTTCGGGTAGGGCAACCCGGTCGGATCGGGTGACCCGCCTGGCTTGCCCGGACTGGCTGGGCCTGACGGATGGACCGGTCCGGTCGCCGTCCACTCCACGGTCAGCCGAACCGGCTCGCTGAGCGGCAGATCCTCAAACCGGCCTCCCTGGGGGCCGACGACCTCGTAGACGTCCTCGCCGCCGTCCGCGCCGCGCCGGGCAAGACCGGGGGTGGCCCGGGCCTTGGCCAAGCTTCCGGCCGGGCCACGGACGCGGAAGACCACCCGGGGCGCTCCGGCGGCCACTAGAATCTCAAGGTCATAAACCTCCGTGACCGCCGCGGGCTCCGGCCCCGCCCGCTCCGGCTCACGATCCTCGGGCCCCGCCCGCTCCGGCCGGCCGAGTCCCCGCGCCACCACCGTCACCCGCCCCCCGGCCGCGGGGTCCTTGACCACGTCGAGGTTCCGAAAGGCGATGTTGTTGCTGCCGGCCACGTAGGAGAGGTAGGTCTCGTGATCGGCGATGAGCGAGGTGTCCGGGGCCGGATCGAGGGAACTGGCCACGACGGCGATGAGGCAGTAGTGGCCAACCCCGGGGATGAGCTTCGCCGGAAAGACGATCGGCCCGGCCACGCTGACCTTGCCGGGAACCACGGCCACCTTGGCCGCCGAGCCCACCGCCTTCCAGGCCGAGGGGACGCCGAAGGTCGTGGCCTCGGTGAAGTAGAGCTGGATCACGGCGTCATCGGGGCAGCTACCCCGGTTCTGAAGGCGAATGTAGACGTAGTTGTCCTTGCCGGCGAGGACGTTCTCGCCGAGATTGCCCCGCCCCATGTCCCCCAGGTCCCTGACCGGATCGGCCACGGGCGAGGTGCGGTTGATGATGTCCGGGCTGGCGTAGAGTTCCCTCCCGGTGTAGGGTTCCTGCCCGTCGTCGCGGAGACTGTCGCGCACGTAGAGGTCGGGGCCCACACCCACGGCGGTAAAGGCCGCCTTGGCCTGGGCCAGAAGGTTTACGTCGGTCGGGTAGAGGTCGAGGCAAGCATCGGTGAAGGCCTCCCGGAAATCGACAAAATCGGCTTGCGGGTTCCCGATGAGCTTGCGGGAGACCGTGTCCCAAAGGGCGGTCTCAACCGCCGCCTGGCCAACACCCTCGACCCGGATGCCACTCCGGGCGTGGGTCCCGCCCTCGGTGAGAAGGTAGAGCGCGTGGCTCACAATGGTGCTGTTGAAGTGGACACCGTAGTTGTCGTAGTCGCCCTGAAACCGGTCCTCGTAGTGGTCGGGGTAGTGGCCGGCATCGGCGCTGGCGATGGCGGCCTCCTCGCTCGTGTTGTCCCACTGGCCGCCGTTGGTCGGATTGGGGACATTGCGCATGGCCGGGGATGTGTCGGGGAGCCAGAGATCTTCGCCCATGAGCCAGTCGCCGGTGATGAAGGCGGCCATCGCGTCGGCGGCGGCCTCGTTGAGGGCCCCGGATTCGCGGAGGTACTCGGGATTGAAGTTGAACTGAATGCAGCCGTGGGTGAATTCGTGGGCCACTACGTCGTCGGTGCCGAAGTAGTCGTACTTGACAGTGTCGCTGTCACCGATGCAGATAACGTGGAAGTCCCCGTCCCACTTGGCGTTGGGGTAGTCGAGGTTGTAGTGGGCGACGATCTCCGCGTCGCTGGCCAGGCCGTCGTAGCTCTGCCAGCCGTGAACCCGGCCGAAGTAGTCGACGGCCTGGGCCAAGAAGCGATGGCAGTCGGCCTCGGTCCCCTGGTTTTGGTCGCGGGGTAAGGTGGACAGGTCGTCCCAGGTGTTGTCGGGGTCGGAGGAGGGGTAAGTTCCATCCTCGTCGTGGGTCATAATGACCGGCCCGCCGGAGTCAACGCGTGTCGTGTCGCGGAGCTCGTAGGTCTCACCCTGACGAGTGGTGTTGAGCGGGCCGGGGCCGGAGTAGTAGCCGACGCCGGAGCCCAGATTCGACTCGGTCTGGACATTGTCGTAGAAGTGAAAGACCTCACCGTCGAGAGCGTCGACGAAGGTCACCCAACGCGAATAGGAGCCGTGCGCGCCGCGGGTGAGGCCCTGGAGGTGGATCTCCCAGGCCAGGCGGAGCCTCTCCCCGGTCAGGCGGGGCCCCTGGTCGGCCAAAGGGGGCCCCTCCCCGCCGGAGCGGAGCGAGCCGGACTGGGGGTAGACCAGAAGCTCGGGAGGGCACACGGGCTGGGTCAGGGAGGGCAGTCGCTTCCGGGCGGCCGCGACGGCCTCCTCGGCGGTGAGGCGTGGCGTGAGTGGCAAGCGATGAAGGCCGGGGCGCAGGTGGTTCGATAGACTGATAAGCCGTCCCGAGGCGGTGACCCGAAAGCGAATCGTCCCGCCCCTCACGCGGAGCCGGCCGTGCCGCTGCTCGAGGATGACCTCGACGTCGCCCGAGGGAGCCGGAAACTCGCGAAGGACAGCCAGGTGACCGAAGGGCGGGGGTGGCGGATCGTGGTCGTCTGTCTCCGTCGCCCCGGCCCCGAGGAGGCCGGCGTGGGCCTCGACGAACCCCACCAGTGCGCTCCGGAGGACCTCGTCCTCCGGGCGGCGCGGGGGAGGCGGTGATCCGGGCGAAGACGGCCCGGGCCCGGGTTCGGGATAGCCCAGATCGGCCAAGTCACCCCTGAGGTGGCGCACAGCCCCGCTGGCGTGGTCAAGGCGGAATACCAGGCGCGGATCGCGAGCCAGGAAAGGTGCGAGAGCCCGGATCTTGTCGTTCATCGGTGACCATCCTCTCCAGTTCAGCCCAGAGGATAGATATTAGGCACGTGAAGGACCCTGTCCTGGGTAGAAGTGGCGATGAAAGACTCAAATCGCGCGGAAGCGCGGCCGTCCCTAACCTCTCGATCGCTTGTGGGTCAGGGGGCAGTCCCGCCGTGGGGCGGCGCCTACCGCGAACTCGCTGGCCGAGATACTCGGTGTCCCGCGCCTGGCCGCCGCCCTCGAGACGGCGTCCCAGTACCGAACCTTCGACCTTGAGAGCGTGCGGTCCATCCTGGCCTACGCCTGGCTCGACGAGGCGGCCGCAGGGAGGGATAGCCGGTGAACGCGACTCAGTCCTGGGATGACGAAGGTCTGCGGGGCCGTGTGGATGCCTGGCTCCATGCCCTGCGGCTACCCGGCGCCGCAGCCCGCTACCGTTCCTTGGCCGAGGAGTCCGGGGTCGGTGAAGACGCTCTGCGGTTCCTGGAGGGCGTCCTCGCCGCCGAACTCGAGTCCCGCGAGCTACGCCGCTACCAGCGGAACCTCCGAGCCGCCCGGTTCCCGGTCATCAAGGAACTGGGCGCCTTCGACTTCTCGGCCGTTCCCGGTCTGCCGAAAGCCAGGGTCGAGGAACTGGCCACCGGCCGTTTCGTCAGCGCCCACGAGTGTGTGATCCTGGTCGGCAATCCCGGCACGGGGAAGACTCACGTTCTAATCGGCCTGGGGATGGAGGCCATTCGCCAGAGCTTCCGGGTCCGGTTCGTCACGGCCGGCGCCCTCGTGAACGAGTTGCTGCTCGCCCGGGCTGAACTGCGCGTCCCGAAGCTCCTGAGGTTCTACGGGTCATTCGACCTGGTGCTCGTCGACGAGCTCGGCTACGTGCCCTTCAACCGCGAGGC
>Ga0315279_10000114_pt1 | contig 172453 bp, 203 predicted proteins | sample YL17G06_20_MG_FD_203694 | JGI IMG/M metagenome (GOLD analysis project Ga0315279, IMG submission 203694) | Sediment microbial communities from Yellowstone Lake, YNP, Wyoming, USA - YL17G06_20 | ecosystem: Environmental > Aquatic > Freshwater > Lake > Sediment | place: USA: Wyoming | collected... | reverse complement strand
AAGCTGGAATCCCTAGTAATCGCTTGTCAACATCGAGCGGTGAATACGTCCCCGCTCCTTGCACACACCGCCCGTCAAGTCACTCAAATGAAGTTTTAGTGAGGCGGAATCCTCTGGATTCTGTCGAACTAATTCGTCATGAGAGGGGCTAAGTCGTAACAAGGTATCCGTAGGGGAACCTGCGGATAGATCACCTCCTTAAAATTTGTTCTATGATATGAGAATGAAAAAGTGAGTGCAAGGTAAGCGAACACCAATACGCTCACTCCTAATAGTTCTTGAAGCCGATGGGCTCGTAGCTCAGTGGTAGAGCGCCTCCTTTGCGAGGAGGAGGCCGCGAGTTCAAAAGCAGCTTTTTGGGCTGCTGAACATCTCGCCGAGTCCATTGCAGATATGCAATTCAGGAAATGTTCCTGAATGAAGTGGCTGATATTGATGAGGCCGTGAGTGGAATAGAAGCTATAGTTCCTGGCAAAAACGAGTGCAGTGAGCATGCCATTCAGGGGATGGCTTGGCTCAGGTAGCGAGGAAGGCCGTGGCAAGCTGCGATAAGCCCAGGGTAGGCGCAGGCAGCCCTTGAACCTGGGATTGCCGAATCATTCACCTCCAAAAGAGGTGAAGGAGCACGCGGGGAATTGAAACATCTTAGTACCCGCAGGAAAAGAAACCAATTGGGATGGGGCTAGTAAGGGCGACTGAAAACCCCACAGAGGCAATTCGAATCCTGCAGGGCAACTTGCAGGAGATGTGATGCATTCCATTCCCCTTCTGTCTAGCTGAAGTGCGCTGAAAAGCGCTGCCAAAGAGAGTGAAAGCCTCGTAAGCGAAAAGCAGAGGGTGAGGGGATGCGCTGAGTAGTGTCCATTGAGTATTGGGCGCGAATATGGGAGCAACAACTTCCAACCCTAAATATAACCTGAGACCGATAGCGTAAAGTAGCGCGAGCGAACGCTGAAAAGCACCCCGAAAGGGGAGTTAAAAGAACCTGAAACTGAGTGGCTACAGAGGGTACGGTCCGAAAGGAATGCGGTCTCCCAGAAGCGATATGTAGAAATATATAAAGCGATGGGAGATTGAGCAGGATTGTATCGTTCTTCTTGAAGCAAGAGCCAAGGAGTTGCTGGAAGTGGTGAGCCGAAAGGCGGAGCGAAAGCGAGACTGCGCAACACCGCAAGGTGCGAGGCAGGTGGTACGAAAGTGCCATGAATCACTTTCTGCAGACCCGAAGCCAATGTGATCTACACGCGAGCAGGGCGAAGCCAATCCTCCGATTGGTGGAGGCCCGCTACCGGTGCTAGTATATCTGCTCGGGTGACTTGCGTGTAGGGGTGATAGTCCTATCGAACTTGGCGATAGCGGGTCCCCCCCGAAGTATCCTGCAGGATAGCCTCATCTGAGGTAGATTGTGAGGTAGAGCACTGATTAGGCAGAACGGAGCCGAAAGGCTCCGCTGTTTTCTCAAACTCCGAATTCATAATCACCTTAGAAGATGGGAGTCGGGCACGCCGGGTAAGCTGGCGTGGCGGGACGGGAACGACCGAGACCGAGGTTAAGGCCCCTAAATTCTGACTAAGTGCTAATCACAAAGGAGTCCCCACTCTCAGACAGCTGGAAGGTAGGCTCAGAAGCAGCCATCCTTTAAACAACGCGTAACAGCGGACCAGTCGAGAGTGCAGGCTCCGAAGATTACCGGGGCTAAGTCAGGTGCCGAGACCCCGGAGGATGCCATAAGCATCATCTGGTAGGGGGGTGTTCTGGCTGGGCAGAAGTTGGGGCGTGAGCTCCAATGGACCTGTCAGAAACAAATATCTTGGTGTTAGTAACAGCGAATCCAGGTGAGAATCCTGGGCGCCGGATAGCACACGGTTTTCTTAACAATGTTCGTCAGTTAAGAGTAAGCCGATCCTAAGCTCCCAGCTAATTACTCGGGAGCAAAAGGGAAACTGGTTAAGATCCCAGTGCCTCATGGGTAGACGTGGCGACACAAAGGTCAGCTTTTGACGCTTGGGGATAGGTGGAGTGAGCGAGAGCTCATTTAACCTCCGCAAGACTGCAGAGACTCGTTATGAGGAGAAGCAGTCTAACTCTGGGAAGGCCGCCGCAAGGTGGTTCCGTTGATTCCTTGAGCCCGTGAAAAGGAAGCTGGCAGCGATCCCGTGAGATCGTACCTAGAACTAGTACAGGTGCTGCTGGCAGAGAAAGCCAAGGCGTGTCAGGAAAACTCAGGTAAGGGAACTCGGCAATCCAGTGGCGTAACTTAGGAAGAAGCCATGCCTGCAGTTGTGGCGCAAGCTGCAACCGCAGGTCGCAGTGACAAGGGGACGTCGACTGTATATCAAAAACACAGCTCCCTGCAAAGTCGAAAGGCTTAGTATAGGGGGCGATGCCTGCTCACTACTGGTATGTTAAACTCTGTTTCAACGGAGCAAAGCACCAGCAAAGAGCGGGGGTAACTCTGACCCTCTTAAGGTAGCGTAATACCTCGCCGCTTAATTGGTGGCTTGCATGAATGGCATAACGAGCGTCCCGCTGTCCCTACCTGGGACCTGGTGAACTCACTACTCGGTGAAGATGCCGAGGACTTCTAGGGGGAAACGAAGACCCCGTGGAGCTTTACTATAGTCTGCCGTTGGAATACGGTGGTTGTTGCACAGCGTAAGCAGGAGCGTCGAAATGCCCCTTGCGGGGGGCATGAATGCGAAAGTGAAACACTGCTCTACAGTTGCTGTGTTCCTAACCTGAAAGGGAACACCGACAGATGGATAGTTTGGCTGGGGCGGTACGCCCTCGATAAGGAAACAAGGGCGCCCAATGCTATGCTTAAGCGGGTCAGAAATCCGCTGTTAAGGGTTAAAGACAAATGCATGGCTGACTGAATCCTTAAAAGCGTGGGATTCAGACTCGAAAGAGGGGCTTAACGAACCTTGGAATCCCTTTTGCTGAGGGTCCAAGCTGACAGACAAGCTACCCCGGGGGTAACAGGCTCGTCGCAGGCGAGAGTACATATCGACCTTGCGGTTTGGTACATCGCTGTCGGCCTAAGTCATCCTGGTGGTGCAGGAGCCACCAAGGGTTGGGTTGTTCATCCATTAAAGACTTACACGAGCTGGGTTCAGAACGTCGCGAGACAGTTCGGTAGTATCTCCTAGGAGTGTTGACTGCTTGAGAGTATGGCTCCCCGAGTACGAGAGGAACGGGGAACCGGCGCCTCTAGTATACCGGTTGTGTCAAGCATTGCCGGGCAGCCACGCGCCAGTGGATAAGAGCTGAAAGCATCTAAGCTCGAAGCCATTCTCAAAACGAGGCAGTTTAAGGCCAGGATAGCAGATCCTGTTGATAGAGTGGGGGTGTAGATGGAAAGCATAAGCGATCCGTGAGCCCGTCCACTACTAACAGCCTTCTCTGCACTTGCTAAAAGGAGCTGTAGCCTTTCCAAAACTCATGGCCATTATCATTCATATTCGAATGGCCGGGCCTTCTAATTAAATCCACCACCCACTCAGGCTCGGCTATTCTCTAATTTTTTTCATTCACCTTCTTAGCTTTAGCCTTCCTTTCTTTCCAAACTCCTCTGCCAAGACACCTGAGCAGGTATGCTGCAATTACAATGTTGAGTAGTATGATGAAAACCTCAAGTGAATTCTCAAACAACGACAGAAAGTCTCTTGCCTGCTCCGGCGAGTAGCTCAAACTTTTTGTGAGAATAACTCTCACTGGCAGGATGAAGGTGAACCATATGGGCAGCATTGTCGGTTTTATCAAATATGTAATCATGAGAACTATGTTGAAGCATGACGCAGCTAGAGCCATATAGCACCCCACTCTGTGGAAGCGTATAAGAACCGCTATGAGAATGTAACAGACTCCTATAACTCCCAGAACCCAGGAGAGCATTCTGAGGAAGCTGAGTATGAGGCAGTCCATTGCGAAGCAGGAGACCATGTTGGCTGCAGTGAGAAGAATCTTCGCATAAACAATCTCGTAAGCTCCCAGCAGCAGGTAGTGAATACTTATCAGCAGAATTCCATTATCTTTGACAATCAAATCAACAACTCCTCCTTCTTTGATGTTGCCAATTCATACTCATTAACCATCTTCAAGCATTCCACAGGGCACACCTCAACGCACTGAGCACAGAAGGTGCAGTATGCCAAGTTGAAGTCAACCCTCCTCTTCTCCTTATCCTGAACAAAATAACATGCTTTTGAGGGGCATACCAAGGTGCAGGCTCCGCAGTTTATGCATATTTTTTTATCCCTCACCAGCTTTGCCCTTGTCTTTTGGGGAGCAGGGGCAAGATCGAGTGGACACTTCTCAAGAGTTTTCTTCAGCCCATACAAAATAGCAGACGGTCTCGGAGGGCATCCAGGTATGTAAATAGAAACTGGAACAACCTCATCAACCCTGCAGCTCATGTTGTAGCATTCCCTGAACGGACCGTTTGATATCCCGCATGAACCAACTGCAACAACAAGCTTTGGGTCAGCCATCTGATCATATGCATTCTTCAGATGCTTCTTGAGCTTCCTGTTGACTGTTCCGTTCACCATTAGTATATGAGCATTCTTCGGCGACTTCACAACTTCTATGCCAAGTCGCTCCTGCTCAAACTTCGGACTCAGTATTGCAATTATCTCTATATCACATCCATTGCAGCCGGCCAATGCTAAGGAGTAGACGCGGGGAAATTTTTTAATAATGTCCTCAACCCCTGTATTCGACATATGCTATGCCTCTTTTGCTGATGTATGCTGTTCTTTCAGTACAGCTTATGCAAGGATCAAGGCTTATCACTGCTGGCGGGATGGCGGATACTTCTGCACCCTCCAGTATTTTGGCAGTGCATTGCAGGTTTGCAAAAGATGGTGGCCTTATTCTCACTCTGTAAGGAGTTCTCTCACCCCTTGAAACAACATAATGCAGGTTCTCCCCTCTTGGAGCTTCTACTAGGTGTATCTGTTCCCCCACCCTTGGTTTGCCGCCCCACCTCACCTTTAACTCTCCAGGCTGCATTCTGTCAAAACATTCCTTTATTATCGCAGCGGATTCAGGTATCTCCTCAATCCTCACCATTGTCCTTGCCAGGCTATCGCCTTCATCATGCACTTTGACGTTGAAATCAATTTCTGCATACTTTCCATAGGGTTTTGCTCTCCTCACATCATAATCTACTCCAGACCCTCTAGCAACAGGGCCAACAACGCCCAGCAACTTCGCCTCCTCTTTGCTCAGCATGCCGTTACCCTCCAACCTCTTCTTTACTAAATCGTTTTTGCAGATAGCCTCCAATTTCTTGGAGTATTCAGCTGCTTCGCTGGCAGCGCTCTCAATCATATTGGCTGCATTCTTATCTATATCCAATCGCACTCCCCCTATTACGTTTATGGAGTGGTGCACCCTCCCACCGCTGAATTCTTCGAATGCATCAACTATCTTCTCTCTTTTGTCTAGAGTCTCCCTCATCAGCTTCTTCTGCTCTATGTCTTCCATTGTCAGAGAAAGAGCAAGGAGATGACTCTGTATTCTCTCAAGCTCTGCTGCGATTGTCCTTATGAACTTCGCCCTCTCAGGAATCTCAACTCCATCAAGCTTTTCAACAGCATAACAGAAGTTCGATGCATGGCAGTGGGAGCATATCCCGCATATTCTTTCAACGAATGGTACGGCCTGAACGTAGTTTTTTGTTTCCAGCATTTTTTCTATTCCCTTATGAGTATAACCTAGGTCAACATCAACGCTTCTGATTTTTCCATTTCTTATTCCGAATACTAACCTAACTGGCTCCACAAGCATTGGGTCGGAAGGACCTATTACCAATTTTGAATCATGCATATGTTCTTCACCTTATCCAACAAACCATAGGATAGATTGCATACCTGCTTGCATCCTAGAAAAATTTATATTAGTAGGTTATATAAATTACTTCTATGAGGAAATACCTGCTACTTGTCATTCTCTTCCTCTCTGGTTGCATCCTTGTCAATAACTCACCAGATAGATGCTACAGCCTATGGGACCCATCCCAGAAAGACAACTGCCTGATTATCGTTGCTACCGAGACGATGAACATATCGAAGTGTGGTGAAATAAGCAAGAGTTCTCTAGCGGAGCAATGCTACACCCTTCTTATCAGCAAGGGGGTTCAGGAAAATTCCCCAACATGCGCCAAGTTGTCAGGTGCAATGATGGACGAGTGCTTTTCAAGGCTTGCAATGAAGAACAATGATACCTCAGCATGCATGAGGATAAACTCAAGCTATTACAGGGATAACTGCCTATCCAAAATAGCAATCGCATCTGACCGGCCCGACATCTGCGAAAGTGTATCGCTGAACCTTTCAAGAGATAACTGCAAGAATCAGATATACGCTGACCTCGCTATCAAGAACAAAGATACCTCATTTTGTAAACTGCTTATAGCCGAAAGTTCACAATCCCAGCAAGACATTATCGATAACTGCATTTTCTCTCTGGCGAAGGAGCTCAATGAAACCAGCTACTGCGCCCAGATATCCAACCCATTCTCAAAGGAGCTCTGCCTCACTGGGAGGATAGACCCTGCTTCCTGTAACAAGATAACTGAACCCCAGGGAAGGCAGGCCTGCCTCTACATATCCGCAGTTTATTCCAAAGACCCAAATGCATGCGCAACCCTGCCTTCAACCTCAATGAGGGATAACTGCTACCTGCAGGTGGCTAAGGACACAAAGAATGCTAAAATATGCTCCTATATCTCTGTTGCAATACTGAAAGACCAGTGCGAGCAACTCAGCCCGAGCTGAGTTTTTTATCTTCAAGCGCCTTTCTGAGGGGATATTTCTTATATCCTTTTGGAACCAGTAGAGGCTTTAGCTTCACCCCTCCGAACTCAACACCGAAGAAGTCATGAATCTCCCTCTCATAACCCAGAGCATTTTGGATTATGTCAGAAATTGTGCGAATCTTCCCATGTCCCAGCCTGACTTTCAGGTTCAGTATACTACCACCAGAAATCTTAGAGAAATGATAGCACAATACTATTCCGTTGCCTTCATCAATAGCCGATATTGCCATTAGCCTGTGGTTACTTTTGAGCTCCTCTGCCTTCTCCCTTATATTTTCGGGCTTAATCAATGTTTCCATCCTCATCCCTCAATGCTCACAGTGCTGCCCAATGCCTGGCCCGGCAGACCTTTCTCAAAACGTGCGAGCAAAGCTCCCCCATTGCCATGAGTGTTAGTGACTTTCCCAACTACCTCCTTTCCGCTGGGGGTCTTCCAAGTAACCTTCTTCCCCACATATTTGACAGCCTCGTCCTTTTCTGCAACCCCGTCTATCATGAGTATGAACTGATTGGTGTACTCATTGTGCTTCCCCCTTCTGTAGTTTGCTATTCTAGCATCCATTTCAATCACCTTAATTCTTACCACCTGTGACATGCTCCCACCCCTAAAGGGTGTGGGCTTCCTGCTTCACAGACGTTGCTTCCCGTCTGCCCGACGGTAGCTTTGGTAAGTATATTCACCGCGGAATTTAAATCTCTGTCTATAGATAATCCACATTCGGGACAAGTATATATCCTGTCCCAGAGAGTCAGGTCATTTCTGATGTTTCCGCATCCGTTGCACATCCTTGAAGTATTCTCAGGGTTCACAAACACAATCCTGCATCCAGCTCCCTCCGCCTTGTATGCAAGTATGTTTGCAAACATATTCCACCCTGCGTCATTTATCTGCTTGCCGTAATTCTCTTCTGACATCTCCTGTGAGGCAAGCTTCTCCAGTGCAAGGAGGGAATAATCATTGACAAGTTGAGTTGATTTTTTATGAAGGAAGTATGCTCTCGTATTTGCTATTTTCTCATGAATCAGGGAAACTTTGTGTTTTGTCCTCTTCCTGTTTTTGCTTCCTTTCTTTTTCCTTGAGAACTTCCTCTGGATGAAGGCAAGCCTGTCCTCATGCTTCATGAGATGCCTCGGGTTGCCTATCTTCAATCCGTTTGATAATGTTGCAAATGTCTTCAGCCCCAAGTCAATTCCAACTACTCCTCCTTTATTTTCTTTTGGCAGTAATCTCTCTTCTTCAGCAGTGAAAATTGCAAACCACTTTCCAGAGCATTCCCTTTTCAGAGTCAATGTTTTAATTCTGCCTTTTATTTCTCTATGCTTCTTTATGCTGATTTCTCCAAAAGGAGTAACTCTGAGTTTCTTATCCAACCAAAAGCCAGTTTCATACTGTGGATAATGCAGACTCTTCATCCTGTCAAAAGATTTGAAGCGCGGGAAACCTCCCTTCTCTCCTTTTTTCTTCATACTTATTTTCCTATGGAGGGCATCAATCAACCTGTCTACAAGCTCCTGGCCAACCTGGGAGAATAAACCTGACTGTTTGACCATTTCCCTTAATGTCTTTTTAGTTGGGAATTTTTCATAATTGTTATAAATCTCTTTGGTAAAGGCAAGCATCTCATTCCAGAGCTCCTTGGATACTCATAAGTGCTTTTGCATCTCCTTTTCCTGTGTTTTTGAAGGATAGATTCTGAATCTGTAGGCTCTCATAGACGTTATTTACGTCTGTTTCTCCCTTTATAAACCTCTGCAAGGGGGGTAACTTTCCAGTGAAATTGAGATAACGTATATTATTTGTATAGCTCGCTTTCATCCCACCGCTAAAGCATGTCGGGTTTCTCGCTCGCTTCTGCTAATTATTATATTAATATTCCCTTGTGCAAACTCCTATTATGTCCACTCCAAAGGGCACTTCAGACAAGAGCATCCTGCCCTCAAACGGCGTCCTGAGCCGCATGCGAGCCGATTTTGAAAGCGCTGCTGATATAATCAGGGCAGCTGTCGCTAGTTCCACTCCAATACTTCTCAGGTATCATGGAGATTGCGATGGAATATGCGCGGCTCTCTCAATCTACCTCTCCATTAAATGGCTGGCTAGAGAGATGAACTGGGAGGGGTATAGAAGAAAATTACTCATTTTCAAAAACCCTTCAGCAATATACGAGCTGAGGGCTGTTATGGATGATATGGAGCTCGTAAGGCACATGCAGCCACTAACACCTCCGCTGGCAGTTCTGCTGGACTTTTCAGTGAACTCCGAAAGTTTAGATTCCATGATAGCCCTGAAAAAAGCAAACTTCCGTCTCCTCATAGTCGATCATCACCCACTGCAGCCTGAGGTACTAAAGACAGCAACACTCCTTGTGTCGCCCTGGGTGCATGGCGGCGATTCGGACTATTCAGCCGGCTTTATTGCGGGAGAGATAGCAAAGAAGATTAATCCTGTTGATGAGCTGGAGGAGCTTGAGAAAATTGCCCTAATAGGAGATAAGAGCAGGCTTCTCTCATCTCACGAGGATGAGCTGGAGCAGAAGGCGCTTGCACTGGATTTCATGGCATCCAGCTCTGATTTTGCGGAGAGCCTTGAGGTGTACCACTCTGTCCTAAAAGACCCGAAGAATTTGAGTTTAATCTACAGAAGGGCAGTGAAAAAAATTGAGCTTGTGAAGAAAGAGGCGGCGAGATATACAAAGCTTAAGGAGTTCAGCAATGGTTTCAAACTGGTGCTGCTCAGGCTTGATAGGTTCAGAACAGGCGAATTCCCAGGAAGAGGTAAAATAACCGGAGAGGTTCATGACGAGTTTGATAAAAAATTAGATGCGCCGCTTGTTACAGTGGGCTATGGGGAGCAGATGATGCACTTCAGAGCAAATGCCAAAGCCAGAGAAGCGAGATTCAATGCGAACCACCTCATAGGGGAATTGAAAGGCGAGATGAGTGATGCTATCGATAGCGGAGGCGGCCATGATGTCGCCGCAGGCTTGAGAGTAAACAAAGGATTTGAGAGAATGGTTCTTGATGAGATAATCAAAAAAATAGAAGGGATAGGAAAGTAATTAAATCTGAATTCTCAAAATAAACCTGCAAAGGGGCCATGGTATAACTTGGCAGAACAACAGGCTCCAGTTCCTTTTGTAGAGGAGCATTGTTACAGGTGGAATGACCTTCGGGGATGATTTAGAATTGGAGCATTGAAGAAAGATGAGATGCTTTATGAGACACCTGTTAATGAGGGTTCAAATCCCTCTGGCCCCACTTCCATTTTCCTGAGGAATATTTTATAAAAGATTCACATATGTAATACTATGGCTCCAGCAAGAGTAAATAAAAGAAAATCAGAGCATCATTCTTGGAGAGCTCAACTTAAAAAAATAAAATTCCCACGAATGGTTGAAATTCTACCCGAAGTGGAAGGAAAGAGATTTGCAATAAGATATTCAGAGATAACCAATAATTATCTAAGATTTGCTTTGCTCAGAGATGCCCTCCATGGTAGACATGAGAACACTGGTTTAAAGACAGGCAAGTATGTGATACTCATCGACAAGGAAGCTGGGCAAGGAGTAATGTCAGATACGTGGAACGAATTGGTGACAAACGCTGATTTCGTAAATCATGCTCACGGCGATGTACTAATCGGGGGTCTAGGCATCGGACTAGTTGTCCTAGCAATTCAAGATAAGAAAGAGGTCAAAAGTATAACAGTTGTAGAGAAGCATAGAGAAGTTATTGATTTACTGCTTCCCAGACTACCAGTTAATAGTAAAGTCAAAATCATCAGTGCAGACGTATTTGAATGGATACCCAAACAGAGGTATAATGTGATATATCTTGATATCTGGAATTACGTGCGTGGAAAGTATTACAAGGAAATAAAGGTTCTCTATAAAAAATACCGTAAGTTTTTGAAGCATGATGACCCCCGCAGGTGGATTGGCTTCTGGAGGGAGGAAGATTTTAAAGAAGCTCTTAAAAAAGTGAGGATGAAAAAAAGCCGAGGTATCTTATTGGATTCTCCTATCTCGCTTAGACATTACCTTACAAAAAGAGCTACTAGATATACATATCGAAAGCTCTAATCTCCTTTATTATTGTGGATTCATAAGATACAGATGATTAAGGAACAGCTGATTTTTATGGGAAGATTCAGAAAAAGGTGGGAAGGTAGAGGAAACTAAAGGGCCTAAAAAACCTGAAATTTAAAGTACTCGGGCCCATAATTAAATATTAACTAATCTTTATTCTATTGTGACCTTATGAGATACCGTTGGGTTGATGTTTACAGGGGCATAGCAGTCCTTTTTATGCTCGTCCTCCACTTCTTCGTAAACATATTCCCAACTCAGCCAATTTCATTCCTCAATTACAGCATGAAAGGTGTAATCTCAATTGGCGATATGGATATTGCTCTCTTTCTTTTCATATCCGGTATTTCAATCTACCTCGCAATTTCAGGAAGCAGAAAGAAGAGCGAAGATGATGCAATAAAGAGTGCCATAATCCGGTATTCAAAGATATTTCTGCTGGGTTTGCTGCTGGATATAATACTCATTGCAACAGTAGAGAGAATTTGGTGGGTGCTTGAGGCAATAAGTCTGTCAGGGCTGATTGCTCTCTTTTTCGTATGCTTCTCAGATAGGATGAAGTTGCTCGCAATCGCAATAACAGGAATATGCTACTCCTACTTCACCTCACTAGAACCAATATACGAAGTTATTTCGCCGTTTCCAAACGGTGGTCTTTTAGGTTCCGTCTCATTCAGCGGTATCGTATTGGTTGGCTACATGTGTGGAAAGTATCTCATGAAGGAAAAAAGGAGAGCGCTGCCGTTTTTCTTGAAAATTGGTGTGGTGCTGTTTCTTGCTGGGTTCATTCTGAGCAAATTTACAATCTACTACAGGGGAATAGGCACCTTCCCATATATCGTACTCTCCTCAGGATTCTGCATTCTGCTCATGGCTCTGGTCTACTGGCTTGTTGAGCTGAAAGGAATAAGCCCAGCATTACTCGAGGATTTCGGAAAGTCTGCATTACTCATATTCGTGCTGAATTACCCAGTGCTAATTCTAGCACTGGCATTCAAGCTTGACCACTCATTCAACACCGAGCAGGCGGCATTGATAAGCCTGGTCCTGATACTCCTAATTACCCTCATATCAAAACTTAATAAGAAATTCACTAGGTAGACTTCAACTTCATATCAATCCAGACCCGCAAAGTCTCTTTATACCTAACGCCCTCAAGCCTGTCAATCTCTTTGCCATTTCTAAAAAGAATTAGAGTTGGAGTGGTGGTTATTGAGTATTTTTTGCGGGTTTTTGGGTTATCCGCAAGTTTTATGTGCGCAACCTTCAGCCTGCCTTTGTACTTTTTCTCAATTTGCCTCAGAGATGGTGCAATCACCCCGCTGTGTGCACCCCAGAAGCTCACAAGAGTTGGAGTTTTTGAGCTCACCTTTTTCTTGAAATTCGAATCCTTCAGCTCTGCTTTCCCAATTCTGCCAGGCTTGGTTCCATAAATTTTTGCAATGTGTAAACTTCTATCAAACTTCACACTTTTTGAATCTTTCTTAAGCTCTCCCAATTCATCCATGTCCTTTGCGAGCTTAACGGCAAGGTAAGGGCATGTCTTTACACAGAGGAGGCACTCTGTGCACTTCTCGTTATCCACCTCTATCTCACCTTCCTCGTTATAGCCGACTGCGTTTCTCGGGCAGACTTTCATCAGTTCGCAGATATCCTGCTTCTCGCAGATTCTCGGGTCTACAAATACCGGCATACCAACAGCTCTTATACCTTTTTCCATCCAGTATATAAAATTCTTTCCCAAAATATAGAAATGTTTATTATTCTGCACTGGGATAAGAGTGATTCAATGAAAAACCCAAAAAGCAACTTCTCGGAGTGGTATACTGAAGTTATTCAGGAGGCAGGGCTAGCTGATATAAGATATAATGTGAAGGGGTTCCTGGCGCACATGCCATGGTCTGTCAGGACAATGAAGAATATGTACTGCATACTTGAGGATGAACTTGAGAGGAAAGGGCACGAGCCAGTCTGGTTCCCTGCGCTTGTTCCTGAGTCGTATTTCAAGAAGGAGGCGGAACACGCAGAGGGCTTTTCAGCAGACGTCTTCTGGGTTACAGAAGGTGGACGTGAGAGCAGCAAACTTTCTGAGAGGCTTGCTCTTAGACCAACTTCCGAGACTGCGATGTATTCTATCTTCTCGCTCTGGATAAGGACATGGAGAGATCTACCCTTCAAGACGTACCAGAGCTGCCAGGTGTGGAGGTTTGAGGGAAAATCGACAAGGCCTTTCATAAGGGGAAGGGAGTTCTACTGGACAGAGGCGCATGATGTTTTTGCAACACAGAAGGAAGCTGAGAAGCAGGTTGAGGAGGATATGGAGATTACTGGGAACGTGCTGAAGCAGTTCGCCATTCCCTTCATATTCTTCAAGAGGCCGGAGCACGACAAGTTCAAAGGTGCGGTTAGCACATACGCAGCTGACAGCATAATGCCGGATGGAAAGATAATACAGCTTCCTTCAACCCATTTCTTGGGGCAGAACTTCTCTAAGGCATTCAATATAAAATTCGTAGATAAGGAGGGCAAGGAGCAGTATGCTTGGCAGACGTGTTATGGGTCTGCCGTATGGAGAATTTTCGGGGCGCTTGTTGCAATTCACGGAGATGACAACGGTCTTATACTACCGCCTTCAATAGCCCCACTCCTAGTGATAATAATCCCAATCTACTTCAAGGGGTCTGATGAAAAAGTGCTGGAAAAATCTAATTCCATAAAGAAGCTTCTTGAAAGCACAGGGATACATGCGAAGGTTGATGACAGGGCGGAACACACCCCGGGCTGGAAGTACAACTACTGGGAGCTCAAAGGAGTTCCTATTAGAATTGAGATTGGCCCCATGGATATTGAGAAGAAGCAGCTTGTGCTAGTGAGGAGGGATACTAGAGAGAAAATAACCATAAAAGAGAGCGAGCTTGTTGACAAAGTTTGCAAGCTCTCGGAAGAAATTCAGAATAACCTCTCTAGAAGAGCGGAGAAATCCTTCAGGGAGCATATCTCTGAAGCAGATGACATGACGAAACTAACGCGAATTCTTAAGGAGAAAGGGGGGCTTGTCAAAGTTGAGTGGTGCGGCTCTGTTGAGTGCGCTGATTACATAAAAGCCGAAACTATTGGGGGAGATATACGCGGAGTTCCTCTGGGAAAGGAGGAGAAAGCCAAAGGGAACTGCATCTGGTGCGGCAAGAAGGCAAGCCAAGTTGTTTATGTAAGCAAAGCATATTAACCTAAAAATTCAAATTCTCTAAAGCAGCCCCGTCATCTAGCTGGCCAAGGATAGCGGGCTTTGGACCCACTCACGTCGGTTCGAATCCGACCGGGGCTATTCAAAGTACCGTACGAAGGGATGCAGATGGGATACCTGAAGATTAGTGCATCACAGCTTGAGGAGATGTGCGACAAGCTTGCAGAGATGATAAAAGGCAGGTTCAGACCAGACTGCATAGTCGGCATAGGGAGAGGAGGACTGGTACCTGCCGTGTATCTTAGCGATAGGTTAGGAGTAAAAAAATTGTACTGCCTCAAAGTGGATTTTTACTCAGGAAGTAAGAGGGCGGCGAAGCCCATGGTAAGTCAGAAACCACCGCTCAGACTCATCCGCGGCAATGTGCTTATTGTGGATGATGTGTCGGATACTGGGAAAACGTTGACAACTGCCAGAAAACTATTGAGTAAGCACGCAAAGAACATCAAGACTGCAACGTTGCACTACAAGCCGCATTCAAAACTAAAGCCGGATTTCTTTTTGCAGACGACTGATAAGTGGATAATCTACCCTTACCAGACAGCGGAGATGAGAGAATGAAATACGCAGTCATCGGAGGAAGCGGTCTTGAGAACTTGAGGCTCAGGAATGCGCTCTTCATACCTCGCCATGGCAGAGACCACATAACGCCACCCCATCTCATAAACCACAAGGCGCACATAGAGCTCTGTAGATCAAAGGGATGTGATGCCATCCTCTCAGTGGCATCTGTTGGAATAATCTCCAAATACCGACCAAGAGATTTGATAGTTGTGCGGGATTTCATCTCATTCTACCTTGACACCCCAACCCTATTCAATGAAGAGGGAGAAAATTTCAACAAAGTCCATACGGATTTCACAACACCATTCCCTCTTGCAGATAGGATTGCCCGAGTTGCAAAAGGGAAAAATCTTACCATCCGTGACGGGGGCATAGTGGCCTATACTAGAGGGCCGAGGTTGGAGACGAAGGCAGAGATAGAAGCCCTGAAGAGGCTGGGTGCTAACCTCATTGGCATGACCTGCGTCCCGGAGGCAATACTGGCGCATGAGAGCGGCATAGCATACGGTTGTGTCGCTGTTGGCTGCAACTATGCATGCGGTATAGCAAAAAAACCACTCAGGTTTGATGAGATTGCATCTGCGGCGCAGAGCAAGCAGAAGGATGTGGAAAGACTTTTCAATGCAATCATTTCAGAGTAACTCCCACCACTATATACTTAAACCAAAGAGTCCATAACAAATCTAGTGATGATACGAGGTATTCCTGATGGCGAAAGCCAGATGAAGACAAGAGGGTAAGCTGATTCGCATAAGAAATGTTAATAAATAGATGCAGTTTAAACTATTCATGAAACTTAAACTGGCTTTATCGCTGGTAGTATTATTGCTGCTCCTGGGTTGTATTTCCTATACGCCAACAGAAGAACAGCCAAAGAATGAAACAGTCACTCCTCCAGTAGTGCTGCAGTGCAGAGAGATGAAGGATCTTAACGAGGGGGACAGGTGCTACTACAATGAAGCAATTTCAAAAAACAACCTGACTGCATGTTCCTCCATCTTATCAAATTCACTGAGAGACAGCTGCAACCTCAAATTTGCGATAAGTCTAAACGACTCATCACTCTGCGCGAGGATATTGAACAATAATTCGAGGGATGATTGCTACCACACATTAGCCCCAACAGCCGGACTTACAGTATGCAACAAAATCGAGAATGCCACCATGAGGAAAAATTGTCGCTTGGAGCTTGGCGATGATACAGTGCTCTGCGAGAACCTGACTGAGGATTATGACTTCCATCTGTGCATGGCGAAGGCCAGGAACAACTATTCAATATGCGCGGATATAACGAACAGCTCTTTTGTGAACCAATGCTACGTAAGTTTTGCTAAGAGCAAGGATAACTATTCTCTCTGCAGCCTGCTTGCTGACTCTGGCACGCATGATGAATGTTTCCGATATTTCGCCAATCTGCATTCCAATTATTCCCTGTGTAATAAAATTTCATCCAACTATACAAAATACCTATGCCTCACAAAATTAACCGGAAACTACTCACTCTGCAATGAGCTCTCTGATTACTTACAGAGGGATTCATGCGTTGGAGTTTTTGCAAGCGAGCATGTCAACTACTCGCTATGCTTGAACATAAGCACAAACCTCTACAGGGACCGCTGTTATACGGATATAGCTGTGAAAACATTGAATGCAGACATATGTTCGTATATACGATGCTATGAGTGCATAGCAGACAAGAACGACTGCTATTACCAACTTGCCAATCTGACCGGGAATATTTCACTCTGCGGCAATATAAACGAGCAATCAAAGAGTGATACATGCAGACTAGACCTTGCGAAAAGTCATCACAGTCCAGCATTCTGCTCCTATGTAGAGAACAGCTACCAGAGAAACACCTGCTACTATTCCATAATATACAATGAAAAACTAGAACCTTCTGCCTGCACTCCTATAGTACACCAAAACTGGAGGGATGAATGCTACAACAAGGTTGCAATAGACAAAAAGAATGCAACAATATGCGAGAAAATAGAGGACCCATTTACTAAAAATAAATGCGTGCACGACTCAAGCTGATTGTTCCTCCCCTTCCTCTTCCTTCATTCCTTCAAAATCATCAGGCTTCAGCTTGAATTCCTCCTCCCCCTTGCCTCTAATCTTTGCTATTTCTCTCGCAAGAAGATAGAAAATTAGTGCGAGAGATTTTCTGCCCTTATTATTGCATGGAATTATCCAATCAACAAACTTTGTGGAGTTGTCAGTATCGCATAATGCAATTACCGGTATACCCGTCGTATTTGCCTCCTTTATGGCCTGTCGCTCATTCTTAGGATCGCATATGAAAAGCAGCTTGGGCTCTGAGAAATCCTCTCTGGCGGGGTTTGTCAGCATTCCTGGCACAAATCTTCCTTCAACAACTCTGCATCCCACCACTTCGCAGAATTTTTTTGCTGAGCTGCTCGCATACAACCTTGATGCGACAATTACTACCTCCTCTGGTTTATAGTGAGAGATGAACTTTGCGGCTACTCTTATCCTCTCATCCACCTTCTTCAAATCCAGCACATACAGCCTGTCCTGCCTGGCTTTGTATATGAACTGGTTCATGTCAGGCGTTTTTATCCTCGTTCCAATATGTATGCCCGCCTCAAGATACTTTTCTTGCTGAATCAAAAGTTCAGTCATATAAACCCCCCTTAGCAAAATGGGGCCGCCGAGATTTGAATTCCCATTCAACCTGATGTTACTCAGGAAGTTCCTCGGGTCGCCGGCACCCCATTCCAGCAGAATATTATTCTGAAGCCGGAAGCATGCCAGGCTAGCACACGGCCCCTCAAATCTAAGTTCTCTCATACCTTATTACTTCATCTATTAAATCCACATGGCTCAAGAACATCCTCCTGCAGCAATACCTTTTGAATCCTATTTTATTCAAGACCTTCTCAGGGTTCTCACCCTCCTTCACCTTCTTTGCATATTCCTCATACTTGTGGGCTATGACCGCCCCGCAACTGAAACACCTTATCGGAATCATCATATAATCACCTGTAAGACTTCTGGAACCTCGCCCTTGCTTTAGGTCCTTGATATTTCTTGGGCTCAACTCTCCTTGAATCCTCAAGAAGCATGAATCTATCCCTCTCGTTTATGTTTTTCCTCAACTCCTCATCTCCAGTGAATTTCACTAATCCCCTGGCGATTGCAGTTCTGACTGCCTCGGCTTGGCCCATCACACCCCCGCCACTGACAACTGCCCTTATATCCAGATTCTTCGCCTTGTCACCTGCAATGAGAAGCGGTTCCGTCAGTATACTTTTCAGATAGCTTGCCTGCATGCCATCCAATGATATATTGTTTACCCTCACAATACCCTTCCCTTCCTGCACATAAGCCCTGGCAATGCTCTCCTTCCTCTTCCCTCTCGTCACTATCACTTTCGGCTTTTTCTCAGCAGGTTTTTTCTGCTTTGCCTTTGGAACCTTTTTCTTAGCGCTCTTTCCTTTCACCATCTAAACACCTTTGTTGTAGCCCAATCTCTCGCATACCTTTCCAACTTCAACATATCTGCCTTTAGCACCCTCAGAGCGCATCCTTGAAAAGTCCTCCCTAACAATGTCTTTGAACTGCGCCGGCTCACCCATGTAAACCCTCAGCCTGTCAAACGCCTTTCTCCCCCTTGTTTTCTTGAATGGAAGCATTCCCCTTATAGCTTTCTTTACAAAAAGATCCGGTCTCCTTGGCGTATGCGCCGAATGCTCTGGAGTCGCTTTGTCCTTCCTCTGCCTCCTCATCCAGTACTTCTTAACTATCCTATCAGTCTTACCAACTATCGCTACCTTCTCCGCATTTATTATTACTACTTCCTCACCGTTCAGAATGTACTTGGCAACCTTTGCCCCAAGTCTTCCAAGCGCGAGATTCGTTCCGTCTATAAGTTTCATTCTACTCACTCCATCAAAATGATTCCTTTTCCTGCAGGATTGGTCTTAACAACTTCTTCTATGCCGAGACAACTCCCCCCGGCCTTCCTTATCTTGTCTGCAGCACCTGCTGAAAAACTGTGCGCAGCAACAGTCACTTTGTGCCCGAGTGACCCAGTTGCGAGTATCTTTCCTGGCACAACTATTGTATCTCCTTCCTTGCTGTGCTTCTCTATGTTATATATGTTTACCTCAGCTCTCCTCCTTGCAGCTCCGGAGAGCCTCTCGGCAACTCTCCTCCATATGCTAGCCCTGTTCTCCACTGCCCTCTTTCTTAGCAGGTTTATAAGTTCCAATGTTCTCTTGCTTTCCGGACCTCTTTTCATTCAATCACCAAAAATGCGGGGGATGGGATTTTTGGGCAACCTTTCGGTTTGAACCCACGCAGCCACTAAAGGCACAGGAGTTCCGAAGTTTGGCTTCCTCAGTCCTGCGCATTTGACCTGACTCTGCCACCCCCGCGCTATAACTCTTTGAGCTGCGAGTCTAACTCACCGCATTTCTCCTCCAGTTTCTCAGCTGCTTTGAGCAGCATTGTTTTAGGGCTCACCTGCCCGAATGATTCAACCCTGAACCTGAAATTCTTCTTGTCATTTGTCTCATATCCATACGAAATTATACCTGCCTGAAACTTGGCATGTTCTGTTCCATTTCCCATCCTAGCCTTCGCTTCCAGCCTTATCCTCTTGTTCTCGCCAAGCCTTATAACTGGTATATTACCATATACGCACTTCACTTTTGGGGTGGAACTCTTGAGTTCTTTTGAGTACACAATGCGTGGTCCCTCGGACTCAAGTGAGAAAAGCACTTCCTCACCCGCCTTATGCGCTCCATCGCTGCTTAAAGGAAGTAATCCCAGCCTGTTTGCTATGTACTCATCAAATATGGAGGAGTTGTTCTCGTAGAACGTCACGCCATCTATCGCAAACACCGGCACCTGCGTCATGCCAATCCTCCTTATCGCATTTGCGAATGCAACAGTAGCATCCTTGAGCACGAAGTCCATCTCATTCCCCTTTGAGTGCAGTATCTCAATTTTCAAGAGAATCACCTTCAGATATCATACTCTCCTTCCTCTCCTTCCCCCAGGCCTCTTTGTAGTATCAGTGGGAATTGGTGTGACATCTTCTATTCTGCCTATCCTCAGGCCTGACCTGGCAAGTGCCCTAACAACCGCCTGCGCTCCTGGGCCTGGAGTCTTATTACCGTGTCCCCCTGGGGCTCTTATTTTTATGTGTACTGCAGTTATTCCCCTCTCTTTCGCCTTGCCGGCAGCTCTGAAAGCAGCCTGCATAGCTGCGTAGGGTGAGCCCTCCTCCCTGTCTGCTTTGACTATCATACCGCCGCTTCCCACGGCTATAGTCTCAGCACCGCTTATGTCAGTTATCGTTATTATCGTATCATTCTTTGAGGAGTATATGTTTGCAACTCCCCATCTATCCTCCCTTCTTCTTCTCGCGGTTTTCTCTTCCTCAGCTTCTACTGCCGCTTCACTCTTCTTTTCCGCTTCCACCTTCTCCGCCAACTTTCTCACCCTCCTTGCTCTCCTTTGCTTTACTAACAACTATTGGAATGAAATCAACCTTTCTGTAGTAACCTATGTTGTTCTCCTCATCCACCGGGACAAGGTAGCCTGGAGCAGATGTCCTCCTGCCATTTATTGCGATGTGCCCGTGCGCAATGAGCTGTCTGCCCTGCTCCACAGACCTCGCAAGTCCTTTCTTGAAAACCCTGGTCTCAAGCCTTCTCTCAAGCACATCCCTTATTGTCAGTGACAGCAGGTCCTCCAAGGAAGTTTCCGGCTTTGCTATGCCGAGCCTCACAACCTTCTGCATCAGGGGCTTGCCCAGCTCCCTTCCCTTCTCACCAAGTGAGAGGAGCCTCCTTGCCTCCCTTCTTATCTTCTTGAGCTTCATCTGCATAACCCTCAGCTCATGCATGTTCTTGAGACCGAACTCCTCAAGAAGCTTCTGCTCCTCCTCAATTCTGTTCTTGTCCCAAATCTTTCTTGGAGATTCGTACTTCCTCTTCAGTTTTTTCGGGTCTCCCATGGCTCATCACTCCTTCTTCTCCTCCTCTTTGGGCTTCTTTTCTTCTGCAGGAGCGGCAGCAGCTGCTTTTGCTGCAGCAGCTTTCGCAAGCATAACCTTTCTCAGCACACCGACAGTCATACCTGTCCTGCCAGTAGTTCTATTTCTCTGCCCTCTCACCTTCTGGCCGTATGTATGCCTGTAGCCCTTCCAGGTATTCATGTCCTTCACATTTGTTATATCCTGCCTAACCCTGAAGGTTAGGTCAGTTCCTATGAGATGCAAGCTCTGACCGGTTTCGACATCCCTCTGTCTATTCAGCATCCTCTCTGGCACACCGTACTTAAGAGGGTTGGTTATCATTTCGGTAAGCGCATCCATCTGCTCATCGCTCAGCTCCCCAATCATTATATCTTTCGGAACCTTTAGCTTCGTGGAGACAATTTTTGTCAGGACAGCACTCAGATTCACACCCAGTCCCTTGACCTGCATAAGTGCCCTGCGCAGTCTTATCTCACCCTTTATATCCTTTCCCGCAATTCTTACAACTCCCCTTATCTCCTTTTCTGGGCTAGCCGTCTCAGTCTTATTTCCAACCGTTTTTTCCATTTTCTTGCTCATGCAACCACTCTTTAACAACGCCGGGGATGGGATTTGAACCCATAAGGCCCGTGAAGGCCATACGCTTGCCGGGACGCTATTTCCAGGCGTACACGTTGACCAGATTCCGTCACCCCGGCATCTCATCACCAGCATTTTGGGTATGTGCCCTTCTTCATCATCACTCTCAATGTTCTCGCAACAACTCCATTCTTCATCTCAAGCATTTCATTCGAGCTAGCATCTGCAACTGAAATTGCAACGAACTCGTTTTTCAGGCTCATTAACGCAATAGTATCCCCCGCAGTGATGCCGCCATCGAGCTTGGCAATTCCTGGGGCTGCCAGAACTGCTCCGGAACATACTGCTTCCACAGCGGAGTCCCTCAGCCATATCTTTTTCAAGTCCAATACGCTCTCCATTGGGAGGATAACCCTCCTCATCTCCTTCTCATCACCCTTTTCCTTCCAAAGCCAATACGCATCCTTTATATCCTGAAGCTTTGATGTGCGGGTTTCATCCAAGTTGCCTACCCTAGTCCTCCTCAGTTCGAGCATATTAGCTCCGCGTCCTAATTCCTCTCCCATATCAAAGCAGAGCTTCCTTATGTAAGTTCCCGCTTCGCATCCGACTCTAAAGAGGACTTCTCTCCCATTAAATTCTAACGGTTCAAGATAATAAACCTTTCTCTTCCTTAGCACTCTCTTCACGGCAGATTTCACGGGTGGTATTTGCTCCACCTCACCGCTGAATTTGTTGAAAATCATCCTCACTTTATCCTCTCCCACATCGCAGTGAAATTTTATTATTCCCACATACTCTTTGGAACTCTTGAGCATGAATCCCATGGCTCTTGTTGCTCTGTTGAGGCCTACAGGAAGCACTCCGCTCACATTTGGGTCAAGGGTTCCAGAATGTCCTGCTTTGGCTGCCTGAAGCATCTTCTTCACCCATGACGTAACTTCATGGCTGGAGGGACCCTGCGGCTTGTCAACAAGCGCCAAGCCAGACTCCAGCAGCTCCTCAACACTCCTATCCGCGGGGAACTTGCCATATGCATCGTCTCTCTCTTCATCGCATTTTGTCAGAATCGGCACAATCATCTACCCTCAATGAGTTTTCTTGTCTCTTCATCACTGGCCTTCAGCTCAACGTTTTCCCCAAGAGGCTCGAGATGATGAATGTTGCACCTCCTCCTCTTTTTCCTGCCAGCGCACAGCACCTCAACGTAGTTAGCGTCAACAAGGTTCACAACAACACATTTCTCCCCTCCATCTCTGCCCCTGTTCTTCATGCAAACACTGCCTACAACAATTGCCGCCATGTGCTCACCTCATCTCCTTCCTGCTGCCCGCTTAGCTTCAGCAGCCTTTAGCACTATGCCTGCTATCTGCTGAGGATTGAATATATCCGAGTTTATCTCAAGGTCGAACATACTGTGGTCCGTTATATCAATACCATAATATCTCTTGTATCTGCGTCTGTTCTCTTCATCCCTTTTTCTTATATGCTCAAGGGCTTTCCTCAGGCTCATTCCATCTCTTTTTGCAACTCTCCTCGCCCTCTCCTTCTCGCTGACATTGAGCCACACTCTCAGATCGGCATTCTTCACAACCCAGGGGCCAAGCCATGTCATTACAACGCAGTTTCCTTTTTTTGCCCTCCTTGCTATCTCCCTGTCCAGCTCTCTGTCGTATTTCTCATCCCCCCCCGCTGCGCTCTGTACTTTCATTAGGTCCACCCCCTCCCTCCTCGCCTCATCCTTGAAGGAGAGTTTCACCTCGCGCAGGTTAAGCTTCTTGGCAACTATCTCGCCAACAGTGTTCTTTCCTGAGCCGGCTAGGCCCGAAATGCATATTATCATTATCTCACCATCTGCCCCACAAATTTCCTTCTCTCCAAGTCAACATCGTCCAGCTTGATGTGCCCACCTCTGACCTTTCCCACAAGTTTCAATACCTCGAATGAGCATTTTGCACATAGAACTCCCCCAAATGCTCTGCTTGCCCTCTTCATGCTCTTTGCACTTCCTTTTCCGCCAGTCAGCTTAGAACCGCAGACAGAGCAACTCCCCCTGCTCCCAACTTTCCTGACATAGCGGAATGTAGCACCACCTTTGGGTTTCATCCTTCTAATTTTTTTAACTGACCTTGACCTGAATCTCGGCAACATCTACTTCCTCCTCCTCGTATGTTCAATCCTGTCAGTTATTACCTGTATCAGTATACCAGATATCACCACGCACAGCAGGAGCCAGCCAAATGTCCCGAACTCATTTCTCCAGTTTGGAAAACTATCCAAATTGAATCTTAGAAGCAGCCAGTAGTAGGGGAAGGTTGGAATTGAGAAGCCAAGCTTAATGGAGAAGTATGGAAATGTTGTTCTAACTAAGTAAGTCAGTACCGCGAATATTGGCAGTATTACTATCAACGGTTTGAATTGCAGCATCATACTCTCACTCATCAGCTTTGGAATCCTCTCTTGCTCTATCTCGGCTTCCTTTCTCCCTGCTTCGCTTTCATAACCTACTTTCTTCAGCTTCGCGCTTATCCTGTTCATCTCCTCCTGTATCTCCTTTACCCTTCTCCTGTTGCCTATAGTTTTGTTTATATGCAGTGATATAGCTGAGTAAATCACCGCACTTGCTGTTATCACAAAGAAAGCAACAATTGGGTCCTCCATACTCACTCCTCTTTAACACTTCTGATAATCTCCTTGAGCTTGCCGACCGCCTCATCCAGCTTGCCATCGGCATTCATTATTATGCTCGCAGTCGCACCACTCAATGTGGAATATGCGCAGAGATATGCAATGTTCACTAACATATCCCGCTCTATATCCTCGATGCTCACTGCATCCCTCTTCCTCGTGGTGTCCCTCTGCCTCCTGCTTGCAATATCTCTTGGTGGTGCGGCTATGAATACCAGGTAATCCACATTAAGTTTCCTCAGCTGTTCAAAGGGGAGGCCCGGCATATAACCTGTCAGGGTATGCACTGAGCAGTGGGTGTCGAGTATAACCTTCCCCTTCATCCCAGAGAGCTTGTCACCAACCATGTCCTGAACTCTCCTCTGCTCCTTAAGAGGGAGTTTCCTCATCTCATCTCTCTCACGCACAAGCCTCTCTCCCTTCGCTATCTCAAGCATCATATCTCCATAGTTCAGAACTTTCCAGTCACCGAATCCAGCAACCGCTCCTTGGAGCACAGTTGTTTTTCCTGCACCAGGAAGTCCCATGACCACTATCATAAAACCACCATTAACCTACAATACCCCTTAAACCTGGATAAAGCTCAAACATCTGCTCCCGTTTCATTATCTCGTACATGTTGTTCAATATGCTGACTGTAAGCAGGATACCAGTGCCAGTCCCTAGGGCTCCTGTCAAGTCCGCAAATGCTGCGAGGAGTCCCACGAATATACTTCCAAGTATGGTTATCATAGGAATATACTTGTCCAGCACCTTCTCAATCACTCTGGGGTCCCTCCTGAAACCAGGCACGTGAAGACCTGACCCCCTGAGCTGCTCAGCAATGTCCTTCGCACCCATGCCTGTTGTCTCTATCCAAAAGCTGCCGAATACAACGCATAGCACAACCATGGAGATAACATATGCGACCACGTGGACTAGCTCGGGAATGTGGAAGAATTGCGTTGAGCTGGTGAGCAAGGAGTTTATATACGGCTGGTATCCAACCAGCACTGGGTTTGGAAAACTCGGTGTCACCAGGTACAACAGTCCATCCACTAGCCTTCCATTGCTGTCAACAATTGCTATTAGGCTTACAAGGTTCACTCCGCCTACATAGAATATGCTTTGGCCTATCGCCCTTGCTATGAGCTGAAAGTTCATCATGAGGGCTGCTGCGAGAATCACCGGCACATTTGAAACATAAAGGAACTTTATTGGATACCTTCCGCCAATCCCCCTAATTCTTTCAAAAACCAGAGGCACCTCAACTCTCATGCCCTCCGCATAGGAGCTCGCAACAAACACGATGAATGCGAAAACAAGAGGTAGCAATGCAAGCAACGCCATGGGGACAGCATTCGCCCCTCCCTCTCCGAGGCTGGTCATCGCGTTTGGTATAAGAACTCCAAATGTTCCCTGCACAACTGCCAGAGAGACACCTGCGGCTATGAACAAACTTATCCCAGAGCCTATGCCATACTTTGCAACTATCTCGTCAATATAAAGAAGTATTACCGAACCCATAGCGAGCTGCAGCACAACAAGCAATTGTGTAAAGAATAGACTGCCGAAGAGAGGGGAGACATTCCCAGCAGGAATTCCTGCTCCCATGACTGGAACAGCATTTGTGTAGACATACACGCCCCCTTCAAAGAAAGAGAGTATTAGCGCCAGGAGTTTCTGCGCTCCCTGAAAAATTTCCTTCTGTTTTTCATCTGTCAAATCCATATCAACTATCTTTGAGCCAACAAAGAGCTGCAGGAATATCGAAGCGAGCACAATGGGGCCTATGCCCGCAGTGATGAGGCTTCCCATCTTGCTGGCGGTTATCATCTGCACGAACTCAAATTGTTCCTGAATTGGGTATCTGCCAACAGGGTAAACATGATACATCACAAAAAATATTACAAGGGCGGCGACAGTCCAGTATATTTTCTCCTTCAGAGGAGGTGCCCTCTCGGGTGCTTTTATCTCAGGAAGCAAACTAATGACTGGTTTCAGAAATTCTAATGCCATGGCATCACTCTACTTTCGCATCACCACCAAAACTCTTTATCTTGCTTGCAGCACATTTTGAGAATGTGCTTGCCTTTACGAACGCAGGGAAGTCCAACTTGCCAGCCCCAAGAACCTTGTATCCCTTGAGCTCGACGGCAAATTTCCCAGACTCGTCCTTCTTAAAATCTCCCCTCCCAATCATTTTGTTTATCTCCCATAAATTTATTTCCTTCTTTCCTTCTCTTCTGGGTGGAACGAAGCCACTCTTGCCAAAATGCTCTGGCTCATACTTCACTATGTATGTCCATTTGTGCTTGTGGGAGCCGGCATAGCCTTTCCCTCCCTTGCTTCCCTTACCTCTCCTATTCTTTATGTTGCCAGCCCCGCAGCTTCTAGAGCCGAGGTACTTTTTCCTGCTCCTCTTCCTATGCCTCCTAGCCATAACTACACCATCCTTCTCAAAAGCTCGTTTATCTTCACGCCCCTGTAACCCAGTGCACCTGCGGGGTAGGGCTTCTTCACGTGCCTATACCCCCTTCTGGGCGGGTGAAGCCTGAAAACCGGTTTCAGACATTTAAGTGCGCCGAGCTCGCATTCGAAATTGCAAACCTTCTCAGAGAACTTCTCAAACGATTCGAAACTGCCCAGCTCATTTTCCTCAATTCTTCTGTTGCCAGTTGCTCTTCCTCTCTTCTCAATCATCAGAGCCAGGGTTCCAGGGTTTATCTCGCCCCACGTAACGTAGCTTGAGCATTTCTTAACCATTCCCATCCTTTGCGGTGAGTCGTCAATCACCACGCAGTGGTTAACTCTTGTGAGCCTGAGTTTTTCCAGAGTTTCCTCTACTGTTCTCCTGCTCCCAACCTTGCCTCTCACTCTAACTACTGCTATTCTTTTCTCCATCCTTTTCTACCTCCTTGCTTTCGGCTCCAAGTAGCGTGTCCCACTCCTTGTGGAACTTCATCCTGTTCAAACTATTGAGCGCATCATAGGATGCCATGGCAGTGTTGTAAACGCTTCTTGTCCTACCCCTTGCGAATCCCCAGCTGTCCTTCACCCCAGCCATGCCAAGAACTTTCCTAACTATCTCATCAGCAGCTATGCCAACCCCTCTTGGAGCCGGCTTGAGGGTGACTATCACACCGCCGTTCTTACCAACTACCTTTATCGGGATAGTATGCTTCTGTTTGCAACCGCACTCCCATGAGCCGCAGCCCAAGGGGACGCCGATGACGTTCCTCTTTGCCGCTTTAAGTGCAGTCTCTATTGAAGGCTTTGCCTCGTCAGCCTTGCCAGCACCAATCCCAATGTGCCCATGTCCATCGCCAACTATCGCAATTGCCCTGAACTGTGTTTTCCTGCCGTTATCGCTCATTCTCTGCGTCATAGAAATATCCAGAACTTCTTCCTTCATATCAGGGAGTAGTGCATCAACAACCCCATCCTCAACAATTGGCTTGCCCATTTCGAATATCTGCTCGATTGAGGTTATCTCCTTGTTCTTAACCTTCCTCCCGATATCCGTTTTCGGGTTCCATTCGTCAATATTAAATGCCTCCTTCTCCTCTCGCCTGAACATCCGTTTAACCATCAATTATCACCCGCTCTTCGTTATTGCCTCCTTCACTCTGTCAAAAATTTCAGGAATACCTTCCGGCTGAACATTTGCTTTTATATAAGATGAGAATATCTTGCCATATTCCGGCTTGCCTTTCAGGCTTTCTGCGTATTTCGCTAGGTGCTCCCCTCTTATTCTAGCGGCATCCAGCACGCTTTCCTCATACTTAGTTTTGAGTCCTGCATCAATTGCACCCTTAATTGCTGCGAAAACCAAAGCCCCTTTTGACGGTGTTGCGAGCCCTATATCAAGAACAAATTCTCCAACTCCCTTTCCCTTGGCTCTGACTCCTGCCAGCAGGGCGGTCAGGTATGCGGTGGGGGTATTTCTCCTGCTCTGCCAGCCCATCTTCACAAGCTCCTTGGAGTTTGCAGCAGCTATCGTCACATCCCCTTTGTCTGAGTAGTTAATGAACTGCACAAGTATGTTCCTGTTGCTGCTCCTAACAACCATCCTCGTTTTCATTGATTTGAGGAGCGCCAGCCTCTTCCTATAGTTGGTGAGGTTCTCTTTCCTCCTCCTGAATGGAACAGTATATATCGGTCCAGTTGCTTTGCCCATAAAATCACTTTATCAATCCACTATCTTTCAGGTGAGAGAGCAAACTTGCTTTGCTCTTGAAAGCCCCTCCTTTTATCATACGATACATCTTCCTGTACGCATCCTTCTGCATCTTTTTCTCAAGTGCCAGTTCTCTCAGCAGAGCCCTCTGTGCCCTCACACGGTTTATCCAGACTCTCTTTCTTGGAATGCTGGAGTAGCGCGTGCCCTTCCTGCTTCCCATTCCTCTCCTCCGTCCGGCCTTCTTTTTTCTCTGCTTCTCCCTCCCTCTTGCTCTGGAAACTCCCCTCTTCCTGAGTATGTATACAACACCCTGCGATATGAGGGAGCGCACATCGTCCCTTGTGAGTGCCTCCTCGGCCTTCTTAGAATTCTTGGGGTCTATCCTAACTCTGCTCTCGCCAACTCCGAGCAGTTCAGCAGCAATTCTTCTCACAGTTGCCATTCCCATGATATCACTCATTTAAAATCTTCAAATTCAACTCTCTCGCCTTTGCAATGATCCCCGCCCTCTTCATCCTCCCAACTCCGGCGGCTATTCTGACCGCATTTCCTCGCTGCACTTTTTCCACATCCCTCACATTGAACACTAGCACTTCTCTCAAGCCTGTTGGGTGCATGCCGCGCACTACTGAGGCATTTCTCCATCCGATGTTTGGCTCCGCGCCAGCGGAACTGTGCTTTGCCCTTTTCTTATTATCGTGACCTCTTGGCCTCTTCCAGCCCTCCGAAATCCTCTTCCTGTCAGTTCTTCCATAGTTCTGTCTGAAGAACTTCGGATGCTTCTTCTTTCTAACGACCATATGCATCACTCAACTAGGTATATTCCATCCTGAAAGACCCTGCTGTCTTTCTCCCGTATCGCAGTTGCCTGAAATATATTGGCGCAGGTCTGTCCCACGGCTTCCTTATCAAGTCCTGACACAAACACATCGTTCCCCTTCACCTCAACTTTCGTATCGCCAACAATATTGGCTATGCGTGGCTTTTTCTCTCCTATGAAATTCTTTATTATCACTTCTTTTCCCTTCACCTCAACACTCATGGGAAAATGCGAGTGGACAACTTGGAGCCTGTGGGAAAATCCCTCACTTACTCCCTTGAACATGTTTTTGATGTGCGACTCTACGGTCCCAGCCAGCATCCTGCCGCCATCCCCACTGTCTACCTCTATCATATTATCCTTCTTTTCAATTCTGAGCCCTCTTCTCCTGAAGCTTCTCTCAACCTTTCCCTTCTTTCCCTTAACCGAAACTGTGCTACCTTTCACCTCAACTTCGACTTCCTTCGGTATCTCAATCATGCCATCACTCTAGTAAACATATGCTATAAGTCTTCCCCCGATACTCTTTTTTCTTGCATCCGCATTTATCATAAGCCCCTGCGGGGTTGATACTATCAATATGCCAAAATCCGGTCCAGGTATGTACCTCTGCTCCCACCTCGCCCACTCATTCTTTCTGACAGCAAACCTTGGTTTTATCACCATGCAGTCATTTATGCTTCCAGTAAGCTGCACCTTGAACGAGCCTGACTTTCCATCATCTACATACTCAAACTCCCCAATGTATTTATGCTGCTGGAAAATCATGAGCACCTCCCTTATGAGTTTGGAGGCAGGTTTTATCACGCAGGAAGATTTACCGAGTATCTCATGCGTTTTTATTGTGTTAAGCGCATCCGCAAGCGGGTCATTCGCCATTGCATCACCTAGAACTTCCTGAAGCCTATGCTCTCGCCGACTTCCCTGAAGCACCTCCTACATATATACAGCTGGTACAATCTAATCACTCCCCTCGAGTTTCCGCAGAACCTGCATCTCCTCAAACCTTTCCCCTTGAATTTCAGCTTCAGCCTCTTCTCCTGTGAAACTTTCTTTCTAGCCATTCAACCAACTCACACTATTTCAACTTCAAGAACTTTTTTAGCAAACTCCATCCCTTCCTCTCTAGTTATCCTATGCCTGCTGCCAATCTTGCCCCTGCCTCTCCTCCTCTTTGCAACTCTCCATCCTCCTCTCATTAGGGTGACGCATACATCAAACCCCACAATTCCCACCTTCGGGTCGTATTTCACGCCAGGGAAGTCAATATATTCCTCAACTCCAAATGAGAAGTTTCCGTATCCATCAAAAGCCCCCGAACTAATTTTTTTATCCACTGCATCAAGTGCTTTCTTGAGGAACTCCTCCGCTTCCTTCTTCCTCAGAGTCACTTTCGTTCCTATGGGGTCACCCTTCTTTATTTTGAAGACAGGGTTCCTGACTCTGGCGACTGTCCTTACTGCCTTCTTCCCGCTAATCTTGCTCAGCAGTGATGAGCAGTTCTGCAGCTTCTCGCCGCCCTCTCCTACTCCCATATTGGCGGTAACTTTCTCGATGCGTATCTCTCTCATTGGATTCATTTGAACACCTGCGCCTCATCACCAACAACGAAGAGGTAATTCCTTACAGTTATGAAGCTCTCTGAATCTGAATGCAGTTTTGCCTCAGCTCTCCTTGCTCCCTTCTTGTGATAGAGCTCATCAACAGCCGCAAGCTCCCCAGAGTGCTTACCGCTTGTTATTATACAGTTTGCATTTGGCTCAAGCTTCATTACAGAAATTATCTTCTGCTCGGGTACAGACAATTTGACGGTGTCTCCAATTCTGAACTCCTTACCCCCAACTGAAGTTCTGCCATCATGAAGTGCAAGCTGGAAAGTCCCCCCGCGAATGCTGTTCTTGCCCTCAATCCTACACAGCTTGAATTTTGATTTTTCAGCCCCAACTTCAACGAGCTTAAACCTTCCCTTAGTATCAACTCCAACCCAGTAATCTTTTTTCATCTTTGGTATGCTCAGCACGTCCATAAGCCCGACTGGAAATTTTTTATCCCTCACAACCTTGCCATCAACAAGTACATTACCTTCCATCAGAATCTTTTTTACTTCCCTCATTGAATCTGCAATTTTAATAAAATCCCTTAGCACTACTCCAAGTGCCATGGAGCTGCCGAGTCTGTGCGGACCTGGCGCTGGCTTAGTAATCCACACCTCACCCTTCCTTGCTACTGGCACGTATCTAGGTGAAGCAATTTTCTTCATGTGTGATGAACCGCCTTTTTTAGCCATTCAACCTACCTCACTCGATTTTCTTAGACCTCTCAAGTATCCTGCCTCTCATTTTATCGGAGAAGCCGGCATCAATCATCAGAAGCTTTGATGGATCAATTGGAACAGAAGATTCTCCCCCTTTCCCTCTTCTCCTTGTGATTCCCTCAACATACACTTTGCCGTACCTCAAATCAACTCTACTAACCTTGCCGCTCTGCCCCCTGTACTCTCCTCTCAGCACCTTTACCTTATCTCCCTTCCTGACGGTCAGGTTCCTTCTCCTAGTCTTAAGCTTCCCCTTAAGCTCTTTCCCGAGATGCACTGCCATGAATTTCTGCCTTGCGTGCAGAGGAGCTTCAAATTTTGCCTTTCTCTGCTTTCTTGGTTTTTTTGAATATGTAAGTGATCCCATCATACCACCGCGCTAGATATACCCGCTATTTTGGGAAACCTGTCAACAACCTCTCTCGCTATTGCACCCTTTATCTCAGTTCCCTTCGGCAAGCCCTGCTCATCAACGAGCACAACAGCATTATCCTCAAACTCAACTCTCATGCCCCCAGCTCTCCTGATGCCTCTTTTCTGCCTTATTATTACCGCCCTCTCAATCTTCTTCTTCATCTGAGGCACGCCTTTCTTAACTGCCACGATTACTAAATCACCCACACCTACTGAGGGGGTTCTAGTCCTCTTTGAATGACTTCCCTTCACTCCTATTATCTGCACAATCTTTGCTCCGCTGTTGTCATCACACAGCATGCGTGAGCCTATTGTCAGCCCTTTTGGAACCTTGCTCTGCAAACCTTTCATCTCAACTACCTCTCTCGGCTTTCTTCAGTATCTCAACAACACTCCATGCCTTGGTCCTGCTCAGTTTTCTGCATTCGGCAATCTTCACCACATCCCCCTCCTTTGCGCCAATGCAGTCAGGGTTATGTGCAGCTATCTTGGAGTGCGTTCTGGCAAACCTCTCATACTTCGAAACGAATTTCATAAGAGGCCTCTCCACTATCACAGTCCTCCTCCCCTTGTCGCTCACAACAACTCCTTCCAGAGTTCCACCTCTAAGCTTAACATTTCCATGTTTGAAGCATTTCTCGTCATTACATTCTGCCATCATCCCACCTTTTTGACATACTTCATGAGCCTCCTAGGCCTGTCCTCTGGTTTGTATTCTATGAGCCTTCCTTCGACTTCCACGCTACCGCCGGGGAGGTGGAACCTGAATGTGCTCGTCCTTTTCGGTATGAGCTTTGTGACTCCACCCTTCTCAATCTCGATTGCATTCTTGCTCTCATTCACAACTCTCCCCCTCTTGCCAATGAGGTTCCTGCATGTGCTTTTCGCTACTTCAACCTCCAATCCTATGAACTCATGAATCAATATGTTGCTCTTGTCAATCATCATACCACATCTATATTATCCTCAGGATATCCCATCTTTGCCAGCATATGTCTGAGCTTCTCCCTATGCTCTCCCTGCAGCACTACCACGCCATCCTTCGCTGTCCCTCCGCACGCGAGAGCCCGCTTCAGCTCTTTTGTTATTTTGTCCAGCTCGCCCTCGTCCAAGCCCTCAACTATTGTCACAAGCTTGCCGAACTTTTTCTTTGTGCTGTAAACCTTTATCCTCTTCGCTCCCTCTCTATCAAGGGCTTCGCACGCGCAAATCTCCTTCGGAAGCCCGCATTTGGAGCATATTTCTCCCATCTTAATCTCTCACCTCTTTCAAATTCTAACTCCTTTTTCCTTAAGAACCGTCAATATTCTCGCGATGCTTCTCCTCATCTCCTTAATCCTGCCCGGGTTGCTCGCTTTTCCTCCGCTTGCAACATGCCCTTTGTCTACTCTCAGCTCGTTCCTTAGCTCAGAGAGCTTGCTCTTCAAAGCTTCGATTTCCATTTGTCTAAGTTCACTTACTCTTACCAGCGGCATCTTCCTCACTCTCTTCCTCTGCTGCTTCCTTTATAACTCTTGGAAGCTCCACAGGCTTTGCTTTCTCCTTATCTGGAAATACTGTTCCCGGAGGAACAATTTTCACACGCACCCCTATTGCACCGAATTTTGGGTAAGCAGTAACATGCGCAACTCTCACAAGCCTTGAGGGTTCGCCTGCTTTTGGCAGGTAACCCGCGCCGATTCTCAGCCTCTTAGCCCTCGCTCCTTTTGCTGCAATCTTGCCGCTTGCAGTTATTTCGGCTCCAAGAGCACCTGCATCCATGATTGTTTTCAAAGTGAAGTGCAGTATCCTCCTCACGTTCCTCCCCATCTCTATAGACCTCACAACTCTCTTCGCGACAAGCCGTGGTTCCAAATTTTCGTTTGTGACTTCAGAGACGCTTATCTGTGGGTTATCCACCCCGAAATTCTTCTGTATGGCCTCTGTCAAATCCTTTATTGTCTTGCCCTTCCTCCCAATCACCTTTCCGGGCTTTGTCACTTCAACATTTATCCTCGTCACCATTGGAGTTCTCTGTATGTCTACTTTTGAAAAGCCAGCTCTGTCAAGCTCCTTCTCAAGATATGTGGCAAGCCTATACCTGCTTATCGAATCCTCTATGAATTTTCTCTCGACTGCCATATCACTTCAACTCCTCCACAACTATCTCAACTCTAGCTGTTTCGTAGTTAGACCTCATAGCCCTGCCTTTTGAGGCCATTCTTGGGTAGATATTCTGCTTGTTGGCAGAAGCGTGCCTCACGACAAGCTTCTCTCCCAGCCCTCTGTAGCGGGCATTCGCCATCGCACTTCTCAATACCTCTAAAACTATCCTGACGCTTTTCTTCGGGTATCTCCCTCTCTTGCCCCCAAGCTCTTTCCTGTGCCCGCATTTCTTGTTGAATTTCCTGAAACGTATGGGAACTGCGCCAAGCTTAGCATCCTCAAGCAGCTGCACGGCTTCTGAAACCACCTTCCCATTGACACTCCTGCAAACCTGCCCCAGGTCCTTGAATGATGCATCGATGTCATGCATCTGTGCCCTAGCCACGCGAGTTCCTTCCTTGACTTGATAGCTGTATTTCATCATCACACCTTACTTGAGTGGTATAAACTTGGAACCTCTTGTTGCCCCCACTCCTGGTCCGGAGTGTGCTACCCTACCGGTGGTGTGGGCGAACTCACCAAGCCTGTGCCCTATCATCTCAATCTTCATCTCAATAGTTTTGAACTCTTTACCATTATGAACGCCAAATTTCAGCCCCACCCAATCAGGCAGTATCACCGCATCCCTCAGGTGAGTTTTTATAACTTTTTCACCCTTCCCATCTGCGCCAACTCTTTTGACTTTCTCAAGCAGATTCCTGTAGCGTGCAGAAGCTCTTCGCAGGGCTCTCCTTGCCCTCGATTTGAGAAGCTTTGAAAACTCCTCCGCAGTCATCTGCCTCAGTTCTTCAAGAGTTTTCCCCCTGTATTGTACCTTTCTCGCCATCTACTCACCCGTCTCCTCCGTCCTTATACCCTTGCCTCTCCTCCTTCCAGTTCTCCTAGCAGCCAGGTGCCCAACCTTCCTTCCTGGCGGAGTGCTTCTTGAAACTGTAGAAGGTCTTCCCTTGTGGTGCTCCTTTCCTCCAAATGGATGGTTGTATGGGTTCATTGCAACTCCTCTCACATTGGGCCATCTTCTGTTCATTGCACCCATCGCATGGAATTTCTTGCCGGCTTTAAGGAAAGGCTTCTCCAGCCTGCCTCCACCACATATCACTCCTATTTCTGCTCTGCACCTTCCATCAAGCGCCTTCAGCTTCTTTGAAGGAAGCCTCACTGTCACAACGCCTGCCTCATGAGAAACGATAAATGCTACTGTCCCGCTGGTCCTCACTAGCTTGCCTCCATCACCAGGAGTTATCTCAATGTTGTAAACTGGCATTCCATCAGGAATTGCCTCAAGAGGGAGCACATTTCCAGCTCTTACCTCAGCCCCACTGCCAACTTCTATCATATCGCCAATCGCAGTCCCTTCAGGAGCTATAAGCACTCCTCTCTCATTATTGTCAAATTTCACTTCCATGAGAAGCGCGTTTCTAGCAGGATCATCAACAAAACCAGTTACCTGCCCCATAAGCTTTCCGGTTCTCTCAAGCTCATCCAGCCTCCTGTATTCCACATCTGCCTTGCACCTGCTGGATGGCCTCCTGTAGCTTGGAGAACCCTTGCCGAGTTTCTGTTGTATAAGCTTCTTTCCCATCCATCCCACCTATATAATCTTCAACTTCGCAGCAAGTTCATCTGCTGAGTAACCTTTCTGCAGTTTAACATACGCTTTCTTCCTTCCTTGAGGTGTTATAAGGACGTTCACTTCATCCACTTTGACATTGAAGGACTTCTCAACCTCGTCAGCAATTTCTTTCTTAGTCGCAGTTCTCTCAACTATGAAAACCATCTTGTTCTCTTTCTCTATCAGCGCAATTGCCTTTTCCGTTGCAATGGGATGAATCAAAACCATTCTCACACCTTTCCAAGCTCCTCAACTGCCCTCTTGCTCCACAATGTAAACCTGCCAGCATGGGTTCCCGGAGCCAGAGAGTTCACATCAAGCTCACTCACGCTTCTCACATCAACTCCTGGAAGATTCCTCGCAGCCCTGGCGACTTTACTTCCATTTCCAACAACTATGAGCAGAGATTTTGGCCTCACGCATCCGCCCTTCCTTCTCTCTCTCACACCACTGACCTTTTTCTTCTTTTCAGCTCTCATCAAATCCTCCCCAGCGCCAAGAGCCTTTAGGCAGGCGAGGACATTCTTCGTTTTTTCAAGTTCCTCAAACCTGCTCTCAACAATGAGCGGAACCTCTTTCACATTGCCAACCCTGTGCCCTCTCTTCTCAACTATGTCCTTCCTGCAGGTTGCGGCTATTGCGCTCCTCAAAGCTTTCTCATACTCCTTCTTGTTTATTCTCTCAACCAGGACTTTTTTCGGATTTGGGGGATGCGCCCTCCTTCCCTTTGCTGAGAATGGCACTATCCTCACTCTGCCGAACCTTCCTTTGGGAAACTTTTCCCTCGGAAGCCTTGAGATACCCTTGTTCTTTATACTTCCGTAAGCCTCCTTTCTCCCTCTATACTCCGCAGTTGTCTGCAATCCAGCAAGCTTGAATGCACCCTTTGGCTGATACTTCCTGCTCTGCTCAGCAAGCACGGCTCTTCGTATCACTTCCTCTCTAATCTCCTCGCTGAATTGCTTTGGGAGCTCTATCTCCTCAAGCTGATTGCCCTCAATTGAGTAAACGTGAGCTTTCATTTCAAGCACCCTGCTTTGACTCCTTTGAGATATATTTTATCTCTGGTTTGATTGGTTTTACAGTTTTTCTAATACTCCTTCTCAGCTTTATCATCCTCTTGCAAGGTCCCCCAATCGAGCCTTTTATGAGCACGCAGTCATTCTTCACAACTCCGTAATGTAGGAAACCGCCCTTTGGGTTCGCATCATCCTTCCCAGCAATTTTCAGTATCCTCTTGTTGAATTCAGTCCTCTTGTGGTATCCCATCTGTCCAGCCATTGGCGTGGTATACATCACCCTTGCAGGATGCCACGGACCGAGAGTTCCCACATGCCTTCTTCTTCCTGTTGCCTTCCTCCTCTGTAGGTGAACGCCGAACCTCTTCACAGCGCCTTGCCATCCCTTCCCCTTTGTTATGCCTATTGCATCAACATATTCGCCGTCTGTAAAAACATCACCGAGCTTAACCTCCTTGCCGAGAATTCCCTTGCAGAACTCCATCTTCTCCTTTGGAGTCTTGCCGCCAACAGCAATCTCCACAATATCAGGCTTCTTCCTACCAAAACCTGTTTTCCCAGGAGCAGTTAGCGCCAGAATTCTCACATCTTTTATAGAATCAGCATTGCTCTCAACTTTCTTCATTGCATCATCAAAATTATTCTTCTTCAGGTTTATCCTCTCTGCAATTTTTTTGTCAATGTTGTTTGCATAAACATCAGAAAGAGCCCTCAGACCGGAAACATCAGAAGAATAAGCCCTCAAACCCAGAACAAGAAGAGAAGGAGTTTCAACCACAGTCACAGGAACAGAGACTTCATGCCCCTTGGTTGGTGAACCCTCATAATCATCAATCATTGTGATGTGGGTCATGCCCGCCTTATATCCTACGAAGCCGAGCAGTTTTGTCTCCTCAAACCTCGGCCAGCTAGCGATGCGGGCATTCTGACTGCCCGCCCTTTTCCTCGGTCTAAACGCGCGAGACCCGCTTCTTGGCTTAATCACTTTTCCCATAATAAGACCTCTGGAGAGGGGGCCGGGAAACCCCAAACTTCAGTCGTAGAAAAGAGTGGATTAATCTTATGAAGACGATATTTAAAAACCTTTCCCTATTTCAACAGTAGATTAAATATTTAAGCTTTCAAGGAATAATACTAACTGCGGTGGGATAGGTCGGGAGGTTAGGGGTCTCCTGTAATCACAAACCCCCTTCACGGTGAGACCGAAAAGCTGGAAGAGGTTCGAGCCATCTCACTTTGGCTCAGGCGCAAGCGTTGAAGCTTTGCCTTGCTGGATGGAAGGTCGTGCGAAGCGGGCCAGGCCGGAAGGAGCAACCCTAAACACAAATCACGAGAGCAAATGCTCTCTGAGTGCAGTCATCCATGCTAGCAAGTCACAAAGTCCAGCCCATGCCTGAACAACCAGGTGAGGGGGCTCCCATCGATTCCAGTGAAGCTCACCGCATACAGAAGTAGAAATAATCTATTTCTATAACCTCGCCAATTTCGCTGCTAATTCCCTCCTGATTGGCTCTGGAGGCACAGCAAAATAAATCAATACTTGCGTAGCATCCGGGTCGTCTTTCGGTATGTGCAAGTTTTTAGGCATGCCGGAGTAATAACCCTCTTCCCCTACGAACACACCAACGAAACTCTTGCCATTGCTTTTCCCACCCACAACTTTAATGGCGGTACCACCCAGAACAGGCTCCTCGCTTATAAGATTGCCCAGTCCATCAATTATTTTTCCTAGCTCTCTTCTTTTATATCCAACTTCTTTGCGAGTTTGATTACTTCATAGGTGTCACCTGTCCTTTTTGGATCTATTATCGCATGCGAAATTTTGAAATCTTCTAACTCCTTGAAAGCTGAAAGGTCCCTATGCATAGTTGTTGCCACAAAATCACCACCAACAATACGCACATCATTTTATTTAAATGCAACGCACAAATACTACTGCAGAATTCTGCCGGGGTCGCCTAGTGGTTCTTAAACTTCAAAAAGAAGTGCGGCACTAAATGGCGGCAGCCTGCTAAGCTGTTGGGCCCAAAAGGTCCTCGTGGGTTCGAATCCCGCCCCCGGCGTTTCTTTTACAATTCTTTTTAAATGAAAGAATGCATAATCTAACTGGTGAATGAGTGGGAGCTTTCAAGCAGAAGCACGAAGATATAAAGGACGTAATAGGAAGGATGAACAAGGAGGGGGAGTTCTCCGAGAAGAGGAGTGAGGTTATAACAGGCTATGCTCAGTTTCCAGGAGGTCCTTCTGGAGTAAGAATTGGCGATGACAAGGCAATTCAGAAACTTCAGGACAACTCATACCGCTCCTGGGTCAAACCAATGCTACAGTATGTGAAGGAAAAAACCGAAGAGTATGGAGCAGTTCCGGCGAAATGGCTCTTCGACTGGGCAAAGATGGAAAACCTCTCAGACCCTATTATAACAAGATTCCTAGCTGAAGCCAAATCGACAGGAGCGTTAATTGAGGCTGACCTTTCTCCAAATAACAAGAGAGAGCTTAACTTTTTCATTGGGGAACTGGCGTATTTCTCACGAGTCTATTCCAGATACCCAATCCACGGGATGTTCCCAAAAGAAATTTACAATGCATTGAAGCACTCCAACACAACTGTAACCTTGAAAGATTTGCATGAGTGGTACAACAAAGAGGGAGGGAATCTAAGTGAGCTTGGGTTCGGCGGCGAAGACAGGGGCCTGCTCCTCGGATGCGGCATGACTGCAGAATGGGTAAAAAAATTGCACCTTTCAAAAGAGGAGGCAGTAGATACCGCTAGGGAATACCCAACAAGCTGGAGAGAAAAAACCCGCAAGCGCATTCTCTATAGTTAGCAAGCATGAGCGGGAAACCCCACACTCTTCAGAGGTGGGATGAAAGCGAGCTATACAACGAAGATGTATGTATCCCAATTTCACCGGAAAGTTACCCCCCTCCCCGAGGTTTATAAAGGGAGAAACAGACGTAAATAACGTCTATGAGAGCCTACAGATTCAGAATCTATCCTTCAAAAACACAGGAAAAGGAGATGCAAAAGCACTTATGGGTATCCAAGGAGCTCTGGAATGAGATGCTTGCCTTTACCAAAGAGATTTATAACAATTACCAAAGATTTCCGACAAAGAGAACCTTAAGGGAAATGGTCAAACAGTCAGGTCTTTTCTCTCAGGTTGGCCAAGAGCTTGTGGACAGGCTTATTGATGCTCTTCATAGGAAAATAGAGATGAAGAAAAACGGGGAGAAAGGCGGCTTCCCACGCTTCAAGTCCTTTGACAGGATGAAGAGTTTGCACTATCCACAGTATGAAACTGGGTTCTGGTTGGATAAGAAACTCAAGGTGACTCCTTTTGGAGAGATTGCAATAAAGAAGCACAGAGAGATTAAAGGCAGAATCAAAACCCTGACTTTGAAAGGGGAAGCATCAGGAAAGTGGTTTGCAATTTTCTGTGTTGAGGTGCCTAAAGAAATTCCAAAAGAGAATAGAGGAGCGGCAGTTGGAATAGACCTAGGCTTAAAGACATTTGCAACTCTCTCAAACGGAATGAAGATAAGCAACCCAAGACATCTCATGAAGCATGAGGAGAGGCTTGCCTTCATATCAAGAGAATTATCAAGTAAAAAGAAAGGCAGCACCAGTAGAAAGAGGGCAAAACTGAAGGTTGCAAAATTGCATGAGAAGATTTCAAACACAAGAGCAGACTTCCTGCACAAAACTTCAACTGATTTGGTGAATAATTATTCCTTCATTGCATCGGAGAAACTTGCCACAAAGGAGATGGCAGAACAGAGATATGGCAAGCAGATAAATGACGCAGGATGGAGTATGTTTGCAAACATGCTTGCATACAAGGCGGAAGGTGCTGGATGCAGAGTCGTGTTTGTAGACCCAAGAGATACTTCAAAGATGTGCAACAGATGCGGAAACATCAGAGATGACCTGAGCCTCTGGGACAGGACATACGCCTGTCCCAATTGTGGATTATCCATAGACAGAGACTTGAACGCCGCATGTAACATACTCATAAGAGCTACGGCTGGGCAAGCCGGAAGTAACGCCTGCAATTCCTTGCAGAAGGAGAGAGATGTTGCAATAGCAACGTCCGTGAAGCAGGAAGCCCACATCCTTTAGGGGTGAGCATGTCACAAATGAGAGCTAATCATCCGTCTATGGAAAACTTGCTCGCTGCTTAACGTAGTTATCTTTAAATATAAGAAGTCACTAATTCTAAAACGCAAAGAAGGTGAAGCTTGAGTAGAAACGGAATTCCATTTGTGGAATTTGCTATTAGCGTAGCTTTTCTAACGATAACTTTAAAAAGCTTGGCAACCTAAATAGTAGCTTAACTCTGGCTAGGTGGTAGGTTGGGTCTTGCCGATTTTCGACTATCTCATTTTCTTGTTCCGAAGCACGAAATTCTGGCAAAATCTAAGCATGAAGAACTGCTTTCCTCTCTAAAAGTGGATATGCAAAAACTCCCGAAGATAAAAGTGAGTGATCCGCAGGTGAAACTGCTTGGGGGAAAAGTTGGGGACGTAATAAAAATAACTAGAAATGACCCCACCAAAGAGAATGTGTACTACCGCCTAGTTGTTAAGTAGTTTCTGAAGTGAGAATATGGAATGGAATCTAGTAGACGAGTATTTCCGGGATAACAGGCTTGTTATCCAGCATCTTGACTCATATAACAAGTTTGTATATTCTGGAATCCAGAATATTATAAACAATATTGGGACAATAGAGCCCAATGTTGAGAACTACAAGCTAAAATTCGGTGCCGTGAGGCTGGACAAACCAACAATAGTGGAAGCTGATGGCTCGAGGAGGCAGATACTGCCTGCAGAGGCGAGGATGAGGAACCTCACATATGCCGCACCAGTTTTCCTTGAATTCATGCAGATAATCGGGGAGGTTGAGAGGAGATACCCGCAGGAGGTATTCATAGGAGAGCTTCCCGTTATGCTCAAATCGAAGCTGTGCCACCTTGACAATATGACAGAGGAGGAGCTGATTGAAGCCGGAGAGGACCCCTATGACCCAGGAGGGTATTTCGTAATCAATGGAAGCGAGAGAGTTCTTGTGAGCATAGAAGACCTTGCTCCAAATAGAATAATGGTTTCAAATGAGAAGGATGGTGCAGTCGTTACCTCCAAAGTGTTCTCAACTAGGTTCGGCTTCAGGGCAAGATGCGTGCTTGAGAGGAGCGCGAATGGCGAGCTCACAGTTGTCTTCCCTGCTGCTCCTAAGGATCTGAACCTCATAACTGTGCTGAGAGCTCTTGGACTGCACCCAACTCAGAGTATAACCAATTCATTCAGCGACGAGTTGGAGGTGCAGAACGATATACTGCTGAATATGGAGATTGACCAAACAACTGGGACACAGAATGCCCTTGAAGCAATTGGGAAGAAAGCTGCTGTTGGGCAGGCGAAAGTATACCAGCTCAAGAGGGCTGAGATACTGCTTGACAACTACCTGCTGCCCCATATAGGCGTTGAGTCAAACATGAGGCTCGCGAAGGCATATTACCTGTGCAAGATGACTGAGAAAGCAATAAGCGTGGCGTATGACAAGAGTGCGCCTGATGATAAGGATCATTATGCGAACAAGAGGATAAAGCTCGCAGGCAACCTCATGGAGGAGCTGTTCAGGTATGCTTTCCAATTCCTGATAAAGGATATTGCCTATCAGGTTGAAAGAGCATCTGCAAGAGGCAGGAAGCTGGTGATTCAGACGCTTGTTAGACCTGATGCCCTCACAGAGAGGATAAGATATTCCATGGCGACGGGCAACTGGATTGCTGGGCAGACAGGAGTCTCACAGCTACTTGACCGGACCAACTATCTCTCAACAGTCTCCCATCTCAGGAGGATAATCTCCCCATTGAGCAGGAGACATCCCCACTTCATGGCAAGGGACTTGCATGGAACGCACTGGGGCAAACTATGCCCCAACGAATCGCCGGAAGGCCCTTCGTGTGCTCTTGTCAAGAACATGGCATTGCTCTGTGACATCTCTACAGGTGATAATGAAGATAACATTGAGAACATGCTCAAAAAAATGAATGTTAAAATTGAGTGATTGTATGGATAAGTCAAAAGATAAAGCTGCGAAGGATAAGACTGCGGTGTATCTAAATGGAAGGCTTGTCGGATTCCATGAGAATGGGTTCGTCCTAGTAGCATCGCTCAGAGAGAAAAGAAGGACCGGAGTTATAAGCAGACAGGTCAATTTCGCCCACTTCCCAAGGGAGAGGGCGCTTTACATAAACTCCGACACAGGAAGAGCAAGGAGGCCGTATATTGTTGTCAAGAATGGGAAGAGCAAACTCACGCCGGATATCATTGAAAAACTAAAGAAGAGGGAAATCTCATGGGACTACCTCGCCAGCAATGGGATAATAGAATACCTTGACGCTGAGGAGGAGGAGAATGCTCTTGTTGCAACAAGAGATGAGGAAATTAATGAAGAACACACCCACCTTGAGATAGACCCCGTCTCCATAGTTGGCGTCACAGTTGCCCAGCTCCCATTCCCTGAGTATAACTCCTCACCAAGGATTACAATGGCATGTGCCATGAGCAAGCAATCGCTAGGGCTCTATGCCAGCAGTTTGAACATAAGGATGGATTCCAGGGCGCATCTGCTCTACTACCCTCAAGCGCCTCTTGTTCAGACAAGGCCTTACAGAATTCTGAAGTTCTCCAAAAGGCCATGCGGTCAGAACTTTGTTGTAGCAGTTGCTACCTACTATGGCTACAACATGGGAGACGGAGTTGTGATAAATAGGAATGCAGTTGATAGAGCTCTCGCAAGGTCTGTTTTCTACAAAACCTATGAGACAGAGGAGAGGAGATATCCTGGAGGGCAGAAGGATAAATTTGAAATCCCCCAGCCAACAACTGCAGGCTACAGGGAGGAGGCTATGTATTCAAAGCTTGGAGAAGATGGTATCATATTCCCTGAAGCAGAAGTGAAAGCAAAGGATGTGCTGGTTGGAAAGACGTCACCTCCAAGATTCCTTGAGGAAGTGAGCGGGTTCGGCATTGCCGAAGAGAAGAAGAGGGAGAATTCCGCCGTGCTGAAAGAAGGCGAGGAAGGGTTTGTGGACGCTGTCTTACTTACAGAGAGTCCATCTGGCAATAAGCTTGTCAAAGTCAAGGTGAGGAGCATAAAAACTCCAGAGCTCGGTGACAAGCTAGCATCAAGGCATGGGCAGAAAGGAGTCATAGGCCTTCTGGCAAACCAGGAGGACATGCCATTCACAGAGCAGGGTGTAGTCCCAGATCTGATAATAAACCCACATGCAATTCCCTCAAGGATGACTGCAGGCCACATTCTGGAGATGTTGGGAGGTAAGGCGGCCTCGTTAAGCGGCAAGATAATGGATGGAACTGCTTTCAACGGAGATAAGGAGGACAGTTTTGAAAAGATTCTTGAGAATTATGGCTTCAAGAAGGATGGTAAGGAGAAGCTTTATGATGGTATAAGTGGCGAAGTGATAAACAGCGAGATATTTGTTGGAGTGGTCTATTACCAGAAACTTCACCACCTAGTTTCAAACAAGATGCATGTTAGAAGCAGAGGGCCAGTCCAGCTCCTTACACACCAGCCAACTGAGGGCAGGGCAAGGGAGGGAGGTCTGAGGTTCGGTGAGATGGAGAGAGACTGCCTCATAGGACATGGTGCGAGCATGCTGCTAAAGGAGAGGATGCTGGAGGAATCCGATAAAACTACAGAGCTCGTGTGCGCGAAATGCGGCGCTGTTGCAGTTACGGATTACATAAGAAACAAGAGCTACTGCCCCCTCTGTGCAGAATCTGATGAGCTTTACCAGATTGAGATAAGCTATGCATTCAAGCTTCTGTTGGACGAGATAAAAGCAATTGGCATATTCCCAAGGATTATACTAAAGGACAAGGCGTGATGAGATGGTTGTTGACAAGGTTATCGACAGAATCAAATTTTCGCTGTTCTCTCCAGAGATGGTGAGGAAAATCTCAGCAGCGAAGATAACAATTCCCGATACATACAATGAAGACGGTTACCCAATAGATGGGGGACTGGTAGACCAGAGACTGGGAGTTATAGACCCAGGACTGCGCTGCAAGACGTGCGGAGGAAAGATAAGGAGCTGCTCAGGTCACTTTGGGCACATAGAGCTTGTGAGGCCTGTCATTCACCCAGAGTTTGCTAAAGTCATTTTTGTTCTTCTCAAGGCAACATGCCAGTCCTGCCATAGGGTGCTCGTCTCAAAGAAGCAGATTGATGATTTCAGGATAGCGCTCAAAGAGGAGGAGATTGCTGAGCAGATGCTTGCGAGCATAAAGAAGCTTTCAAAATGCCCGTACTGTGGTGCAGGGCAGCAGGACATAAAGCTTGAGAAGCCAACCGCGTTCTACCGCGGGGAGAAGATGCTCCTCCCAACAGAAATCAGGGAGGCGCTCGCTGCTATACCAAATGACGATTTGAAGCTTCTCGGAGTTGACCCAGAGTATTCAAGGTCGGAGTGGATGGTGCTCACAGTCCTTTTAGTTCCACCAGTCACTGTCAGACCTTCAATAACGCTTGAGACAGGTGATAGGAGTGAGGATGACCTGACGCATAAACTTGTAGACATAATGAGGATAAACCAGAGGCTGGAGGCCAACATCAATGCTGGAGCCCCCCAGCTCATAATTGAGGATTTGTGGGAGCTGTTGCAGTATCACGTCACGACATACTTCAACAATGAGACTACTGGAATTCCACCTGCAAGACACAGAAGTGGAAGACCTCTCAAGACTCTTTCGCAGAGGCTGAAAGGTAAGGAGGGAAGGTTCAGGTACAACCTGAGCGGAAAGAGAGTGAATTTCTCGGCGAGAACGGTCATATCGCCAGACCCCAACATAAGCATAAACGAAGTTGGAATTCCGATTCAAATTGCTGAGGAGCTTACAGTCCCTGTGAAAGTGACTGAGTGGAACCTTGAGGAATGCAGGAAGATGATGATGAGGAATGAATACCCGCTAGTGAACTATGTCATAAGGCCTGATGGGAAGAGGAAGAAAGTCACAGACAAGAGCAGGGAGGAGCTCTCAACTACACTTGAGTCTGGATGCATAGTTGAGAGACAGCTGCAGAATGGCGATATAGTGCTGTTCAACAGGCAACCATCATTGCACAGGATGTCGATAATGTGCCACAACGTCAAGGTTCTGCCAGGCAAGTCCTTCAGGCTGAACCTCGCAGTATGCCCAGCTTATAATGCGGATTTTGATGGGGATGAGATGAACCTGCACGTTCCTCAGACCGAGGAGGCCAGGGTTGAGGCAGATGTTCTAATGAAAGTGCAGGACCAGATAATCTCTCCACGGCATGGAAGGGCAATAATAAAGGGGCAGGAGGACCATGTTTCGGGAGCATACTTCCTCACACGAAAGAGCGCGGAGTTTGACAAGGCTGAAGCATGCAAAATACTCAGCATAGCAGGCATATATGACCTGCCAAAGCCAGACAGGAAAGATAAGTATTCTGGAAGACTTCTCTTCTCCCAGCTCTTGCCCAAAGATTTCAACCTCAGTTATGTATCCAAACTGTGCAGGGAGAAGGTGTGCAAGAAGGAGAACTGCGAGTATGATGGTTATGTCGTCATAAAAAATGGAAAGCTCATCTCAGGCGCAATTGAGAGCAAGGGCTTTGAGAGCGAACTCATAGAGAAGATAGTGAGGGATTACGGCTCTGATGTTGCGAGGGAGTTCATAGACAATGCAACCAGAATGGCTCTCTACATAATATCCAAACAGGGCTTCTCAGTCGACCTGACGAACTACACAATACCTGACGAAGGCATGAGGCAGGTAGAGGAGATAGTAGAAAATGCCAAAAGAGAGGTGGACTCACTTGTTGTTCAGTTCAAGAACAAGACATTACCTCGGCTCCCAGGCAGAACACTCCGAGAGACTCTCGAGGAGAGAATAATGATGGCGCTCTCAAAAGCAAGGAATAACTGCGAAGATGTTGTTGAGAACTACCTTGGTCCAGAGAACACCTCAATACTGATGGCAAAGATAGGCTCAAGAGGTAGCATACTCAATGCAATCCAGATGGCAGCAATGCTAGGTCAGCAGGCTGTCAGAGGCAAGAGAATAAGCAGAGGATACAAGGGAAGACCGCTCATCCACTTCAAGAGAGGGGATCTGGGTGCTGAGGCCAAGGGTTTTGTTGCATCTTCATTCAGGAAGGGCTTGACCCCCACGGAATTCTTCTTCCACTCCATGGGAGGAAGAGAATCACTGGTCAACACAGCAATAAGAACTGCACGTTCTGGTTATATGCAGAGGAGGCTCATCAATGCTCTGCAGGATTTGATTGTCTTTTCGGACGGCACTGTGAGGGATTCTGGAGGAGCAGTGGTACAGTTTATATATGGAGGGGACGGAAACGACCCCAAGAAAGTCACTAAGGGCGGAGAGGCCATGACTGGCCCTGAGAGGGAGTGATATGAGCGGCAAGAGGGCTATAGATCCTGGCGAGGCAGTTGGAGTTATTGCTGCCCAGTCTATCGGAGAGCCCGGCACTCAGATGACGATGCGTACGTTCCACTATGCCGGAGTTGCTGAACAGGTTCCAACAGGCTTGCCCAGGCTCATAGAAATTGTTGATGTGAGGAGAAGCCCAAAGAAACCAACAATGGATATCTACCTGACAAAAGAGTATTCAAAAGATGAGGAGAGCGCAAGAAAGATGGCAGAAAGAATTGAAGAAGTGAGCCTCAGCAAGATAGCCGAGATAAGGGAGAGCTTCGCGAGTAAGGAGATACAGATAATACCTGATGAGGATGTGATGAAGGAGCAGGGCCTCAGTGTCGGTGAAATAACAAAAAAAATAAAGAATGCGGTGAGCGGCTCAGTAAGGCAGGAAGGAAATGTGATAATCATAAAACCAAAAACAACTTTGCTGCGCTCTGTGAGGAGAGCCACGAACAAGCTGAAATCGCTGCACATAAAGGGAATTAATGGAATATCCAGGGTGGTTGTGCTCAAAGGAGACGGGGAGTATTTCATAAGGACAGGCGGTTCAAATTTTGAGCAGGTTCTCAAGTGGGATGGTATCAACTCTTCCCGCTCGTATACCAACAACATAAAGGAAGTGGAGAAGATTCTTGGCATAGAAGCTGCGAGAAATGCAATAATAAAAGAGGCGAAGCAGGTTCTGGATATGCAGAAGCTTGATGTCGATGCGAGGCACATAATGCTCCTTGCAGATGCTATGACGATGAACGGGGAGATAACACCCGTGGGAAGGCATGGGCTCAGCGGTGAGAAGGTTAGTATACTGGCCAGAGCTGCTTTTGAAGAAACAATAAAGCACCTCATCACAGCTGCAGTGAAGGCGGATGAAGACAGACTGCTTGGAGTAACAGAGAATGTCATAGTGGGGCAGGAGGTGCCTGTTGGCACTGGAACGGTAAAACTCTCAATGAAAGCTGGAAAGAAGTGATTAGATGGTGGAAATTGATAAAGCGATAAGAATGGCCGTGGATACGGGAAAGGTAGAGTTCGGAGTGAAAAGTGCATTGCGTCTTGCCTCAAGCGGAGAGGTCAGGCTGATAATTATCTCAAGCAACTGCCCAAAGAAATTTAAAGAAGATATCACATATTATTCTAAGCTGTCCAAAACAATTGTGCATGAGTTCAATGGGACTTCTCTGGAATTAGGCTCCTTATGCGGAAAGCCATTTCCGATTTCTGCATTGAGCATACATGACCCAGGAAACTCGAACATACTTGAACTTGTGAAGTGATTGCTTGGTGAAGCTTACCAATGATGATATAAAATGCATCTCGCTTTTCCAGCAACTTACCGGTGCCGCAGTGAGGGACTGCGTGATAGACAAGGATAGCGCGGTTTTCGTTGTGAGCGAGGGAGAGCTGGGAAGGGCAATTGGAAAAGGAGGAAGCGCGATAATGCGTGTGAAAGACGCATTCAGGAGGAGAGTTGAGGTAGTCGAACATGCAGATGACCCGGAGAGATTCGTAAGGAATATATTTTCTGCTGTCGAAATAAAAAACCTCAAAATTGAGGAAACTGGCGGAGGCAAGATAGCCTACGTTACCGTTGACCCAAGAGACAGGGGAATGGCAATAGGAAGGAATGGTGAAAGGGTGAAGATGGCCAGAATGCTCATGCAGAGATATTTCAATATGGATTTGAAGTTGTTCTAGGTGCTTTTATGGGAAGAGGAGAATTTGCAGGAAGGGATATGCAGAGGAGAAGAAAGAAGATGAGATGGTTGAAGAAACCATGGAAGCGGAGAAAGCTCAGGCTTAAGGATAAGTTTGACCCGCTTGAAGGTTCTCCCCAGGCCAAGGGAATCGTTCTGGAAAAGAAGGCTCTGGAGCAGAAGCAGCCCCACTCAGGCCTTATAAAATGCGTGAAAGTCCAGCTTATACGAAGCGGCAAGATAATCACCGCTTTCGCTCCAAAAGACGGTGCAATAAGCTTCATAGACGAGCACGATGAGGTCACTGTAGAGGGACTTGGAGGCTCCCAGAGGGGGCAGATGGGTTCCATACCAGGAGTGAGACATAAGGTTGTCGCAGTCAACGGAGTTCCACTTGAGGATGTGAGAGTCGGAAAGAAGGAGAAGCCAAAGAGGTAGTTCTAATGGAAAAGATCTTCAGCAAATATGACATGGCGGAAGTGCAGGTCACCGACCCATGTCTAAAGAAGTATGTAGACCTGAGCCCAGTTTCAATACCCCACTCACACGGAAGGCATGGCAATAAGCAGTTCGGCAAGATGAAGGTGAACATTGTTGAAAGGCTTGTGAACAAGCTAATGAGAGGAGGAACTGGTGAGAAAACTTCAGGTAAAGTGATAAGAACGCATGGAAGGCTGCAGGGAAAGAAATTCAAGGCAATGAAAATCGTTGAGGAAGCTTTCGACTCAATAGCAAAGAGCACTAAAACAAATCCCGTGCAGGTATTCGTTGATGCTATTCAGAATACTACTCCTAGGGAGGATACCACCAGGGTGCAATACGGAGGGGTTTCATACCAGGTTGCAGTTGATGTCTCAGCTGGCAGAAGGCTGGACATGGCACTGAGGAACCTAGGCCTGGCTGCAATTATAGGTGCTTTTGATAAGAAGAAAACCCTCTCCGAAGCGCTTGCTGACGAGATAACCCTTGCGGCAAAGAACGATCAGAACAGCTATGCAATAAAGAAGAGAGACGAGACTGAGAGAATGGCAAGGAGCGCGAGGTAATTCATTTGGTGGTCTTATGGTCAGAAAAGAGTTTGTTGTAGAAGAAATTCAGAAACTTATGTACCTACCAGACACTATAAGGAATATGGCAATAATAGCCCATGTGGACCACGGAAAGACTACTCTGACAGACTCATTGGTTGCTGGTGCGGGTTTAATCTCAAAGGAGCTTGCTGGTGAACTCAAGGTGATGGACTCGGAGGAGATAGAGCAAGAGAGAAGCATGACAATAAAAGCATCAGACATCTCGCTTGGATTTCACCATGAAGGAAAGGATTACCTGATAAACCTGATAGACACGCCAGGACACATAGACTTCGGAGGGCACGTCACAAGAGCAATGCGGGCAGTTGACGGGGCCATCCTTGTCATAGATTCTGTGGAGGGCGTTATGCCGCAGACTGAAACTGTTCTGAGACAGGCTCTGAAGGAAAAAGCAAAGCCGGTTCTTTTCATAAACAAAATAGACAGGCTGATAAATGAGCTAAAGCTAGGGCCAGAAGATATGCAGGACAGGCTCACCAAGATAATAAAGTCAGTCAACGACCTGATAAACCGCTATGCTTCCAAAGAGTTCAAGGAGGAGTGGCTCATAAAGGTTGAGAAGGGCAATGTGGCATTCGGCTCGGCTTACAACAAATGGGGTCTGAGCTTCCCTTATATGCAGAAGACAAACCTGACTTTCAAGGACATTTACAGATATTGCAGCGTTGAGGATCATAAGTCGCTCGTTGATAAGGCACCGCTTGAGGAGGTTCTGCTTGAGATGGCTGTGAAGCACCTTCCAAACCCGGTTGTTGCGCAGAAATACAGAGTGCCGGTATTGTGGAAAGGTGACATAGAAAGCGATACTGGAAAGGGAATGACTAGCTGCGATCCAAAGGCAAAGGTGTGCATGGTCGTATTTGGCGTGGTTATAGACGAGCATGCTGGCGAGGTAGGAATAGGGAGGCTTTTCTCCGGAACTGTGAAGAAAGGTGTTGAGGTGATGGTAGCATCAACGCTGGCAAGGGAGAAGATTCAGCAGGTTGGGGTCTATATGGGGCCGGACAGGGTGATAGTGGATGAGGTGCCTGCCGGAAATATAGCTGCCGTAGTTGGGCTCCACAACCTCTATGTTGGTGAAACAGTAAGCGAGGATAAGATAGAGCCCTTCGAGCAGATAAAGCACTACTCCGAGCCAGTTGTTACAAAATCCATAGAGGCAAAGAACATAAAGGACTTGGTGAAGCTTGTAGACGTGCTGAGGAGACTTGCTAAAGAAGACCCCACAATCAGGGTTGAGATAAACCAGGAGACCGGTGAGCATCTCATCTCGGGGATGGGTGAATTGCATTTGGAGATAGTAGAATACAAGGTTTTAAAAGAGGGCAAGATTGAGATAGAGACATCCAAGCCCATAGTTGTCTACAGAGAAGCCATACTCGGCCCTGCAGGACCTATTGAGGGCAAGTCGCCCAACAAGCACAGCAAATTCAAAATTATTGTTGAGCCGCTTGAGGAAGGAGTCTACAAGAAGATGGTTGAGGGGGAGATCCCAGAGGGGAAACCAAAGGGCAAAAAACTTGTGGATGTGTTTATTGAGGGAGGAATGGACAGGGAGGAGGCAAAGAATGTGAAGGATGTTTTCAACAAGTGCCTGCTCATAGACATGACAAGGGGAATTCAGTACATTAATGAGGTGATGGAGCTTCTCATACAGGGTTTTGAGGAAGCTGTGAACCTCGGCCCGCTCGCCAAGGAGAAGGTAACTGGAGTGAAGGTGAAGATTATCGACGCAACCATTCACGAGGATCCTGTCCACAGAGGTCCAGCCCAGATAATACCCGCCATCAAGAGGCCTATTTACGCAGCAATGCTTCTAGCAGGAACAGTTCTGCTAGAGCCCAAGCAGAAGCTGCTTGTGCAGGCTCCTCAGGAATACCTGGGGCCAATAATAGCGCAGGTTCAGGCAAGGAGGGGGCAGGTTCTTGATATACAGCAGGAGGAAGAGGTAGTAACGCTCACAGCCAAGGTGCCTGTCGCGGACATGTTCGGCTTCTCTGATGATATAAGAGGCGCAACTCAGGGCAGGGCGCTCTGGTATTACGAACATGCAGGCTTCGAGAGGCTTCCCAAGGATTTGCAGGATAAGATTGTTGGTCAGATAAGAGAGAGGAAAGGAGACAAGAAAGAGCCTCCAACACCGCAGGACTTCTTGGACTAGACAGTATCCGAAATAGCTCACCAGAGGAGTCACTCGAGAATCAGAACCGCAGCTGCAATGACTGTCATCCACATCCCGTCCTTGTCAACAATTGCGGATTGGGCGACATTCCTTGTTTTGACTATTTTTCCGCTAAGCTTGAAGAGCTGCTCCTTCTCATCCCAGCTCTGGCCCATGTCAAAGTCTATACCTAACGTAGATGCGAGCATGCATGCAGCCAAATCTTCAGCTTTCTCTCCAGCTTTCTCATCAGTTTCCCCAAATGAGTGATACTCACTCAAATAGCCGTACATGGACTTGTCAGCAGGTATCGCAACTCCGATTGAAGATGCTATGAGCCTGTTCGGCTCGTTTGAGGAATTCCTACTCATAACAACAAAAGTTATCTGACCAGGTTTCAGTAGCTCCACCCCTCTCTCTCGAGGGATTATCTCACAGTTTGGCGGGAGTATGCTCGAGACGTTCACTAAGTTGCATCTCTCAATTCCTGCGTCTTTCAGTGCGCGCTCAAAAGAAGATAAAGGGTCTACATCTTTCCCAACGCCCTTAGTCAAAAACATTTTTTGGGGCACAAAATTTTCCATGCAATAGTTTTATACATACTTATTAAAAACTTATTGCCAAGTTGGCTTGTGGAATCGCTGCCGTAAAAATTCTAGAAAGGTCAAACTGCATATTTTAAAAAATTTCCAATCTTCCCTCAATAATTATGTGCTTGAGCAACCCTCCCAAAATAAAAGCAACAGCTGCGCTCATAATTCCCAAAAAAACATATTTAACTCCGCTTCTTAACCTATCCGTTTCGTTAATCTCACCGATGTAATACCCCAGTAGAAATAGTAGAGCAGTGCAAATAACCAACGAACTAATCATACCCGCTGTTACATCTACGGATAAGAAGAACGGAAGAATGGGGAGGACTAACGCCAAAACGCCTGCAATGAAACTTAAAAATGTGCTGCTGGTTATCTCAGAGTGGGAGTGGATGTACCTCCCTTCTTTTCGGGTGCCTTTTTTATTTTTGTAGAATGATATCTGCTGCCCCCTCTCCGCATTCTCCGAAGTGTAAAAGCCGATTGACGTACCAAAACTGTTCGAAATTCCCCCAATCAGACCGGAGATTATAACTACTTTTGCGTCATTTGTTGCCGCCCCAACCCCAACAATAATGCCGAGCAGAGTAATCAAACCATCCATCAAACCCATTGCAATCCCTTGGAATAGATGCTTTATGTTCATACGCTCCACCTACGCAATCAACTATTATCTCACTCTCTTAATTCTCCTCAAGTTTCTTTAGGTTCATGCAATATTTTAAAGTGCATTCTTAAAAGAGTACTGTCAGAGATGTTTTCCCATGGGAGCACTTCCGCAGCCTTTAATCAGAAAGATTGAGAAAGGAGACTTCAAGACAGTTGCAGAAATAACCAACAAACATTTTTCATACATGAGTATGACTCCTTCCAAAATAGCTGCGAGGATATCCCGCGGCTTCTTCTACTTCGTTGCAGTTGTAGATGGAAAAATTGCCGGATTTGTGGATATTGAAGTTAAAGAGAAGCAAGCGAGAGTGATTGGGCTGGCTGTAGAGGATGAATTCAGAGGACGAGGGATTGGCAGCGCCCTCATAGCCAAAGCAGTGGAGTTCGGAGGTTCGGCAGGCAAGAGAGCGGTGTACCTCACGGTCAGGCAAAGCAACATGTCTGCAATAAAGTTTTATGAGAGACAAGGTTTTGTTGTGGCTAGAGAGCTCGAGAAGAGAGGGGAGGGCTTCTACATCATGTGCAGGAAGCTTGAGACCTAGCCATTCTCAATTATGAACTTCTTGAGCTCATCTGCGCTCTTCTCCCCGCATATTGACTTGTTTGTCTTCAAACCGATGAATGTCGGTATGCCAAGAGACCCGCAGTCCCTTGCTATGTACTCGGAGTACTGCAGGTAAACATCCTTATTCGTTGTGTTATTCCATATCTCCAGTTTCTCAAAATGCACCCCAGTCTCGTTTTCAACCTGTGCGACAATGGGGATCATTTTCTGGCAGTGCGGGCATCCCTCACCATAGAACTCTACAAACTTGCCGGTTATGTTGCAGACGTTGTCTTGGGTTACATTCCCGCCTGGGTTGAAGATGCAGAATCCTCCAGGGTTGCAGCTGCCGTAGACCACTAAATTGTATACTGAATAGGCAGAATATGCCGTGCTGGCGAAAAAGAGCAGCGTGAAAATCCATGAGAGGACCACAAAATTTCTATAGGTGAACTTAGCAAGTGGTGGAGAGTACTTCATAATCTTCGCAGTGAGTTTTGATTTTATCCTCTGGTCCAACTTGCTATCGCATGGCTTGAGCTGTATTGTCTTGAAGAAACAGCTGAAAGCTTCTTTTGCCAGTGTTCTGTATTTTGCAGAGAATATACCCAGCACTCCGAATACAATCATGGCGACAAGACATAAAATCATTGGCTCACCTTAGCTTGGCAATTTCTGCAACTGCATTCAGGAATTTCTCAGCTTCATCTTTCGTATTATACAAATATAAAGATACTCTCACGCATCCTGGGATATTATGCGCATTGAACCACGAATGCACACAGTGCTGCCCAGAACGCACCATTATGTTGCTCTCATCCAGCATAATCGCTACATCATGGTGGTTTAATCCTTCTATGTTGAAGGAGACAATCCCGCCCCGCCTTTCTACCTCTCTCGGTCCTATTATGCCCACTCCTTTCATCCCAAGAAGTCTCTCACTGATAAGTTTATTCAGCTCATTTTCATGCCTCTCAATCCTCTCTCTTCCAACTTTCTCAATATAGCGTGCTGCCTCTGCGAGACCGATGCTTCCAGCGTAGTTCTGCAAGCCAGCCTCGAACTTCTCTGGAGGTTTCAATAGAACATGCGAGTCATATGTGGAGTTCTGCACAGTATCCCCTCCAATCATAAAGGGCTCCATTTTCTCAAGTAGTTCGTATTTTCCATACAAAGCACCTATCCCCGAAGGGCCGAGCATTTTATGCCCTGATAACACGAAGAAATCAGCGCCTAATTTTCTTACATCAGTCTGTCTATGGGGAGCTGACTGCGCCCCATCAAGCATCACCAGAGAGCCATGCTGATGCGCTATCTTAATTATCTCGCTTGCTGGAAGGGTGTACCCATCCAAATTAGACGAGTGGACGATCGAAACTAGTTTCACTCTCTCCTTCAGCATCTCATTAAATCTCTCGAAGTCAAACTCCATGTTACTATCCGAGGGAATTATGCGGTGTTTGACTCCAGTTCTCTTTGAAAGGATTTGCCAAGGAAGCAGATTGGAGTTGTGCTCCCTGTCGCTTGTCAGAACAACATCATCCTTCTTGAAACCCAGCGAGTGAGCAACGAGGTTTATCCCTTCTGTTGCATTTCTTGTGAATATTATCTCCTCAGGCTTCCCTGCCCCAATGAATCTTGCAACAGTTCTTCTCGCCTCTGCAACCTTATCAGTCACCATCCTGCCAAGCTTGTGTATGCTCCTACCCGCGCATGCAGGGTATTCCTCATAATACTGGTTCATTGCCTGCATAACCTGCCTAGGCCTGAGGCTCATGCATGCATTGTCAAAATATATTACAGGCTTGCCACCAACTCCCTTCTTCAGAATGGGGAAGTCCTCCCTTATTTTTTCAAGTTCTTTGTCAGGAATCATGCAACTCAACAGCAGATATTTTTGGGGGTTAAATATTTAAGAAGATGAGCTATAGTTCGGTTCGCATCCATTAAGTGGGGGGACCGAGAGTTATACTTTCTGTTGCGATTTGCCCATTTTTTTGCGATTATTTAAGATTGCTTTGGCTTGAAATAACTTTTGGGGAAAGTTTAATCAAAAGAATCGGTTATGTCCTACTTTCTTCTTGTATCCCTTATGGAGGGGTAAACCTAGATGTAATGGACCAAAAGGCTGGGAAGATGATGCTGTAAAACAGCCACATGATAATTGGCACCAGGAACAGAGTGAGTATTGTGATAGCAAGTAACACTAGGACAAGCTTCAAGGGAAGCGAGAACTTTCTGAATGCGTCAAGATTCCCCTTTATATCTTTGTCTTTCTTCCTGTACTCTGCTGCATAGTGCTTCATGATGAGAACCCACGCTATGGCAAGCAAAATACCAAATCCAAACATAATAATGTTCATGATGGGCAGCACGGTGTTTATGGCAGCGTTGAATTCATTAGAGCCCGAAGCTATCTCTGACTTTATCTCGCTCACATTCTGGCTCGTGGCGCAAACGATTCCGGCAAACAGAAGCAAGAGAAATATGGATATTTTCTTCATTAACTCACCGATACTACATCTCAATCTGAGATATATTAAACTTGCTTTGGCTTATCCACAATTGATTTTTCCTGCGGCTTTGTTATATAGGCTATGAATCCTCCCAATACCGCAAATACTATTCCCACTACTAATGATATTACACCCCAAAATATAGTACTCATCGCAAGGACTATTGCTAACTCTACCAAAGCAACTATCCCTGCTGCTCCTCCAGCTGCAGTTCCTGCGGCATTAGACCTCGCTGATGTTAGATATGCTGCCAGTAGTATTACAAAACTTATAAGAGAAGTTATTATATTCAGCGTTACATTGGAAATCACGCTGGCGAAAGTACCTGTCAAGGTTGCACTAAGCAGGTCAAGTTGGTATTTCTTAACCGCAGAGTAACCGGCCCATCCTATAACAATGCATTGGATTGCAAATATGCACGCGCCAACTGCCCCACCAACTAAAATCCCGAAATCCTGCAGAAGCCTGTACAACAGTAAGCCTATTACTGTTCCTACTACTCCAAGCACGAAAAGGACGATTGTGGGAACCTTCGCTGCATTAATTATCTTCTTAAAGTCCATCCAAATACCCATCAGATATCTGTTATTCGGAGGTATATTAAACTTGCTTTGGTCGCTGGAATACGGAAAGTTTGGGGTTGCTGAGAATTATACTTCCTGTCGTGTTTTACCCTTTTTTACGTCGGAAGTGGGGGGACCGAGATTTGAACTCGGGTCGCGGGGTCCCAAACCCCGAAGCATACCAGACTAGCACATCCCCCCGAGTGGCATTATTCTAACCCTTAAAGGATAAATATCTTACCTTATTCAGTAGAAAACATTTCCCTTGTCATCAACAACTGCATAGATGACACTCTGCGGGTACTCAAGAGGACATGGCTCGCCCCCAACATAAGTCCAGTTTGTGAAATCTGCAACGCATACGAGGACTAAGGCATGGTAGTTCAACACTCCCTCGTTAATAGGAGCGCTTACTGAGAACGTGCAGTCTTCCTTTTTCCTTACAGCTTCATCTATCCTCTCCGCATCCTCTGGAGTGCAGGAAAAAGGTTTTTTCAGTTTGTCGTAAAGTTCTCCCCTCAGTTCTTCAGCGCAGACTACCCTCCCATTATCTTGGACTATATGCAAGCTCTGAGCAAACGAAGCGCTGAGATTCACTGTGCAGTTCAGCTTCTTCCAATCGCCTTTCAGCGCATTATCTGCTAAAAGATTTACGTATTTGTCCATCATTCCCTGTCTCCCAATTCTGTAGTCCTTTTTAATAAAAATAAACCATACAATACATAGCGCAAGTACTGCAATAATTATGTAAGCAAGCATTATCTTTCTCATTGGGCTCACCCTTTTCCAAATCTGCCCTTAGGCTTTGGTAACTTTAGCTTGGGGTATACTATTTCATCCATGCTTACGCCTCCTAGCTATCTCCCTTGCAGCAACAATTCCGCTGAGTGCGGCACCTATTATTCCTCTTGAAATGCCGGCTCCATCACCTATCGCAAAGAGATTTTTTACGTTAGTTTCCATATTCTTATTAACGTTAACTCTGAGTGCATGGAACTTTATTTCTGGAGCATAGAGCAGGGTTGAATCCTCCGCAACACCCGGTATCACTTTATTGAGCATGTCCAATCCCTCCCTCAAATCTGTCATTATCCTTCCCGGAAGAACCATGCTCACATCGCCAGGAGTTACATAGGTGAATGTTGGTTTGACATAGCTCCTCTTTATCCTCTCCCACGTGGACCTTCTCCCAGCCCTCAAATCACCAAGTCTCTGCAGTATCGGTCTACCACCACCAATCGTTGACGCAATTCTTGCTATGGACTCCCCATATTCGGTTGTGTTCTCAACAGGATGAGTAAGAGCAACTCTAACAAGCAGAGCAAAGTTCGTATTTTCAGATTTTACTGATACCATAGAATGCCCGTTTGTGCAGATGAAGCTGTTATAGCTCTCGGAGATGACAAAACCATTCGGGCAGGTGCAGAAAGTCCTTACAAAATCATCGTACTGGCTCGTTTGTATATAGAACTTAGGGTCCCAGAATAAATTCGTCACCTCCTTCATTATCTCCGCAGGCACCTCTACCCTCATGCCTATGTCAAGGGGCTGATAGTTTGTCGGTATTCCCATCTGCATGCATTTCTTTGCCAGCCACTGCGCTCCCCCCCTTCCAGTTGCCAGCACCACAAAATCCCCCGTAATCCTTTCTCTGCCAGCAACAACTCCTCTCGCAACACCACCGCTCACTTCTATATCCCTAACCTCCTTGTCGAGGATGAATCTGACCCCAAGTGCTTCCATATAACTTTTCAGTGACTCAATCACATCGGGCAGCCTGTCAGAACCTATATGCCTCTGAACAATTGGTATGAACCTCACTCCCGCCATCTTGGCTTTTCTGATCAATCCCTCTGCTCTTTCATCAATGACATTTCTCTCCCCCTTAACTCCATGCTCGCTGAAAATTCTATCTATGTAGTCTATCAACCTCTGTGCTTCAACCTCCCTCATGAACTGCAGCATGTCCCCCCCTATCCTAGGGTCGAGGTTCAGCTTTCCATCAGAGAAGAGACCTGCACCGCCGACTCCGTGGATGAGGTCGCAGGGATTACATTTAACGCAGTAGCCCATGCTCTTCATGGGACACTTTCTTTTCTCTATGCTGCTTCCGCTGTCCACCACAACTACATCAGCACCAGCTTTTGCAAGCTCGTATGCGCAGAAAAGCCCGGCTGGGCCGGCACCGACAACAATTGTTTTCATACTCAACCCGTCTTGGCCAAGAAGTAACCAGCAGCCTTCTCCCTTACTTTTCTTACAACGACCCCTTTACTAACTAGGCTCATGAGAGCATTGTTAACCTGCCCTTTTGGTCTATTGCACTTCTTCTGCACATCGTCTGCAGTCTTCATCTTACTCTCGTCACTTGCTCCTATATCCTGCAGCGCTTTCAGAACGATCTGCTCTATTGGAGTCAACTCTGCCATCTTCACACCTCCTTTGAACACATTCCTTTTCTCTAGTCATATTTAAAAAAGTGAGGGAAAACCTCCATAACTGGCAAGTTACCCCTCCCAAAGGTTTATATAGGCTCTTCCACTGGTTGTTTACTGCATCTACCTGTAGGCATAGAAGGTCGGAATACGCATGGCTTCTGGCGTTTCTCCTGCATTCCGTAAAGCCGGCTGGGGAACAACTAGGAGGATGCAGTAGGGAGGGGCACTCCCGAATGAACGCTTCTGGAGACACCGCAGGTTGTCCTTGAAAGAAGAAGCCCATGAGGTAAAAAAACTGATGACGGGTATGTCACATTTATACTCATTTCACCTTCCCAATGAAATACTCATGAATTCTTGCATCCCCCGTCAGCTCAGGATGGAATGCAGTTGCAAGCATATTCTCTTCTTCTGCAGCAACTACGTACCTACCAAACCGGGCAATAGCTTTGCATTTCCCATAAACCCTCTCAACTGCAGGCGCTCTTATGAATACGCAGGGGTACTTGCCGATGCCCTTAACCTCCAATTCCCTCTCAAAGGACTCCCTCTGCCTGCCAAATGCATTTCTTCTCACCTTCATTTGCATAAGCCCAAGAAGTTCGCCAGTCCTCTTAACTTGTGCATCCCCCTCCTTTGCGAGCATTATCATCCCTGCGCATGTGCCCATTATTGGAAAATCCTCTTCACCCAACTTTTTAATTTTATTGAAAACTCCTGAGCTGCGCATGAGCCTGCCAATTGTTGTCGACTCTCCGCCAGGAATTATCACCGCTGAAACTCTCTCCAAATCCTCAGCTTTTCTAACTGCAACTGCACTGCCCTCGCCAAGCACAGCATCAACCATCTGCATGTGCTCGGTTACAGCTCCTTGGAATGCAACCACTCCGACTTTCATGGAATTACCTGAAAATAGTTAATGGCTTCTCAGCTGCATCTTCTGAGAATCGGGCATATTCTTTGTGTCAATTCCATGCATGGCTTCCCCAAGCCCTCCAGAAACTTTCAGAAGAACCTCAGGCCTATCATAGCTCCTTGTAGCCTCAACTATAGCTCTTGCATACTTCTCAGGCTTGGATGACTTGAATATGCCTGAGCCCACAAATACCCCATCAGCGCCGAGCTGCATCATAAGCGCAGCATCTGACGGGGTTGATATTCCACCTGCAGCAAAATTTACAACAGGAAGCCTGCCCAGTTTTGCTGTCTCAGCAACAAGCTCAAAAGGAACTGTGTATTCCTCGGCTTTGCTCCTCAGCATGCCTCTATGTTTTTTGAATGAAACAAGCTCGCCTATCTCCCTATTCATAACTCTGAAATGCTTCACTGCTTCAGCAACATCCCCTGTGCCGGGCTCTCCCTTTGTCCTTATCATGGCTGCCCCTTCATTTATTCTCCTCAGCGCCTCACCCAAGTTTCTGGCTCCGCAGACGAAAGGAATCTTGAATTTCTTCTTATCTATATGAAACTCCTCATCAACAGGGGTTAGAACTTCTGACTCATCAACCATGTCAACTCCCAGTTCCTCAAGTATCTGTGCCTCAGCGAAGTGGCCTATTCTCACCTTTGCCATCACCGGGATTGTGACGGCATCCATTATCTTTTTTATCACGGCAGGGTCGGCCATTCTGGCGACTCCGCCCTTTGCACGTATATCCACAGGGACTGCATGCAGAGCCATCACAGCAACTGCCCCTGCCCTCTCAGCAATTCTTGCCTGCTGCGGGGTGACCACATCCATTATCACTCCCCCTTTCTGCATCCTTGCAAACCCTTCCTTAAGTGTTTTTGTGCCTACTTTCACGAAATCACTCACATACCTATCTCTCTCTCAATCTTTATAATCATTAGCGAGAATACTATCCATCCTGATAGACTGATTATCTTCGAATTCACTGGAAAGTTACCCCTCCACGAAGTTTATAAAGACAGAAATCGACGTAAATAACGTCTATGAGAACCTATAAATTCAGGATATATCCCTCGAAGAGGCAAGAAGAGCTTCTAAATACTTATCTATGGTTAGCGAAGAATCTCTGGAATGAACTTCTTGCGCACTGCAAACAAACCTACGAGGACTTTGGCTACTTTCCAACAAAGAACACATTGCAACTGATGGTAAAAGAATACGGGCTCTATTCCCAGACGCAGCAGGAAATTGCACATAGAATTTATAACTCAGTAATTAGAGTTTTCAAGCTGAAGAAGAAGGGGGTAAAGTGTGGCTTTCCACGCTTCAAATCTTTTGATAGGATGAAAAGTTTGCACTATCCACAAAGTACTCAAGGTTTTAAATTATATAAAAAACTCACAGTAACTCCTTTCGGAGAGATTGCAATAAAGAAGCACAGGGAGATAAAGGGCAGAATTAAGACCTTGATTTTGAAAAGGGAATCTTCTGGAAAGTGGTTTGCCGTTTTTACTGCTGAAGAAGAGAAGCCTACCCCAAAAGAAAATAAAGGAGAGGCAATTGGAATAGATCTAGGACTGAGAATATTTGCCACCCTTTCAAATGGTATGAGAATAAACAACCCGAGACATTTCAAGAAGTATGAGAATAGGCTTGCTTTTATCCAAAGAAAATTCTCAAGGAAAAAGAAAGGAAGCACCAGTAGGAAAAGAGCAAAAATAAGGGTTGCAAAGCTGCATGAAAAAATATCGGATTGCAGGAGGGATTTCCTGCACAAGATTTCAACTGAGTTGGTGAATGATTATTCCTTCATAGCATCAGAAAGGCTTGCCTCAAGAGAAATGGCGGAACAAAACTACGGCAAGCAGATAAATGATGCAGGGTGGAATATGTTTGCAAACATGCTTGCATACAAGGCGGAAGGAGCTGGGTGCAGAGTGGTGTTTGTAGACCCTGAAAATACTTCAAAGATGTGCAGCAGATGTGGAAACCTCAGAAAAGACTTGAGTCTGCGGGACAGGACATATGCCTGCCCTGAATGTGGACTAACCCTAGACAGAGATTTAAATTCTGCTGTAAATATACTTACCAAAGCTACCCCTGGGCAAGGGGGAAGTAACGCCTGCAATTCCTTGCAGAAGGAGAGAGATGTTGCGATAGCAACGTCTGTGAAGCAGGAAGCCCACACCTATTTATAGGTGGGAGCATGTCACAATGATAACTCAATCTACCGTGATTGTCTTGCTAAGGTTCCTCGGGAAGTCCGGGTCGATTCCTCTCCCAGTGCTCATATAATACGCAATGAGCTGTGCGGGAATTGTTGCGAGGATTGGAGCAAAGTAGTCGCTGGAATTGGGGAGTTCTATAAGCTCATCCGCATTCTTCAGCATGCTGTCGTTTTTCTCTCCTATTACAATCGCTCTGCCTCCTCTGCAGGTTACCTCATTTATGTGGCTCACCATCACATCCGTGTCTTTTGGGGAGCTTATGAATATCACTGGGTAACCTTTCCTCACTGCAGAGAGTGGTCCATGTTTGAACTCCGAGCTGTACACTCCCTCGCAGTGCGAGTATGTTATCTCCTTTATTTTCAGTGCAGCCTCCTTTGCTATTCCATAGGTTGAACCATAACCAAGAGCATAAAGCTCATCCCATTTCCCCAGGTATGCCGCAGCTTTCTTGCAATCATCACTCGTGGAATTCAACGTGCTCCTCACAAGCTCAGAAAGTTTCCTCATGTCCTTGCACGATTCGCCAGCCATCCTCTTTGCAAGATACAGGAACATTACGCACTGGTTAAGGAATGTCTTTGTTGCAGGGACACTCACCTCATAACCGGCTGCGAGAGGCAGATATACTCTGCTGGAGTTCATGAGCGTTGAGCCAATTACATTCATCACTCCCAGAATCTTATCAGTTTTCTCCCTTGCATAGTTCATCGCATTCAGAACATCCTTCGTCTCACCGCTCTGGCTGACAAGCGCAACGCACGTCTTGTCATCAACCGCCTGCCCATACTGACTTATGAACTGCGGTGCAACTACTGGAATTACAACCTTCTTTGCAATATTCCCTAAGTAATATGAGCCCAGCAGGCAGGCATGATAGCTTGAGCCACACCCAACCAAGAAGACTTTGTCCGAATCCGCAACGACATCCAGAAATTTGTCAACGTACTTCGATTCATCAAGGAGTTCAACCAAGTCCTCAGCTGCAACCGGTTGCTCATTTATCTCCTTGAGCATGAAGTGTTCGTAGCCGCCCTTCTTTGCATATTCGGGGCTCTTTTCGTATTTTATTATTTTCTTCCTAATTTTTTTTCCATCGCTTATGCTAAAGAACTTCGCTTCCTTTGCTGAGAGCGATACAATCTCACCGTCATTCACAAAAATAATTTTCTTTGTCAGTGGGAGAAGGGAAGGCAGGTCAGATGAGCAGTACACCTCATCCTTTCCAACCCCTACAACCAGACCAGAGCCTTTTTTCACGGCATACAACTTCCTTTCCTCATCATTGAATATTATGAATGCATAATCCCCTCTCAAATCCCTATAAGCTTTTCTTATGCTCTCAACCATATCGCATCCTTCATCATAGTATTTTTCAACTGCGTGTATGCACAATTCACCGTCATTAGTGCTCCTTATCTTATGACCCTCTCTCATGAACTGCTCTCTAAGCTGAGGGGTATTCACAATATTCCCATTATGAGCGCCAACCATATCCCCATCGCAGTCCAGATGAGGCTGAGCGTTGGTTTTTGAAGGAGCACCAAAAGTTGCCCATCTCAACTGCATAATTCCTCTGTCACCATACATCTTCGAGAAATTCAATTTCTTGCTTACCTCATCAACCTTCCCAATATCTTTCCTCAAATCTATTTTTCCATCTGAGATGACAGCGCATCCCACTGAGTCATATCCTCTATAGCTGAGCCTCTTCCCTCCAGCAACCAAGTCTCTTCCAATAGCTCTTGGCTTCAAAGTGATTATTCCGAAAATTCCGCACATCGTTTCTCATCTTTGTTTATACATATTAATAATTGCATCTGGAGAGCCCCGAGCGAGGATTGAACTCGCGACCTAACGCTTACAAGGCGTTCGCTCTACCACTGAGCTACCGGGGCTCAGGGGATAAATTTATGGATAAATACCAATTTAAACTTGTTTGCCCAAAATATTCCATTCCAGGTGACATTCATGGGAAAATTCGCAATTGCAGATGCCAAGATTTCCGAAATATGGATATGCAGGAAATGCAAGGCAAGGAATCCTCGAGGTGCAAAGAGATGCAGGAAGTGCTACTACACGCATCTCAGACCTAAGAGAAAGGAGATCAGAGCAAAGAAGGCAGCTTAAGTGCAGAGGAGGAGAGAGGAATCCAGTGGGATTACTCAATCCTCTTACTGTATACAGAAAGAAGAGGTTCGAATCCTCTTTTTTTATGGAAGCTTGTAGATTTTTTATTGACAGTAAATATATCCAACATTATCTGTTTTATTCTTTTCCTTCTACAAATTCTCATTATATCATCATAAAGTAAAGAACCAATGCCCTGATTTCTATAGTCCTTCAATACATGTACAAAAGAAATCCAGCAATACTTTCTGCTCCATTTCCCATAGTCCAGACCAAATGGTGTCAAATCACTTATTCTAAACCATGAGAATCCTATCGGTTTATTTTCTTTAATTGCAACTCTGATGTGCTTATTCCTTATGGCATTCCTAGCCAATTTCTTTTTTTCACTGTATACAAAACTATCATTCTCTATTCTGAATATTTCCCTGATACCTGAAAGAATAAACTCCGTGTCTTGTAATTTTGCATTTCTGATTTTTAAACACATTTTCTCACTCATACTGGTGTATTCCCTCTTCGTTTATTCCGGCCATTCAGTGTCATCGCTGTAGTTTGCTTTTGTAACAAATAATAACAACCCTTTTCGACCGCTTTTAACTTCATGAAGTTCACTTGGTGCTACTGCAAAAATAATATCCGGACGTAAGCGTATAATCTGTTTTCCAGATTTCACAGTGCCAGAACCAGCAAGGACATATTCTGTTTCACTTTGCCCTTTATGGTAGTGTGGTCTCACAGTGGTGTTTGGCGGAATGTACACAAACTGAACTCTGCAAGTTTTCCCTGCACTATTGTTGACTTCCATCACTAATTTTCGGAAATAGCCCTGCCCTGTATCTTGCCATTTCACTTTTGAAGGTTTTATCCAGCGCATTTAAATCAACCAGATATAACCTGCCTCGTCGAACTATTTAATAATATACGATGCGGGGGATGGGATTTGAACCCACGAAGCGCCTAAGCGCACAGGGTCCTAAGCCCTGCTCCTTTGACCAGGCTCAGACACCCCCGCGTGGTTTAAATTGCTCCTTGCAACATTTTTATATCTTCTCCCTCAAAAAGTATTGGGAGGTTTCTATGGAAGTTAAACTAATAGCTCATACGCCCGACCCTGATTTGGTGTGTGCTGCAGCAGCAAGGACTTCGAGGAGCAGCCTTCCTCCTGCAGAGCTGTTTGAAAAGACAAATTCAGCAGGTGAGAGAGAAAAGGCATTGAAGCTCCTAAGGCAGATAATAAAGTCAGGCCATATTTCAGTGACTGAGCACTGTTCCTTCACATTCAGCGTCTCTGGAGTCTCCAGAGCATTGACACACGAGCTCGTGAGGCATAGAATTGCCTCCTACACCCAGCAGAGCCAGAGATACGTCAAAGTGAGCGGGGCGGATTCCTTCGTAATTCCCTTTACAGTGAGAGGTACTAAGTCTGCTGAGCTGTTCAGCAAAGCGCTGGCCGGTATTAAGGAGACATACGAAAAGCTGATAGAGGCTGGAGTACCAGTTGAGGATGCTCGGTACATACTCCCAAATGCGACAAAGACGACAATCACGATAACGATGAATGGCAGGGAGCTTCTGCACTTCTTCTCATTGCGCTGCTGCGAGAGGGCGCAGTGGGAGATACGGGAGCTTGCGGAAAGAATGGTGAAGGAGTGTAGGAAAGTCGCACCAGTTATATTCGAGAAGGCAGGGCCCTCATGCGTGCAGCTTGGCACCTGCCCAGAAGGCGAGTTCTCCTGTGGAAAGCTCAAAGAGATGAAGGAGAAATACGCCAAACTATAGGTGTAGATTTTAAATAGCCAACATTCATAATATACTCTGCAAGGTGAGCCTATGGAAATACTCTACCCTCACTCTGAAAAAGCGCAAACTACCATAGAATATCTATTGATAATATCAGTCGTTGTATTGCTGCTAATAGGCCTCTTCTTGACTTTAAGGGAACTCAGAGCAAGCACAGAGGGGAATGTCACAGTAGGTAACAAATCAGAGTCCCCAGTGAATGCAATAAAAGGGCAGCTAGAGGAGCTTAGGAACTCAACCAATCAATCCGCAAATCAAACTTGATTCCATGTTGAGGGGACAAACAAGCGCAGAATTCCTTCTAGTATCAGCGATAGGTGTGACGCTGCTCCTTTTCACTCTATACTCGATGCAGGGAGGGATTAGAAGCATAGGTCCATCCATCTCAACGGCAAGGTTTGCGGATTCGCTTGAAACGATTTACAGCAATGCAGATATGCTGAATGAGGGCTCGCAGAGAATAATAGCTGTAAACCTCCCGGATGGTCTCACAAACTATAGCCAGAGGCAGATTGCCGATGGGCAGTATCTGTCTTCTTTCACTTTCAGGGATATGAACTTCACGAGGCTGCTGCCATACAGGTTGTCAATTTTCCCAAGCAACTTTACATTCTCAAGAGGCAGGCATGTGGCTAGGATGTACTGTAGAAAACAGGGTGAGGTAATTGTTGAGTTCATCTACTAAAGCGCAGGTATCGTTTGAGTTCTATGCCGCAGTATCGGCAGTTCTGCTGATATTCCTTTCTTCCATTGTATTCACTGTTCAAATAAAGAGGAGCGAGGAGGATGGCCAGATAAGGATTGCTTCCCTCATGCTCGCTCAAAAAATAGCAAATTCGGCGGATTTGATGCAGAGAAACCTATGCAGGGGAGTAGGCTGCTCCATTTCTCTCGCACTTCCAAGTAAAATAAAAGGACCGAGCTTCTCAAAAGAGGTGGACTACAACATAAGCTTTAGTTCAAACTGGGTTGTGCTAACACCGCAGGGTTATCCTCCTGTGAGTGTAGCCGCAAGCATACCTCTTGAAGGGCTGCGTGTATCAGTAGAACAGAAAGAAGACAGCAAGCTTCTGAGAATGGAGGGGAGTTGATGAGGAGAGGGATAATAATTTTTGGAGAGGAGTTTCTTTCGCTGCTCATGTACTTCCTAGCATTCGTGCTGCTCACATCAAACTTTTTCATGCTGAGCAAGAGGACTAATTCAGATTTGCTTAATGAGAGGATGCAACTTATTGCGGATAATATTGCGGATTCAATAGCAAAGATGTATGTTGACTCACAAGGAAATGTTGATTTGGTGAAACTCAACATCACTCTCAGAGACAAGATTGAGGTGAGAGTCGGCACAACCCATTTTGGCAAGGTGGCACCAGATAATGTTAATGTATATACGACTAGGAGGCTGGTTTTCGTCAATGGCCAGCCTTCTCTGATGGAGGTGAGGGTATGGCCGTGAGGGCCCAGACTTCGATAGAATTCCTTCTCATTCTCTCTGCAGTTGTGCTTATTGTGCTGGCAGGGGTGATGAGTCTGTCTGAGATAACGAAGATGCAGCAGAGCGCCTACTCCACAGTTCAGGGAGGTGTGGAGAACGCATCAGCAGGCTTGCTCAGCTACTTAAGCAATGAGACTTTCGGGACAGGTTTCTCCCCCATTCCGGGAGGGTTTGGCGAGTATACGAATGCAAGTCTGGTCTCGCTCGAGATAGTAAAGAGTGAGCCCTACTTCCTCTACCAGCCATCAATAATTCAGCTCACAGCCTGGAACAACTATCCGGCTCCGATGAAAGTGCCCAGGCTTCTCATATGGATTGTGAATTCCTCAGGTGGCGAAATCCCGCTGTCAACTTCTGAGGAGGACAACGTAACAATTATTCTCTCCCATACGCTCACCTCAACTTTCGTGCCATCCAATTCCGGAGTTTATAATGTCACTGCAGTGGCACAGGATGATAACGGAAGTGTGCTCATAAACCCAGTTACAAATGAGTCGGTTATCATTAAAACTAACTTCTCAGTTCTGGATGCGAGACCTCCAAGTGCAGGTGTTATGAAAACCTTTAACATAGAAAAGGAAGTTGTTGGTGAGAAGGATTCAACATACTCCGAAGTGTTCTCTCTCCCCCAGGATGCAGCAATCTACTCTGCAGTGCTGGAGATAACCGATTCTCATCTATACAAGGAGGATAGGGCAGGTGCGCAGGCATCCTACCACTATTCCCAAATCTCCCAATGCTACTGCCCCGAAAGCTGCTCGCCCATGGGCGTGATTTCATCATCATTCTTCTCCCAACAGGGCAGTGTAGAAATTCCTGAGAAGAGTTTCATAACTACTGCTGATGTCGCTAGAAATGAAGTTACAGGGCATATGACAGTATATATAAATGGAGCTCCTGACCCTTCTCCGCCTACCGTCGTTAAGCCAGGCACAAACACAATAAGCATCTCCATGACTCCATCGACTGAACGGTGCAGGTCAGGTGGCAGCACCACTTCATACACATCCAACACTGCAGCAGGTGATGCAACCCTGGCGATAACCTACTATGCGCCCTCCACTGCCACCGCAGACCCAAGCCAGGTTATAGGAAACTTCATGGTGAACAGTGTTGACCCAGATATTTCTACATCTGCCGTGATGGACATCTCCAGATATATGAGGGCAGGCGAAAATACTCTGCAATTCTCGAACATGCAGGGAACCTTCACCTACAAGCTGGTGGTGAACTATGCCTAAGTTTGGTAAGGCGCAGGTGATGGTAATTGACGGAGTCCTCTCGCTTCTGCTAGCAATCCTCCTCTCCTATACGCTCTTTGCAGCATGGCCCCAGAGCAGACACCCGACTGGTGAATTGGCTCTTGAGAGGGCAGGCTATGACATCGTGAATGCATTCTACGAGGACGAAATGATGTACCAGACGCTAAAGAGAGGCCTTGAGGTTAAGGGCTACCTCTCTGCAGGTGAGATCAACTATCTTAGTAGTAGACTCCGCAACTATGGACTGATGCTTGGGGTGAGCAGAATTGATGTAGAGATAGAAGGCTCCAACCCGTTCTCTGTTGATATAAGCAGCTCCTCCCCAACTCACAGGGAGCAGTTCACATTCTTGATGCCTCTCAAGGCTGGAGCTGATAACAGGCTTGTCAAGGTGAGCCTATGGAAATGAGGAGAGGGTTTGCAGGGTTGCTTGTGCTCTCAATATTTATGCTTGGTTTTGTGCTACTGCTGGGCTCGCACACCTCCCGCATTGCCAGCAGGGACTACTCATCAATAGTTACTGCTGAGATACGTTCCGATAGAATAGCAATTGCAAGGAATGTGATTATAAAGAGCTACAGAATAGTTGAGGAGAGGAATAAAGCCCGATGGACAAGCTCAATCGGGGATGAAATCTCCAACAGCTATGGGCTGAGGGTGAGCATAGATTTCAAAAAATTCCCAGCAGAGGTGAACTTGACTGATCCATCAACTGGCATGAGCTCCTCATTTCTTCTTACCTAGCTCTCTTCAACTTCACATTCTCGCTCTCAAGCTCATCTGTCCTTTCCTTGAGCTTGTTGAAATCGTTCAATAGTTTCCTAAAATCTTTTTCCCTGAAATTCTTCTCTTCCTTCTGCAAAGCATATACTGCATTTCTAAGCCCGTCGCTCTCCTCCTTCATAAGCTTAATGCTTTTAATGTTCTGGTATTCCCGTAGGAGTATCAATGCTCCAGCGAAGAACAGCATCGCAATTGCAAGTTCAACCGATATACACGCCATATCCTCACCCCCCAAATATTCCCCCAAGTCTCATTGAAACCAAAAACACAACTGAAGCTATTAACAGCATCAGCGGAAATACTACCATCAGTCCCCTTTTCACAGAACCGTACCTGACTTGCCCTATAAACATTGCATCAAGCGCATTCGCCAGCAGCATGTAGACAAGCAGGCTGAACAGAAGCAGCTGCTTCTCAAGTCCAGAATAAAGGGGGGTTCCCATAAGTCCCTCGAGTATGAGAGTGATGCTATACCCCATTCCTGCGAAAAGTGGGTAGAAAAGTGCAGAAGATAGGAAAATCATCCACACAGACAACCCTATCCTGCTGCTCTTCTCGCTTTCAGCATCAAAATCCGAAGTTATGTTGTTTGTGAGCATGCTCAGCGACTCTGCGACATCCACACCGCTCTCTATGGATTTAGTGATGAGGTCAAAAGCTCTGTTTATGCTTCTGGAGTTTATGGTTTCCCTCAACCTCCTAAAAGCGGTTTTCGAGTTTCCGCTCACCTCAAAGTTCGATATTGACTCCCTAAGCTCAGGAGACAATTTTCCGTAGTCCATCGACATAACGCTGAGCAGGGCATCTCTCATATTCTTTCTCTCAGAGTAAATTGCAGTTAGCTGGGATAAGAAGAGAGGCACGGTCTTCTCCATGCTCTCAATCTTCATGAACGCCAACACTGTTGGAATTGTGAGAGTGACGTAGCCTACGAATATAGCTCCAAGAAGAGAGAAGAGGAGCGCCAGCGGAGGGGAATTCATCAGCGCATAGAGAGGAAGTATGAGCACAAGGAAACCTACTATTGAGGAGAGGGCTACAAGCACCGTCCACTCGGAAGCAGTGAGCTCTCCCCTAATCACGTTCACGTAGGGGATGAGATACACCTCCATCCTGGCGAGAGCACCTCTATCCGTCCTAATCCCAGTTCTCTTCACGACTTTCTTGAAAAGGAGCTCAAGATTATGTAAGATACCATCAGCCATGCTTCTGAGCACCCCCACTACATTAATGACTGCAAAGTTTAAAAAATGAAGAGAAGCTTAAGCTATGAGCAGGTATTAAAATGAAGAAATCAATCATAATCCAACTTCTAGTTTCCCTCGCTGCAGTCCTCGTTGTGCTCTATCTCTCAGATTTTACAAAAGTTGCAGAGATGATGAGCAGGTTAAATCCCGTCTATCTCCTCATCGCAGTGGTTTTCTACCTAATCATAAACATCATGATGGGCTACAGAATAAAAATTGTTCTGAAAGATCTCAAGGAGAAGCTAGGCCTACTCGATGCAACTGAAGCAAGCTTCTCGGGAATGCTCGCATCGGATTTCACTCCTGGGAGGACGGGCTATTTCGCCACAGCCTTCGTAATAACCGCCAACTCGAAAATACCTCTTCACAAATCTATGCTCTCCATATTCGGGCCTCAGCTCTTCGATTTCTCGTTCAAACTGATAACCGGAGCTGCTGCTCTCTGGTATCTCATGGAGCTTCTGTCATCCAAAACTGGAGGCGAGACGAGATTATTTGAGATGCTGCTGGGAATTGCAATTTTCGTCTCAATGATAGCATTCATGGCTCTCCTGATTTTCTCAAAAAGCTTTGTCCGCAGGCTTGCATTCATCAGAATGTTCCCATATGGGGAGCATGTGCATTCCCTGCTCTCGAAAATGCAGAAAAACTCAAAAACCATGATGAAATTCGCCCCCTATTTTACCCTTCTGTTTCTGATTGGATGGACTCTAAAAGCATTTGAATGGCTCTTCATAGCGAAGAGCGTCGGGATGCAACCGAACTCAAACATTCCAGAGATACTTTTCTTCGGATTCCTCCACCCGCTTGTGACAATATTACAGTTCATCCCAACTCCCACACTGGCAGGCATGGGCTTATCAGAAGGTGGCACTGCAGTAATACTCTCGCTTTTTGGAGTCCCTCCCTACGAGGCAGTCGCATTCGCACTGCTAGCCCGCTCGATGAATATAGCTGTTGACTTGCTCGGGATAAAAGGAGCAGTTAAAGTGCTGAATAGGATATAATCAGAAAACCCACTTTGCGAATTCCGTCTTTATCAGCCTTGGAAGTTTATACCTCCATCCCGTATACTGATGCACATCCTTGATTAGATCTTTATACATCTGCTTCTCCTCAGGAGTCAGCTTGCTCTCGTGCTCCACCCAGTGCTCCTTGCCATCCTGCACAACCTTCTCCTTCCTCCCAACAAGCTGCTTCTTCACAGTCCCAAACCACTCTATGAGGGATGATTTCCTCTTCCTTATCGCCTTCAAAAAGTCCCCCATGCCAATAGGCCTCTCCCTCTTCCCCTCATAGGCTTCCTTCCATGGTATAGTTGCAGCATCCTCGCAGAGCTGCTTTATGTCTGAGCTCGAGTAACCTTCAGTTACCCTTGCAAGCCTGCTCCACCATATCCCCCTAACAGGTCTGTTCTTGCAGTAGAGTTTGAATAGAGCTTCTCTGGATTTCTTATCTGGGAGCCCAACATATATTGTTTTGCCAAATCTCCCAGACCTTTTCAGCGCAGGGTCAACATCCCACGGTGCGTTTGTTGCACCCACCACAAGGATGTTCTCTGTTGTGCTCTCCAACCCATCCATCTCAGCCAGGAACTGGTTTATAGCCATTTTCTGGAAGCCCTGCATATCTGCCTCTCTCTTCCCCCCCAGCGCCTCCATCTCATCAAAGAAAATAACAGCAGGAGAATTTTTCCTGGCAGTCTCAAAAACCCTGTGCAGATTCTTCTCAGTATTTCCTGCGTACATATCAACAATTTCATTTATCCTCGCGTGGATGAAATTCACATCGCACTGCCCCGCGGTTGCCTTTGCCATGAATGTCTTGCCGCAGCCAGGAGGGCCGTAGAACATTATCCCTCCACCAGCAGTTTTCCCATATTTCTTCGCAAGCTGTGGGTTTTTGAATGGGTAGACAATCTGCTCGTTTATGGTTTCCTTCGCGTTGCTCATTCCAGCAACATCATTGAAGTTAATCTTTGGCTTCTCAATAAATTCGACCTTGGCAAGTGTTCCCGGCTCTGTAGTAGTGACTTCCTTAGCCTTCTCCTTCTTGCTCTTTGCAAGCTCCAGTCTATTCTGCGCATCCTTGAAATCAGGGTTCAGCTCCAATGCCCTGTTGTAGTTCTCAATTGCCTTATCAGGCATGTTCTTGTACTCGTAAGCCAAGCCAAGGATATAATAAGCTTCAGCAAAATTCGGCTTGAGTTCAATCATCTTGTTTATGTCTTCAATTGCCTTGTCATACTCCTCCTTGCAGGCATAAGCCAAACCTCTGTTGTAGTATGCTTTATCAAAGAGGGGGTCTGCCTCAATTGCCCTGTTGTAATTCTCAACAGCGAGGTCGAAGTTGCCTTTCTCATAGTACTCATTGCCTACCTTATAGTAGCTCTCCGCATTCTTCTCGCTGAATTCGCCCTCATCTTCCATAGCTACCCCTTCAAATAGGCTTAGTATATACTGCAACTTCTTATAAATACCTTTTTGAGGTTTCTATATCAGCTTGAGTTCCTTCCCAACTTCCTCGTAAGCAGCGAGTGCAGCATTCAGATCCTTCCTCTTGTGCCCTGCAGTCACTATGTTCCTAACCCTTGCCCTGTCCATTGCAACCATTGGATACACAATGGGGTTGACATACACCCCTTTCTCAAATAGCTTAGCAGAAAGCTGCTGAGCCAGTGAGCTCTCACCTGTTATAACCGGTATTATTGGAGTCTGGCTGTTGCCCGTGTTGAAGCCAAGCTTCTGCAGCTTCTTCCTGAAATACTTGGCGTTGCCCCACAGCTTGTCAAACAGTTTTGGTTGTTCAAGAACAACATCTATTGCAGTGCTTATGGAAGCTACAACTGAAGGAGGATGGGATGTGCTGAACAGGAATGACCTCGCCCTCTGTATAAGATAGCTTCTCAAATCATTCGTCCCGGCAACATACCCTCCCATGCACCCAAATGCCTTTGAAAATGTACCCATCTCTACATCTACTCTCCCATGCAGATTGAAGTGGTCCACTATTCCTCTTCCATTCCTCCCAAGCACTCCCTCCCCATGCGCATCATCAACATACGTCATTGCATCATACTTCTCAGCAAGCTCCACTATTTTATCCATTGGTGCAATATCCCCATCCATGCTGAACACTCCATCAGTGATTATGAGCTTTCTTCGGTATGTGCTCTCTTTCAGAATCTTCTCAAGCTCCTCCATGTTCAGGTGAGGATATATCTTCCTCTCTGCTTTTGTGAGTCTGCAACCGTCAATTATGCTGCCGTGGTTCAACTCATCGCTTATTATCACATCCCCCTCCCCAACAAGAGTGGGAATTGTCCCGCTGTTTGCAGCTACGCCTGTTGGGAAGAGCAGAACTGCCTCTGCTCCCTTGAACTGTGCAACTTTCTTCTCAAGCTCCTCATGCATACTCATTGTTCCTATAATCTGCCTCACAGCCCCGGTTCCAACTCCGTATTTTCTTATTGCCTCAATTGCAGCCTTCTTCATTTTTTTGTTGGTTGTGAGCTGAAGGTAGCTGTTTGAAGATAGGTTGATGACCTCCTTGCCATTCACAACCGCCCTTGCTCCCTGCGGGCTGCCCAGTATGGGCGGAACTTTGAAAAGTCCTTTCTTCTTCATCTCTTCAATTTCAGTAGATATGAAACCAAGTCTGCTGCCCATTTATACACCTCCAACTATAGATACAGAACAACCTTACCGCATTTTCCTTCGCTCATCAGCTGCATTCCCTTCTCAAACTCCTCCAGCTTGAACTTGTGCGTAATTATCGGCTCCACATTCACCCTGCCTGACTTGAGCAGACCGGCAGTGGTATACCATGTGCCGTACATCTTCCTTCCTGCTATGCCATAAACCCTCGCAGCCTTGAAAACTATATCATCAGCCCAGTCCAACGTTATCTTATCAGGTGGTAAACCAAGTAGTGATACCCTGCCCCCAAATTTCAGCACCTTGAAGCACTGGCTTATTGCTTCCTGACTTCCAGCCATATCCAGCGAGACATCCACTCCAGAGCCGCCAGTGGCTTCCTTTATTACCTTTATCACATCCTGCTCGTTTGACTTTATTATAGTATCTGCGCCCATCTTCTTCGCAAGATTCAGCCTGTAATCATTCTTTCTTCCAATTGCAAATACATGCGCTGCTCCTGCTGCCTTGCATATTGCAACAGCGCATATCCCAATCGGACCTAAACCGAAAACCGCTATGACCTTGCCAGCAACATCCTCCGCGAAAACAGTGTGAACAGCATTCCCGAAAGGCTCCTGTATAGCCGCTATTTCAGGAGGGAGCTTCTTGTCGTTCACCCATGCATTCTCCTCTGGGATTGCAACGTACTCTGCAAAGCAGCCATCGGTGTCCACCCCCAGTATCTTCACGTTCTGGCACACATGCGCCTGACCGGTTCTGCACTGGAAGCATTTGTTGCAAACTATGTGCGTCTCAGCAGAGACGTGATCGCCAACAGAGACAAAAGTGACATCCTTCCCAATCTCAATCACTTCGCCACCAAACTCATGTCCCATTATCCTCGGTGGTTTTATCCTCCTCTGCGCCCATGCATTCCACTCATATATATGCAAGTCCGTGCCGCAGATTGAGGTTGCTTTTACCTTCACAAGCACATCCCTTGGTCCTATTTGTGGTATGGGAACGGTAACAAGCTCCGCTCCAGGACTTGGCTTCTTCTTCATAATAGCTTTCATTTCGCCTTTCATAAAAACCCCTCCCGAATAGAATTCTCGCGTAAGAAATATAAAACATCTGGCAGGATATAACAAATATGGTGAAAGCCCGGCTGCATATAGAAGTTTATGGAGTTGTGCAGGGAGTTTTCTTTAGGTCAAGCACTGAAGAGAAGGCTTTGGGGCTTGGGGTGTACGGCTGGGTGAAGAACAGGAGGGATGGTTCTGTGGAGATTCTTGCCGAGGGGGAAAAAGAGTCTCTTGAGGCTCTGCTCTTATGGTGCAGGAAGGGTCCTGCGGGTGCAAGAGTTAACAGGGTGGAGCACTCCTGGGAGGATTTCAAAGGGGAGTTCAGCTCATTCTCAATAGCCTATGGTTGAGTCATGGGATGCTCGCTAAGAAAGTTATTAAAGAGGGTGGCATAATAGTAAAATACTATGAAGTACAGAATTGCAATTGCTGGCTTTCTCTTATTTTCCTTAGGTTTTGTCCTAGCCAGTAGGTCATATGACTTCATATGCGGTTGTGCCTCCCCAAACCCAACGGGAAATACGCTGGGGTCAGACCTATGCTACCAGTGCATGCTCTCCCCGAAATACCAAAACCACCTGATCCTATTCCAAATAATAATGATAGTTAGCATATTCGTGGTGCTATACGGCTTCTTCACTGAGTTTGAGTACGGAAAGAAGTGATTGAATGGAGGAAAACAAGATATGGATTCTTGAGGGGCTAATGATAGGTTTCCTTGTGAGCCAAGCAACCATCGTCCTGCTATACCACAACTACTTCACTATACCAAAATGCACCTCAGAGCTGATATCAAGGTCAAACATGTACCTCTTCGTATTCACTGTGAGCGGAATAGTTTCTTTCTCCTCAGCGCTCTACCTCAAAAGAGAGAAAACGCTACTCATCGAGCTGTTAGTTTTTATATTTGGCATGGCAGTTATACTCAGCGAGACTTTCTGCACCTGATGAATATTAATTTAAACAATCAAAAATAAACTATGGCTAACACAGGCTCTACTTTAAAGGCGCACAAGCTGAGCGAGGAGGAGCTGAGCAGGGGGCTGAGTTTCTTTGAAACACTTGGAATAATCAAACCCAGTGAGGGTAATAAATACATCCTCACCGAAACAGGAGAGCAGTTCTTTGCAATTCTCGGCTGCGGAAAGGCAAAATTCTCTGAACTTTGCTTTGAACTGTTCGACTCTCTTGTCAAATCAGGGAAAGTCAGGTGCAAGTATAACTTAAAGGATAAATCGTATTACTTCAAGCTCAAGTAGTTTTTAGAGTGGCTCCGAAGCTACTCCGTCGGTCATATTGTATCCCTCTGGGACGGTATCGTCATCGCCAAGTATGTTGCTCATCCCCTATTTAAAAGAGATTGCATCTCCCACAGCATCGACGAGCAAATGTGAAAGATACCCGCAAAAAGCCCACGCGCCAATTCTGAATGAGCTCACTGCTCCGAGATAATGCATCAACAGCCAAACCGCTGCCCCGTAAAGTACTGAAGCCGAGAAGCTGTGGAGGAAACCTCTGTGCTTTGGAATTATCAAATCTAGCGCGTAAACAGCTGCAAAGACTACCAAAATGGCAAAAACAGGAAGGTACGCGCAGGAGGATTTATCTGAGAATTTGTCGCATATTGCTGAGAGCTGGGGGTAAACCAGCAGAAAGAAAATAAGAGCCAAGATGAAAACGACTCTTCTCATAAACTTCCTCGGTTTTGATGCCGGGCTGTCCAAATCAGGCATAACCGCCCCGACGGTAAAGAACGCGCCTGCCACTAAGAGCTCAGCTCCAGCAGGGATTACAAGCACCGCCAGTATAACAAATAGCATGACCCCTACTAGAAGATGTTCGCCAAAACCGGTTCGCACAGGTTAAATTAGCATCCTTGTAATTTAAGCCTAACCCAGAATCTTCTCTAGCTCAAGATTCACTATATTCCTGCCCAAAGTTCCTATTTTGAGCTGCACGCTGATATTCTGCCCAATCGGAGATGATTCCAGAAGCATTACATCAAATGTAGTATTGCTCGGCATATTATAGTCTTTCGAGCCAATTCTGATTTTTCCACTCATCTCCAGGAACATCTCTCTGTACAGAATAACCTCTCCCTTGACATACTTGAGAATGTCACTCTCACTCACATTTCTTGAGGAGAATAATATATTCATCTTGGAGAGTGGGTAGTCAACGGTGCTGTTGTCCCCCAGTATCCCCTTCAGATCAGTTTCAAGTTCACCAGAATTGTTGAAATCATCTTTCACATACACCAAATCGCCGTTAACCTCTGTAACATAGCTTATGTTCCCAATTTTTTTGATAGTGTCATTTTCTTTCAAGCTGAGTCCCTTAACAGCAACGTATGAGTCAGGTGCGTAACTGATGTTCACGTTTTCCATATGTGCAGACAGCTCTTCCTTAACTTTGCTGACATTAGTATTTCTGCTGCTCCATGGAAGGATGACAACTGCGGAGTAGTTGTCTCCAACTCCACTTACTACTGCATTCGCCGCAACCTCCCAGTTTGTGGGAATTATCTTTGCAACTGGTGTCCCATCAAATTCGTTCCCAGCAACAAGCCCTACAAGCGATAGAGTCACATTGTCACCAACATCAATCTCAGGCTCTATCTCAATTGCGATTAATGCATTTGCACTCACATTACTCTTGCCAGCGGCTGTCGTGAGCTCAACTTCTGGCGGCAGGGAGAAAAGAGCATTTGCCGTAACGTTCAAGTCCGGAAATCTCTCCTTCACTTCATCAGCAATGAGCGATACATTGGCACCTTGCTCAAGTATGAGAGTTACCATCCCACCATGGCGGTTGACATACCCCACCCCATCCACATTGACGAGCTCACCGATTGAGGAATTTTCCGAAATATCAACGCCTGGCTTGAATACGTTCAAGTAATCTGAATAACTTAAGAGAGTTGCCGTAGTCTCCCCTGACCCATAAACGGAGTGCTCCTTGCTGGTGTTCTCAGTATTTTGGGTTGGTGTATTGGTTACTGAGGAGCGAACTCCGAACATCTCAATTACGAAAGCTACAATAAACAGCAGCGCAAATACTTTTATTAAAGTGTCTCTCTCCATAAATAGTGATTTACGCAGCAAAATATTAAATTACTGGAGGTTTTTGTATGGAGAAACTCAATGACGGCGATTTCATAAAGATAAGCTATACCGGCAGAAGCGCTGTGACAGGAAAGGTCTTTGATACGACAGATGCGGATAAGGCGAAGGAGGCAGGAATATTTGAGGAGGGGAGAAGATATGCTCCCGCACTTGTTGTGCTTGGAAAGGGCCATGTCATAAAGGGGCTGGAAACTGCTCTGGGGGGTATGGGTGTGGGGGAGCAAAAGTCTGTTGAAGTTCAGCCTCAGGATGCTTTTGGCGAGAGGGACCCAAACCTCGTGAGAATCCTGCCTGTCTCAGAGTTCAAGAAGAGGGAGCTCGACCCGTTCCCTGGTATGCTGCTTGACTTGGATGACAGAAAAGGTATTGTAAAGAGCGTGAGCGGTGGCAGGGTGATGGTAGACCTCAACCACCCGCTTGCTGGAGAGAAAATTGCTTATGAAGTGAAGGTTGAGGAGAAGCTCACGGAGCAGAACTCAAAGATACAGGCAATCCTTGACAGCTTCAATCTAAAACCGCACAGCTTCAGGGTTGAGGGAGGCGTTCTCCACGTGTTATTCCCCCAATCAGTCAAGAAGGATGTGGACTTTGTTGTTAATAAATCCAATTTTGTGAACTCACTGCTGAATCTGATTGGGGATGTTAAGAAGCTCAGCATAGTTGAGGAATATACTCTGGAGCAGGAGGAGCATAAGGCTTAAAAACACGTATGCAGTAATAATATTCGCTTTTTCTGCGACCACTAGGTGTATAGTATGGAAGAAGCTAAAACATTGAAAGGAACAACAACAGTAGGTTTAGTCTGCAGCGATGGCATCGTCCTTGCTGCGGATAAGAGAGCCACTATGGGGTACTTCGTAGCAAACAGGGAAGTGGAGAAGATATTCCAGATAGATGACACTCTTGGAGTCACAGTTGCTGGCAGCGTCGGGGACGCCCAGACTCTTGTGAGATACATGAAATATGAGGCACAGCTATACAAGTTGAACTACGGCAAGCTGATGAGCGTCAGTGCGGCAACCACTTTGCTCTCAAACATTCTCGCGCAGTACAAGTTCGCCCCATTCTATGTCCAAATTCTTGTTGGGGGGTTTGATGACAAGCCCCGCATCTTCAATCTTGATCCTGTAGGCGGAGTGACTGAGGAGAAGTTTGTCTCAACCGGGAGCGGCTCTCCAGTCGCGTATGGGCTGCTGGAGGATGCTTTCAAGGAGGATAAGGCAGTGAAGGACAACCTCAAGATAGCTCTGAGGGCGCTCTCTGCCGCCATGAAAAGGGATGTTGGAACTGGGGATGGAATAGACCTAGTTTCCATAGGGCCAGGCGAGTTCAAGAGATACGACAAAGAGACAATAAAGAAACTTTTAGAAACAAAGCATGAGTGATTTATTGAGTTCTTTTATATTACTGTCCTTAATTGGCATAAAAACCTGAGGCGGTTTTTTGAACAATTCCAATGATATACAGAAGAAGCTAGAGCCCATATTACCTAGCGGTTGCATCATCACCAAAACTGAGTTCGAGGGGCCAGACATAGCGCTGTATTTCAAGAATATAGACGCTTTCTACTCGGATCCAAACCTCATAAAGAAGATAGCAGGGGCTCTGAGAAAGAGGGTTCTTGTCAGGAGCGACCCCTCCTGCCTGTCTCCTCCTGATGTCGCTTTGAAAAAGATTCAAGAGATAGTCCCTCAAGAGGCGGGAATAACAGACATTAAGTTCTCACCGGAGTTCTGCGAGGTCATAATTGATTCGCTTAAGCCAGGTCTTGTCATAGGAAAGGGTGGCTCCACTCTCAAGATGATAATCCTGCAGACAGGATGGGCTCCCAAGATACTTAGGACACCCACTATGCCCTCAGACACGGTAAAGGGCATACGGTCATCCCTTTTCAAAGAGTCTGACTTCAGGAAGAAATTCCTTGTGGGACTTGGCAAGAAAATATCGGTTCGGCCAGAGAAAAGCGATTGGGTCAAAATTACTGCGCTGGGTGGCTTCAAGGAGGTTGGAAGGACCTGCCTGCTGCTACAGACATCGAATGACAAGATACTGCTGGACTGCGGAGTCAACCCAGAGACGACTGAGTCTAGCAGAGCTTACCCCTACCTGAATGCAATGAACCTCGCACTTGATGAGCTTGATGCGGTCATTGTGACGCACGCCCACCTTGACCATTCTGGATTCATCCCATACCTTGTGGCATATGGCTATGATGGTCCAATATACTGCACCCCGCCAACAAGAGATTTGATGGTGATGCTGCAGTTCGACTACATAAATGTCCTGCAGAAAAATGGCTTGACTCCCCCCTATGCTGAGAAGGATGTAAGAAAGATGCTCAACATGTGCATAGCGAGGGAGTATGACGAGGTCACAGACATAACTCCTGAGATAAAGCTCACGTTCCACAATGCAGGGCACATACTGGGAAGCTCCATGGTGCACCTGCACATAGGGGATGGATTGCACAATCTGGTTTTCACTGGTGACATAAAATACGGTTTCACCAGACTATTCGACCAGGCTACTGCCTCCTTCCCAAGAATAGAGACGCTGTTCATGGAGAGCACATACGGAGGCAGGGACGATCTGATGCCTCACAGGCAGGATGCCGAGAGCAAGCTGAACGAGCTCATCCATCAAACAATACAGAACAAGGGCAAGGTGCTCATACCTGTCTTCTCGGTTGGCAGGTCGCAGGAAATAATGCTTGTCATGGAGGAGTATGCTCAAACCTCCGGCTCCTCATTCGAATGTCCAATCTACATTGATGGGATGATACTGGAAGCATCTGCAATACATACCGCATACCCCGAATACCTGAGGCAGAACGTGCAGAGGAGAGTGCTCTCAAACAAGAGTCCTTTTGAATCAAAAATATTCGAATCCGTGAAGAACAACAGGAAAGAGATAGTTGAGGGAGACCCGTGCGTAATTCTTGCGCCTTCAGGAATGATGAGCGGAGGGCCCTCAGTGGATTACTTCAAGATGATGGCAGACGACCCAAAGAACTTGCTCATTTTTGTCGGTTACCAGAGCGCCCTATCGCTTGGAAGGAAGATACAGAACAGCATGAAGGAGATACCAGTGCTTGGAGAAAAAGGAATGCTTGAGACTGTTAAGGTCAACATGAGCGTTGAAACTGTTGATGGTTTCTCAGGACACAGCGACAGGCACCAGCTCATCAATTTTGTGAGAGATCTAAGGCCGAGCCCGGAGAGGATATTCACCCTTCATGGTGATGAAAGTAAATGTGATGACCTGGCGAAGTCGATAAACAAGATGATGCATATAGAGACTCGCTCTCCTATGAATCTTGATGCAATTAGGCTCAAATAGTTCAAACATTTAGTGAGCTCAGTTTTTCATACTCTTTCCTGCTTATCTTTTCAACGATAACTCCCATCCCAACTAGGACGAAATCCCCCTTCTTGACTTTTACTGCTGTCTTCACCCTCCTTCCATTATCCAAGACTACTTCCTCTCCCGAAAGTTCAGCAACTCGGAATGGTTTTGTGACGCACATCTGCAACCTCACCTGGAGCAAAATAAGTCAGTACTATACCTGCTGTGACAGCTACTATCCCAACCATCTCCGCAGGGGTTGGCAAGTTCACGACAAAAACAGAGAGCAGAGAGGTTATAACCGAGCCCAGCACCAGCATGCTCGTTGCCTCGCTCACCTTAAGCACTGCAAGCCCGTTGAAGTAAGTCAGCTGATAACCTAACAGCAATGCTGCCGTCAGCATAAGCCAGATGTAGTGGGTTGGCGTAAATGATGATACGCTTGGGGTGTTTCCAGTAACTGCTAGAAAGCCGAGCATCAGCAGGCTCCCAAATAGCATTCTTCCAAATATGACATTTGTTGGGGATATGTTCTCAAGAAGTTTTTTACCCACCACATTTCCAATAGACCAAAGCAGAACTGCCCCCATCATGGCCATCTCACCTACTCCAATGCTAGAGGATGGCATACCCGAGAACAGAGCCGCTCCTGCAAGCAGAATCATGCATGCCAGAATCTGTTTTTTGTTCATCCTCTCTTTCAGAAATATGAATGCAAAAGCTGAAGCGAAAATGAACATGGATTTGTGGAGTACAGACGCACTTGCAGGATTTGAGAGCTTCAGCCCGTAGAAGTACAGCAGAAATGCAACTCCACCGTCAAATGCACCCCATAGTGCCAGCTTTGCCCATTCAACCTTACTCATTCTTACGAGCTCCTCCATCTTTGAGGAGACGTATATAAAAGATATCACAAAAATGCCAACCACGCTGTTCTTCAGCGCAGTGAAAACAAATGGGTCGAACTGCGCCAGAGCAAATCTGTTTATGAAAATAGAAAACCCAGAAATCAAGGCTGTGCAAAACACCAGCAAGAAACCTCTTTTCCTGTCATCCATTTTTCTCCCCCCACAATTTCTTGAATTCACCCTCACCTATCTTCTCGCATGCATAGGCGTAGTGAACTGTTACAAAATCACCAGCATGAACATTTGGAACGAATTCTATATTAATTCTTCTCTCACCGACAGGGGTTTCAACTCTCGCCTCTTTTTCTCTCACTCCAACAACTCTGGCAGGGAAAACTTTACACATGTGAGGGATTATATCGCTCCTGTTTTTGGCTTCCTCCATAACATGCTCATCATGCTTTCTCCAGTAATACTCGCGAATAACGTCGTCATCTATCTCTTTCTTGCCTCTCTCAGCCGCCAGCATGCATAGAAGAGCATACGCAACCCTGAAAAGCTTCGGCTCTGCTTTAATCTCCCCACCCTTCTTCAACCCCTCTCTTATTTCTTTAAGGGTATTTTCTTCCATACTCCCTCTCTTCACCAGCACATCCCCGCAGGGATGAGCATAGGAGAAGAAAAGCCCTTTGTCCTTCACTCTCAGCCAATCACCTGCTGCATTCAAATCTTTAAGTCTATTACATATCTACATTAAAATCATTAAGTGACATGCTCCCACCTCTGAAGAGTGTGGGGTTTCCCGCTCATGTTTGCTAACATAAAGCAGTTACAACTAAAAAGAATTTCTGCCTATTTGTGCTGAAGCACAAACTCAGCAATCCCCATCAGGTTTTTTCCTTTATTCGTGAGCATATACTTAGTCCTTGTGGGCGGGCCAGGCTGCACCTCCCGTGTCATATAACCCCAGTCCTGAAGACTCTTGAGCCTATGCGAGAGAACTGCCGCACTTATTCCATCAAGTTTCTTTATCAACTCGTTGAATCCCATCGCTTCATTCCCATCCAGAAGGACACTTATAATCTCTAGCGTCCATTTCTCAGAAAAGACTTTTGACACTTTTTTCAAGTGCACAAGATCATCTTTGCTAAGACTCGTTCCATTCCCCAATGCAACACCTCAACAATTCGTGATATGTGATTACAAAGAGCATTTATATAAGTTTGGGAGTTTTATACTGCATACTAACTACTATAAAGTAAATTCTAAAATGATGGGCCGCGGGGGGGAATCGGACCCCCTCCTGCGGATCCACAGTCCGCCGTCATGCCATTAGACTACCGCGGCCATGCGCATATATTATTCAAAAAACTCCTTATAAAAGTATTCCGGTAATCCCTTGCTCTTTATCACTTTGGGAATCCTGCCCCATGCTGCGATGCTTTCCCCCCTTATCACAACTGCACCGCGTATTCTCAACTTCTTTGCAAACTCCGCAGCCTTTCTGACGTCTCGCTCGCTCTTCACCTCATTTCCTATCGCGGTGGCAGCTGCGTCAGCAAGCACAGCCCCATCAGCGAATGCAACTGCCGCATCTGCATTGCCAAATGATATGGCATGCCCCACTGTTCCTGAGCTTGTGCACACCCCAATTGGAGTTTCGTCTGGCGTAATCTGAAAGCCAATCTTCCCGGAGAATGGCGAGGAGCCTGCGTATACAACAACCTTCGCAGTCCTGTCCACCTTCATAGCTATATCCCCTCCATTCTCAATAATTGCGAATCTACATCCTTCCTTAACAACTTCCTCAAGCATCAGGTCAGCAAGCGCTCCTGCAACGGCGGCCATTGGCCCCACCCCAGTCCTCTCCGCAGCTTCTGCCATAAGCTTTACAACTCTTGGAGCATCCCTCTCAACCTCTAAAGGCTCAAGGGTGCTCTGAAATAGAGGATTTGAGGTAATATACTCCTCTAACTCCCCCCTGTTTCTCAGCAGGCACGAATGTGCGATATCAAAAAACCTCTCGCCATCGATTTTTATGAATAGCTTTGATTCCTTGAACGTGAGCTTTCTCTCAATCAACTAGTCACCCAGATGACTCACAGCATTAACTGGGCAGTTGTTCACGCAGTTCATGCAGAGAATGCATTCATCGAAGTCATACCTAACTGAGAAATCCTTATTGAACAGTATTGCAGTTGTGGGGCAGAGCGAGACGCAGAGGCCGCATGCCACGCACTTCTCTGGGTCGAATCTCATAATGACGCCAAGCTCCTTCACGATGCCGCCCCTCCTCTTCAATATTCTCATGAATTCCTGAGCCTTCTCCTCATCCGCCTTTATCTCCCCCATAATCTTCACGTTGGTTGGCGTGCTTTCCACCTTGAGCGTATTGAAGACTGTCCCACTCTTCAGAACAGTCTCAGGAATTATTGAATCCCTGTACTCCTTATTCGGAAATAATATCAGCACTCGTTTTCCCATCATTTCACCTTATACCTCACATCCTCTATCCTCACCACTCCAAGCACCTTTCCATCATCATCAACCACCGGCAGCCCCCTCACCTTATACTGCTCAAGCTTTTTCGAGCTCACCTCAACCGGCTCATCCTTCCTGCTGGTTACAATGTTCTTTGATTTCATAACATCCTTTACTTTGCTACCCCCGCTCACTATGGACCTAGCAACGTCCCATGAGGTAAGAACCCCCTGCAGATGCTTATGCTTGTCTACAGCCACTATATAATCAATCTTCTTCTCCAGCATGAGCTTCTCTGCATTCTTCAAGCTGTCCTCAGAGTTGCAGGTTAGGGCAGGCGACATAACATCAACTGCCCTTATGTAAAGCTGCTTCATTGGCTTCATCATAGTTTCCATACTTATCCTCTCAACAGGAACCGTGAGGAAGAACTCGCCATTCTGTATCATCTCCTTCAGCTTCTTGCAAATCTCCATTGCCATATGTATGCTGGAGAGCCCCGAGCATTTGACTTCCCTGTCACCTATGACGACCTTGCCGGATTTGAGTTCCTGGTATGTTGTCTTCTTGACAACAGGTTTCATCCTTGTCGCTATGTGGTAGTCGTACACGTTTGCCTTTATCCCATCATCAGTTATCCCACAGTTCTTTGCAACTCCTGCATTTAGAATGGGAATCGGCACACCTCCGCCTATAAAAAGGGCAGTTCCATAGTTTGTTATTGAAGCCCCCCTAAGATACCTGGGCTTCATCTTCTTCAAATCTCCCTTAACCATAAGAGAGCCGGACATCATTTTGGGGTTGTGCTGGGTCCCCTCCCCTATCACATACCCAATGCTCCCCCCGAGAAATATTCTTGTCCCGATGCCGATTGTCTCATAAGTCGGGTCATTGTAAAGCGGGCTTATTGCGCCAGCGGATGAATATGTGACGTTCCCGAAGTTTGGAAGCAGAGCTCCAAGATAGGTGTAAATCAACCCATCTGACGAGTTCGTCGCAGCGCTGTATCTCTGATAGAACGCCCTTGGGTTCACCATTATTGCTTGGTTGAGGTCTTGCAGCGTAACTGTAGTCACTATCTCCCTTGTGGGATGGCAGTATGTGGCGCACCCGTATGCCTTCAGGTTTACGGATTTTTCATTTACAAAATCCTCAATCACATGCCCCCCGCCGTAGTCCATCTTGTGAACCTTGGAGCATTGAGCTGTCCCAAGGTATGCATCAACAGAGCCGAGCCCCGCATATGCTGGGACGTCATTGAGCAGAACCTCCCCCCCTCCCATTTTTATCTGTGGGTCGGAGTGGCCGAAGTTGATAAACACGCCTGAGCTTGTTGTCATGCCAAAAGTGCCAGTTGTTACAACATCCACTTCCTTTGCTGCCTTCTCAGGGCCCTTCTCTGCGACTATGTCCTTCATTTCCGAGGCGGTGACTACCACCACGTCGCCGCTCTTTATTTTTTTGTTTATATCATCAACAGTGCGTATATCTGACATATGCCCCCAACTGATATTTGGTTAAACAAGCTTTATTAACCTTTTTCTCATCAAGAATTAACACATCTTTTCAGCATAGTGAGGTGATATCCTGGAGATAGTCTTCTGCGGGACAGGGGGTGCAAGGTTTGTCGTGTTGAAGCAGCTTAGGGCGACAGCAGGCTTCATCTTTAATGGAAGAGCTAGAATATACATCGACCCTGGCCCTGGGGCGCTCATCAGAAGCTTGGAGCTGAAGCAGGATTTACGGAAACTGGATGCGGTTGCAATCTCTCATGCGCATATAGACCATTCAAACGATGCAAACCTGCTGGTAGAAGCCATGACAAACGGTGGGAAGAGGAAGAGGGGTATCCTCATTGGCAGCAGCTCCGCTCTTGAGGGCAATGAGCGGTTTGACAGAGTTGTCTCAGCATATCACCAGAATCTTGTTGAGAGAAAAGTCATTGCTAAAGTAGGAGACAAGCTCTCTGTGAAAGGTGTTGAAATTGAGGTAACTCCCACCAAGCACGAGGATGATACCGGGGTGGGCTTTAAGCTAACATCAGAAGGAAAAACAATTGGTTATACTGGTGATACCGATTATCTTCCAGCGCTAGGGAGCATCTTCTCAGGATGCGACTTAATCATTCTCAATAACCTGAAGCCTGCGGGATGCCACTACCCCGGGCATCTTGACTCAGAACTGAGCGTAAGAGTTTTAAAAGAAGCCAAACCAAAGAAAGCGGTTATACAGCATTTTGGTATGGGTATGCTGAGAGCAGGCCCAGAGGCAGAGGCGAGGTTCATACAGAAGGAGAGCGGCATTGAAACGATTGCCGCAAAGGATGGGATGGTTATTAAAATTGAAGAAGGGAAAAAACTTAGTGATTTCTAGAAGTGATTCGATGCTTGGAGGGTATGCTCCACAGGAATTTGAGGAGAAGCTGCGCAAGAGATGGCAGGAGCTCAAGCTCCATGAGTTCGATGAGAAGAGCAAGAGAAAGGTTTTCGTAATAGATACCCCACCTCCATTCCCCACAGGAGAATTTCACATAGGAAATACTTTGAATTGGTGCTACATGGACTTTGTCGCAAGGTACAAGAGAATGCAGGGTTACAATGTGCTCTTCCCTCAGGGCTGGGACTGCCACGGCTTCCCAACAGAGGTGAAAGTGGAGAAGAAATATGGCAAACTTCCAAAGGAGGAGTTCAAGAAGAGATGCCTCGAGTGGACGAAGGATGTTATAAGCACAATGAAGCCGCAGATGAACGAGATGGGCTTCTCAATTGACTGGAGGCAGGAATACTACACAACTGAGAGGGAATACCACAGGAAAGTCCAGTATTCCATACTGAAGATGTTTGAGAAAGGGCTTGTCTACCGCGCAAAGCATCCTGTGCTCTGGTGCACTTGCTGCGAGAGCGCAATAGCCAAGGCAGAAACAGATGAGGTTGAGAGGGAAACAACACTGAATTATATAAGCTTCTCCTGCGAGGGAAAGTCGCTCATAATTGCTACAACCAGACCCGAACTGCTTCATGCGTGCGTTGCAGTGCTCGTCAACCCAGAGGATGAGCGCTATAAGGGACTGCACGGAAAAACAGCAGTCGTTCCGTTATTCAACAGAGAGGTGAAAATTCTCCCAGATGCAGAAGTTGACCCGAAATTCGGCACAGGAATAGTGATGGTCTGCACATTCGGTGACAAGCAGGATGTAGTGTGGGCGTATAGATACAAGCTGCCTGTGATTGAAGCAATGGACTCCAGAGGGAAACTACTCAATGCAGGAAAGTTCACTGGCATGAAAGCCGAGTCTGCAAGGGAGAAGATACTAGAAGAGCTAAACTCGCTCAAGCTCATCAGCAAGAAAGAAAAGCTGAAGCAGGTGGTGAAGATACATGACAGGTGCAAGAGGCCAGTAGAATTCCTGCAATCAGCGCAGTGGTTCATGAAGCTCAAAGGTCATGAGGAGGAAGTCATAAAGGCTGCTTACGAGATGAAGTGGGTGCCACAGCATGCAATCCAGCTTCTGGTTGACTGGTGCAAAGGTTTGGAGTGGGACTGGTGCTTCTCAAGGCAGAGGGTTTTCGGAATTCCCATCCCGTTCTGGCACTGCGAGAACTGCGATTGTGCCATCGCCCCAGGCTATTCCAACCTGCCAGTGGACCCAACCACGGATAAACCACCTATAGAGAACTGCCCCAAGTGCGAGGGCAAGCTTATTGGTGAGAGCAGCATATGCGATGGTTGGATAGATTCAAGCATCACTCCACTTGTCATAGCTGGCTGGCCAGATGATGAGAAGAAATTCAGTATGCTCTACCCCTCCTCCCTGAGACCGCAGGGCACTGATATTATACGCACGTGGGCTTTCTACACAATATACAGATGCCTCATGCTCACAGAGAAACCGTGCTTCAAGGATGTGCTGATAAATGGAATGGTGTGCGGCTCTGACGGGAGGAAAATGAGCAAGAGCTTGGGGAATTATGTTGAGGCAAAGGATGTGATTAAGAAATCTTCTGTTGATTCATTGAGAATGTGGGCTGCGCTTTCAGGAAGCACAGGCAAGGATAATATATTCTACTGGAAGGATGTGAACTATGCGCACTCATTCCTGAACAAGCTGTGGAATGCATCAAAATTTATAGAGAGTTCTATGAAGGATTTCGATGAGGAGGGAAAGATGAAGCTCAGAGCAACTGACAGGTGGGTTCTGAGCAGGCTCAACAAGCTTGTTGAAAGCTGCACAAACTCATTGGAAGATTATGAATTCTACTCCGCTATAGCTGCTATAACAGAATTCTTCTGGCACGAATTCTGCGATTATTACCTCGAGGAGGTGAAGCACAGGCTCTACCAGGGTGAGAAATACGGCGAGGAGAGCAAAAGAGCAGCGCAGTCCACCCTGAGGACAGTTCTGCTTACAACTTTGAAGCTGCTTACTCCGTTTGCTGCGTATACAAGTGATGAGCTCTACAACCACCTCTTCTCAAAGGAGGGAAGCATTCACTCAGAAAACTGGCCGCATGTGAACAAAAAGGCAATTGATGAGGAGAGCGAGCAGAGCGCCATTCTACTCAATAACATACTAAGTGAAGTGAGGAAATTCAAAATGAGCAACAAACTCTCCCTCAACGCAGAGCTCTCATCAGCTAAAATAAAAGTTGAAAAGCCCGAACAACTCGAGTCTGTCAAGGAGGAAATTGAGGCAGTTGGGAGAGTGAAAAGACTTGAAGTTCTGAAGGGCGAATTTTCAGTATCAATAAAAAGGTAGGTTGATGAAACTTATTTTCGTCACAGGCAACCTTTACAAATTCAGAGAGGCCGAAAGGATTTTAAAAGAATACGAAGTAATTATAGAGCACAAAGACATGGAATGCGAAGAGATTAGAGCTGAAACCTGCGAGGAGGTTGCCCTGAGTTCTCTCAGGTTCCTGCGCAGGAGTTTGAACAAACCTTTCTTCGTTGAGGATTCTGGTCTGTTCATCAACACCCTTAATGGGTTTCCAGGGACGCTCTCCTCCTGGGTTTTCAAGAAGATTGGAAACGAGGGCATAGTGAAGCTGTTGAGGGGGGAGCGTGGGAGGGATGCACACTTCCTCTCAGCAATTGCAGCATGGGATGGGAGGAATGAAAAACTCTTGGTAGGGGGGGTTGATGGTCACATCTCGCATGAACTGCGGGGCAAGGGATTCGGGTATGACCCGATATTCATCCCAGCAGGTTCGGATAAAACATTCGGAGAGGATGAGAAGATAAAGTCATTGTGCTCACACAGGAGGAATTCACTGAAGAAACTTGCGGAATGGATTGGGAGATGAGGTTTATGGCGAGGATGCATTCAAGAAAGAAGGGAAAATCCGGTTCCAAAAAACCGACAGTCAAAGTAGTTCCAGAGTGGGTTGAGCTGAGCCCACAGGATGTTGAGTCCCTTGTTGTGAAGATGAACAAGGAGGGGGTGCAGGCTGCTCTCATAGGGCAGAGGCTACGAGACCAGTATGGTGTGCCGAGCATAGAGGTACTTACTGGCAAATCAATAAAGAAAATTCTTAAGGCGCAGGGTTTGGCTCCTGCTTATCCAGATGACCTGCTCAACCTAATAAAGAAGGCAGTGAACTTGAGAAAACACCTCAAGACGCACAAGGGTGATGCTTCCAATAAAACCAAACTCCTTCATACTGAATCAAAGATAAAGAGGCTTGTGAAATATTACAGAAGCACCGGAGTGCTTCCCAAGAACTGGAAATATGAGGCGGAGCAGGCAGCTCTGCTTGTGAGGTAGTGAGAGATGGCCAAGGAGAAGATTATCGATACATGGAAAGCCAAGACTTGGTATACTGTGCTCGCTCCGCAGATGTTTGAGAGCAAGGAGATAGGACAGATACCGGCAACACAAGATTCCCATCTGATTAACAGAATTGTAAAGGTGAGCCTCGCTGAGCTGACAGGAGATATAAGCCAGTCCTATGTCAACCTGCACTTCAGAATCCATGAGGTTAAGGGGAAGACTGCATACACCAAGCTCATAGGTCATGAAATTTCAACAGGATACCTAAGAACGCTCGTGAGAAGGAGGAGGGATGTAATAAACGAAGTGGTTGATGTGACGAGCAAGGATGGAGTGAAGCTGAGAATCAAACTGTCAATATTCACTGCAAGGAGGGTCAGCTCACCTGTGAAGACTGCTCTGAGGAATTCCGCAAGGGATGAAGTTTCGCTCAGAGCAAAGGAGATGGATTTCCAGCAGATTGCCCAGGAAATAATATTCGGGAAATTCTCCGCAGTGCTTTTCAACAGACTGAAAAAAATATGCCCCGTGAAGAGAATCGAGGTAAGAAAAACAGAGATTTTCGAGAAGTTCACATCCTAATTGCTGCCGAAGGAGTAAATTTATAATGCATAATTCCCAAATTAGCTAGAGGAGATGATTGCATGCTACCAGGAATCAACCCAAAGCAGATGCAGAGGATGATGGAGCAGATGGGCATAAAGAATCAGGAGATAAAGGCTAACCGGGTTGTCATTGAGAGGGAAGGCAGCCAGATAATAATAACAGAGCCCCAGGTAGTTGAGATATCCATGAAAGGTCAGAGGAGCTTCCAGATAGCGGGCATTGTTGAGGAGAAGCAGCTCACCCGAGAGGAGGATGTGAAGCTCATCATGGAGAAAACAGGGGCCTCAAAGGAAAAAGCTGAACAGGCCCTTGGCGAATGCAACGGAGATATTGCTGAAGCGATAATCAAATTGCAAGGTGTTTGAAATGGACCCAAAAATAAAAAAAATTGTCCTGAGGAAAATCCTGGATTCGAGGGGGGATTTCTCTTTTGAATGCGAGGTGATGGGCGAATCCTTCTTTGGAAGATGCTCTGCGCCAAGCGGAGCTTCTGTCGGCAAGTTCGAGGCAGTTGCCTACCCTAAAGGAGTCGATGCATCAATTGAATACGCGAAATCAAAGGTGATACCTAAACTTACAAGAATTGACGTGAGGGAGCAGAAAAAAATCGATGAGCTGCTGAGAGAGGCTGACGGGACGAACAATTTCTCCAACCTTGGGGGCAATGCTGCAATTGCAATCTCATTGGCATGCGCAAAAGCATCCGCGCATCTTCAGGGCAAGCAGCTCTTTGAAATTCTCGGGAATGGCAGAGGATTCCCTATCCCCCTGAGCAAGATAATAGGAGGCGGCAAGCATGCCGTGAACTCAGTGGATATTCAGGAGTTCCTGGTTTTTCCAAGCAATGCCAAGAGGCTCTACCCTGCCCTGCAGGCTAATGTGTCCATCCACAAAAAAATAAAGGAGAAGCTGAAGAAGATGGGTGTTACTCTGGGAAGGGATGATGAGTCGGGCTGGGTTGTGAAGCTGAAGACAGAGGATGCTCTTGAGATGCTTTCTGAAGCGTGCCAGCAGGCTGGCTCAGAGACAGGTTTAAAAGTCGATATTGGACTTGATACGGCCTCCAGCTCACTCTTTGAAGATGGCAAGTACATCTATGAGGTTGACGGCAGGAAGCTTGACAGAGGGGAGCAGCTTGATTTCGTCCTGGAGCTAATAAAAAAATTCAAGCTGGGCTATGTGGAGGATGCATTGCAGGAAGAGGATTTTGAAGGATTTGCAGAGCTCACCAGAAAAGCAGGCACCTGCCTGATATGCGGAGACGATTTATTCGTAACCAACAAGAGCAGGCTTGAGACTGGAGTTAAGATGAAAGCTTGCAACTCTCTGATAATCAAGCCAAACCAGATAGGAACTTTGACTCAGCTTACTGAAACAGTTGAATATGCGAAAGAGAATGGATATGCGTGCATAGCTTCCCACCGCTCGGGTGAGACCTGCGACAAGTCCATCTCGCACATTGCAGTTGCATACGGTTGCAAGATGCTTAAGACGAATGTGGTGGGAGGCGAGAGAAATACAAAATTCAATGAGATAATACGAATAGGTGAGAAAGTAGGGAGATGGCTCTAGCTAATTTTCTCCCAAACTATCCTGTATGTCTTTCTTCTTTCCTTCTCTCCGCTTACAGCTTCCTCCAGCAGTCCCTCGTCAACCATCCTGGTGAGCCAAATGAGGCAGCTAGCCCTGCTCTCACTAGTCCTCTCCGCAATCTCATCCAGGCTCCTTGGCTGTGTCCTCACAAGAAGGAAGAGCTTCTTCTGGAACTCCTTGTATACATCATGTTCTCCCTCCTTTGCACCAAGGAAGAATGAGTTGTATATATTGGAAATAGTGCTAGTGAGGAAGCCCAGCCTTCCCCCTTTCTCCTCCCTCTCCTCAAACTTCATTTCTGGAATATCCTCCTGAACTAGTTGGAGCTGTTTCTCATCTTTCCCAACGGTAACCTCCTCAATCTTTGGCTCCTTCTCCATTATCAGTTCCTCAGTACCTGCACCTTTCAACTTATCCAGCATCACTCCTCTCAAATAGCCAAGCTCAACTCTCAGGCCTCTCAGTTCCCTGTCTAAGGAATCAATTCTTTTCTCCAACCTTAAGAACGCGGCATCCAACTCCCCGTAATCTTTTCTGGAGATTCTCCCTGCTTTCTTCTTCTCTATCTCCCTCTTAACAAGAACCAGCTTCCTCTCTGTCTCTTCCAGCCCCCTTTCCTCTCTCCCAAACTCCGGCTTATGTTCGTGGTATTCCTCAGGAATTTCTCTCGCCTGCGGCTCCTCTCTCCTCATTATTATTGTATCTCCAACCCTCTCAAAACTCACATCTTCGTCTTCACCCAGCCTATCAATGACATCCTGGTAGCTGAAGTCCCTATTTACTTTCTCCTTTTTTTGCTTCGCCATTCTATCCACTTAACTTTTGTCATTTTTGATTTATATTCCTATCCGCTCACAGCAGAAATTTCGCTATGTAATAGATAATAAAGGCAATTATTATCAGAATTACGATATAGAGGGCAATCTTTCTTGCATCCAACCCTCTCTGTGCATATACCTTGGCCCTGGCATCGTACTCCTTCGCAGCCTTGACAACATCCTCTTTGAACTCCTCGTGCTTGACATCCTTATAGCTCTCCAGCCCTATGCACTCGTGGTTCTCCGGAAGCCGGTGATCAGAACAGAATGTGCCTCCGCAGAACTTGCACTTGTAGGGGAGTTCATTTGAAACTTTATGGCAGTATCCGCATTCCATGAGTTAATTTAGCATATGAGAATTTAAAAAATTATACTAAATCCTCCAGCGCCCCGAGTCGGACTCGAACCGACGACCTACTGGTTTCTGCAGTTGGTTAACAGCTTCGACCAATTGACAGTCGCTCTACCAACTGAGCTATCGGGGCATATCTATCTAATTTGGTAGATGAAGTTTAAAAAATGAGTGGGAAATCAAGATTTAAACAAGCGTTCAAATTCTTGAATATGTTTTGGGTGTGAAGAACCATTATTGTATACCACAGTAAACCCCAAACTCAGGGCAGGAACTTCTTATTCTCAATCTTTTCCCTTACGTACTCCCCCACAAAAGACAATCTCGGCCCTTGGAGGGCATCCTGCTCAATCTTCTTCTTCGTTGCCAATACAGTTTTGAGCTCCTCCACCCATTCCTTATGAGCAGTTATCCAAGGGTAGGTGAGCATCTCCTCAGCCCTCTTCAAGTCAACATCCTTCGTCTTGATTGTGAGCTTTCCCAAGAAATCATAGTCTATTATGTCCTTCATTGTGACTCCTATGAACTTCGCCTCAGGTGTTGCAATATCACTCCCTAGGTAAGCGAGGTTCATGCTCCCAGTCTTTATAGTCCAGTAGATATACCACCCCCAAGCATCGCAGTCAGTGAAGCATAATACTGGAAGCTTCCTGTCAGCCAGTTTTCTTATGAGTCTCCTGCATCCCCTTGAGGACTGTCCTTTCGGGCTTATGAGAATGCAGTTCTCCTTCTTCCAGAACTTGTCCTCATTCAATCTTTGCCACAGGGCGTCCTTCTCAACAACGAGCACGTACTCAGCATCCACGCTCACAAACTCCATCCCATTATCAACATCGCTGGGAATCATCCAGCCGCTTCTTCCCTGCTTGGAGCAGTCTATTTCATCAACAGCACCACCGAATTTATCCCTGAGAACAAGATTCCCTGCAACAACTCCCTTCCTGTCCGTGTTAAGGTTCAAATCCTCCCTCTTAACATCCAGCGCAACTTCCAAATCCTCAACAAGCGGGTTGCTCTCGCTCTGCTCAGAGAATAACTCCTCATCAACATTATCCCCAAGCGTGAATTTCAGTTGGTAGAACAGACCCCTTATGCTTGTGTGAGAATTCTCCTTCAAGAATTTCTTGCACTTTGATGCAACCGCAACAGTCTGCATGAACTTCTTAGCCTGCCCCACATTGAGAAATGTCCTCGCCTCCCTCTTGTCACCGAGCTTTATGTAGCCAGCGTCCTCATCATACACTATATTGCTCCTGCTCCTCAGCAGGCACTCAAATTTTGGCGATTCCCCCATCCCTATATCCTCAACCATATCCTTGCCAAGCTCCTCAAGCTTTTTCAAAACTGGAGTAACATCCTCACTCTTCTTTTTCATTTTCCTCACCCTCCTTTACCTCCTCAACCTTCTCCACCTCTTCAGCCTCCCCTTCAATCTTCTCATACTTCGTCTCAATCATGTTCACAAGCTTCTTTTCAATATCCGCAGGTGTGCTCTCGCCCGCCAAGTCAGATAAATCCATCGAGAGCTCCTTTACATACCTCATTATTATCTTCTTCTTCGTCTCCTTATCCATCTCCCTTATCTTGCCTCTAAGGTAAACCTGCATGTCTCTTGCAACTTCCATTATTGCATACCTTATTTCCTCCACTATCTCCTCCTCATTGGTTATGGCTTGCTTCCCAGTTCCCGTGTAGGGAACGTGCACTGAGACGAAATTTGCGAAAACAGTCACTGGCTCACTCTCAAAATCCTTTATGTCATACCTCTTCCAGTCAATATTCTTCACAGCCTCCGTTATCGCACACCCGCCTGCATCGAACATAAGTGGAACCCTGTTGGCATATCTTATTATGTCTCCACCCCTCCCCTCATCGTTTCTGGCCCTCCCAGAATTTCCACCGTATGCTATTGCAGCCTCCACCACGAAGGGAACCCCTCCCCTGAAAACTTTGGGCTTTCTGTTGCTAACTGAAACGAATTCGGGCGCCAGTATGTTCCTCAGCGCCTTCTCAATCTGGTCTGAGCCTATGGGCCTCAGCGCATCTGTTGGCGGAGCAATCCATTTCAAAGTCTTTATCGCATTAACAACTGCCTCTGCTTCTGGCCATTTCAAATCCTTGGGAGCTTTCTCAAAATTCACGGTTGGGACGAGCTTTGCCAGCTCCTCAACCTTTGCAGAGCTCATTCTAGAAAATGTGTTAACAAGAAATGAGGAGAGCTTCCTGGAGTCTGTCCTGTGCGCAATATCCACCAAGTCTCCAGTGGTAATCCCAAGCGGGTGCGGCTGTATCTCAGCAGGCTTCTCAGGAATCTTGTCAGAAGCCCTCTGGAAGACATGCTTCTCCCCGGTTGGCTCCATAAGCGTTATCTGCGCATGGGGATTAGCCATCGCGGTCCTCTTGAGGTATTCATAAACTCCATGCTCGCTCTTATCATACTTCACATCCGCAAACTCCGACTCAACTCTCAATCCTCTGAAGTTGCCCATGAACTCCATCTGATTGGTAATCACCGGCTGGTTGCTCTTCACATCAATCTTCATATCACACTCATGCACCTTTCCGTCACCCAAGCCTGAGCGCATTTTCGTAGATTTTCCAGTTGTCATCTGCGAGAACAGCGTGCAGCCTGCCCCTCCAATACCCTGCTGCCCCCTCTGCTGCATATACCTGTGGAACTTTGTCCCTGCAAGCATCATACCCATGGCTTTGCCGAGATGGCTTGGAGGTATGCCCGGCCCATTATCCTGAATTGTAACTTTCATATGCCCGTCAGGAAGCTCCTCAATTTTCACCATTACCTCCGGCAGTATCCCCGCCTCCTCACACGCATCCAAAGAATTTGTAGTGTATTCGTTCACTATTGTCGTCAGAGAGCGGACTTTGCCAGCAAAGCCCAGCATCTGTCTGTTCTTTTTGAAGAATTCCACTACTGAATACTCCTTGAACTCCTTGAAAATTTCGCTTCCATTTATTTCCCTTTCCTCTTCCATCATCTCTCCTCCCATAATTTCTCTTCTCGCATCCTTCTCCTTCCCTTCTCGAGCATTGCATAAACTTTTGCATGGCTTGCACCCTCAAGCAGCTTGTTTACGACACTCTCAGCCAAGCCCAGCTCATCCACTCTGCCAATCATGCCTACTGTGTTGCCGTATATGCACAAATCCGCACCGCTGGTCGCCTCAATCACTCTCTTCGCCTTCCCAGCGTGCCCTATCACCCTTCCCTTATATCTGGTTATCTCCTTGTCGCTCCCGAATATCTGCTTCAAGTCAATTATTTTGAGGTAGAAATCATCGCTGAACAGCCTGAAAGCCTTGTCGGGGCTGAAGCCCCTCCCAACAGCCTTCACAACCTCCGCAGTTTTCCATTCGTCTAGGCTGTTCTCACCCTCTATCTCCACCCCTCCCTCGCTGTCCACCCTCATCTTTACTTTTCCTCTGCTCTCAATTTCCCTCTTCACCTCACCATTCTTCCCTATTATCACTGGCACTCGCTCGCTGGGAATTTTCACTACCTGCATCGCTCTCACTACTATTATTTGAATGAGAGAATATAAAAAACTTCTTATCAGTTTTACGTCGGTAAATTAATCACAAAAGGCATTTTTCAGCTGCCAAGAGAAAGCTATTAATCTACCCATTTACACAACAATACCATGGCTGGAAATGAGGAAATGTTAGAGCTGCTTCTTGGGCAGGGTTACGCTGATGAGAAGGTTGCAAATGCCATGAGGAAAGTGCCCAGGGAGTTCTTTGTTCCTCCTGACTATGCCAGAAATGCCTATTCCGATGCCCCCCTGCCCATAGGCTTTGGACAGACAATATCCGCACCAAGCATAGTCGCATTCATGAGCAAGTTCCTCGATGTGCAGGAGGGAATGAAGATACTGGAAATAGGTTCGGGAAGCGGTTACCAGGCCGCAATCCTCGCTGAGCTTGCAGGCAATTCTGGAGTGGTTTACACAGTTGAAAGGATACAGGAGCTCATACAGCTTGCAAGGAGCAATATTGAAAAGCTATCCATCACAAACGTGAAGTTCATTGAGGGTGATGGAACAAAAGGCTATCTTCCGGAAGCTCCTTATGATAGGATAATTGTCACTGCTGCATCCCCTTCAATTCCTCAGCCCCTCATAGACCAGCTGAAGGATGGGGGAAAGCTCCTTATACCTGTTGGCTCAAGAATGTTCCAAGACTTAGAGCTTGTTGTGAAAATTGGAAAGGAAATAGAAGTGTCCAATCTAATGCCCGTAGTATTCGTCCCTCTCATCGGAGAGTTTGGCTACAGGTAATGTTCACTTCAAAACATTCAAGTTTCTGAAACTCTCCTGGCTGTCGAGCTTGCCCCTGAGCTCATGGTATTCGCTGGCAAGGTTTGCATTGATCGTCCTCATCAGCTCTTCCAGCCTTATTGCCTCCTCCTTACTGACACCGGTATAGCTATAAGCAAGCTTTCTCATGACTGCAGCAGTATTATCAGGAGTGAGTCCACCATGCCTCAAGTCCAGCAGAGCGTCATTAACCTCCATCCTCCTACTCGCATTATCATTTTTATCCAAAAGTTTTTCTTTCGCAAATTCTTCTCCATTCTTTGGTTGGTCTTTGCCATCCTTTATAGACTCTTCCTTAAAATCGTCAGCGGTCATCTTCTCCATTCCTGGCTTCTTTCTTCCTTCTCTTATATCATTTCTTAAATCCGCGTTAAGTTTACTCAGAATTCTTGCCAGCTCTGGCACAGCCGCAAAATACGCTACTGAGGTAACTTCAAGATTCCCTTTCCTACCCTCCCTAGAAATAAGATCTGTGATGCTCCCTATTTTGCTGTGAAAATCCTTGCCCCTCCAGTTCTGCTCTATGAATTTATTCAAAATTCCATCAACATCTTTTATTTCGCGAGCCTTTTTAATATCCTCAAACAATCTAGCACCATCCTTTCCGTACTGTTCTTCCATGCTCTTCTGCATGTACGCCATAAGTTACCACCTGCTAAATTTGCTCAGTCTAAGTTTATAAATCTTTTATATAATCAGATATAACAACCTCAAACCCGGCTCTTAACCCACTTCATAACTTCTTCTGCATCTTTCTCAACGCCGTATTTTCTGAAATACCTCAGCACATTCTCCACATCCCTCCTCAGGAATTCCTCTGCTTTTGGGTGGTCAAGTAGAACACCCTGCCCCACATCTATGAGATACGGCACATCCCCATGCATCAGCACGTTGAACTCGCTCACATCTGCATGCACAAACTCCTTCTCATACAGCTTCTTTATGTAACCCAGCAAAGTCTCGCAGTCCTTCTCAGGATTGTCGCTTCCAACATCAACAAGCGTTGAATCCGGAATTCCCTCCTCCCCAAGGAACTGCATGAGCAGCACATTATCCTTGAAAAAATAAGGAATTGGCGCAGGCACTTCCGCATCCTTGCATATCTGAAGGTTTCTGAACTCCTTTCTTGTCCATGCAAAAACAATCTCCCTCTTAACTTTCTTCACGCCAAAGAAGCGCGGGTCTCCCCTTATGTATGACTGCATCCTCACAAAATCACTCGTCTCAATCTTGTATATCTTAACTGCAATGTACTTCTCCTCCTTCCCAAATTTCTCTCCGGCAGTCCCCCGGAATACGAACGCCTCCTTTCCGCTGGCCATGGGGTAATCTACGCTTTTAAGTATCTTCTTGTTCAAGAACCCCCCCAGAACGAGCATCGAGTATCTGTCAAAAACCTCGGACTCTATCTTCTTCCTTTCCTTTAACTGCTTATCCTCCCTGTCAGGCTTTTTCCTTGTTGAGAGCTTCCTCGCCATGCTCTCACTTCATGTGGCCCTCTCTTCTAAGCCAGTCCGCCTGCAGCCTGGTATACCTCCAAACCAAATCCGCTTTCTTATCTGGTTCTACTGTCCAGGGCTTCACAAGCACCACATCCCCATCCCTCACCCACACGAACCTCTTTATCTTCCCAGGAATCCTGCAGAGTCTCTCCTTCCCATCTAGGCAATCGACGAGCATCCTGCCGGCACCCATCATGCCAATGACTACGCCAAGCACCTCGCCTTTCCTTGGCAGTCTCACTCTTGTAAAAGTTTCCTCTTCCTCTTTCATGCTAACCCCTCACAGAAAACCTCGCTCCGCATGCCTCGCAAACTATAACCTTCACTCTTCTCTCAACCTCAACTATTTTTGTATCTGCCTTTTTGCACTCCTTGCAGATCACGTAAGATTCCACGTACCTCTTCAGCTTATCATTAAGAACCCTGTCATAGAATTTTCCCTGGAGCACCAGCCCTGCCCCCTCCCTGTTCATTGGCACGGCCAGCTCCCTTGAGAGGTATTTCATCAGCTCCTCAGGAGTCCTCCTCAGCTTCTGCACAATCTCATCGAAGTTCTTTATTATCGTCTTGTTACCCTGAGTTAAGCTTTCAACTACCGGCATCTCAAACCTAACCCCGCTGCCAGCCTTATCAGGCAATAGCGAATATGCCCTCTCCAGAAGTTTATCATATTCCATAGCATCATCTATATGTCAATATGAATTTATAAACCTCAGTGCAGCAGCAGCCTCGCAAAACCTAGGAATAGTACGCCAAAGAAGCACAGCGGTGGCAGGGCAGGCAGGAACACCTTTCTGGTTGTAACATAGTAAAGCACAATCACCAGCCCTACTGTGGAACCAAGCACAACTGCGAACGAGTCCACGAGGCTGAAGCTCATCCTGTAGGCAGAAACTGCGAGCATGAGCGGTATTGCCATATCCCCACTTCCCAGCTCAACAGAGAACTCCTCTTCCTTCCTCTTCTCCTTAACATACCTCTTCTCTTTGCTTGAGATGGAAAAGGAGAGGTCCATCTTGCTCATCTCCTTTGCCATGTACACCATATGCTTGGTTACGAAGACTGCAATGAAGTCATACAAGGATATAAATATCACGAAGAGGAGTGTTGGGATGATGTCAAACGAGAAGCCGAATAACGCCCCAACAGCTGCGCTGGAAATTATTGCGGTAAGATTCTTAACTCTCGGATACACAAATTTGAGCACAACTAGAAGGACTGAGAGAATAAAACTTATCTCATAACTGTACTGAACCTGCAGGTAAGAGAGAACGACAAAGAAAACAATTGAGGATGTGGTAAATATCGTAAGCAGCTCTAGCATTCTGAAGAGAAAACTCGCCCATCGCATGTACTTTATAACAAGTATAACGATGACTGCAACTACAATTACATAGAGAAGGAAGATTATGGAGTTTCCCACATCCCCTGGCTGCTGGTTTGGAGTAACATTCAATTCACTATATGTTTTATTTCCTGAGAGCTGAATTCCCACAAAAAGACCGATGAACTGGGCAAGAAGGAACATCGCAACTATTCTTGCTATGTGATTCATTTCACTCCACCTTCGGTCTCACAACCTTCACATGACCGTGCTTTGGCTCGTACAGCTCCCCAGTCTTTCTCAGCATCTCATCAATTATCCTCATCGTTGTAGTTTCATCAATTCCGTACCTCTTTGCCTCTTCCACGACTTTCTCCACCTCAACCAGGTCATACTCCTTCTCAAGCTCTTTGACTACATCAAGCACATTCCTTATCCTGTCTGCTTTCGATTTGGGCTGGCCAGTGGTTATTATATCTATATCCATCCTGCCCAACCCCTTGTCCAGTGTAATTGACTTCAGCATGAAATCCAAGAGCCTTATCGCCCTCTCAGCATCCGCCAGCTCCACCTTGCTGCTCAGCCTGACTTTGGCACTGGCCTCTGCAAGCCTCACCATTCCCTCAATATACCTCGGTGTTATCGGCACCGCTCCCTGCGTTGCTCCAATTCTTCTCAACTCCACGTAGTACTCCTTTATCTTCTCATTTGCCTCAGGAGTCAGAACGGGAGTCACCCGGGTTCTTGAGTATGCTATATATTTCCTCAGAAGAGTGGTATCAATGGGCGGCCTTATCTCCTCCTCCTCGCTTATAGTTTTCTCCACCCTCTTGCCAGCTGTTGTGTGCTGGTTGAGTATGAAATCCGCAAGCTTCCTGTCTTTCTCTTCATCCAGTATGTCCTTTATTGGGAAAATTAAATCAAACCTAGAAAGAATTGTTGGAGGGATATCAAACTGCTCTGCAGGATACCTAGTGGGGTCGAATCTGCCGTACTTCGGGTTGGCTGCCGCAAGAATTGAAGTTTTCGCCTTGAATCTCGCGACTATTCCTGCTTTTGCAACTGAGATCGTCTGACTTTCCATCGCTTCATGCATCGCTGCCAATTCCTCATCCTTAATCTTGTCAAACTCATCTATGGCAGCAAGACCACCGGATGCAAGGACAAGCGCCCCCGCCTTCAGCGTCCACCCCCCATCGCCAAGTTCGTCCTTCTCAGCAGTCGCCGTAAGGCCGGCGGATGTCACAGCCTTGCCGCTCACATATATGCTCTTGGGAGCAAGGTTCGTTATGTACTGCAGCATTCTCGTTTTGCTGACTCCCGGGTCACCTATGAGAAGCACGTGTATGTCGCTCCTTATCGCCCCGCCGTCAGAGAGCATCTTGTTTGGAGTCCCCCCAAAAAGCTGGAGCGCAAGCGCCTCTTTCACCTCATCATGCCCATATATTGAAGGTGCAATAGAAGCCACTATCTTCTGGTAAATGCTCGGATCTTTTGAGAGCGTCAGTATTTCCTCCTCATCCTCCTTCTTTATGTCCACTTCCTCAAACTCCTTCTCAATTCTCTTGAAATGCACAGCGTCAAGGAATTTTGAATATATTGTTCTTGAGGCTTGCCCCCTCGACTCATTGAAAGGCCTTATCCTCAAAACACCAGTTACCTCAACCCTCTGCCCAGGGTTTATGGTATTCACGAGGTCATCCTCCATCCACACCTCAATGTGGCTGGCTGGAGCGCCCCCTCTTGTCATCTCAAGCGGCTCCTGCGCCTCTGCCCTCTGCAGGTTCACGAATCTGGACTCCTCCTCATTATGCTGCAAGCCCTTTCTCTTGCAGCTGGAGCATGTTTCAGGTATTACTGTGTTCCTATCTACAGTTACTTTCTCAACATGCTCGCAGTACGGGCACCCCAATTCCATAACTTTCACTTTCGGCCTTATCTCCGTCCTCTTCGTTATCAACCCATCAATGCAGATGAGCTTTCCCACATGGTCCGCCCCTATATCCTGAATCATGGGCCTGCTCTGCTCAGGCAAATCAAAGAATCTCACATGTGGCTCGAAAGGTACTTCATACTGCGAGGGCATTGCCATTCCCCTCAGAGCCTCATTGGCTGCTCTAAGGAGCATATCCGGCTTGCTGAGCAGATTATCCGCAATCCTGCCGCTATACTTGCTGAGCTGCACATAGCTGACCTCGAGGCTCCTCCTCTCAGGATATCTATCAAGAAGTTTCTCAATATCCTCCTTACAGAAAGTATTAAAGAATTCCTCGAACGCGTCAACTATTTGCGTTATATCGGTGGCCATTCACCTCTCCTCCTAAAAAGAGTATTGCTATTTTATACCGTAGTGCATAAATATCTTTTGCTGACCTATCCCTTACTCGGATGGGTTTAAATATCTGAGGAGAGGGTAACTTTCCACTGGTGATTGGATAAGAATAACAATAACTGCCGCACTGCCCTATGCTAACGGGCCTCTGCACCTAGGGCACATCAGAAGCACGTATCTGCCTGCGGATATATATGCGCGCTACCAGAGACTTGCAGGCAGGGATGCAGTTTACATCTGCGCAAGCGATGAGCACGGCACGCCCATTGTAGCTGCGGCCGAGAAGGAGAAAAAGAAGCCTGAGGAGTTTGTTGACTATTATCATGAGAGAGATAAAAAGGAATTTGAGAAGCTGGGCTTCAGCATGGACATATTCCACAGAACATCCTCTAGAGAAAACAGGGAGATGGCGCAGCATTTCTTCCTGAAGCTGAAGGAAAAAAATCTGATTTATGAAAAGGAAGTTGAGCAGGCATATTGCGAGAAATGCGAGAGGTTCTTACCAGATAGATTTGTAATTGGAAAATGCCCCTACTGCGGGGCAACTGGACAGTACAGCGACTACTGCGATGGGTGCGGTAAAGCACTTGCCGCAGGAGAGCTTCTCGAGCCTCGCTGCTCCTCATGCGGCTCACCTCCAACAAAAAGGAAAAGCAGGCATTACTTCTTCAAGCTCAGCCAGCTTTCTCCCAAACTTGAGAAGTGGCTGAAAGGGAATAAGGAGCTGCAGTCCGAAGTTGTCAATTACCTGCTGAACTGGATAAGGGATGGATTGAAAGACTGGGATATCAGCAGGGATATGGAGTGGGGTGTTCCCATACCTGAAGAGAAGGGCAAGGTTCTCTATGTTTGGTTTGACGCCCCAATCGGATATGTGAGCTCCACAGTTGCATGGGCAGGTCAAAAAGGAAGGAATTGGGAGGATTACTGGAAAAAAGATTGCAGAATAGTGCACTTCATAGGCAAAGATATTGTATACCACCACTACCTCTTCTGGCCTGCAATGCTCATGGAAGTAGGTGAGGGCTTCAAGCCTCCGGATGCAATTCCCACAAGAGGATATCTCAATCTACAGGGCAGGAAATTCTCAAAGAGCAAGAACTGGTTCGTCTCTCTGGAAGATTACCTAAATGCATTCCCTCCAGATTATCTGCGCTACTATGTGACAACTATAACACCTCACAGCATTCAAGATGCGGATTTCTACTGGAAGGACTTCCAGGACAAGGTGAACAACGAACTGGTTGCATGCATAGGGAACTTCATACACAGAACTCTTGTTCTGATAAACAAATCTGGCTCGCAGATACCTAAACCTGAGAAGCTTGATGAGAACGAAGGGAAGCTGCTCAAGTTGATAAGCGAAAAGAAGGAATCCATTGGCAGGAGAATAGAGCTGTTCGACTTCAAAGGAGGACTTGAGGAGATAAACTCACTTGCTTCGGAATTCAACAGATATCTGAGTGAGAGAGAGCCTTGGAAGGAGAAGGACAAACAGAAGCTTGGGAACTGTCTGTATGTCTGCTCCCGCGCCGTCACTGCTCTGGCTGTGCTGCTCTCGCCCTATCTGCCATTCTCTTCAGAGAAACTCCTGAGCATGCTGGAGATAAATGAGAAAATCACATGGGAGCACGCAGACAAGGAACTTCTGGCACCTGGGAAAAAGATAGTTGCAGCAAAGCCTCTTTTTGAGAAGGTGAGCGATGAGAGCATAAGGAAACAGGAGGAGAAGTTGAAGAAATAGATGCTACAAAAAGTTGATAGTTATGGATGTGAAAGAAGCAATAGAAAAGCGAAGAAGCATAAGGGAATATCAAGCTAAAGAAGTTCCCAAAAATTTAATAGATGAGGTTCTAGACGCAGGGAGGTTAGCACCCTCTGGATGTAACGTTCAGCCGACTAGATATTTTATAATAAAAGATAAAAAACTCAAAGAAAAACTCAGGCAAAAAAGAGCATTTGAGCAAGATTTTGTTTACCAAGCACCAGTTATAATCGTACTATGCGGGAACCCAAAAGATTACGAAAAATTTGAGGGAGTGAAGTATCAGCAAAAAGAGGGAACGTTACCAAAAAACCTTACTAAAATCAAACAATCTTTAGAAGGATTAGAAAAAGAAAGAATACAAAGGGATATCTCAATTGCTTCTGTCTTTCTCATTCTTAGAGCAACAGAATTAGGTCTAGGAACATCTTACGCTGGTCTGATTGACAGGGATGTTTTAAAAAAAGAATTAAATATACCCAAAGAATGGATTATACCTTTTATTATACTCCTTGGTTATCCGGCAGAATCACCTAAACAGAGACCAAGAAAAGACTTGCACGAACTCATTCTGGATAGCCAGTGAGTGAACGGCTGATGCTATGCCAAAGATAAAATGGCTCACTAGGAACTCATCTCCTAAGCAAGTTTAATATACCAATAACTCCCCAATTTTAAGAGCTTCTGAGGGCCCGTAACTCAGCTTGGCCAGAGTACCTGGCTTTTAAACTTACTTGAGGAAACCAGGGAGTCGCGCGTTCAAATCGCGCCGGGCCCGTACAATTTTTATGTGGTTGTATGAGTTCCACTATTGGTTTGAAAAATAAGAAACTCACCGCTGAGCTTAAGGATGCGGACAGGAGGATAAAGCTGGCGAGGAAAGGCGACTACCTTGCATTGCTGAAATTCCTTGATAATGAATCAGTATCCGATGAAGCCAAATACTCAGCTGTGCTTGAGCTTGTAAAGGTTACAAACAGCAGGCAGGTTGGGTTCCAGAGTCTAGGATACTTAAGGAATTATATAAATTCGAAATACTCTGGAAACGAAAGGACTGCAATGATGCGCAGAATGCTGGAAGAGGTTGCATCACAGGAGTTGAACAGTTCCATGCTCCGTAAGACAGCAAAGGCCGAGTTGGAGAGGATGAAATGAGCGCGATTTTTGGAGTATCGGGCAGCAACATTCCAATTTTCAGCTGTGAGCTGACCGACTCTATTAAGAAAAAGCTGAAGGAAGCTTTCATCAATTCCGTTGGGAAAAGAATGCAAGGTGTTGAAAAAGTCGGAATAATGTTTTCTGGTGGCATAGACAGCACGCTCATAGCACATATCGCAAAGAAATTTGACTCAAAATTATTTCTCTACTCAGTAGGGATGGAGGATTCGGAGGATATCAAATACGCCAAGAAGTTTGCCGGAGAGCTCTGTTTAGAAGTTAAGCAGATTATTCTGAGTGAAGAAGAACTCATAAGGTATTACATAAAGGTTCAGAGCTTACTTTATGAAAAGGACTTCATGAAAGTCGAGCTTGCAATCCCGGTTTTCATCTGCTCTGAGCTTGCGAAAAGCGATGGTGTCAGAGTAATTCTGATAGGGAGCGGTGCCGAGGAGCTCTTCGCAGGCTATGACAGGCACCTGCAGTGTTTCCTCAAGGGAGGCGACCTGAGGAAGATGCTTTCAGATGAGCTCAGGGCACTGTACTCAAAGGATTTGAAGAACAATGAATATGTCGCATCACTCAACCAGTGTGAGCTCAGATACCCCTTCCTGGATTCAGAGGTAATTGCTGCTGCAACATCCATAAAACCAGAGCTGAATCTGAGCAGGTCAGGCGAAAAGAAGAAGGTCCTGAAGCTGATTTCAAAGGAACTGGGCCTGCCAGAGGAGGCTGCAGAAAGGCCTAAAAAGGCAATGCAGTATGGCTCTGGCATGCACAAGGTTCTCCTCTCTGCTAGGAGAAGGAACCTAATAATATGAATAAAATTTAATAACTGCCTATGCCAAATAGAGTGAGTATGGCAAAAGAGGATAAGCCTCTGGTTTCAAGAAGATTTGCTGCAGTTGCGAGTATAGTCCTCATCATCGCTCTTGTAGTTACCTTCTACCTACTCCTCAACCCAAATATTCTCTACACGCTTTTTAGTGGCTTAAGACTAGGAGTTGCAAATCCCTCCACGCCACAACCCCCTCCAGAAGAGGAGCATTGGGAGCTGAGCCCTCTGATTGAAAAGTACGGAATAGACGAGGTCACTCCCGTATTGGTTATAAACTGCAGATATGTTTTCACTGGCTCAGATGCACTGGGGGAGAAAAGAGGGACATATGCAGAAGGCACGGAGCGCGAGAACATAGGAGCGGTACTCTGCCGGGCGACAAACGAGAGCGTCTTCTGCAGCAAATTCAAAGCTGTGCCAAAATATTTCAGCGGTGAGAAAAACTTCCCACTCTGCAACAAGGGAAATAAGACAGTCATCTATGCTTTTCACAATCCGCTCTGCCCCATATGTGCAGCGCAGAGAGATGTGCTGGACGCTTTCAGAAAAGAGTTTTCGAGCCAGGTCGTGCTTGAATACATATGCGTGCCAACCAGTGCGCAAGGTAGAGATGCGTGTTCAAGAGAATTTCTAATAGGCAAATATAACAAATGAGGTGTCTTTATGGCAAAGAAAAATGCTGCGGAAAAGAGTGATAAGAAAATGCCCTATCTAGCCCTTCTTATTGCAGTGGTTGCCATTGCTGCAATTTCCTACATCATTATCAGCAGCTCTACAACCAAGCCGCAGGAGTGCCCGCACTCGAACTGCACTGCCCAAGCGACACCAAAGCAGAATCTCTCAAATGTCGTTAGATTTATTGGCCGGGTGATGGACAGCTACACCGACCTTGCGTATGCAAGCCCAACCACCCCCCGCTTCTTGCCAGAGGATGAAATGTGGGAGGAAGTTGTAGTGCTGAACAGAACTGGCAGCGCCAAGACTGTTAAAATAAGAGTCTATGATTTTAATCTCACGCTTGAAAGCGTTATGGTAGAGGGGCCGAAACCACTTTCTTTGAGCAATGATGAGGTTGTTGCAAAAGGCGTTGTAAGGCTTAACGGAAAACTCAACTGCTCGCAGGACAAGATAAGGGCATTCGTCTTCTTTGACCTCTACTGCCCTCCCTGCATAACTGCTGAGAATAATATAACTGCGCTCAAGCAGAAGTTCAACAACAGCGTGAACTTTGAATACAAGATAATACTGACGCATTCATACGACCTTGCCCAGAAATATGGATTGGATAACGTCACAAAAGCTGCAGGCTACCTTCTCTGTTCCAGAGCTCAAGGCAGGCTTGAGGAATTCAAGAACTGCACAATAGAAAAATACATGAAGCACGAGGAGGTTCCGCTTACTCCTGATGAGCTCACTGAATGCGTGAACAGCTCCTCCCTTAATATGAGCGCATTGGATGAATGTGTGAGCAGCTTCTACGTGGACCTCAACAGGGACAGAATGCTTGCGGAAACGTACTCCCTGGTCGGATCAGTGCAGACAACACCTGCAGGCGCTCCGCTGGTGACTGTTGACTGTATGTACAAAGCAGAGCCGCAGTACGCGGAAGCAGCCATATGCTACGCACACCCAGAGCTGGAGGAATGCAAGTAGCTACATGTTTATTTTCTCCTTAACTTCCTCCATATCCACCTGAGTATTGACGCACCCATCCTTCTTCAGCATGACGCCCTGTCCGGGGAATCTTGAGCCGCCGCCGAGCTTTTCAATCGCCATCTGAAGCTCGTTGAAGCACGCAATCCCAACCATAGCTTTTGGCTTGTATTTGTTCACTATGTTAATGACCTGCGAGCCCCCGCCAACTATGAAATACTTCATCCCATTCTTATCGCATTCCTCCACTATATCACTTATTATACACTTCCCGCATTTCAGGCAGTGGTATCCTTCCTCGTCTATAGGCATCTTGCACTCCTTTATGTTTCTGAGGCAGTGCGGTATGAACACAATCCTATCCTTCTTAGGAACTGCCTTGTAGAAATCCTTATTCAGACCGTTATGAAGTTCAATTGTGGTGTACTTGCCCCACTTCTCATCCATAACCCCGATATCCTTGAGTATCCTGTTTGCTATATCGCTGATGGAAGTGTGCAGCCCCACGGCTGTCATTCTGGCTACAAAATCCCTTATCTTAAGCTTTATCCCATCCTCTTTCAAAGGAGCGTCATTCACAGTCATAAACTCATCGTAAATGTTTTGCATTACAAAGTTTAAAACCCTATCAGTGCTTCCTCATCAAAACAAACAGATGGTCCTTGTCAAATGGTGACAGCTCGTAGCTATCAATAATTTCAAAGTGGCCCTCCAATTTCCCCAGCATTTTTTTATAAATCTCATCTGGTTCCTTTGTGACATCGACGCTTTGGGATTTTATTGCTAACATTGCATAGCCGCCCTTCTTCAGAAACTTCTCTGCATTTCTTATCATTATCTTATCCTGGTCAGGCTGTGCCACATCCTCATATATAACATCAACCTTGCCAACCTCTCCCTCATACTCCTCAGGCTTTCTGGCATCAGCAAGCAGAGGCAGCATATTGCTCCTTTTCTCGCACACATAAAGCAAATCCCTCATGCTCCTCGGGGCGAACTCCACGCAGTATACAGCACCCTTCTTCCCAACAATATCAGAGATGAAGCTCGGAGTGACTCCAGCAGCTGCACCAAGGTAAAGAACCCCTGAACCGCTCTTTATTGGCATTGTTTTCATCCCCTTGATTATTGCTGCAGCAAGCTTGCTCCTGTAAGGGTCCCAGTAACGGTATTGAATTCCCTCTATCCCAACAAGCCTTTCGCCATGCACTTTGAAATCCTTAACGAGATTCCTAGTGGTGATCCTTCCATCTATGAAAAATACCCCTCCAAACTTCTCTTCAACCTTCATGCTCTCACTTTCGGGACCCCTCTCGCGATAACGAAAACAGCGCACTCATCATCAATAAACCACATGCACTTCTCACCAATGCACTCTCCCGTGCTCGAGCCGAAAACACCAACGCCTTTCTCAGCAACAAACATGAGAGGGCACCTTCGGGCCATAGGTTCACCTCTTGAGCGGGCCCGGCGCGATTTGAACGCGCGACCTACAGCTTAGGGGGCTGTCGCTCTATCCAAGCTGAGCTACGGGCCCACGTGTATATCTCTAGTATTATAAATTTAATAATGTGAGCGGGAAACCACTCTTCACTGGAAAGTTACCCCCCTCCCAGAGGTTTATAAGGAGAGAAACAGACGTAAATAACATCTATGAGAGCTTACAAGTTCAGGATATATCCCTCGAAGAAGCAGGAGAAGGAGATGCAAAGGCATTTGTGGATATCAAAAGAACTCTGGAACAAACTCCTTGAAAAAACTAAAAAGAAATATGAAAAGGAAAAGAAGTTCTTCACAAAATCAGAGCTTCAGGTTATGGTAAAGGAGAATGGCTTATACTCCCAGACAGCACAGGGAATAGCACACAGGTTACACGGAGCCCTGAAGGCAAAGGTAAAGGCAAAGAAACAAGGCAGGAAGTGGGGCTTCCCACGCTTCAAGTCTTTTGACAGGATGAAGAGTTTGCACTACCCTCAATTTGGCTTTTCCCTTGATAAGAAACTCAAGGTTACTCCATTTGGGGAGATAGCCATCAAAAAACACAGGGAAGTAAAAGGCAGTATAAAAACCCTGACTCTGAAGAGGGAGCCTACAGGAAAGTGGTTTGCAGTCTTCTGCGTAGAGGAAGAAAAGAAACAACCAAAAGCAAATAATGGGGAAGCAGTAGGTCTTGACTTGGGCCTAATCAACCTTGTAACTTTATCAAATGGAAAGATAATCAAGCATCCCCACCAGTTCAGGAAGTTTGAGGAAAAACTTGCCTTTGTCCAGAGAAAGTTCTCAAAGAAAAAGAAGGGAAGCAAAAACAGGAAGAGGGCAAAACACAAAGTTTCGCTGATTCATGAGCAAATAGCAAACACCAGAACGGATTACCTTCACAAACGGGCAAATGAACTGCTCTCAAGATATTCCCTGATCGCTTTGGAAGATTTGGATATACCCAACATGGCAGAACAAGGACATGGAAAGAATATTTATGATGCAAGCTGGGGGATGTTTATGAATATACTCTGCTACAAAGCGGAAGAGACTGGTTGCAGGGTGGTTTTTGTTGATCCAAAAGATACAAGCAAATTGTGTAACAACTGCGGAACAAAGACAGAAAAAGACCTGTGGGAAAGGGTTCATAAATGCCCTGCCTGCGGGTTGGAAATGGATAGGGATTTAAATTCCGCGGTGAATATACTTATCAAAGCTACCGTCGGGCAGACGGGAAGTAACGCCTGCAATTCCTTGCAGAAGGAGAGAGATGTTGCGATAGCAACGTCCGTGAAGCAGGAAGCCCACATCCTTTAGGGGTGGGAGCATGTCACATAGTCGACTTCAGAATATACGTGATACAAATGAGATGTTTCAAGCATCCCAAATCAGAGGCAGTTGGCATATGCTCCTCATGCAACAAAGGAGTATGCTCGAAATGCGCTACTCAGGAAGATGGCAAGATATACTGCAAGGACTGCGTATCCCGCTCAAAAATTACTGACAGGTGCTACAACCATCCTCGTTCTGAAGCAATTGGCATGTGCTCATCATGCAAGAAGCTCATCTGCGCGGACTGCGCCATAGAGAAGGATGATAAGCTTTACTGCAGGCTGTGCTCAGCCCAGCTTCCTCCTGAGTTCGAGCCGGAGAAACCAGCCGAGGTCGTTGAGGTTCCTCAGAAAAAATATGAGGAGAGAGTTATACCTTTTGCCAAGATGCAGGAGAAGCCAATACCCCGCGCCAAGGTGGAACTAGCTGTAAAGCCCTCTGAAACAGTCAGCTCAACGATAGTTGGCGGAATAGTGGGGGGATTCATGATGGGCCTGCCGTTCATAAACTTCATCCTAGTCTGGAGCGCGCTTGGAGGGCTTGTCTCAGGATACCTGCTGAGGCTGAGGGTTGACAGATATGGAAACGGCTACGTGCGGCTTGCGGATTCTACGGTTATTGGTGCAATAAGCGGAGTTTTCTCAGCAATAATCGCAACAATATTCAACGTAATCTACGCTGTGCTGCTCCGAGACATGCTGATTCAGGCAAGCAACTTCCTGCTGTCACTTGGCTTTGATGTTGGAATGGTTGGCATCATAATGAAACTAGCAGTAACCGAGCTGCCCGATCCAACCTTTCTATTCATACTCGCAAAGCTGGTTGCCACAATAATACTCTTCGCTCTCCTGGGGGCTGTCGGAGGGGCTGTTTCATCAGAGCTCTCGAAAAGATGACTGTGAATTATCTTCAGAAACCTTTAAAAATAATCACGTATAAAAGTATATGGCTTCTAAAGCATCAGATGCATTTTTACAGACGATAAAAATATTGGAGGGATACGATGGCCGAAAAAGAACACCTAAACTTGGTTTTCATCGGGCATGTGGACCACGGTAAGTCTACAAGCATTGGAAGAATTCTGTATGATACGGGCGCACTGACTGAGCAAGATTTGAGGAAACTGAAGGAGGAAGCTGAGAAAGTGGGCAAACCTACATTTGAATTCGCGTTTGCCATGGACCAGCTCAAGGAGGAGAGGGAGAGAGGAGTCACAATAGACGTGGCCCACAAGGAATTCCAAACTCCCAAATACTACTTCACAATAATTGACGCACCAGGACACAGGGATTTTGTTAAGAACATGATTACAGGTGCATCCCAAGCAGATGCCGCTACACTTGTCGTCTCCTGCAAGGAGGGCATACAGCCTCAAACAAAGGAGCATGCGTTCCTTGCAAAGGTGCTGGGCATACAGCAAATAGTCGTCGGTATAAACAAGATGGATGCTGTCGGATATGACAGAGTCAAATTCGAGGATTTGAAGGCTCAGCTCACAACTCTTCTGAAGAATATTGGTTATAAACTGGAGGCAGTGCAATTCATCCCGTATTCCGCTTATGAGGGAGAGAATGTTGCGAAGAAACCAGTGAAGATGGACTGGTACAAGGGACCTACTCTTGTTGAGTCTTTTGATAAGTTCACAGTTCCATCAAAGCCGCTTGACAAGCCCCTCAGGCTGCCAATCCAGGATGTTTTCACAATAACGGGGCATGGGACAGTGCCGGTTGGGAGAGTTGAAACAGGTGTGATGAAGCCTGGCGATTTGATTGCTTTTATGCCTTCAGGGGCAAAGGGAGAGGTGAAGAGCATAGAGATGCACCACCAGCCGCTCACTGAGGCTAAGCCAGGTGACAACGTAGGCTTTAATGTTAAAGGAGTTGACAAGAAGGATTTGAGGAGAGGCGAGGTAGCCGGACCTGCAAGCAACCCACCGACAGTAGCGCAGGACTTCACAGCACAGATTGTCGTCCTGGAGCACCCAACAGCAATAGCAAAGGGTTACACGCCAGTCTTCCACGTACACACTGCGCAGATGGCCTGCACAATCACAGAGATACTTGAAAAGAAGGACCCGAAGAGCGGCCAGACGCTGCAGAAGAACCCAGACTTCGTGAAGACGGGGGATGTAGCAATAGTAAAAGTTAAACCACTGAGGCCTCTTGTTGTGGAGAAGTTCAGCGAGTTCCCGCAGCTGGGGAGGTTTGCCATAAGAGACATGGGGCAGACCGTTGCTGCAGGAATTGTCCTGGAGGTAACCAAAGTTGCTTGATTTTTTCTTTTTTCCTTTCTGTCTCTCATTATGAACTAATGAGAACAAATAAAGGTGCTACACATGACCCGCGCGAGAATAAAGCTCATAGGCAAGGACCCCAAGGAACTTGACGATGTTTGCAACCAGATAAAAGATATCACAAAGACAGCGGGAGTTGAGATGCGAGGTCCCATCCCGCTTCCCACAAAGAGACTCATGATTACAACGAGAAGAACTCCTTGCGGCGATGGTTCGGATACGTATGAGCACTGGGAGATGAGGATAAGGAAGCGTGTGATTGATGTTGTCGGTGATGAGCGAATTCTGAGGCAGATTATGCGTGTGCGCGTGCCTGACACGGTTCACATTGAGATAAGTTTGGAGTGATTCTCTTTCTCAAATTAATATGCTTTTTAAAGGTGAGAGGAGAGAATATACTCCGTGCCAGGGTGGCAGAATCTGGTCAATGCGCCAGACTTGAGATCTGGTTCCCCTTACGGGGAGTGTGAGTTCAAATCTCACCCCTGGCGTTATGAAATTCGACGAGTTTAGGAAGAAGATTGAAATAAAGGCAAGCGTCAGCCAAAAGAAGTATGTCATAGGCAAGCTAAATGACTGCCCAGAAACTCCTGAGAAGGTTTTTGCAGTGATAAAGGAAGGCAGAGAAATAACTGTGGTGGCAGAAGAGAATCACGGGCTTGAAACAATTGAAGAGGAGAAGTTTTTCAGAATAATCTCGTTTGAAACAAAGCTTCCTTTTGAGCTGGTGGGTTTCCTTGCGCATATAGCAACAATTCTAGCTGAGAAAGACATAAGCATATTCGCAATATCAGCATATTCAACAGATCATGTTCTGGTAAGAGAGAAAGACTTGGAGAAAACACTGAAAATACTCAGAATTGATGGCATCAAAATTAGTGGAAAGATCTAAGGATGATTCTATGAAAATCGTCTATTCTGAAAGATTTCTGGAGCACGAGACTGGAGAAGGACACCCGGAAAGCCCACAGAGACTCATAGCAATAATAAAATACCTGAAAGAAAACAATCTGCCAGTCTCGTTTGACAAGCCAAAAGAGATTATTGACAGAGACCTGTATTTAGTCCATGATGAGAAGTATATCGAGAGGCTGAAGTTCCTCTCAGATATGCAGCAGGGAGGAGGGGACAACCCATTCTCCATGAACACTTTCAAAATTGCCAAGCTTGCTGCAGGTGGGGCTCTGAAAGCCGCGGAAAACTCTCAAAAAGGCTTCTCCTTCGCACTCATTAGACCACCCGGCCATCATGCCAGCAGGGATTCATTTGGAGGATTTTGCTATCTTAACAACATTGCTTTTTCCACTGCATCACTTGTCGAATCCGAGCTGAGGAATGCCATGATTGTTGACATAGACCAGCACCACGGTAATGGAACTCAGGATATATTCTACGATGATGAGAAGATTTTCTACCTCTCCTTCCACCAAGACCCAAGCACCTGCTTCCCATACACATCAGGCTTTGAGAGGGAGAATAATGAGCACATCAAGAATGTTGTGCTGCAGCCTGAAACAACCGATGCTGAATACCTGAAGATATTTGAAAAGAACTTCACAAAATACGTGAATGAATTCAAGCCAGAGCTCATAGGAGTGAGCGTGGGCTTTGACACATTCTACAAGGATTACTCCTGCGGCAATGCAATTGATATAGAGGATAGCAAAACATATAACAAGATTGGCAGCATGATAAGGAAGCAGGCGGATAAGCTCAATGCAAGGGTATTCGCAGTCTTGGAGGGAGGCTACTATCTTGAGATGCTGGGGGAGAACTTCTGGAGCTTCTGCAGCGCTTTTCTGTGAATACTTTTAAATGTCAGTTACAAATAACTACGTGATACCATGGAATTCCATGAAATTGAGAAAAAATGGCAGAAGAAATGGGATGAGGCAAGGGTTTTCGAGTCTGATGCCAGTGAGCTCAGGAAGTTCTTCATCACAGCTGCGTTTCCATACCCAAACAGCCCCCAGCACATAGGGCATGCAAGGACTTACACCACGACAGATGCTTACGCGCGCTTCATGAGGATGAAGGGATACAATGTGCTCTTTCCCATGGGCTTCCATGTGACTGGCACACCTGTGCTCGCAATGGCGAAGAGAATTGCGGAAGGAGACAAGGAGATATACGAAATTTTCAAGAACATCTACAACATTCCTGAGCATATCATCTCGCAACTCACTACACCCGAAAAGCTTGTTGACTACTTCAGCAAGGAAATTGAATTGGGCATGAGGGAGATGGGCTTCTCAATAGACTGGAGGAGGAAGTTCTACACGTATGACAAGATGTTCAACAAGTTCATAGAGTGGCAGTTCCTGAAGCTGAATGAGAAAGGCTATCTGAAGCAGGGCAGCCATCCTGTGCCGTGGTGCCCCAAGGACAACAATGCAGTAGGCTCACATGACACTCAGGGCGACATTGACCCGAGTATTGACGAATATGTTCTCATAAAGTTCAAGTTCGGCAATTACTACTTGCTGACAGCAACATTCAGGCCCGAGACAATATACGGAGTGACAAACCTGTGGGTAAACCCAAGTGTAAACTACGTGAGAATTGAGAGCAACGGTGAGAATTACATTGTCTCTTCAGATGCGGCAGAGAAACTGAAGCATCAGATAAAGCTTGAGGTGAAGGAGCAGATTAGGACAGTTGAGCTCATTGGAAAGAACTGCACAAACCTCATGACTGGGGAGGAGATTCCAATTCTCCCTGCTGACTTTGTCAACCCTAGGAATGGCTCAGGAGTTGTGATGAGCGTTCCAGCCCATGCCCCATATGATTTTCTCGCTTTGAGGGATTTAAGGGGAACTTCTTTTGAGAATTACTCAGATAAGATAATTCAAGTAATAGCACTCGAAGGATATGGAAAATACCCTGCAAAGGAAATTTCAGAGAGATTGGGAGTTACCAACCAGAAAGACCCCAAGGCAGAGCAGGCAACCGAGGAGCTCTACAGAGCAGAGGCGCATGGGGGGAGGATGATTGTAAGCAAGTACCGTGGGGAAAAGGCTCTCACTGCAAAGGAGAAGATAAAGCAGGATATGCTCAGGGAGGGGAAGGCTATTTTGATATATGACATAATAAACGGTCCGGTCTACTGCAGATGCGGAACACTCTGTGTTGTTAAGAGAGTTGAAGGACAGTGGTTCATCAACTATGGAGATGAGAGATGGAAGGAGCAGGTGAGGGAATGCCTGAAGCAGGTCAACGTAATACCAAAGAAAACAATTGTTGAGTATGAGTATACAATAGACTGGCTGAAAGAGAAGGCGTGCGTGAGAGCAAGCGGGCTCGGCACTCCTTTCCCGTTTGATGAAACTCAAATAGTTGAATCTCTCTCAGACTCTACAATCTACATGGCATTCTATGCAATCTCTCCTTACCTCAAAGAAGTTGATGCCGAAAAACTCTATCCAGAAGTTTTCGATTACATAATGCTCGGAAAGGGTGATACAAAGGAGCTCTCTGCTGAAACTGGAGTTGGGGAGGAGCTGCTCAACAAGATGAGGGAGGAGCTGCTCTACTGGTATCCTCTCGACTCAAGGCACTCTGCAGGCGACCTGATTCACAACCACCTTACCTTCTTCCTCTTCAACCACGTTGCAATCTTTCCCAAAGAACTCTGGCCGAAGCAGATAGTTACAAATGGCTTTGTGCTCATGGAAGGGAAGAAGATGAGCAAGAGCATGGGCAACATCCTTCCTCTCAGGGAGGCAATAAAGAAATACGGGACAGATGTTGTGCGCTTCTCTGTCATCTCAGGAGCAGATTTGTCACAGGATGCAGACTTCAACTCCACCATGGCAGAGGGCATAGCCTCAAGGATGAATTCCATTGCAATGCTCGTTGAAAGGTGCAATGAATTTCCAGCAGAGAGCAGCAGCATTGATAGGTGGCTCCTCTCAGCAATTCACAAGAAGATAAAAACCTGCAGCGAGCTTTATAACAATCTAGAACTGCGCGATATTGCTCAGAATTCATTCTATGAATCAATAAATGAGCTGAAGTGGTACCTGAGGAGAGGAGGGAAGAACCGCAAGGTGCTTAGAGAATATCTAGAGTACCTCATTTTATTGCTCGCTCCCTTTATGCCGCATTTCTCAGAAGAAATGTGGGAGAAGCTTGGGAAGAAGGAGTTTGTGGGGGATTCAGAATTCGTTTCAGTTGCAGAATGGCCGAAGCACGATGAGATGAAATTGGACAGCTCGGCCGAGCTCTCGGAGAAGCTCATTCTTGATACAAGGGAGGATATTGAGAACATAATGAAGATAACAAAGGTTACTCCAACCCGAATCTATCTCTATGTTGCATCTGACTGGAAGAGGAAGCTGTATTCTCTTGCGTACAAGGAGAAGAGGTTTGACGTTGTTATGAAGGAAGCAATGAAGGACGACAGAACTAGAAGCAACCCAAAGGAGGCGCAGAGGGTTGTTGAGCAGCTCATAAAGAATGTGAACTACCTCTCTGAAACCCTTCTGAGTTCAAGGCAGGAAGAGGAGGCGCTTGAAGACGCAAAGAAATTCCTCTCAGCCGAGATTAATGCAGACGTTTTCGTTTTGTCAGAAGACCAGGCTCAGGAAGTGCATGCAAGGAAGGCGAAGCAGGCAATGCCAATGAAGCCCTCGATATTTTTGGAATGACCAACTAGCGTTTCATCTGAGTCAGAATGACCGACATGCAGACTAAGGCAGCTCCCATGAGCGTAAGACCACCCAATCCCTCCCCAAAGAATAGCAATGCATTAATAGTCACAAACAGTTGCTCTGCCAATGCGATTACACTGCCCTTCGGCGCATCAATATACTCGAAGCCTTTGCAGAACAGAATGAAAGCTATATTCGTGCATATGAAGGCGAGCAGTACAATCCATATAACAGATTCCAGCGGAATTATGAAAGTGCCATACGCAAAATTAAATGGAAGTACTAAAAAAGCTGCAATTGCATAGGACCAGAAAACCGCGTAGTAGATATCTATATTCCTCTTCGCCCTCTCCCTGCTGTATATAGTGAAGACTGCGTAGGCCAGTGCATAAACCACTGCCAAAGCATCTCCGAAGAGGTTTTTCTCATTAAGCATTACAAATAAATCTGCTCCAACAATGAAGCTTACTCCAGTTATACCGATAACGATGGAAAAAAGCGTCATTAAGTTTACCCTCTCTTTCAGAAAGAAGAAGGATAATAAAGCAACAAATACCGGGGTTAAGGCACCAAGAAATATGGTATTTACCATTGTTGTATTCAAATACGCCCCAATGAACGTCAATTCCGTCACAGCAACTACAAACCCGTAGGGGATGAAAAATTTCGCCATTTCCCAATTCATTTTCAACCTCCCCACCCTTTTCCTAGCAAAAAGGAATATGAAGAAAAAGAAGAATGAAGCTAGAACCATCTTGTAAAAAACAAGAGCGAATACATTTATTCCCGCAAACCTTGAGAAGACTCCTATGAAACTATATATCAACATCGCCGATATAATGAGCAGTGAGCCCCTCAGTTCGTTTTCCATAACGTATTTTTCAAGAGATGTATTAAAACTTTCTTCGTTGCGGATTGTATCCAGAGGTTTTAAATACCAAAAACTGCATAATTCAGCCGGTGATGTTCATGGCCGAAGCAGTGAAAAGGGGCGAGAAACTACCGGGAGAGCCACAAATCGTGGCAAGTGCACGCGGATCTTCTGGAGGAAGACATAACTCTGGGGAGTCCGAAATACCAATTGAGCCTTCTAAACTCTTGAAGGGAAGAACGCAGAAATAGACGATTGGGAAATGAATTAAATGATTTACTTATTAAAGTGTACTTTATGAAATGCATACTTGTCAAGAGGCATGAAGCAGAACGAATACGGCAGGAACTCATCTCGCTGAATCTGCTTGACAACGAATATGCGCCTAAAGCCGCTCAGGAAGGAATTTACTTCCCAGTCAGGGCGGAATTCAAAGATTTCAAGCTCGTCGAAACGAATCTTAAGAAAAGAACTCCCAGAGTCTTCTCGCTCGAGGAAAGCCTGAGAGATAAGTTGACTCCAGAAGAGCTTGTCGACGTTATCAAATCCTTCGATATTATTGGAGATATAGCGATAATTGAAATACCCGAGAAGCTTGAGAAAAAGGAAAAACTCATCGCAAGCTCACTACTAAGCATCCACAGGAATGTGAAATGCGTTTACAAGAAGTCCGGTCCAATGGAAGGAGTCTACAGGACGAGGAAACTGAAGTTCCTTGCAGGTGAGAGAAGAACAGTTACCGAGTACAAGGAAAATGACTGCAGATTCAGGCTTGACGTTGCGAAAGTTTACTTCACCCCCCGTCTATCTTTTGAGAGGGAAAGAATTGCAGAGCAGGTGAAGCCCGGCGAGCATATACTTGCGCTTTTCGCAGGTGTAGGTCCATTTCCCATAGTCATTGTGAAGTTGCAGCCCCATGTGAAGATTCATGCAGTTGAGTTGAACCCAGATGCATTCAAGTATATGCAGGAGAACATAAGGCTGAACAGGATGCAGGAGATAATAACTCCATTGCTAGGAGATGTTAAGGAAATCGTTCCTGCGAAATTTGTGAATTCAGCTGATCGTATTCTTATGCCTCTTCCGAAAGGTGCGGAGAAATTCCTTGGCGAGGCTTTCCTTGCTGCTAAAAAGAATTGCATAGTCCACTTCTACCAGTTTGCGAGTGAGCAGAATCCATTTGAGGAAGCTGAGAAGCTTGTTGCAAATGAGGCGATGATTAGTGGGAGGAAGGCAGAAGTGACTGGTAAGAGAGTAGTGAGGCCTTTCGCTCCTAGTGTTGTGCAGGTTGTGATGGATTTCAGAGTGAAATAACTGAAAAGATTAAAGAGTCGTTTCTTTGGGATTTAAATAGAGAAAGATTCAAAATATAAGTATGGCTCTAGCACAAAGGCAGCCAACAAAGGATGAGATAGAGACGCCTGCAGGAGTCATAAAACTTGAAGTCCCGCTCAGGGAAATCATAACAAAACCATCTGGAGAGAGAGCATACACTATTACTCTAAAACCGCACGGCTCTTCAGAAGAGATACTGACTGGGCATATTGGCATCGAGTTCAAAAAAGTTGGATATTTACATGGTATTTTGTATACCGCAGCAAGGATAAACAAATTAACTAATGAGGATACTGTTGCAGAAATAACTGCATTCTACCCTTTTAGAGAAGAGCCCAGGCTTGTAGGAAAAGATATGGGAATTGCAGTTATGAATCTGCTGCTCAGACACTGCGAATCAGAAGGGATTGCAGCTATTTATACTCGCACAACGAATCCAGCAATGCTACAATTACTAGGTAAAGCAGGCTTTCAGAACATAGAGGGGTACTATCTTAAAAAGATTTAGTCCGGCAGAGCGGCTGCCGAGAGTGCCAAACGAAAAAGTAGATTAATAAAGATGCGAAGCGAAAAATGGCTCGTATGGAAGAGGGAAAAGTTGACTTGGAGCAGCTTGTGGCTCAGCCCACGTGGAGGGAGATGCTGCTCGACCTTGTGGTGAGCGAGAAGCTGGACCCGTGGAATATAGATTTGGTTGACATTACGAGCAAGTATTTAGAGAGAGTGAGGAAGCTGCAGAAGCTGGACCTGCGCGTGCCGGCAAACCTCATCCTCGCGGCATCAATTCTCCTCAGGTTCAAGAGCGATGCACTCAGATTTGAGGAGGAGGAACAGGTTGTTGAGCAGCAGACTTTCATTGATGAGATGCAGCCTCCTGTTGAGATTCCTATGCTCTCCCTGAGGACGAGGATACCAAGGAAGAGGAAGGTGAGCCTGAACGAGCTGATGACTGCATTGGAAGAGGTCTTCGAGGACCAGAAGAGAAGGCAGGAGAAGCCTGTGATAAGGGAGAGTTTGGTTATAAACATCCCGCAGTATGACATAACTCAGAGGATGAAGGAAATATACACAAAAGTGAAGAAGACAGCTGATGCCAGTGGGCTTGTGACATTTTCATCTTTGCTTAAGGAGAGGAACAGGAAAGAAATTATATATACCCTGCTGCCGATACTGCACCTTGCCCAGGATGGAAAACTGTCTGTTTTTCAGGAGAAGTTCTTTGGGGAGATATTTATTCAATTGCCTGTGAAAGAAGAAAAAGAAATAAAAACAGCTTAGCTGGTCGCTTTTGAAGTGCTCTTTCGGGATATTTCCTCAAGATACACCATTACGCCCCATGCAACTAATATCGTCGCAGTTATCGCGAACCCCAGCAGAATGTCACTTACTATATTCTCGCCTATCAGAAGAAGCTCACCGTTCCAAAGGTGGTCAACAACGCCGAATATCGCCCCTCCAAATAGAAGCAGGTTCAGTGATTTATACTTCTGGCTGTCCTTCCACGACGCTTTATTCCCTCTAATGAAATGAAGCAGAACAGCCGCTGCTGTCGGTATCGTATAGCAAACCATCCAAATCACTCCGGCCTTGTAGCCGTAGTTATCATAGCATGCAGTAATAAATATTTATGTTTCGTAATACGCAGCATGCAGGAGAGTAATAAGCATGCAAAGAGAATCTCGCTTTCCCTGCCGCCTGAGCTGATTGCGAAATTTGACGCACTCGCGAGGAAAAAGGCTTACTGGAACCGCTCCAAGGCTGTCGCAGATGTTTTGCGTGACTGGATTTCACGGGACGAGTGGGTCAAGGGGAAAGGCGTGAAGGTTGGCACTATTTCAATACTTTACGACCACGGCATGAGTGGCGTGCTCGACAGAATCACCGAGACTCAGCACAGGTTCGGCGCGAGCATCATCGCCAGCATGCACGTGCACCTGTCGCACGACAGCTGCCTTGAGGTAATCGCCGCGAAGGGCGGCGCAAGAGAAATACAAAAAATTGTAGATTCCCTCGCTTCTGTGCGTGGAGTGAAGTATTGCAAACTCGCGGTTGTGCGCTAGGAGAAGATTTTCATATCTTAGCCAGTATCACCGTATAATTTTTTCCGTAGTACTTGGCGCACGCAGGGCAGGTCGTATAGAAGAAATACATTCCCTTCATTTCCTTGCCCTTGGATTTCACATACTCCTGCATCTCCTTAATCCATTTCCCCGTATTCTTGTAATCCCCTTCAAAAACCTTGCTCAGAAAATTCCCGGAGATCCTCACCATCTCTGCTCCGGGCACCTCCTCGCTTACTGCAATGTAAAGGTCCGAGCCCCAGAGGGATTTTTCATCTGAGAGCATGAGCGGCTTAGGAGCAAGAGCGCCTGCATTTTTAATTCTCTCCATGTTCTTTGTCATAACGCCCCCAAAGTTTAGAGGAATGTGGAAAAAGCTCCTCACATGGTCCTTAAGAAACAGCTTGTTGTTGAATTTTATCTCCTTCCCATCCCAAGGAACAGGGTCAAATCTCGGGCAGCAGCCTGTTTCGGCCTTCTCATAAAGCTTGTCCATAAACATCACCCGATTCTTTTTCAATTTAAGTGTTATATTAAAGCTTTGGCTTGAAAACTTCCAGTAATTGCTCAATTTAGATGGGGCTGGGCATAGTGCTTTTCCTGATGAATGCCACAACTTCAGGTTGTTTTTCCTTTATTTTCTCAACATCTACCCCCAGCATAGCGGCTTCCTCTAGGGAATTCCTGTATTTGATTGCCAGCCTCAGCTTTTCCTCAAGCTGGGAGACGTTGGGGTCGTGCCCGAGACGAGTTGGGAAACGTATTTGCTTCCTCTCAATGGCTGTTAGCACGGCAAGGGTTTTCTTCATTCCCATGCAGCCGTTATCGTCAAGCGATACGCCTCTCCTTCTCAATTCTTCCACTGTATACCAGAAGGAGGGTAGATACGGGTTGAGGAACTGCGGGTAGGGTAACCCATCCTTCAACACTACGGCACTATTAAAAGTTCTTCCGTATGATGTAAGCTTCGTAGCACGGAAGGAGAACCCCCCGTTATAACCCTCGGCAAACCACTCTGTGTCGTTCAGGGAATTTATGCCCTTCCTTACCGAAAAGACGATTTTTTTATCCAGCCCCACGCTCACCTTGCATTCATAAGGGCCTGCGGTTAGTTCCACACAGCCCTCGCGTGAGTCAGGTTTGACTATAACCGGGTTTCCTCCCATGGTAAACTGCTTCTCTTTTTTCACTGGCATCAAAACACCACTGAATATTGCTCACATAAAGTATAAAATCCCTCCCAATTGCCTTTTCCTCGGCCTACAGTAAAGGTTAATATTCCTTACAGACTAAAATTCAATCATGGAGGAGCAGAAAGCGGAGAAGATTGAGAATGAAATCTCCGAGGCAGAGGAGGAAGTTGAGAAGCTGGAGAAGAAATCGGAAGAGAAGCTTGACGAGGTTATCCAAGAGGAGCTGGAGCAGAAGCCTGTTGAACAGCAAAAGGAAACGCTTGACGCCAAAAGCATAATTGAGGCTGCGCTTTTCATGAGCACATCTCCAATGACCGTGAGGGCGCTTTCTAAAATCTCGGGAGTCAACTCCTGGAAGATTGTGCAGGAGAAGCTCAAGGAGCTGCAGCAGGAGTACGAGCAGAGAGGCAGCGCAATTGTAATATCTTTCGAGGATGGAGGATACCTAATGCGCCTGAAGCCTGAATATGAGAGAAAGGTTTCGGGCCTTGCGAAAGAGGCAGAGCTTTCAAGGGGCGCGATAAAGACGCTTGCTGTCATTGCAAAGAACGATGGAATGAAGCAGTCAAAGCTCGTGAAGATGATTGGCTCAACTGTCTATGATCACGTGAAAGAGCTTGTTGAAAAAGAATTCATCACAGCCGAGAAGCAGGGCAGGACAAAAGTTCTGAAGATAACAAAGAAATTCAAGGAGTATTTCAGCGTATAATTCTAACTGGCGGTGCAATGATTTCATCCTACGAACTTTCAGTTTTCACTTGGGCAATGTTATGCCTATTCGCAATGATGGACCAGCTCAGCACATATAGAGCGGTGAGGTTCACAACAGCAGCACTCGGGAAAAAACTCTCTGAGAGCAGGGAGCAGAATCCTTTTCAGAAGTTCCTCTGGAGGCATTTCAGCTATGAAATCTCAGCAGTGCTGGGGTTGCTTCTGCAGTGGTCTTTCTACACAATTGCAGTTATAATTCTCTTCCTCATCAATAACGATTTTGCGATACTTGCATTGCTGGCATTCTTTTCCGCTTTTGAAGCGAGCGTTATGACTTCAAACTTCCTCTACTACAGGCGCTGCAGGAACCTGAAGAGGAGATACCCAAAGGATTACAAAAGGCTTATGAGGGACTTGACATAGTAAGTATTTATTAGACAATCGCCCAATTCTATACGGGGGTATTCTATGCAGGCTGACTTCAGGAGGGCGTTCCTCCAGAATGCAATAAGCAGGGACTCAACGCTAATACTAGCGCTGGACACCTCGGACTGGAAGAAGGCTCAGAGAGTCCTTTCAGAGTCGGCAAAGAACATCGCGGCTGTTAAGGTGCATCCTGAGCACGCAGATATATGGGGGTTCTCTCATGAGAGCGCAATTCTCACTCTCAAGAGAGTGGGAGACGGAGTCCCCGTGATACTTGATGCAAAAATTGCTGACATAGACAAGAACAATGCCATGAAGGCAGAGTACTATTTCACAAAAGGGTATGATGCCGTAATATGCCATGGCTTCCAAGGGGAGAAAGCTGTGGAGGCAATTGTGAGCACAGCAAATAAGATGAAGAAAGGAGTTTTTCTGCTTACTGCAATGAGCAGCCCTGGCCACATGTTCAAGAAGGAAGTGGTCGAGGAGATTGCAGAAATTGCCAAAAGGCTTGATGTTGCAGGAGTAATAGCCCCTGGAAATCAGTATGAACTGCTCTCAGATATAAGGAAACTGGTAGGTGCAGATATCCTCATCCTATCCCCCGGAATAGGAGCTCAAGGAGGAGATGCAGAAAAAGCATTCAGGGCAGGTTCAAACTTCGCAATTGTTGGGAGAAGCATAGTTGATGCATCAAACCCAAAAGAGGAGTCGCACAAGCTGAAGGAGATAATGAGAGGAAGCATACCTACCTGCTAATTCTTAGAAAAAGCTTACCTAGCAGCCCTTCCGCTGAATTCCGAGCTGCGTCTCCATTCCTCTAAATCAGGAAGAGACTCAAGGCATTTTTTCAGCTGCACTTCAACATTCCCAATGTTTATCGTCTCCTTCTCCAAAGTATGCTCGCTCAGCATCACGTACTTCCTGCTTTCGCCCGGATAGCGCACTTCAATCTCCTTAAGCGAAATCTCCACAATTCTCCCTCCACCCTCATCCGCCCTCTTCTCCACCTTCACAACAAGCTTGTCCAAGAAATTCCCCAAAACATTCTTTGGCACTTCACAGGCAACCAGCTCACTTCCATTAATAATCCTGTCCGCGTCCACAGTAACATTTATGCGAGTTACAGGAAACAGCTCGCCTTTGACAGCAACATTAATCGCAGCCTCCTCCACCCTGCCACCCCTTACCCTGAGATGAGTCAAAATAGACATCCCCTTGTCAATACGGGAGTTGGTGCTTACTACGATATCCCCTTTTATAGACTCCAGCTCTATCAAACTATCCTTGCCCTCATAGCGAAACTTTCTATCTGCCGTTTTTACAAACGGTTTTGTGCTCAATTCATCCAAATGCCCGTTGACTACCCTCTCCATGACACCACCAGTTTCTGCAGCGTATTATGCCTTTTACCTTATTTAAATACTGCGCAATTCCAAAGACAGCAGAGAAAAAGCGTTATATACCCTATTAAGCATAATAGAATGCAGCAAATTCACCTGACTTGTTCTGGTGTTTGACATGATAAGGCAGCCTATTGTTGTAGTGATGGGTCATGTAGACCACGGGAAGACCTCTTTGCTAGACAAGATAAGGAAAACTTCTGTCGCAAAAAGAGAGAAAGGAGGAATAACTCAGCACATAGGGGCAAGCGAGGTCCCAACCGAAGTAATAGTCAAAGCATGTGGCGCAATGATGAACCTGTTGCAGACGAAGCTTGAGATACCGGGCTTGCTTTTCATAGACACGCCAGGGCATGAGGCATTCACAAACCTGAGAGAGAGGGGAGGCAGCATCTCTGATATGGCAGTGCTTGTCGTGGACATCACAAAGGGCTTTGAGCCGCAGACTTTTGAGGCAATTGAAATTTTGAGGGATTACAAAACTCCTTTCGTAATTGCAATGAACAAGATAGACCTTATAGATAGATGGGTCCCACATCCTGATTCAACTTTTCTTGCATCATTCAATTCTCAGCCTCAGGAAGTTCAGGAGGAGCTTGAGAAGAGGCTTTACCAGTTTGTAGGAAGGCTCAGTGAACTGGACTTCCAGTCGGAGAGGTTTGACAGGATATCTGACTTCACGAAGCAGATTGCAATAATACCCATAAGTGCAAAGACAGGGGAGGGCGTGAACGAGCTGCTAATGTTCATAGCAGGCCTCTCCCAGAGGTTCCTGAAGAGCAGGTTGCATCTGAAAGCAAAGGGAGAAGGGAGAGGAAGTATACTTGAGGTGAAGGATGAGACGGGGCTGGGGACAACAATTGATGTGATATTCTACGATGGAGTAATCAAAAGAGGAGACTGCATAGTCTTCGGAACTGTGAATGGGGCAAAAACAACAAAGGTGAGGGCTCTTTTGAAGCCTAAACCGCTTGATGAAATGAGGGACCCAAGGGAAAAATTCTCAAATGTTGAGGAGGTGCATGCAGCTGCAGGAGTGAAAATATCTGCTCCTGGTCTGGAACATGCAATTGCAGGCTCCCCGCTTCTAGTGGCAAGCAAGGCAGATGAGGCTAGGCTGAAAGCTGAAATTGACAAAGAAATTAAAGAGGTGCTTGTCGAGAAGGGTGGAGAGGGTGTGATACTCAAAGCGGATACGCTTGGTTCGCTTGAGGCTATAATGAAGCTGCTGAAGGATGAGAAGGTGCCTGTGAGCAGAGCCGGTATAGGGGCAGTGGTAAAGAAGGATGTGGTTGATGCATCTGGAATAAGAAACCAGAACAGATATTACGGTGTGGTGCTCTCGTTCAACACTCCTGTGCTTGAGGATGCAGAGGAGGAGGCGAGGAGGAGTGGCATCACATTAATAAAAGAAGGGATAATCTACGCGCTGCTTGACAACTACAAGCTATGGGTTGAGAAGGAGAGGGAGCTTGAGCGCTCCCAGGCATTCTCCTCTCTCGTACTGCCAGCGAAGCTGAAGGTTATGGCTGGCTGCTGCTTCAGAGCCTCCCATCCTGCAATATTCGGGGTGGATGTCATTGCTGGAAGGATAAAGCCAGATTACGGGCTGATAAACGACAAGGGGATTGCTGTGGGGAAGATAAAGGCAATTCAAAGCGAGAATGAGAGCATAGCAGAAGCAAAAGAAGGGATGCAGGCTGCAATTTCAATGGATGAGCCAACGTTTGGAAGGCAGGTGAATGAGGGAGACATATTATACACAAACGTCCCGAGAACTCATGCCAAGCAGCTCTTGGGCAAATATAAAGAATTCCTCAATCCAAGTGAAATTGAACTGCTTGGCAAGATCCGAGGCATCCTCGGAGATACGTTTGTGACATCCTCACACGATTGACGTGTGCTTCCAGCCCCTGTTTCATGGCGTATAGTTCCTGCTTCACGGACGTTGCTGTTGCAACATCTCTCTCCTTTTGCAAGGAATTGCAGGCGTTACTTCCGCTGTGCCCCAGCGTACTTGTACAATTCTCTGGAGGAAAGTATTTAAATAAAAGGAAGAGGTAACTTTCCAGTAAATTATACGAGGACGACAGGATTATAAAGCTTAATAACGATATTCATATTCCAACTTTTAGACATACTAGGGAGGAGGTATAACGATGAAAGTTGTCATGTCAGACCCAAAAACAGGAAGAAGCTACCAAACTGAGATAACTAAAGAAAAGGAGAGTGCTCTCGCAGGCTTGAAGGTAGGAGACTCCCTTGATGGTGGAGCCGTTGGTGCAGCGGGCTACAAGCTCCAGATAACTGGAGGAAGTGATAAGGATGGCTTCCCAATGAGGAAGGATCTGAGAGGCGGCAGAAAGGCTGACCTGCTCCTTTCGGGTGGAGTGGGCTTCATAGCAAAGAGGAAGGGGGAGAGGAAGAAGAAGAGCGTTAGGGGGAATCTCATCACAGACCAGATAGTTCAGGTTAACACGAAAGTTGTTGAGTGGGGTGAGAAGAAGCTAGAAGAGCTCTTCCCGCCAAAGCCAAAGGAAGAGAAGAAGTGAGCGGTGGTTGATTGGGTCAGGCTGAAGTTAACATAGGTCTTCTGGGTCATGTTGAGCATGGCAAAACATCTGTTGTCAGATGCTTAACAGGCGTTTGGACGCTGGTTCACAGCGAGGAGAAGAAGAGGGGCATAACAATAAGGCTAGGCTATGCCGATGCAGTTTTCAGGAAATGCCCCACATGCTCTGGACACGAGGCTTTCACAGTTGAGGAGAAATGCCCAAAATGCGGTTGCGCGACAGAGGTTCTGAGAAGGGTCTCTTTCCTTGATGCGCCAGGCCATGAAACGCTTATGGCAACCGCTATTGCAGCCTCAAGCATAATAGACGGAGCGATACTTGTCATAGCTGCAAACGAGCAATGCCCGCAGCCACAAACTCTGGAGCATCTTATGATTCTCGACATTCTGGGAGTAAAAAATATAGTCATAATCCAGAATAAGGTGGATTTGGTCGACAAGGCAAAAGCGAAAGCGAATTACGAGCAGATAAAGAATTTCATCAAAGGGACAATTGCAGAGAAAGCGCCAATAATTCCATTTGTGGCAAACTACTGCCTGAATATGGATGTTCTGATTGAGGAGATAGAGAAGAATATACCAACATCAAAAAGGAATCTGGAGGCATCGCCAAGGATGTATGTGGCGCGTTCCTTTGATGTGAACAAGCCCGGCACTCAGATTGAAAAGCTTGTTGGTGGTGTTGTTGGAGGTTCTCTGATTCAGGGAGAGCTAAAGTGTGGGGATGATATTGAGATTAGGCCTGGCTCCGCGAAAGGCGAGAAGGAGAGGGAGAGATACGAGCCGATAATCTCAAAGGTGGTTGCGCTCAACGCTGGAAAGGAACGGCTGGAGAAAGCAGTCCCAGGCGGCCTCATAGCAGTAGGTACCAGCCTAGATCCATCCCTGACAAAAGCCGATGGGCTTGTTGGCAACATCCTCGGTAAGGTGGGAGGACTTCCTGAGACTACTGATATGCTGGAAATAGAGTTCCACCTGCTCCAGAGGTCTGATATGGAGAATCCACCATTCAAGCAGAATGAACCGCTTGTCCTTGGAGTTGGAACGTCAACTTCTATTGGCTTCGTCCAAAAAATTAAGAAGAATATGATGACTGTCAAGCTGAAAAGGCCAGTATGCGCTGAGAGCAAAACCAAAATAGCTATAAGCAGGAGAATAGGCCAGAGATGGAGGCTGTGCGGCTTCGGTGTTCTTCAGTAAACCTTTTCCCCAACAAGGACCTCAATTCCCTTCTCCCCCATAATCATTGGAACCAAGTCCATGGAATGCTCCGTCCTCCTCATCTTCAGCACTTCAATTGCCCTTATCTTCTTTTCCTTCTTCTCCAAGCAGTGCAGCAGTATAATTCCGTCAGCAATGAACTCGCTTATGGTATCCCTGCTCAAGTATGCGGTTTGCTTGGGCAGCTCTGAGATGACAAGGGAGGTGAGCTGGGAGGATTTGAGCTTGCCTATTATGTCCATAACCGCCCTTCGCGTCACAGTTTCTGGCGGGAGCGCAATAGTTACATCCTCCTTCTTCAAACCCAGGCTCAGCAACGTCTCAACATCTGCAATGACCTCGGCATAGACGCCAATTGTGGATATTGAGTCGTAGACAAGCCTGTTCGGCTTGAATGAGTTTATAGCACTCTCTATCTCCGAATTTATGTGTGAAAGGTGATGCTTTGAGGGAGTGAATGTCAGTATCCTAAGCTTTCCCTCTGCCTCAAGCTTGTCCAAATCCCATCCGAACTGCGTAGCCTGCGAGGTCACATCATCCCGCGTTTCCTCAAAAGTGACAAACATCCCCCTCTCCCCAAATTCCAGAGCGCCGTTGACAAGAAACTGCAAACCAAATATAGTCTTGCCGGAGCCCGCTGCCCCGGATACGAGGACCACCGCATTTCTTGGTATGCCTCCCTTGAGCAGCTCATCCAATCCCCTCACACCAGTTTTTGTTCTCTCCATATGCACCACCTATTTAAACCTTCTCCAGTCAGTATCAAACTTCTTCAGCTTGAACTCCTTAACTCTATAGTAAGAGCTTAGCTTGCCCTTCTCCTCCTGCACCTGGAACTCCACAACACCGTCAAACAAACCCTCAATTGCTGAGAGAATTTCCGTGTTTGTCCCTTTGTCAACGCAGAACACAGCACCGCACTCGGCACTCCTCAGCTTTGCGAAGTTTGTTGTGAGGAAGTCCATCAGCTCTTCACTGTTGTATTTTGGCATGAGCAGGTTAAGTATGTTGAAGAATGCCACCTGCGGCTTTGCCCCAAGTGCTTTTGAAATGCTCAGTGCAATCTCATTTATGTCTGGCTCAACCTTCGCGAAGAGCAGCTTATCCTTCTCCCATTCCCTAAACCACTTCTCCTCATTGCCGGGCTCGTAGGAAAGTATTGCCCCAAACCTTCCCTTCCCAAGCTCCCTGCGCACCACATCAAGGCAGAACTCCTCCTTCCCGCTTCCAACTGCCCCCTCCACAAGGATTATGGAGTCTTCTGGGAAGCTTACTCCACCCAGCCCAATTTTTCTGATGAGTGGCATGAGTGCGTTGAGGAGTATCAAAAGGAAGAACAGCAGCAGCACAAACTGAACTATACCCCACGGAAGATCCTGGAGCGAGAACACATCAGTCATTCCTGGAGGAGCGTATATCACCCTGAAGCTCCTGCTGCTGTTGCTGAGCAGGTTTCCATCATTGTCGACCACGCTTATTCTAAGTGAATTGAATCCCTCGCTGATTGGAGTGTTATTCTCGAAAGCAAACTCTCCAGTGCTTGGCTCGTACGTTGCAAGCATGAATCTCGAATCGTTACCCCCAATGTTTAGACTCACCTTACCACTCTTTGATACGGCACCTCTGATAACAACCTTTCTTTCCTCCCCAACATTGACTGTCCCATTTTCAATAGGCGAGAGTATTGTTATGGCAGGCCTCTCATAGCAAATCTCGGAGCTCTTGTCGCACAGAAGCTCCTCAGGGCAACCGCATTCTAAGCACTTGCTCACCAGCATTCCGAGCCTGCAGAGATATGGTTTGTTGTTCGAGCAGTTTTCGAAAGCAGTCCCATCAGCGCACTGAGGCTTGAAGCATAAACCAGTTACTGAAGAGCAACTCTCACCTTCTGGGCAGCCGCACGTTGCACACGCATCAACAAGCACTCCGTTATTGCAGTATTTTGGTTCATTCGCAGAGCACTGCCCTCCGGAAGTGCCATCCATACACCTAACATCCGGAATCTGGCAGGTGTTGTTGCTGCATATCTGGCCTGATGGGCATTCGGAGTTTTTAATGCAGCATATACCAGCAGCACAGCAGTAGCCATTATTGCAGTAAGCTGAGATGCACTGGGAGCCTGATGTGCAGACCTCGCCGTTCTGAAGAAGTTGCTCGTAAACGCACTGGTCGTTTTTGCACACCTTTCCGGCAGCGCATGAGCAATCCATCGGGCACCTCCAGCATCCCTCCCCACCCTCGCACTGTTTATTCCCGCAGCAGTTATTCTTGTATGTCTCAGAACAGGTTTTTCCAGAGCAAATATATTGCTTGCAAATCTCGCCAGGCACATCTCCAGAGCATGTTGTTACACCGCAGTCCTGTGGGCAACTGCAGTAATTCTCACCAGAATCGCATTTTCCGTTTCCACACTGACCAGTTTGCTGGCAATCCGTATCTTGGGAGTAGGTGCATCCTGAAGGACAGCATGCATCTCCGCTAATGCACTGCGTTATTGAAGTCTGACTGCACTGAGCAGTGCATGTTCCTAGATTTGAGCAGCTATCCTTTGTGCAGGAGTTATTGTCAGCACATTGAGAATCAGCACTGCATGCAGGAGTGCTGCAAACCCCACTGCAGCATATCTTTCCCCCAGTGCATCCGCAATCCTGCGGGCAGTTTGAGCAGTCCTCTCCAGCATCACAAGCTCCATTTCCACAGCTGGCTGAACAGTCACTGTCAGTAGCTGATGTGCATCCAGCAGGGCAGCACCCATCCCCGCTTGTGCAGGAAGTTATCTGAGTGTGAGTGCACTGAGCATTGCACTGCCCAGCATTTTGGCAGGTATCCGTAGTGCAGCTGTTCCCATCACTGCATTGTGAGTTACTACCGCATACAGGAGTTTTGCATGCATTATCGCAGCATATGCCCGTAGTGCAGCCACAATCCTTGCAGCAGTTGTCAGAGCTCTCACCAACTTCGCAGGCTCCATTACCACATGTTGCAGACACTTGAATGCATTCCCCTCCGCTGCAGGTATAACCCGACTGGCAGTTTGTGCAGGTAGATGTGCAGTCGGGTATGCAATAGGTGCAATGGTCAACATCGCATTTCACGAAGCAGGCGGAGTTCAATGCGTAGCTGCATAGCTGGCCCCCGCCATTGCAGTAGTTAGAGGGGCATGTCTCATTCTTACCGCAACATTTGTCAAGAACATAGCTGCATCCCTCTAGAGCATTGCAATAACAGCTCCCACCCACGCAGGATTTCTGGCATGTCGCTCTACGGATGACTGCTTTGCTGACCCAAAACCCCTCTGTCGGACACATGTCGCCAACTACTACACTGCAGCCCCCAGTACACGATGTGGTATTAACACCGCAGGTGCAGTCAGCTGGACAGTTCGCGCAGTTCTCCCCGTAGCTAGGCTCGCAGTTCCCATTACCGCAACTGCATGTTTTCGTACTAGGGTCACAAATACCGCTCTGGCAGTCCGAGTCCGAGCAGCATCCATTGGAGACTCCCTTGCATTTTCCATCACTGCAGCATGTTCCAGATGAACATATATTGTTGCACAGACATGTCTGCCCCCCTCCACGCGATGCAGGCTGCACGCAATAAGATTCGCCAGCCCCCTCACCCGTACAAATGCCGTTAGCAGCACCGCACCCCAGACCGCAAGCAAGCGGCTGTGCGCACTCCCCATAGTTGTTGCAGGTAGTGCATATAGCACACTCACCATTATCGCATCCAGTCATCTGATCGCAGGCCATACCTAGGCCACAGACCCCCAAATACATACAACTTCCATTCCCTACTAGCCTACCGACCGTGCATGGTCCCTTGCAGCAATACAGAGTCACTATAGAACCGGCTGCATATGAAATACCGCAAAGCAGCATCAGAAATAAAAAAACAATCAGCCGAGACGATGCCATAATCATTTATTGAAACTATTAATAAAACTAGCTGTGGTTTAACATACCCGATATAGCCCGACTAATCGATTTTATTTATATTGACAAAATTTACTTTCACTTCCTCACTAATAAAAATTTCAGCTAATCTTCCATTCATTGCAGCAGGCACCTTCACAATTCTCGTGCTGCCGATTACTGTCTCCCCCTCCCCCTCGTGGATGTGTCCGCAGATGTTTACGAATGGTTTCTTCTCCTCAATTATTCTCCTTATTGCCTTGCTGCCAGCGCTCACCCCTGCAGAAGTTCTGTCAACTCCTGAATCATAAGGAGGTGAATGCGTGACGAGAATCGTTTTCGAGTTCATCCTCATCATGCTCAGCTCGCTGTAAATCTGCTCCTCAGAATACTCAATCGGGGTTCCGAAAGGGGTTGGGCTGCTACCTCCGAAACCTATGAAGTTCCACTCACTCATCTCCGCTTTCTTCAGATGCAGGAGGAACCCCTTTTTCTCTAGCAGGTCGACTACCTGCTGCGTGTCCATATTTCCATGAATCGCGAGAACTCTCTCACCTCTCAGCACATCCAGCAGATCCTCGGCATAGGAGAGTGGCCCCCTCTGCGTTATATCGCCAAGAATGAGAATTAAATCAAACCTCTCCCTGTCGACAAGCTCCTTCAGCTTCCCGAGTATTACCTCCTCTGAGTGCAGGTCAGAAAGCGCCAGAATCCTCATCCTATCCCTTCCTTATTTCATCCATCCTTTTATCCAAATCAGCCTTAAGCTTCTCAGCTATGAAATTTTTTGTGTAGACATCAGCCTTCAGAGCAATTGCTATCTTTGTTGAGAGCAGCCTTGCTATCTTGCCTCTCTCCTTCTTGGGGGCTGAGTTCACCCATGGATGCTGGAAGAGAATTCCGTGCTTCGGTGGTCTGGTGTGCTGCCTCAGATGCTTGAAAAGCGCCTTCTCTGCGCCGAGAACCTGAATGGTGCTGGCTGGCATTATTGCAAGCCTCCCTAAGCTTCCGGCATGCGCTATGAGCTTCGCTGCGAGCGGAGCTTCAATAAGATAGGTCAAGTTCGGGCAGAGCTCCTTTGTCACCTCTACCTCATACTTCTCAAGCGAATCCCTCAAGGAGCGGAGGTTTAAAATCTCTCTGGCAAGCTCCCTTGTCCTCCCCAAATCCCTCTCGCCCAAATCAACACCAATGCTCCTCCCTGCTTTCTCAGCTATCTCCCTCGCCCTCTCCTCCCCAACTATACCGGCAAGCTCATCAACTCTAACCTCATCCCTCTTCATCTTCAGGACAAGCTCGCAGTATTTCTCGGGCTCCCTCACCCTCAGCTCAGGAAAGTATATCCCATACCACTCCTGCAGCCTCTCAAAGAGAAGGTTGCTCGTCTTGTCTATTTCATCTATTGCATTGACGCACTGAATGAGTGGCCTGTCCTTCTCAAGGTATGCTTCCTTAACACCTGCCCTTGCTTTCTCAAGAAGTTCTTCCCGTCCCATCAAATCACCTGCAGAATATTTAAATGCCAATATTTATCTATTTTCTCATATCTAATCAACTCAGATGATTGCATGATGCAGAAGATAATGGAAATAGCGCTGAAGCGCTCAATACTGATTCCCTCAAATGAGCTCTACTCACCGGTTGGTGGGTTCTATGACTACGGGCCAGTGGGAAAAGCTCTTAAGAGAAAGCTTGAGGATTACTGGAGGAATTTCTTCCTGAAAAGAGATGGATGTCTTGAAATAGAGACTGTCTACATTCTCCCAGAGGCCGTGCTCAAGGCGTCAGGCCACCTCTCCTGTTTCGGAGACCCAGTTGTTGAATGCTTGAAATGCAAAAGGAAGTTCCGAGCAGACCACCTGCTTGAGGAGAAGGGGAAGGTGAGATGCGAGGGAATAAAGCCAGAACAACTGACTCAAAAGCTCAGGGAGAAAAAGGTATGCTGTCCCGAATGCGGTGGCACTCTAAGTGAGGTGGGCTGGTTCAACCTCATGTTCAAGACGAACATAGGCCCACTTGAGGGAACCACTGGCTACATAAGGCCTGAAACCGCGCAGGGAATCTTCCTAGATTTCCAGAGGGTTTTCAGGAGTCATGGGTCGAAGCTGCCTCTGGGCATAGCTCAGATTGGGAAATCCTTCAGGAATGAGATATCCCCAAGGCAAGGTCTAATCAGGCTGAGGGAGTTCAGCCAGATGGAGCTCGAGTATTTCTTCAACCCTAATCTACCAACCCACCCGAAATTCAAAGAAGTTGAGAAGGAGAAATTCAGAATCTACACAAGGGAGGAGCAGGCAAAAAACAGCGAGAAGTGCATCGAGCTTACAGCCAGGGAGGCGGTTGAGAAGAAAATTGTTCCTAATCAGATAATGGCATATTTCATGGCAAGGGAGATGCTGTTCTATTTGAAACTGGGAATACCCTATGACGCATTGCGGTTCAGGCACATGCTACCTGAGGAAACGCCTCATTATTCTGGGGGTAATGTAGACTTGGAGGTGAAAACCTCATTCGGCTGGGTTGAAGTAATAGGCAATGCATATAGAACAGATTACGATTTGAAGAGCCACTCCAAGTCAAGTGGCAAAGACCTTTCGGTTCTGCTTGAGGACGGAAGTAAGGTGATACCTCATGTTGTTGAGCCAAGTTTCGGTGTTGACAGGACAATCCTCTGCATACTGGAGCACTGCTACAGGGAAGGAGGAGGTGCCGAGAGAAGGGATTGGGAGTGGTTCGACTTCCCTGCATTCCTCTCTCCTTTTGAAACAGCTGTGCTGCCTTTGATGAGGAAGGACAGGCTTGATGAGAAAGCATCTGAAATTGCAGATTTACTCAGGGAGAAAGGCTTTGATGTCCTCTATGACGAGACAGGCAGCATAGGGAAGAGGTATGCGAGAGCAGATGAAATAGGGGTTGCTTACTGCATAACAGCCGATTATGAGACTCTGAAAGATGATACAGTCACGGTAAGATTCAGAAACGATGGCAAGCAGATGAGGGAGAAGACTGATAAGCTCCCGGACAAGCTTCACTCATTTATTGAAGGTAATAAACTATGCCTGTCATAGAAATCCCGGTGAAATGCTTCAGCCTTGAACATACAATGCTCAGCGGCCAGCCCCCCTTCTTTCTGATGGAGTATGACAACAGGACAGCGAAGTTTCTAGTTGATAGAACCCCCATGTCAGTTGAGCAGATTGCAAACGTGCTGAAAGTTGAGTGGAAGGGTAAACTATCCGAGGAGGAAGTCCAATCTGTTGTTGAGAACAGGTTCAGGCTGAAGGATGATATGGCGTCCATCTACAAGAAGATTATACGAGATAGATTCATGCTCAACGCAGTAACAACGCTCTATGGGTTAAGATTGACACTCTCAGACCCATGGGAGACTCTCGCATGCTTCATATGCTCAGCAAACAACAATCTAAGAAATATAAAATGCATTGTGAACAACCTCTCCCGCAGGTTTGGTGAAAGAGCAGAGGCAGATGGCAAATACATGTACGGATTTCCTGATGCACTCTCAATATCAAAAGCAGATTTCAGGGCATTGAGAGAATGCAAGCTTGGTTTCAGGGCGGATTACCTAAAGAATGCGGCGAAAGTATGCTCAGAGAGAATTGATTTAAAAGAGATAGCAGGGATGAGCTATTCAGAAGCGAGAATGGAGCTCATGAGGATACCGGGGGTTGGTGAGAAGATAACCGACTGCGTTCTGCTTTTCTCTTATGGAAAATTAGAAGCATTCCCAATAGATGTGTGGGTGAGAAGGACAATGCAGAGGATTTACTTCAAGAACAAAAAGATTGCTGATAGAGTGATTAGAAAGTTCGCTCAGGACTACTGGAATGGATACGCAGGATACGCACAGCAATATGTTTACTGGTATGGGAGAAATAAATCAACTAACCTTTTTTGAATACTTTTACATAGAAACCAGTTTCAGCTTCTATGCTTATTCTATCTCCTTTTGGGGTATAGCAGAAATCATAGGTTGTGCCACGCTCGTCAGGCCCGTCTACATACCCTACATTATGCCAGGTGGAGTTGTAGTAGTCGTGCAAATAGTAGTTTATATGCCAAAGAGTGCATCCTGCGCAGCTATCGCTATACCCGTGTATCATGATTTGAGAGCCTGGCGTTACATTATACCTCTTCCACCCGCCGCACCCACCGTAGTTAAACCAATCCGCAGCATTCTCCCCTGTTGAAGGGATAACCGCTCCGTTACTATCCGTGCATGTTGCAGTTGCAGCCTCAGAAGGCCAAATTCTCAGTGTGTAATTGCCGCTGCAGTTCTCAGCAGTAGCAGAAGTTTTACTGTATCCATAGGTCTGGTTTAGGTTTGGCGGACTGAGATAAACCATCATATTTCGGGAGTTGTAATAGTAAAAGTACTCACTATAATTTCCGTAACCTTCCTTCGCTACTTCGATTCTCCCATCAGCAATGTTCCCCCCGCTTAACCTTGCCACCCCATTTGAATCCGTGTAATTCGTCATGACAAGCACATAAGTATCTGATGTCCTATTGTAAATATTGACTTTCGCTCCTCCGATATTGTTTAAACTCAATCCCGAAGTGTCATAGCTCCGCACTGTTACAGTAAAGGGTTGTCCACTGTAATTGTAGTATTTATAACTCTTTGAGAGGTAAACGGTTATGTTTCTAGAGTAGTCTGATACGTAAGTAGTATAGTTATCATACCCCTCCTTGCTTGCCTCAACCTTACCGTTGATGTCAATCTTGCCGAAATTGACCGTCCCGTTTTCGTCACTATAATTCGTCTTTATAAGCTCGTAGTCGTAGCTCTCCGTCCTATTGTACAGCTTCACCTTTGCGCCTGCAACCGGGATGCTGCCGGAGTAGCTGCTTTCCCTGACATTCACCGTAAGCGGCTCAAGCTTCTGCAGTCTAATGCTGGAATTAGTATCGCTTGCATAAACATAATCAGTTCCCTTGGCGTAACCCTCCTTGGTTGCTTCAACGGTGTAGCTTCCAATTTCCAAATCTCTGAACTCAGCAATTCCGTTGTCATTTGTTTTTGCACTTCTTATCGGCGCTCTTGTGGGGGCCACACCATCTGGCGGATACTCATAATCGTAAATGGGATAGCCGTACTTGTAGAGGCTAACATTTGCATCCGCCACTGGAATTCGCTGCAAACTGCTTCCCTCTGTCTCGTATACATTCACAGTCAGCGTCATCCTGTCTGTCCACCTCGCCTCCTCACCGGGAAAGTCGAGGTTGAATATGATGTCCTCTGCGTTGTTTATCACTACATCCTTTTTGTCCTTCACATACGCAATGACCATGAGCGAGTAATTCCCGACCCTCCTCTCGATGTATATAAAGCTCATGCTCATCGGTATTAGGTAGGAAGAAGAGGAGCTCTGCTTCATCTCCTTTAGACATGCCTCCTTATTATCTCTTATCACAACTTCTGCCCTACCTCCTGAAGAGGAGTCGTTGTAGCAAAGGTTATTACCCGCCTTCTTTCCCTGCAGCATTGCAACTGCGTAATCACCATTTCCATCTCCGAAAAGCGAGATGTATACACTGGAGTTCTCAATATACGCCATCCCCTCTCCGAAAAATGTCCCTGCTGCTGAGAACTTATTTTTCATTTCTGCGCTTGAAGCAAGCAGCTGCTCAGCATTCTTCGTGTCGTACTTCTTCTCCAGTATGTTGTCGCATCTTGTACTATCCTTACTGAATGGTTCATTTAGAATATTTCCATCAACAGCATACGTATAACCCTTCTGGTAATAAAGGAATTTCAGCCACTCTCCTTCCCTCCACATACATAAGGGGTTCTCCTTTTTGTTGTCATACTTCTGGTATAGCAGCACCACTTCCTTGCCACCAATCTGCTTTGTCTCGTTCACCAAATCCTCATAGCCTGAGGGAAGCCCCTCAAGTAGCTCGTTTAATTCAAGGTTTGTCTTCACCTGCAAAACGCCAGCGCTCCCCCCGTTTTCGTATGAGAGCAAGGCGAACTGGGCTCCTTTTAAGTCCTTCAGTTTGGTTCCACCCAATATGGTGCCAAGCATGGAACTCATTTCACCAAATGTATCCTCCTTCAAATCAACAAACACTGCACTGGTTGCCCCCTCAGAAGGAATATTTGAAAACAGCTCATACTTGTTTTCAGGCTGGAAGAATATGCAGCCAGCAATTAGTATAAATACAACAGCCATAAGAGCAGCTTTCTTCATAAATCTCACCACAAAAATTAGAGCAACTATCAAATTTAATACTTTCTTCACATGAACTCCGCCAGACTGAACTGCTTCTTGTCTTCATCCCCAAAAACAGAAGATATGTCATTCTCAAGCAAGGTGAGCCTCTGCTTAAGGTAGTTGGGGAGCTGGTATCTCTCAACAAGCTCCTGCGAGATTTTCAGGTATTTTTCAATTCCCCCTTTTGAAATTGTCAGGACAAGCTTTCCGCCGCACCTCCTGCACTTGCCCGAGAGGGGGACCCGCCTGTACTTGCTGTTGCAGCTAACACATCGGAAAATCTGCCTTGAGAATGAACGCAAATTACCGTAAAGGTCAGGCAGGAAGTGGCTGAGTATCAGCCTCTCAGTTGCATCCTTCACCTTCACAGCCCTTATTTTCTCACACAGGGCGAACTGCGCATCAATCTTCTCCTTCATGCTCTTCAACTCAACGTATTTTGTCATGAGAGGAACCCCCTCCAAGGAGCCTGTCTCATGGGTGAAGTTTATCCCGTAATACTGCTCTGGCTTGCCCAACCTTTCTGAAACCTTCTCAACCTTCACCTCTCCTGCGTTCTCAAACTTCAGGCTTGACTCATACAACTCAAGGGGATACTCACTGCAAATTTCCATCGCATGCACCTCATCATCGACCTCCTTTGGGTCTACCACGGTAGTAAGGACAAGCGACGCATCCATTGTGCCCCCCCTGCTGTCCGGCAGGAATTTCTTGGAGAAATTTATCAATGCATCAAGCAGCAGCATCATGGAATCCTCATCCCCGTCGCACTGCATAGTGACGATGTTAGAACATATCAGACTATGGTGAGGCTCAACGGTGAGAGCGTATACATAATCCCGTTTAGAGCGAATTATTTTTCTTTCTTTTACCTCATCAATAAACACATCACCAATTACCTTTCTATTACCCGCCTTCTCGTTCCATCTTCTCAAAATTGCCTCAGCCTTTTTCTGCTTATGCAGAGCAAAACCAATCTCTCTTATGAACTCTTTTGCATCTCTTCCGTACATCCTTATCTTGTAAGATGTAGAACTGATTGGATGCCCATAAAAGTCAATCATAACTTTGCTTCTCACTACTCTCTCCTCCTTACTAATCCCGTGCTTCATTCCAAACCGGAGCAATAGGAAAGCTATCTCATCTATGAGCTTCTTATTCACGCTGGTGTAGTTAACTTCCACCGAGTTGGAAAGAGAGACTGACCCATCTCCAGTAAAACAGCCGGAGAGGAAAGCCGCAACTTTCTTTTTTGGCAGGGAGAACACAAATTGTGGAACATTCTTAGAATAAGCATCACTTCCTGCTTTCAGAAAATCGTTGAACAGCTCGTAGACAACCCTTGATGAAATTGTGATGACATTCTTTCCCACTATTGGTTCATAACCAAAAACTTTCCTTATTTTTTTGCAAATCAGTTTTTTAACTTCCGGCTTGGTTGCAGTGAAGCATACCTGATAATGGCTCTTGTCTTTCTTTCTTGAGTATCCTTCCGCAATATAAAATCCGAGTAGGAACAGGAAATCTGAATCCACCTCAACAAATCTCCTTAGGCTTATGTCGTCGCGCTTTGCCCCAACTCTGACATTTCTGGGTATCCTAAGTTTCATTTTTCTCAAAATTTCAAGCGGTATTGATTTTCTGTAAACAAAATCCATGAATGTCTTGTAGTTGACTCCCAACTTCTCGGCTAGTTTTTTCAAATTTTCAGCCCCAAGACTTTCAATTCCCCTAACCATAATTTCGCTTGAGCTCTCCAAGAGATCTATGTTCTTCACATCCCTAGCTGCAACGTCAATTCTGCTAGGGGCAAGCGTATTTTTCATCTCAAATGCATAGCTCCTTTCAATTTCGCTGCCATTCATTGATAAAAATGGATGTTCTCCTGTTGTGAGGATACTTCTACCTGACTTTGTTTTTGTTATCACAAGATGCTCTGGTGCAACATGCTTCGAGAATGCAGTTACCTTAGCAATGTCAAACCTCTTTGTTTCAAGGTTGAATGCGAAAGTAGAATACTTACTATTCTTTACCGTCATATTGCCAAATGCATCTTTCTCAAAACTGCCCCCTCTTATCATTTTTTCAGTAATCTCACCGAGATTGAAAAAGTTCCACAAAGCCCCATCAAATAATGGTATATTCTCATCCCCGCTGAAGCAGTTTCTTCTGCGGGCGGAAATCATGTATGGATGCGCGTAACCCACGTGGGCTTTCGTGAAGCCGATTATCCTCCCCAGAACACCGCAAGAGGTGTGCGGCGAGAGTGTCACAACAAGCTTCCCAACAAGATCCTCCCTGCCTTTCACATTGTAGAAGGGAGGAAGCCCGTATAGGTAGACCAGGGAGTCGTCAATGAAGTTCGCCACCTTCACAAAGTATTCCGCTCCCCTGTCAGAAACTATCACATCCTGCGGCTTCATCTCAACAAGCTGATTTCCGTCCTTCAGCTCTTTCCCCTCATAATCCTTACTGTAACCGAGTTCCTTCACCTTCTCCATGCTGATTCCGACTTCATTCGCTCTGAAATGCGTTAGCAGAACATTAGTTGAATCAAACCTCGCAGTCCCATCCTTGAAAACGAAAACGCCGTGCTTCGCCCTGAGGATTCCCTTCTCAAGCGGCTCAGGTATCTTGCTCCTGCTTGTCATGCCTTTCACTCCCTTAATCTCCTCAGGAAGGGCGCCGCATTTCTTCACTGCATCATCAACAAGATTAACAAGGTTAACTCCTCTTGAATCAGACTCAGATGCCCTTGACTTGCATCTCTCGCAGAACTCCCTCTCAACCTCCTTGCCGCATTTCATGCAAACCTTTACAGAAACAGTCCTCACATCGCAGAGAGGACATTTGTTGCTTGTCATGACCCTCTTGCATGAGGGGCAGGTCATCCTTGCAACCTCGACAATGACCCCTCTTCCCTCATATCTCTCGCTCTCCTTTGCCTTTCTGTATGCTTTCACTATGTCCCTTGTGCTGCCTCCCCAGTTTCCTATGGGGAAAAGCACATGCGGGGCTGGCTTCATCTTCCTCTCCCTTGCTTTCTCAGGCCTTCCCATCCTCGCCCCTATGTATACAGGCGCCTTCTCCCTTATCTTCACACCTGCAAGTTCTCGCACAATGTCAATTGCTTTCTTCTCCTTTGAGAAGGCAGAGTTGAACTTCTCCACTCCTATCTTCCTGTTCTGCAGTATTCCCAAACTCATCAGAAGCGGTATTGCGTGCTCTCTAAGGACAATTTCGTTTCCTTCAACTTTGTGAGGCACGCACAATTCCTCCAGCACAGCTTTCCCATTTCCCTTCTCAACCCTCAGCTCCTTCAGCTTGAACCACTCATAGACTAACCTGCCGTTCGCAAGCCAGTCAACCAGCTCCTTCAGCTCATCTGCAGTGATGTCATGCCACAGGTACGTGTAATTCGGGTGCAGCGGCACGCCGAACTTCTCCGAAATCTTGAACGCATCCTCTCCGCTAAGCTCCTGCGGCACCACTGTTTTTGGGTCAGCTCCCTTCTCCTTTGCAGCCTTCTCCAGCTCCTTGCGCCAGAACTCCTCGCAATAGCCGCTCGGAATGAGAGGATGGTTGGACTTGTAGAAATCCCCATATGAGATGAGTATGTCGCCAAGCGAGAGAATTGTTTCTACATCATTCTTTACTTTCTGCACCTCTTCTACACTTTTCAACTGCAGCACGCTTCCATCCTTCAGCTTCACAAACGGCCCTTCAATTGTGCTGCACGGCGTGACAATGCATCCCTTGCCAGGCCTCTCCACTTTCATCTGCGTGCCGATTGTCAGGAAGCCGTCAAGCAGAACCATTGTTGCGGGGTGTATCGCCTTTGCAGCTATGCCGCTCATCCTCGTCCTGCCATACCTGAGCCTGAAGCCGCCCTTCTCAGAAGGGTAGCTGAATATGGGTCTTCCTGCAACAATATCATCCAGGTATAAGCTGTTCGGTTTTATCTCCCCGCCCAACTCCTTCTTGGGCACTTTCACGCAAGCTTCCAGCCAGCCCCAGTTCAAGCCAATATTCTTCGTATACCTCATCACCTTGCTTGCCTTCTGCGCAATTCCCTCACCGATTACAAGGCACATCCCCCCTCTCACCCTGTTCGTCTCAATCCTCGGCAGGTCCTTGTGAACGGAAACTTCAAACTCCTCAGTGGGCTCACCGTCAATGCACACGGGGCAGTTCTTCACGATGATTCTTATCTCATCATCTGTTGGCCTGTACTGCAGCCTTGCTGCACGCACATCATATACAGCAATCTCCTCAACATACCGCTCCACTTCTGTGTCGGTGGGTCTATAATCCGCAATATTGAATTTCTTTCTTGCAAAGTCAGCCAGCACAACGCTTAATGCGGCAACAGTCCCTCCTGCACTCCTTATCGGGCCTGAGAAATACATTGCCAGATAATCGCTGCCATCAGGATTCTTCTTTATCTTGATGGCGGAAATTCCCTCAGTTGGAGCAACCAGCACTCCTTCAGTTAGAATTGCAACACCTGTCCTAACAGCCTGCTCAACCACCTTCTCCCTGTCACCTTGGTTTCTCTCAAGTATCTCCTTCACAATATCAAAAGCCAGGGTTTCCCTCTTCTTGTCCATTCCCATTTCCCTAATCCTTGCCGCAATTCCAGGAGGACCAACAATACCTTCAACTCTCGCAGCAATATCCTCTGCAGGCAGTATCTCCACTTTCCCATCAGGGTCAAAATTCTTGGCTCTTGCCTTCTCGGCAACAGAATAAGCATCTGTAAAACCCTTCTGCAGACCCTCGAAATACTCCTTCATCCACTCCCCCTGCTCATGAAATTTATTACATTCATCCTCCCGCTCCTCAAATCAAGGACAGGCAGAATGCACGGGCTTGGCGTATGGCCCTGCCTAAGCTGGAAATCTGTCTGGCTCTGCCACGTGCCTGAGTTTACTACAACCGTTCCCTTGTAGTTGTCATACCCATTCTTGTGGACATGCCCCATATGAACAATATCCGGTACCTCCTCAATCAGCATGTAATCCTTACTCTCTGGCACGACAGGATTCTCCCCGTAGATTGGACTGAGATTCCTCCTTTTCAGCAGCTCCACCATCGGCTTTTCAGGATGCTGGTAGCTCATGCCAGATATTCCCGCAATAATTGAATCAAGAGAAGTTCCGTGGTAAACAAGGGTTTTGAACCCTTCAATTTCAACCAGAGAGGGATTGCCAACAACATGCATCCTTCCATTGCTTGCTTTCAGCAGCTCCTTCCCAATTTCAGGCTGGGGCTCTGCCCTTCTCACTGCATCGTGGTTGCCCGGTGCAATTATCACTTCAATATACTCCGGAATGGAATTGATGAATTTCAGGAACATATCATACTGCTCATATATATCTTTGACAACAAGCTCCTTCTCCTGCTCGGGATAAATCCCTATTCCATCAACCAAATCTCCCGCAATTATGATGTATTTTATCCTGCCAACTAACTCCTTTCCATTTTCTCCATCCATCTCCCCATTCAACCAGCCCAGCATCTTCTGGAACTGCTCCTGCATGAAATTCCTGCTTCCCACATGCAAATCAGAAAGGAACGCAATGCACACATCCCTGTCAATCACCCTCTGAGTCCTGATTGGCAAATCCGGCCAGATGATGTCGTTTGCAATTATAAACGGCTCGGAAACTCTCCCATCTATTGCAACAACCTCATCCAACAGCAATGTATTTGCCTTCTCAAAGCAGCTTCTCTGCGGCTCCCTCTCAGATTTCAGGGCAAGAACTTTGGAAACTCCCTCCTCGCTCTCCAGCTCAATCATGATATGCCCATTCTTTGTAATCCTCTTGCTCGTCACCATCCCAACAATCCTCAGTTCCCTTCCCTTTGCAAATCCGCCCACTTCGCCCATATTGCTTATCCCAGTTGCGCCCACTCTCATCTCCAGCATTCTTCTCGTTTTTTTCAGCCTGTCCCTGAACAAGTTGACAAAATCCTCAACGCTCCCTCCGCAGTTGCATTTTCCGCTCACATCATATTCCTTGAGGAATTTCAGCTGCGGCGTGTATTCTTTGGCAATCGGCTTGAAATCGCTTGCCCTCTTCACTTCCACAGTTGGAAGGGGAATCTTCTTCTCCTCCTCAATGAGCTGCTCAATAAATTCTTTGCTTATGCAAAACTCCTCCCCTCTCTTCTCAAGAATCTTCCTCAAAAGAGAATCGTCATTCTTCTCCTTCAGGAACTGCATAGCATCAGGACTAAGCAAAACCTCCTCCTTCTCGAAGAATTTCACAATCTCTTCGTCATTCATCCTGCTCAGCTTTTCACGGTTTCCAGGGCGCTCATCAGCGTCCAAATCTGCGTGCGGGCGTGCATGGGCATGTTTATGTCGTTGCTCACCTCGTCCAGTAGGTATACCGCCGAACTTGCTCTGGTCCTCAATTCCCCTTCATCGCTCTTCATCTTCTCCTTCGCATCGCTGACCGCCTTCCTAACGTTCTTCGGAATCGACGTGTCGTTCTCCACCTCTTCCATCAAGGAGATTATCTGCTCCACATTTGTCTTCGCCATTTTCTCACCCAAGAGAAACCTCGTTGGTTCCCTCTACCTTTCAGTCTTTTTCTTCTTCATTTCTTTTCCTGTAATCATTTCATGAATTATAACTATCATAAGAAACCATACGATAATGTCGATAATTAAACCGATTATTGATATCTCAGTTAGGGGTCCATGCTTCTCCATTGGGCCCCATGTAATCCATGGAGCTAATACCCCCATGATAGGGCAATTGCACATACAAGTGCTGGAGCAAGGACCGCAGAGGCAACCAGTACCAAATATAGAAAAAGGTGATAGGAATATCACGGCTGTTGCAATCAATGCCAAAATTTGCCGAATTAGTTTTATTTTTTCCATACTGCCACCCTTCTCTAAAATATCAAGCGGGCCCGGTGGGATTTGAACCCACGATCTTCAGCTTAGAAGGCTTGCGGGACAATTCTCTTGCCGCGCTATCCAGGCTGCGCCACGGGCCCTCTCGTAGATGCTCAACTCTAAGCAATTAACCTTTGAGTTCACCTCTCGAGCATTAAGTTTATGAAAAACAAGTTTATTAATCTGTTTCCTGTCTGCTACATTCTTGCCGGGGCTTCTATTCCAAGAAGTTCTAGCCCATTCTTCAAAACTCTCTTTGTGCATCCCACAAGCGCCAGCCTCGCCTTCCTCTCCTTCTCAGGTGCAGTCAGCACAGGGCAGGTAGTGTAAAACTTGCTGAAAGCAGTAGCCAACTCAATAAGGTAATCGGCAACGTAATGCGGCCTGCAGTCTTTCGCGGCATTCCTCACGACTGAAGGGAATTTGGCAATGAGCCTCACAAGCCTCTTCTCGTCAGGCGAATTCAATATGGAGCAGTCCACCCCCCTGCTCTTTCCATGCGACTTCTCAATAATCCTTGCAGCTCTTGCGTGGGAATACTGTATGTAGGGAGCGCTGTCGCCCTCGAAATTCAATGCATCCTCCCAGCGGAATACAATCTTCTTCTCAGGAGAGGTTTTCAGGAAGTCGAACCTGATTCCCCCCACCCCGACTGCGCGGGCAATTTCCCCCTTCTCCTTCTCGTTCATCTCCCGGAAGCGGTTCTTGATTTCACCTTTTGCGTAATCAACCGCCTTCTCAATCAATTCATCAGCAGTGTAGCCAATCCATGTCCCTTCCCTGCCGGAGAACTTCTCGTCAGGCAGCCAGGCATGCTCGTAGGAAAGATGAATCGAGCTGCCTGCCTCCTTCTCATATCCCATGCTCTTGAGCAGGCTCGCCAATACTTTTTGGGGATATTTCTGCTCCATCCCTATCACATTCACAACAAGGTCTGCCTTTCCGAAGGGCCTTTTCTTCCCCTTGGAGCTTGTGGTATAGAGCTGCTTGCCGTTCGGCTGCTTCATGAAGACGCTGAAAGTGAACTTGTTCGGAAGAATGCCGAACTTCCAGAGCTGGAATGCAATGTCCTTTCCCGTGTAAGTTGCCGTGCCGTCAGACCTCACCAGAATTTTGTCAGGGCTTTCCATGTCCGCAAATTCTTTCACTCCTTCCAGTTTGGCAACTATGCAGCCCGAGTTCTGACCTTCCGACTCCTTCACGGCTGCGCCTTTCTTCAGAAGCATGTCAATTGCCCCCTCAAGCATCTTTGTCTGCACGATGTTATCCTCCCAAATCAGCACGTCTTGGAAGATGTTCAATTTGAAAGCAGTCTCATACTGAGCTTTGACGCATTTCTCTGAAAGCTCCCTCCCCAGCTTTGCAGTTTCATTCTCTCCTTCCTCTAGCTTCTTCATTATACCTCTCACTTCCTCTTCAACTTCCTTTTCACCTGTTCTTCTAGCAACCTCAACATACTGCTTCCCAAGCCAGTGGTCAACTTTGCCATTGATCCTGTTACTAAGCTTCATGTAGCCCCATATGCTCTGCGCAACCTGCAAGCCCAAATCATCTATGTAATTCTCCCGCTCAACCTTGTAGCCTGCAAATTCAAGAATTCTGGAAACTGAATCCCCAAGCAGGGCATTCCTCAGATGACCGATGTGCCACGGCTTGTTTGGGTTGACCGAGGGGAATTCAACCAAAGCCTTTTTGCCCTTTCCCAAATCGACCTCTCCGTAATTTTTGTTCTCCTCAACAGCTTCCACTGTGAGCTCTGTAAATTTACCGAAGTTGAAGTAGAAGTTGAGATAACCGGCTCCTGCCACCTCCACTTTCTCAACGATGCCTCCAGATTTTATACTATCCTTTATGCTCTCCGCAATGCTTCTTGGGGCTTTCTTCTCCCTCTTTGCAAGCTCAAAACAAATAGCACTGGCCAAATCCCCGAACTGCTCTTTCGGGTATTCCAAGCTGGCTTCAATCTCCTCCTCACTGACCTGGAGCTTCAGCTTGCGGCAGCTCCCGCAAATAAGTTCAACAACGTTTTCTCTCGCATGAGCAAAAGGGTCCTTCAAGCAAACACCTGCAGGTTTAAATTATTTGTTTGCTTATATTTAAGCCTAGGGGCTGTGGGCTAGTCTGGTATGCTCCGGGGTTCGGGACTCCGTGACCTGAGTTCAAATCTCAGCAGCCCCATGGGTTTATTTTACGACGTGAAAATGGGTTCGATTTTCAAGCCAGCAAGCTTAATATACCCCAGAATGGCAGATATCTAATTAGTGGTATCATGAAGATGAAACTTGCATTAGCAATTATTATTGCGTTCACTGGAGCGGTGTACGCAGACATCTTTCCAATTACTCCATTAGGGCCTGATGCTTCTTCTGCTGGTCTCGCAGGTTTCGCAACAAGCCTTATCCTCACCATCATAGTTGAAGTTGCCGTATCGGTCATCTATCTTTATTATAGAAATCTACCTAAAGAGATTCTCTCAAGCGTTGTAGTTGCAAACATCGTATCAGTACCGCTTGTATTCCTTATAGCCATAGTTTTTCCGCTTTGGGGTATGTACCTTATACTTCTACTTATCGAATTCGGGGTATTTATGCTAGAGGCCGCTATAATATTTTCGATGAACAAGAAAAAGATTACAAGTGGTGAAGCGATTACCCTATCCTTTTTTAACAATCTGGCAAGTTTCATTGCTGGGGTTATTATCATGAGTACCCTTTTTGTCCCGCCAAATCGTATGCAAACCCAATGCACCTTCCCACTGGATTTGTATTGCAGGGACTACTTCATTAAGGAGAATGGCACCCTGACTCTTGTCCTGTGGCAGAGCACCGGTCACCCAATAACCGTAACTGGATTCAACTGCACCAGCTCCGACAACCCAACTGGAGTTACCTCACCGATAACGCCAGTGAATATCAACAGCGGTTCACAGCAGGTTGTGGTGAACGGCACCTACTGTTACAGGACGAACGGGGATGTTGCAACCGGACGCGTGGGCAATTATTACAACGGAAAGATATACATAAACTACACAGAAGAAGATACAGGGGTACAAAGAATATCCGCAGGTTCTATAAAAACAAGGTATGAGTCCTAATCTAATTCTCAAGCCAAAGAAGCTTAAAATTGGGGGAAACTGAACTGAAAAGTAAATTCTCAGCAGCCCCAAAATTTCCATCTTTTTGTAAAATGAAGCAAGGTTAAATTAGTCTAATTTTACGTCGTAAAATCACAATCGCCTAGGGAGCTGTAAACTTAGTCCGACTGACAAATTCACACATAATACAGTAATGCTATTTCTTCTCTGCACCAGTTATCTTGAAGTATACTCCATTAATAACCGCTGATATCACTGTAAAATCCACAATAGAGAATACAACCCCTTCGAAATTTGCTATAATCCATGGTATAAATAAACTAAGTATTTTAGATAGTCCGACTGAAAAAATTAATAGGATGTCTACCACAAATACTACTGCGATTGCAGTGAAAAAAGACGACCAGAGTGATAGTGCTGCTACTTCTCTGAATGATGCAAATTTTCTTTTGTGAATCAATAAAACTAAGGCCATAACGATTCCAACCGACCCATCTACAGTCATACTTACATTATGTTCACCGTAATAGCCTGTAGCAGTAACCGACATGATAGAAATTGGTAGACGGATATTCATCAATCCAATGAAAATAAAGTATAATAAAGCTACAACCACCGATACTAATATTGATTTTTTGTTTTCTGTCAGGCATCTTCTAAGTTCAGTTGAAAGTTTTGTTTTCATAATCTACCCATCCACTTCAGTTAAGTTATCTTATGTTCAGTTATATATAAAACATTGCCAAACTAAGCTTAAAATGGTAGAGAAACTGAACTGAAAAGTAAATTCTCAGCAGCCCCAATGGAAACAGGAATTGCTTTTCTCGTCGGTAGAAGATTTTCTTACCTGTGTTCAATTCTGGTGAAGAGATTTGAGATTTTAGTTAAATTCTCATTCATCACTAAGACCAAAGCAAGGTTAATATACTGCTGAATGGTAGATATTCAGTATGGAAAAGAAGTCTGCAGTCTACAAAATTCCTGAAGATGTCAAGCAGGAATATCTCAAGCATGGTGGGTCTATCCTTGATAAGTGGATTTTGCAGAACGTGAGATGCCCTTTATGCGGCGGGAAAATAAAGACATCCGCCTGTGACTCTTGGGGAAGTTATGATTTTCCATTTAATTTGTTTAAGGGGAGTCTTGAGTTGTTGTTTCCTAAGGCACCAGCACATAACAACTGCTTGGTCCACTGCGGGAACTGTGATAAACAATTCAAGTTTATATACTCCTACCAGAAGTATCCCAACTCTCCGACATCTTTTGAACTGAAAGGAGAGTTCAAACCTCTGCTTGGAATCAAGTGAATGATGAGCCATAGTTCCTTTGGACTAACCTTATCCTGAAGTCAAAGCAAGCTTGAGGCATGTGGGAGAATTGAACTGAAAAGCAAACTCCCAGCAGCCCCATAAAATATAGCTGATGAAAAAATGAATTCTAAAAAATTGCAAACATTATTACATAAATTCCCAAAAACCTATTCTGAAGAACTTGGAATAAATCTCAGCAGGAGAGAAGAGAGTGAGATTCTCAAATGGTTTTTAGCCTCAATTCTATTCGGGCATAGAATTTCTGAAAACATTGCAAAGAAAACTTACAAAGAATTTGAGAAGGAGAAGCTTACAACCCCGCAGAGGATATTGGATGCTGGCTGGGACAGGCTCGTTGAAGTTTTGGATAGAGGAGGTTATGTGCGGTATGATTTCAGTACTGCGAGCGCTCTTCTTGAGATTATGCAGAAACTTAAGTTAGATTATAATAGCTCTCTGGAAAACTTGCACGAAAAAGCCAAGGATTCAGCTGACTTGGAGAAAAAGCTCATGGAGTTCAAGAGAGTCGGCCCAGTGACAACCAACATCTTTCTGCGTGAGCTGAGAGCCGTCTGGCCAAAAGCAGACCCCAAACCATCAAAATTCGTAATTCTTGCTGCAAAGGATTTGAAAGTGAATTTGAAATTGTTCAATAGAAAAACGATGAAGTTTGTCAGACTCGAATCAGCCCTTTTACGTTATGGAAAAGAGTTAATGCATAAAGAAACCCATAACTTACCTGAAGCCTTTAATAGTTCAGATTCGTAAAAATAACATGGTTTACAAGCTGGCGGAAGGAAGAGTGCTACATGACTCAGAGAGCTACTCTATACGCGAAGCCACCCCAGATGAGGTAGAAACTTTGCTGAAAATGTTCAAGAAAGATATATATGCCAAGTGGATTGACTACCACCACAATCTGCCTGGGAAGAAAGTGGCTCTTGTTGCAGTAGACAAGGAAATGCAGGAAGTTATCGGTGGAATTGAGAGAGTTGTTGATGTTGAGAAAGGAAGTGCAACAGGAGTTGGCTTTGCTGTCTTGAAAGATTTTCGCAAGAGAGGCATTGGAACAACCCTTTTCAGAGTGATGGAGGAGGAGCTTGGGAGGATGGGAGTGAAATGCGTAACAACCGTTCCTGTTTCCAAGGAGGCCGCGGAATTTCTCAAAGAGAATGGCTATGAATACAAAGAATTCATAAAGATGTTTCTTGCTGCGACTTTTAGGAGCGACAGACTTCCCCATGGATTCGAGGGAGCTGAGATGGAGAAGCACCTCTAATTGCACCTACTTTTATATTGTCTGGCTGCGGTAATATACGTCATGAGCGCATACAAGCAGAAACCAGCTTTGGAGGATCTAGGTAACCAAACTGTGATAAACATAGTTAGAATGTCACCAGATGGAGTTACAAAAGAACATCAGAAAAAACTGGAAAAAATAAAGGAAGCTTACCACGGGGTAGTGGATAACTTAAAGCATGACTGTTCAAGGGAGCTGTGCAAACTGACGGATTTTCATAAGGAGAAGATAAAGGAGAGCATCCAGTTGCCGAAACTGATTGATAAACCGCTCGTAGACAAGGCTGCACATTTCATGGCAGAAAGCGCATTTGGGAACGTGAGGGTGAAGAACACTCTTGGGACTAGCAAAGAGGACCGACAATCCATTATCCTGCTCCTTAAAGACCTCGGCGTAAAAGACGACGGCATTATGCTGGATTTGCTGAATAAAAAAATTCCCTATGATGAAAAGCATAGGGCAGGTTTAATCACTGTGTTAGAGGATGGAGAATACAAAAATCCTGAGACGCTTGTTTACGCTAGATTGTACGAAAGATATATGCTACAGCTACAAACAACTCTGAAAGAATAACTCATTTGCTGTATATCATAAGGGCAGCTGCGGATATTACTGCTATTACTGCAGCAACTCCAAAGCTCACAACAGGTCCCATGGTGCTCCACAGCACTCCAACGAGGATGCTTGCGGGAAGATAGGCTGCTGCAACGGTAGTGTTGTACGCCCCCAGAGCCATGCCTCTTATCTCATCAGGCTCCAAGTCTGATATGTATGCCTTGTTCACTGATTCATCTGTAGCAACAAAAATACCGTAGAGAGAGAAGAGAACGGCTGCATGCCACCATGCGCTTGCAAAAGCAAAACCAAGGCAGACAACTCCATAAAGGAGAAATGCGCCTCCAATCACCGGCTTCCTCCCAATTCTGTCAGACAGCGAGCCTGATGGAATGGCGGAGAGCATGTAGATTATGTTATACAACACATACAGCAGAATCACATCCTCTGGCTTCACCCCTATATCCACCGCCCTCAGGATGAAGAATGCGAAGCTGAAGTAGGCCAAGGAGAAGAGGACTGAAACCAGGAGGAATTTCTTATATTCAGCTGATGTTTTCCCCAGTGACTCCCAGAATGGATGCTTCTTGGGAATTTCAACTTTCTTTCTCGGCTCCCTCACGAACAGAATTATCACTGCAACAGCTATGAAGGCAGGAATGAGGGCAGAGTAGAACACAGAGCGGTATCCAGCTTCACTCTCTCCAGCAAATTTCAAAATGATGTAAGCAAATACCGGCCCGATAACTGCTCCGAGAGTGTCCATTGACCTGTGCAGCCCGAATGCCTTGCCCCTTGTTTTTTTGTCAACAGAGGCCGCTATTATTGAATCCCTCGGAGCTGTCCTCAAGCCTTTTCCAACCCTCTCCAGACCTCTCATTATGAGCACGTGCCACCAGGTTGTTGAGAGCGCAATACCTATTTTCACAACAGATGAGAGGCTATAGCCAGCAACAACAAAATCCTTCCTTCTCCTAAACTTGTCAGAGAAATAACCCACCAGGATGTCGAATATGCTTGACATGCTGTCTGCAATTCCTTCAATGAGGCCGACCACCTCTTTACTCGCCCCGAGAATTGTCGTTACGAAAATTGGAAGGAGTGGGAATATCATCTCGCTTGAAACATCTGTGAAGAAACTCACCGCTCCAAGAGCAACAATATTCTTGCCTACTCCCAGCAGGGGCTTCTTCTCCATAAAATCACTTCAGCAGGGCGTATTTGACAACCACTGGTGCAATTGCAAGGGAAATCATAGTCATGAGCTTAATCAGCCCGTCCAGAGAAGGACCTGAAGTATCCTTGAATGGGTCTCCCACCGTGTCACCGACAACTGCAGCCTTGTGCTGGTCAGAACCCTTCCCGCCATGATGCCCCTCTTCTATGTATTTCTTCGCATTGTCCCAGCTTGCCCCTGCATTCGCCATCATTATCGCCATTGAGAAAGCGGAAATCTGCGTGCCAAGCAGAAGAGATATTGTTCCCTTCGGCCCTATGAGCAACCCTATTATTATTGGAGTGAGTATCGCTATGAAAGCAGGCATCATAAGCTCTCCTAGAGCTGCTTTGGTGCATATGTCAACGCACCTGGCATAATCAGGCTTTGCTTTTCCCTCCTTCAACCCCTTTATCTGCCTCCACTGCCTCCTCACTTCCCCCACAATTTTCTCAGCAGCTCTTCCAACAGCCTTCATTGTAGTTGAGCTGAAAACATAGGGGAGCATTGCGCCTATGAAGAGTCCTGCAATAACAAGCGGATCCATCAGGCTCAGCAGCAGTGCTTTTGGCAGTATCTTATTCACTAGCTGTGTGTAATTCGTTATAAGTGCGATTACTGTGAGTGCTCCAGAAGCAATCACATAGCCCTTCCCTGTTGCCGCAGTGGTGTTGCCTATGGAGTCCAGCGCATCCAGCCTGTCCCTTATCTTTGGCGGCTGGTGGGTCATTTCGGCAATGCCGGCAGCATTATCGGCAATAGGTCCGTATGCATCTGTTGCAAGGGTTATCCCTAGCGTGCTCAGCATTCCCACTGCAGTGAGCGCAACTCCGTACAATCCCATATCATGGTTCGTTCCTCCCCCGCCAAGGTAGTAACCAAGCACGGAGACAATGCTGACCACAATTATTGGAACCGCAGTGCTCAGCATTCCAACAGAAAGGCCGTTTATTATCACCGTCGCAGCTCCGCTTTCAGATGAGACTGCCACGCTCTTTGTTGGTGAGTAATCGCTTGAGGTATAGTACTCGCTTATTACTCCTATAACTTCGCCTGCAACAAGCCCCGCAGCCATCGCCCCAAACAAACCAAGACGGTCAGCTCCCAGGAGGAAGTAGACTATGGCGAAAGAGAAAATCAGTGAGAGGATAGATGTCAGCAACACTCCATTCCTCAACGCAGCCTGCAGCTCGCTGTGCTTCACCCTCCCCTTCCCAATTCTGACAAAGTAAATTCCAATTATTGAGGAAATTATTCCGCCAACCATGATGAAAGGCGGCGCCAGCATTGCGTTGAAACCTAAATTAAGAGCTGCAAATGCAAAAACACCGAGAGACATGGCAGCAAGAGTTGCGCTTGTATACGATTCATACAAATCCGCTCCCATCCCAGCAACTCCGCCAACATTGTCACCAACCTGGTCTGCAATCACTGCGGCATTCCTTGGGTCATCCTCAGGAATCCCTTTCTCGACTTTCCCCACAAGGTCTGCCCCAACATCCGCAGCTTTGGTATATATGCCCCCCCCAACTCTGGCGAAGAACGCCATAAGGCTTGTCCCAATCACTGAGGAGACCATTGTGTCTGTTATGACGCCTATGTCACCGGGGTAGAAGTAGTTAAGTATGTAATACCATATGCTGACATCTAGAAGGACCATTCCAACCACAACAAGGCCCATCACTGCACCGCCGTTGAAAGCGATGTCAAGTGCCTCGCTCAAGCTTGATTTCGCAGCAGACGTGGTTCTGCCGTTTGCTCTTGTTGAGATGGACATGCCAATGAAGCCTGCAAGGGCGCAACTTATCATCCCATGCACGAATGCGTATGGGACGAAATAAGATATCTCTCCAAAATAGGCAAGTGCAAGCAGCATTAGGAATATCACTGAGCCTATCAGAGCAACAGTTCCATACTGCCTCTTCAGGTATGCGCTGGCCCCTTCTCTTATGTATATTGATAATTTCTTTATCTCCTCATCCTTCTCCTCATGCCGCGTAACTTTGTATATGAGATAGGCGGCAGAAAACAGGGCAATAAGAGACCCAACAGGAACCAGCAAGAACAAATCCATTCATACCACCCCGGTGATTGGAATTTATCCTTCGTTATATTTAAGTATTATCATTTTTGAGTAAAGAAAATGTTTTATATTCCTAAGCTGTGCAATATCACTCTGCGCAGGGGTAGCAAAGCTTGGTCAAATGTGCGAGGCTCAGGACCTCGTCCCTTAGTGGGTTCGTGGGTTCAAATCCCACCCCCTGCACTATCATTCTGTGCGAGTGCAGTCCGAAAGGCACTGCAATTGTCCTTAACCTGATAGGCTTCAAGTATTAGATGTTTATAAAGACTGCTCTGCCTGGCGTCAGTTCTTGTTGCGCTAGGAAAAAGGCTTTAGAATTCCCAGCCTTCCCGCCTAAAAAATTCGATCGTGTTTATGCATCCGACACTAAACTTTACGCACACAAAAGGAATTTTGTTCTCGTGTATAAAGCTCTCTTCCGTGACCACAATACGAACATTCTCAAACAGCTTCGCTTGTTGATCTTTGCAGAGTGCTAAAGCAATAACCTAAGGATCTGCCTGCTCGAATTCGCTTGAGGCGTCAATAAGTTTAGGAAACCTTGCGAGAATTTCGGCGACTTTCTCTATATTGGCTGTGGTTGGCTCTTTGAATATTGACTTGTGTGCGGTTGTCCACGTTTTGAGATAATCCTCTCTGGCAAACCGGTTGATTTCGTCAAGAACCTGTTTTGGGGCAATAATCCTATCCTCGTCGGCAAGCGATGAGAGATTGTCCCATAACGTTTTGAATACGTCGTTCGGATATTTTCTCTGAATCTCTATGAGTGCACTGCTGTCGGCAACGTAGATTGTGTCATCAGACATTTTTGCCCCCCCGTTGCCTGCTTCTAAGCGAATCTAGGTACTTCATCCTTATTGACAAGTAATCCAGTGCATCCCGTGTGTTGATGAAGCCCCTGTCTAGATTCTCAAGCACCATGGAAACATAGTTTTCTCCTCTCTCCTGCTTACAGCGCTGAAGCTGAGTCAAGCCACGCCCAAATCCGCCTTTTTTGACGTTAGCCACCCTAACTTTTTTTACAAAATCAGTCAATTCAGCGTCCTTCACCAGGCCAAACTCCCTCATTTTCACCAAGAGCGCGTATTTGCTCACTTTTAAGTGGGACGAGTACTTGTTCAACAGTTTCCCAAGATTACCTCTGTTTTCATCATTCGCCAGGCGCTGTTTTACTTCCTTTGGCAGTATGAATTCTGCCGCAAACCGGTTGCACCAGCTTTCAATCAGATTAATTTTTGTCGAGTCTTTTGACAGCTCGAATTCCGGGATGCAGACGCTTGTTTCTGAGAGTAGGATGTGCCCGTATTCGTGGAAAAAGGTGAAGATTCTCGCGTTTATGTCGTCTGCGGTGTTGACCACGATAAGATACGGCTTTTTATCAGTGAGTGCAAATCCTCGGGCTTCATCAATCGGCATGCTTATCTGGAATGTGCGGATATTCTTTTTTTCTAGGTAATCGCGCCACGCGGCGAATGCCTCATAGGAATTCTTCCATTTCATCTGAGTTTCTAAGGTTATGCCAGAAGCTAAGCGCTCGCTCGAAGCGAGTTCCACAGGATTGGCAGAAAGACTAGCTTTGGCGATATTAGGCTCGATGTTCAGGCTTAGGTTGCCCATCAGCTCGCCGCTCAATTCCTGCAGCCAGCGCGCCCTTCGGAAAACCCGCCGCATTTTTCTGGAAAATTCTTTCTTTTCGATCGGAATCAGTCTGAAGTCCGCAGGCAGGGACGGTTCCTGTGGCGGGGTGGGGAGCAGGAACGCTGCGACAGGCCTGCGAAATGCCTTTGCCAGTACCTCAACCTGCTTGAAGGTAGGCTTTCTCTCCCCGCGCTCAATTTCCTGGTAAGTGGTCTCTTGCACTCCCATCTTCTTGCTGACCTCAGTGGGAGTCCAGCCAGAGCTAGCCCTAAGCCACTGGAGGACAGACGGCTCAACTTTCACCTCGAAAGACTTTGACATGGGACCTACTCGTTAGCTTATCGTTTTTCTTTATTAAAACCATCCACTATCTCGATTTCCTTACCCTTCAGTCCGTAAAGGTCGTAAACAAGCTGGTCGATTTTGGCATCCGTTTCGGCAATCTCCTTATCCAGATTGGCTTTTTCATCAGTTTGCTTGTCACCGATTTTTACCAGCTTTTCATTTAGTTGGAGCATTCTGTCTGCAAGCTTTTCGAGTTCTGGAGATTTTTCTTTAACGATTGGAACATTTCCAAAATATTTCCAGATGAGCTGGTAACCACCGCGTATCTCTGTGCATGTATTTGCAATAAGGAACCAACCGAGTTTGGAGTTGAGTATTGCCAGAAGCTTTTTGTCTTCACCAGGGATAAAGAAATTGGAGTCATTAACTAGATATCCACGATTGTCAATTGTAAATCTTGGACCAGTTGTTATCTTCCCATAGACTAATTTTGGTTTTTCAAAAAGCTCGTAAAAAGCACAAGCACGCAGTTCATACCAATAATCGCCTTTGTCCCATCTCTTTTCGAGCGCATTTTTGTATTGGCTCAGCCACTTGAAAATTGCAGGATAATTTTTGATGTCCACGCCAATTTTAGTCAGAATCAAATACCTGTTCTTAAACTCTATTCCATAGCGCCTGACTTCATTACCTTTTAGAAAGGGCTTGATGATTTCTGCCGATTTTTTGTCTTCTTTAACTAGCTGGTCCTTTGTTCCCTCATCCAGAATGAATGCTTCGCTAAGACCAGTGAGTATGCCGCGGTAAACGTCTCCGCCAATATATTCTTTGAGAGGTACAGTGTTGCGCTTTATCTTTTCAAGAATGCCTGTTGTTTCAATATTCTTGAAGTTCCAGCCGCTTTCACCCAGTTCTTTTTGATTGAAAGCGAAGCCATTTAGTCTAATGTGGTTTTCCAAGCTGCCGAATTGCAAAGTTTTGACCAGACAGACTCTGATTTTCGGATTTGGCTTGTTAAGTTTCCTTATTACTATGATACAGGGATAGGTTGTTGCGTCTTCGAATACCTTCAAGTCGCCAAAGTCTATGAACTGCTCAATCCAGAATTTATTCAGGAATTTTCGAAGCGGTGCGCCATAGCCCGCCTTGAGCCATTTGTTGGAGACAATCATGCCAAAGTAGCCGCCTTCTTTGAGCATTTTCAGCTCGCGCTCAAAGAAATACACAAAGAGATCTGCAGTTCCATGGTAAACTTCATAATTTGCCTCAAGGTAGGGCTTGATTGGAAGTAGTTCCTCTTGTCTGACATAAGGCGGATTACCGATTATCACATTAAATCCTTTTTCCTCATCAACAATCTGATGAAATTGTGTGTGCCAATCAAAAGCCCTTGTTTTTTCTGAAAGAGATTGGTCAATTAGCGAATTGCCGCATTTGATGTTGTCGCGGAGGTTAGGGAGGCGGTGTTTGGTCTCGGCAGCCTTCAAAAGCAGGTTGAGCTGGGTTATTTCTACCGCTTTCGGGTCAAGGTCAACTCCATAGATATTATTCCTTAGTATCCTTGTCTTGCGGGTTGTCCGTGCAGCCTCAGTTTCGAAATCCAGCTTTGATTGAGAGTAGTTCTTATCATGCATTTTATAAAATTCGTCTAGCACATCAAAGGCCCCAAGAAGGAATGAGCCTGAACCACATGCCATGTCTAGGACTTTTATTTTTTCAGCATCTGCGAGCGTTTTCCCCTTAAGAACCTCACCGAGGGTGTGCTTGACTATATAATCCACTATGTATGCTGGGGTATAGTAAATGCCATGTTCCTTTCGGGTGGATTGGATGCGCCCGATATAGAGTTCATACATCGAGCCAAGAACGTCGGCATCAATGTTGTTGAACTGGTAGGTGTATATCCCATTTTTGTCATAGGTTTCCTTCAGTATTTTGTAGTAGGTTGTACTGTCTATCTCCACCCGCTCGCATTCATGCCTTTTTTGGCTGTTTGACTCATCGTAAGTGAAAAGCTTGCTGTCATAGATTTCATCATACTCTCTGAAGAGTTTGTTTAGCCGGTCCCTGATGCTTATTGACTTGTCAGTCTCATACTGATTCAGGATAGCCCTTATAGTTTCATCCGGTCTGGCTTCGTGCTTCCGGTCCTCTGAAGTGCGGATAAAGATTATCCTATTGAGGAGAATTTGGGCCATTTCCTCCAATTCATCCCTGGAATACTCCTTGCTATTGTTCTTCTTTATGGAACCAATGAGCTTTTGGCGCCAGCTTAGGATGTCGTTGAGAAGTTCGTCATCTATTTTGACCGTTTTCTTTATTCGCCCTTCATCCTGAGCTTTTTTCTCTAGAATGCCGTCCTGGAAGCTCTCTCTAGAAAGGAGCAAAAAGTCATCAACGCGATTCTCAAGTTCCGAATAGGGTATGCGTCTGAAGATGTGCTTTATGATAGACGTTTCTTTGATATCACAGATGAGTATAATAGTTTCCTTGAAATTAGAAAGAACTGCCCACCTCTTGTTTTTGCTCCTGCCATAGTTTAGCGCTTGTTTAAGGTCCTTTTCAGTCAATTCCTGCACTTTTTTTGTTTCAAGAAAGAAGGCTATGCTCCCATTTAGATAGAAGATGTAGTCTGGTCGTCCATCTGGCTGGTTTACCTGTTCCTTTACTTCATTCAGGTCGCGAAAGTTCCAGCCCAACTGTGCAAAAAGTGGCTCCACATATACCCTACAGACGTCCCTTTCTGATTTTGGCTGATGCTCGTTTTTGACGAAGTCTTCTTTGAGAAGCCGGATTTCCTTCAGAAGAGATTTCTTGTCCATGTGAAAAACACCGTTTTACATTTATTAAGATTCCATAAGTTGCTATCTTTCTCAACATCCTCATTATTTTCCGTTTCAGCATTTCTGTTTGGGAGACGATTAAGTTTTGAGTACAGTTCTGGAATTAGAGCCTTTATCTCGCTCTCGGATTTCATGCATTTATTATGTTGCCGTATATTAAACTTGCTTTGGCTTGGACAGCGGGAAGCCAAAAGATTTAATAAGAATGGATAAATACAGTATTAGATGGTGATAGGATGAATAAAAAAACACTATTTGTAGCTTTTGCCCTTTTGACTTTCATAGCGGTTATTGTATGGGCAAAGTCGGACAACAATGTAAGCTTTAATCTTGGGAAAGCAGCCTCGAAGTGGAAAGGCATACGCATAAATGAGGAGGACCTTCCCAATGCAGTGCCAACCAGGGCTAGGGTTTATCAGATATTTTTCGCAGGCACAGGAATTGCGGTTGATCCAAATGACAAGCTTGATTTTAAGTACATACGTATCATAGGCGGGAGAGTGCTGGTGCCACAGAGAAATGTCAGTGAAGAGTCGAGCAACTCTTCGGATTTGGAAGTGAAGTGCGCAAACACAACCGCCGGCAGGGAAAGGTGTTTCACATTTGTCAGGGCAGGATTACTCTACCTTGATAAGGATAGGTACACCCTCAGAAACATTGATTTTGATAATGACAGCGCAACTGCGAGCATATACCAGAATAGCACAGAAGTTGGCAGCATAGCTCTGGTCAAGGTTATGAAGATGGGCAGAAGGATGTGGGTTGGAACGCTCACTGTGGGCAATACAAACTACTTTGCATACATACTTGGAGCAGACCACCCGCTTCTGATAGGGAATACTGCAGATGAGAAAGCACAGGAAAGATCTGATGAGGGCAAGAAATGCGGACCTAAGCTCCCGGTTGTGAATGCCAGCGCAATAGCTGAGTGCAAGCAGAATGGTGGAAGGATATACATCGGGAGAGATGACAATGGATGCCCCATGGCTCCGACATGTGTGAGCGCAAACTGCACAGCAGTTACGCCGCTTTCTGCTCAGGAGAGGGCAGTATGCAGAAGTAAGGGCGGGGCAGTAGTGGCAGGAGTCGATGAAGATGGATGCCCAGCAGCACCAAAGTGCGTTCTAGCGAGTGGGGAGACGGGGTGATTTGAATGAAAAATATCATAGCTCTCGTTGCACTGTTGCTAATAAGCGCATTATTATTTGGATGCACGCAGCAGAAGCCACCTTCGCAGGGTCAGCCAAGCGGACAGCCACAGGTGACAGCCGCGCCAGTTGAGGATGTTGCTGCCAATGCTTTGGAGAATGACGTCCCAAGCAGCAATGAGAACCTGACAAATCTGGATGGTATGCTGGTCAACCTGAACAGCTGATTTCTTTATTTTTTATTTTTTTATTGGGTTAAGTAGAAATTAGATTCGTAAAACTTATCGAAACTGGTTCGGGCAATATTATAGCATCTGGCATGGTTATATTACAATAGAATGCATTTATAAATTTTTCATACCACTCTAAAAATCATCACATCTGCTTTTGGTAGGTTGGGTGGTGGAATCATGATGGTCATATCCCACGAACCTACCAGCCCTTCAGACCAGGGCGAATAGCATTGGGAGAAGGAAATATATTAAGCTTGCTTTGGCTTCTTTTTCTGGCCTATGAATCCACCTATTGCGCCTAGCACTGCTCCAATCACAAGGTTGATGACGACCCCTATTGTGAGCCTTATAATGACTAGAATGGTGAGAAGAGCAAGCCAAAACATGAGAGCATACCAATTGAGTGAGCTAGACTTTTACAGCTGACCCACCGTCTATCACCAGCATTATTCCAGTCACATATCTTGCCTCATCGCTTGCCAGGTAGAGTGCTCCGTATGCTATGTCCTCTGGCTGGCCAGCAATGCGCAGCGGTATTGGGTTGAGATACTCTTCCCGCATCTTAGGATCGGCAAGCATATCCTTCGTCATTGGGGTTTCCACGAGACCGGGGCATATGGCGTTCACCCGTATCTTGTCTGGAGCAAATTCCATTGCAGCGGCTCTCGTGAATGCGGTTATCCCCCCTTTTGAAGCGCAGTAAGTGGTGAGCATTGGATAGCCGAGGAGAGCGGCTATTGACGCGATGTTGACTATGCTCCCTCCTTTGCCCTGCTTCTTCATCTGCTTTGCCGCGTATTTTGTTCCGTAGAATACACCTCTCAGGTTTATGTTAAGCAGCCAGTCCCACTCCTTCTCACTGACCTCCTCAAGCGGTTTCTGCAGCAGAACCCCTGCGTTGTTCACGAATATATCTAGCTTCCCAAACTTCTTCACTGCTTCAGCTACGAGACTCTCAACGTCCTTTTCCTTTGATACGTCGCATTTCATAGGAATAGCATCAACTCCAAGCTTCCTTATCTCCTGGCAAGTCTCGCTGCATCCTTCGGTGCTTCTTGATGCAATTACTACATTTGCTCCTGCCTTTGCAAAAACAGTGGCAATTCCCTTGCCTATCCCTCTGTCAGAGCCGGTTACAACGGCAACCTTCCCTTTAAGAGAAAACATTTACAACACCTCCGTAATATCATGGGAATATCTTCACAAAATAACTTTTGCGTGCTTTAGTAAATTTAGTTTTTTATATTCTGGATTCAAGCTACAACTTCTAAATTCTCTTCCACTTACTTCAATTGATCTACAACCAACTATCCCAATTTTCTCTGATGTCTCGAGCAACTTTTCCGTGGTTCTTATATCCGACCCCAGCTCTTTTGAAATTTTGTTTGGTGAAAGACTTGCTTTCTGTTCAAGAAGTTTAATCATTTTAGGTAATTTCTCAATCGCTGACATGTATACACATCTCATGTTAATTATACATATGATGTGGAGTATAGTATTTAAATATCTTTCTATTAGTCTTTAAAACCATGTATAAACTTTAAGGACAACCGAGTCTTTTCCATCTGGGTTTACTTCCTGCCCTGTTTCATCACCTTTCTTCTGCAATCCTCCACTATCTTTTTGGGGGTAAATTTCAGGGCAAGAAAAACCAGCGTCGGCACAATCACAATGTCATCAAGATAACCGATTACAGGTATGAAATCAGGAATCAGGTCCAAGGGCATGAAGAAATAGCCAATGGCAAGCCCCAGAAGAAATTTTGGAAGCTTTGGGGTCCTGCGGTCTTCCAGCACCAGCCGGTAAACCTTGATCTCGCGCTTTATTTTATCCGCAGCCTTCTTTAAACCATCAAAACTCATGAAACGATTGCTCGTCCAACCTATTTAAACACTTAAGAAACCGAGTCTGTTCCATCTGGGTTTCTTGGACTTCCGACTTCCATAAGAACCTCCGGCGGGGCAGTCTATTCAAACCTTGCCACCCAGAACCCGATCCGGGCGACCTTCGAGTAAATCTTGGTTGTCGTTAGCCTCCTGTACCCACTTCTGCCTGCACCACATTTATAGGCACAAAAGTGTCTAATTCTACACCAATCAATATATCGACTCGAAAGCGCCAAATAAGGCATGTCCTATGATTTGTTAACTAAAGCCAGCAATCTTGTCATCAATCTGTTATTCGGCTGGCTAAAGCGATGGAACGAGCGAAGAATCAAGACCAGCCTTCTCTGGGAGTACGAAGAATTGCTCAAAAGGAAAGCAGAGCTCAGAAAAAGCCTTGAAGACGACGCCAGTCATTTGGAGGAGCTCATCAACCTTATTTCCGAACTTCTTGGCAGCGGCTTTGAGCAGCGGTTTGAGGGCAAAAGCGCGGAGAGCCTAGTCAGCTCCTTTGATGTTAGCAAACTCAGTAAATACGAAGACATAAGGAAGAAGGCGCTTGAATACGAGAAAGTCGTTTTCCGCTGCTTTGTGGTGCGCCAGAAATTAAAGTTATATGATATAGATGGTAGATTGCGTGAGAGTAAAAGCTAGAGACGTAGAAAAATTCGTTGGGAAGTTTCCGATTTGGGTAGAGTACCACATAGAAAGAGTAGTGGACAAGCTGGACGGAATGGATGAGCAGAAACGCGATAAGCTGCTTCTGGAGGAAACTGCCAAGCTTGACAAGTTCTGTGAAATACTCTGCACCACCAACAAGAATCATATTGAAGCGGAAAATGAGGTTTACGGCGACACCAGGCAATTCTACGCGCTGATGAAAAGGAAGAACGAGGCGCGCAGGAAATTCTTGGCCAAAATGGAGGAGTTGCGGGAGAAAGAACGGCTTAAGGAAGAAAAAATGCGGGAAGAGCAGGAAAAGCTGAGGAAAGAGATGGAGGAGCCAGATAAGAATTTCCCGGACAAGCGCCTTTACCTTGAAAATGACCTGACACACCAGATGAGGGAGAAATTAATTCAGATGGGCTACAAAAGGCTCAAGGTAAGTCCTTTTGGCGATTCTGGAGCCTCTTATTACTGGGTGCAGACAAGATACAATGAAAGCAAGGAGCACGCGTTCTTCTCCTATCTGATTGCATCACAGGTTGAAGGAAAAGCTGATAGGGTTACGCTGCTAGTGAATGATGGGCCGGATGTGGAGTTCAAATACAATGAAAGAATATACTGCTTTGACGTCGAGACTGGGAAGAACCTTGCAAGGAACAAAGCAATGATTGAACGCAAGTTTTTGAAGTATAAGGAAAGGTATTTCAAATCCTTCATTTTCATAACAAACAAGAGGCTGAAGTACAGGTACTCAAAATACGGAACTGTAGTCACCCGCGCCACTTTGAAGAAGACTTTGGAATCTATTTTCAGATAATCCCAGCACAAATAGAAATAGATTAACATATATATTATATGGAGTGCTGTAAGAGGCAGTGAAACAGATATTTTCCAATGATTCCTCGAATGAGTGCAAAACTTGCGCAAAGAGGAATTAGGGGCAGGGAAAAGAGGCTGGAAGTGTTCTGGCGGATTGATTCTGCCGCTTATTTCTCCTCCTAAATTTTCTCCTGCAGGTTCAGCGCAATTATCTTCTTTGCAAGGTAATCAAGCGTTTCCTTGTCCTTCATAAGCTCGTTTAGCAAGTTGTCAGCCTTGGCTCTTTCCTGTTCAACGACTAGTACAGTTTCAACGTTCAAAACCGCGCCGCACTTATTACAGAATTTTGAGGTGGGGGAGTTGGGCTGTTTGCAGCGGTGGCAATTCCTGATTTGGATTTTCATTTCTTCATCCTTCTTCTCTGCCAAATGGTGCATTTTGAGTAAGGTGTCGTCCAGATCCCTGCCAGACATGTGCACGTACACAGAAGCCATTTCCGAAGACTGCGTCCAGCCGAAGTACTCCTTCATCTGCGCTTCTGTCAATCTTGAGGCCATGAAAGTCGCCCTTGAATGCCTGAAGAGGTGCGGATAAATCTTCTTTTTTATGCCTGCCCTTGCCGCAAGATTGCGGATCAGCACATAGACCGAGCGGTATTCTGCTGCCGTATTCTTGTTGTAGATATTGTGGGAACGCGGCGGCCATAAAGGAGAGTCGGGCTTGGCGTTTCCGTAGTTGTCCAGCCAGGTGGAAAGCGCAGGCGCGGATGTAATTGCCCTTACCCTCCTGTCGCCAGTCTTGCCGGTAACTATCAGAATTGCCCCGTACTGGTCAAACGAGACATTCTTCACCTTTAGGGAGAGAAGCTCGCCAATGCGGCAACCTGTTTCATACAACAGCAAAACCAGCGCCTTGTCGCGTGGGTTGTTTGTTGCCCTTGCCATTTCAAGGACTTCCTCCTCGGTAATGAGCTCTTCCGGCAGCTTGTGCGCATTATTCCTCAGCCTGGGTTTCAGCCAGCTTATTTCAGGCGGGAAAGTCTCGTCGTTTCCCTTCAGCCACTTGTAGAGCAGCTTCAGGACGATCTTGAAGTCGTATTTCGTGTACTCCGCATAATCCTGTTGCTCTAGCTCTCCAACCAGCGAAATGAGGTCGTTTTTGCTTGCCTGGGCAAAAGTCATCTTGAGCCAGTGGGCAAGGAACCGCAGGCAATATGCGCATTTCACCACCCTAAGCCTGCTGGAACCTCTCGCCAGCCTTGCCCTGCAAAAGTCGAGAATGGCCTGCTTGTTCTCTGGGCAGACTTGCTTATCCTGCTCAACCCGTCTGCAGGCAGCCTCGAAGTCCTTCATGCTCCTGTGTTGTCTGTCGTCCATATGCCTCTCCTCCTAGGCAAAGGACTTATTATTGCTTAGTGCCCAATCAGACACAATTGTGCTGCTAGTGCGGTTCTGCACTCAGGTTCGCTCTGGGCTTACACCCCCTGCATAGTGCATCATTCTAGAGTCTTGCCCTCACTTCGTCAATAGCCTAACAAAAGTGTCCAATTCTGCAGCAATCTATAAATAGACCTTTGAGTAGGACAGAGGCATGAACGAATTCACCATATACAAGCACCAGACGAACTTTGAAAAGGAGTTAGGACGCCTGCGAGCCTCCGCCCTGCCACCAAAAACTAAAAAACAAATAGAGGACTTCGCCCATATCAGGCTAGCAAAGGGTTCAAGCAAATTGAGAGTTGTTAAGTGTATGTGGTGCGTCCGCTACCTTGCGGGATGGCTTGGAAAGGACTTTTCTGAAGCGACAAAGGAGGATCTGATTGAACTCGTTTCCTCTATGGATTCAAAAGATTACTCAGAATATACAGTTTACGATTTCAAGATTGTCCTCAAAACATTCTACAAATGGCTGAAAGGAGAGGATGAGGAATTCCCGGAAGTTATCAAGTGGCTCAAGCCCAGACTGAGGAATGAAAAACACAAACTTCCCGAGGAACTGCTAACAGTCGAGGAGGTTGAAAAACTGGCAAATGCAACGACAAACCCACGTGATAAAGCTCTAATTTTAGTTTTATACGAATCCGGCTGCAGAATAGGCGAACTGCTTTACCTTAAACTGAAGAATGTCCAGTTTGACAATTACGGCGGGGTTTTGCTTGTAAACGGAAAGACCGGAAGCCGGCGAGTAAGGGTTATTGCCAGCGTCCAGGTTTTGGGCCAATGGCTCCAGGAGCACCCGGACAAGGACAACCCGAATGCCCCTCTCTGGCCCTCCAGGCTAGGCAGATACGAACCAGTTCCTGTTTCCTATCCATCCGTTCTTGCCATGTTACGCCGAACCCGGAAGGCAAGCGGAGTCAAAAAGCGCATTTATCCTCATTTATTCCGGCACTCAAGGGCAACAGCCCTGGCCAGCAAGCTTACAGAGGCCCAGATGAAGGAATACTTCGGCTGGACTCAATGCAGCGACATGGCTGCAATCTACGTGCACCTGTCAGGCAGGGACGTTGATTCCACGCTCCTGCAGATGTACTCCTTGAAGGAAACACCGGCTGAGAAAGAGCCCAAGCTTGATGTGAAGATTTGCCATCGCTGCAAGGAAAGGAATTCCCCCGGCCAATCCTTCTGCGGCAGGTGCGGCAACCCGCTAGACGAAAGGAAACTTCTGGTTGATTATAACGGGCAGGCAAACGAGCTGATGAACGCACTGTTTCAGGACCCGGAGGTAAAGGAATTCCTAGCCGAGAAAGTCGTTGCAATGGGGCTGGACGAGAAACTAATGAAAGATGCACAATAAACTTTCTGGAAACGATTCTTTAGTTTTAGGCGTAAATAATTGCCAAATCGTTGATTTAGGCGCATTTTACGCGTAGAAACGACTAGACAAAAGTGCCTGATTCGGCATGAAAGTGTCTATAAAAATTAGGCGTAGAAATAGGCGCAGGCGCGGGCAGCTTTGCATCAACAAATATACCTAGCAGAGAATCTGCGCAATATTGTATTTTCCAGCAACCAGAACCTTGTAAAATCAAAGAATAAGCTGCGCAAAGTTGTTTATAAAGGATTGCGCAGCTAGCAAGTAAACCAAGGGAATCTCTCGATTGTCCTTTACGGTTTAAATTTCAGACATAAGTTTATAAATATATAAGTATATACTTATATCATGAAGATCCTGAAAGCCCTTGGGGATGACACCCGTTTAAAAATTCTCAGCAGGATTTCCCGCGGGGAGGTTTGCGCCTGCGAGCTTCCGCGCATGGTAGGGATTTCACAGCCAGCTGTTTCCCAGCACCTGAAGGTTCTGCTTGCTGTGAAGCTGGTTGAGGTGCGCGAGGAGGGTGCGAGGAGGATCTACTCGCTCTCCCCAAAAGGCAAGAGAGTTCTCTCGGATATTTCGAGGTGGTGAGAATGAAAATAGAGGTTCTTGGAACCGGCTGTCCAAAATGCGTTGAATTGGAGAAACGCGTGAAGGAAGCTGTGAAACTGACAGGGGTGAAGGCGGAAATCACCCATGTGTATGACGTAAGCAAAATCATTGAGAGGAATGTGTTTGCGACTCCTGCCCTGGTGATTGACGGCAAAGTTGTTCTCGCAGGCAAAATTCCGACTGTGCAGGAGCTCACAGTTATGCTGAAGTGAGGTGTTTCTACGGATATCTACACGATTCTCTATGCTGGTTTCTACGCAATTTACGATTATGCGCTTGCCCATACTCTTTTCTGCCTTGTGCCTGCCTTCTTCATCGCAGGAGCAATGGCCTCCATATTACCAAAAGGAGGGCTGCTTCCGTACCTTGGAAAGAAAACTCCGAAATACATCTCCTACCCGATTTCTATAGTCTCCGGGCTGATGCTTGCGGTCTGCTCCTGTACTGTGCTGCCTCTATTCGCGGGAATAAGGAAAAGCGGCGCGGGCTTGGGGCCTGCGCTTGCGTTTCTCTACACTGCTCCCGCAACCAACATCGTCGCCATTCTCTACACGGCAAGTCTCATCGGGTGGGATATTGCAATTGCCAGAATTACATTTTCAATTCTCTTCGCAGTAATAGTCGGAATCACCATAAGCGGTGTCTTCCCCGAGCAGCCAGGCGAGGAAATCCCGCTGGGGGAGAAGCAAACAACAAAACCCGGCAGGAGGCTGGTCTACCTCTTCGCCGCATTGCTGGCAATCCTGCTTGTTGGGACAAGGATAAGCGAGGAATTGCTGAAGTACGGGCTCACCGCCCTGCTGGTGCTGCTCACCTACCTCATCTCAAAGAAATATTTCACAAACGAGGAAATCAGCTCCTGGATGAATGAGACATGGGGTTTCGCAAAAACAATTTTTCCACTTCTCATCGTAGGAGTTTTCCTCTCCGGAATGATCAGGGTTCTACTCCCGCAGGATTTGGTTGCAGGATATGTTGGGAACAACGGTTTTGTTGCAATGGCGATACCCGTGATTTTCGGCATATTCATCTATTTCCCGACCCTTGTGGAGGTGCCCATGGCGAAGGCTTTTCTGGAGCTGGGCATGTCCCGGGGTGCGCTGCTCGCCTACATGCTTGCCGACCCGGTGATTTCGCTGTCGAGCATACTTGTTGTGAGGAAAATCATAGGGGATAAGAGGACTCTGCTCTACATCGCGCTCATCTTCATCCTCACGGTCTCGGCCGGCCTGCTCTACGGGAGGATTTCATGAATTCCAAGCAGGGGGGGTTAACAAGCTCCGAAGCAAAGGAACTGCTGGAACATTACGGTCCGAACACTATTGCAGAAGCGCATCCATCTACGATTATGATGTTTCTCAAGCGCCTATGGGGTGTAATCCCTTGGATGCTTGAGGTATCAATTATTTTGGACATTGTTCTTGGACGGTGGGCTGAGGCGTGTGTTATTACAGCCATCCTGCTGTTTCAGGCCTTACTGGGCGCATACCAAGAGAAGAAAACCAAAGCAGCTCTCGTTTTGTTGCGAAAGCGCCTATCCATCACTGCCCGTGTCTTGCGAGACGGACGCTGGCAAATACTTTCTGCAACAGAACTCGTCCCAGGAGACAAGATATATTTAAGGGTTGGTGACATCGTTCCTGCTGATGTT